>Ga0308309_10000174_pt1 | contig 51634 bp, 52 predicted proteins | sample HubBroMetageWFT5_FD_192491 | JGI IMG/M metagenome (GOLD analysis project Ga0308309, IMG submission 192491) | Warmed and freeze-thawed soil microbial communities from the Hubbard Brook experimental Forest, New Hampshire - Hubbard Brook CCASE Soil... | ecosystem: Environmental > Terrestrial >...
ACTACCAGACGCTCGCGACGCCCGCCGGTTCGACCGTCAATGCCATCCTGAGCAGCTATCCGGACACCTACCTCTACGGCTGCCTGATCGAGGCTGCGATCTTCACGCAGGACGAAGGCGCCGCGGCGCGCTACCTGCAGCTCTACAATGCCGGCGTGGCGGGCCTCAACGCGCGCACGCAGCGCATCACGGCGTCGAGCGTGCCGGTCATCCGCATCCGGGCGGGGATGGCGCCATGACCGTCATCGCCTTCGCCGAATGGCGCCCTGACATGCCCGATCTCAGCCAGTGGGCGCGCGAGGCGTTGAACGTCGTGCCGGCCGAGGAGAGCTACGCGCCCTTGAATGCGCTCAACGGTGTTTCGAGCCCCCTCGTGGCGCGGGCACAGGGCGCTGCCTGGTTCCGAGGGACCGCGGGCGCGACGATGATGTTCGCAGGCGATGTGACCAAGCTCTATCTGCTGTCGGGCACGACCTGGAACGATGTCACGCGGCTGGCGTCGGTCCCCGCGCAGAACGCCCCCTCGACCTCGACGACGGGCGGCACGCTGGCGGCGGCCACCTACTTCTACGTCATCACCGCGCTCACGGCCGCCGGCGAAACCACGAAGTCGAACGAGCAATCGATCACGACCTCGGGTGCGACGAGCTCCAACACGTTGACATGGGCCGCCGTCTCTGGCGCCACCGGCTATCGCCTCTACCGCGGCACGGCGACCGGCGCGGAGAACGTGCATTACGCCGTCGGCGCGGTCACGACCTTCACCGATACAGGTGCCGCCGGAACGGCCGGGACGCCGCCGGTTTCCAACACGGCTGAGGTCGCCTATGGCCTCGGCGGCGACGGCAACTGGCGTTTCACCCAGTTCGGCACGATCGCGCTCGCCGTGAACGGCATCGACAACCCGCAAAAGTTCGATCTCAGCGTCGGCACGAACTGGACAGCGCTCCTGGGCACGCCGCCGGTCGCGACCTTCGTCACGACGGTCCGCGACTTCGTGCTGATGGGCAAACTCGGCACCACGCCGCAACGCGTGCAATGGTCGGGCCTCGACAATGCCGAGCTGTGGGGCTCGATCCCGGCCAACCAGGCCGATTTCCAGGACCTCCCGGACGGCGGCAACGTGACAGGCCTGGTCGGCGGCGAGTATGGCCTGATCTTCCAGGAAGCGGCCGTGCGGCGCATGACCTACGAAGGGGCGCCGATCGTCTTCCGCATCGACAAGATCGCCAACGAGCTCGGCTGCAGCATTCCCAACAGCCTCGCGGCCGTGTCGGACCTCGCGTTTTTCCTGCACAAGTCGGGCTTCTATATGATCCAGGGGGGTCAGACGATCGCGCCGATCGGCCGCGGCAAGGTCGACCGCTTTTTCTGGAAGGAATTCGACGAGACCAACCATTTCCGCAGCTCTGCCGCGATCGATCCGGTGCGCGGGCTCTATGTCTTCGCCTATCCGGCCAACGGCAACAACGGCACGCCCAACCGGCTGCTGATCTACAACTGGCGCGTCCAGAAATGGGCGCACGCGCAGTTGACTTGCGAGATCGTCTTCGGCGGCGTCAGCCAGCAGGGCTACACGCTCGACCAGCTCGACCCCTTCGGCACGATCGACACGCTGCCCTATTCCCTCGATTCGTCGTTCTGGAGCGGCACGGTCTCGCTGCTGCTGTTCGCCTTCGACACCAACCACAAGAGCGGGTCGTTCTCCGGCCCGTCGCTCGCGGCGACGGTCGAAACAACCGAGTTCAATCCCGGCAACGGCCAGCGATCGGTGGTGCGGGGCTGCCGTCCGCTGATCGATGGCGGCAATCCGCAGATCCTGCTCGGTTCGCGGGAAACGCAACAGGCCATGACCGCCTATGGTCTAGCCATCGGTCTCACGCCAGCCGGCATGGCGCCTCTCTATCGAAGCGGGCGCTACTTCCGAGTTCGGGCCACCATGCAGTCCGGCGACGTGTGGTCGAACATGCAGGGCATCGACGACCTCGATGCCCGGCCGATGGGGCAGCAATGACCACACCGGCTTCCGCCCTTCCTGCCCTGCCACCAACCGCCGACACGCGCTCGATTACCGAGCGGGTGAATGTGCTGATCCGCGATTACAACAACCCCATCGCGCAACAGCGTCTGGTGCCGTCCGGAACCGTGCTGCCGTTCGCCGGCACGACGGCGCCGATTGGCTTCCTCTTGTGCTCCGGCCAGGCGGTTTCGCGATCGACCTATTCGGACCTCTTCGCGGCGATCGGCACCACCTACGGCGCGGGCGACGGCAGCACGACGTTCAACGTCCCCGACCTGCGGGGCCGCGTGCCGGCCGGCAAGGACGACATGGGCGGCGGGGCCGCGGGACGCCTCACGAGCGGCGGCTCGGGTCTCGCCGGCACGACGCTGGGCGCCGCCGGCGGAGCGGAGACGCAGACGCTGACGACCGCGCAGATGCCCTCTCATAATCACGGACAGGCGGCAGGCGCCGGTTTTGTCACCTATGGTGGGGGTAGCGGCATCGCCACGCTGGCGAACGGCGCCGACATTCCTCTCTACACGGCCGGCATTACCAACACGGGCGGCGGTGGCGCGCACAACAACACGCAGCCCACGCTCATCCTCAACCACATCATCAGCACATGACCATGACCGCCACCGGCATCCCCCTGCGCCATCTTCACCTGGTCTGGCCCGACCTCTGGCCTCTGCTCGAGCCGGCAACACTGCTCGCGCCGGAGAAGCCCGATGTGCTGGGGCGCCTGCTCTCTCAACACGCGCAGCTCTGGGCGATCGTCGAGGATGGCAGCCCGGTGGCCGCGATCGTGACGGAAATCACGCTGTTGCCCGAGAAGCGCTGCCGCGTCTGGCTGGTCGGTGGAACGCGCATGCGTGACTGGGCTGGCGACTTCCTGATGACAATCGAGCGATGGGCACGCGCGCATGGATGCTCGGCCCTCTGGGGGACGCAGAGCCGCGCTGGATGGCTTCGCATCGTCAGGAAATTCGGTGGCAAGGAGGCCGGGATTGTCAACGGCCAGCCGACTTGGGAACGGAGGATCGCATGAGTGGCAGCGCGACGCCCGCACAGCAGACGCAGAGCACGTCGAGCAATAGCTCGAGCAACAGCACGACAGGTCCCAATTCAGTCATCGGTCCTACCCTCGGCTCGATCGCCGGCGGCTTGTCGAGCTATCTCGCAAATAATCCGCTGGCTCCCGGCTACTATCCGGGATCGACGGTGGCGCCGCAGTCACCGGCCACGATCTCTGCGCTCCAGTCGCTCTTCCAGCGCGGCGCCAATGGTTCGCCGGTCGTCAACTCCGCTGATGCTGCCGTCACCGCGGCGATGGACCCAAGCCGGCTTAATCTCAGCAGCAATCCCTATTTCCAAAACGCGGTTTCTGCCTACGTCCAACCGCTGAACCAGCAGTTTGCCAACCAGGTGCTTCCTGGCATTGCCGGCGAATTCGAAGGAGCCGGCCGCTTCGGCCCCGGCAACGCCAGTCAAAGCGCGACCGACCAGGCCGTGGCGCAGCTCACGCAATCCGAAGCCAACGCCACATCCGGTATGGCGAACACGGCCTATCAGCAGGCGCAACAGAACCAACTACAAGCCGCCAGTTTGGCGCCGACGCTGGCCAACCAGGACTACCAGAACATCGCGGCTATGGAGCAGGCGGGCCAGGCCGAAGACCAGTACGCGCAGGCCAATACCGATGCCGCCGTCGCCCGCTACAACGCCAACTCGATGGCGCAGCCGAACTACTGGACCAACATCGCCCAGATGCTGCAGAGCATCTATCCCGGAGGCACGACCAGCGGCAACTCGAGCAGCAGCGGCAATTCCTACGGCACGTACACACCGGCCAGCAATCCGACCTCGAGCTGGCTCGGGGGCGCCCTCGGCGCGGCGGGATTGGGCGTGCAAGCAGCGCAGATCCCAGGCGTTGCATCATTTCTCGGCGGTTTGCTTCCTGTCAGCGACGAGCGGCTCAAAACCGACATCAGGCCCGTCGGCAAAACCTATGACGGCCAAGATATCTACTCATATCGCTTTCTCGCGGGCGGTCCGACGCAGATCGGGCTCATGGCGCAAGAGGTCGAGCGGCGGCATCCCGATGCCGTGGTCACGCACCCCAGCGGCTACAAGATGGTTGACTACGGCCGAGCGCTGGCCACGCCGGCAGGAGGACTTCTGTGATGGCTGGCTTCAACTTCATCGATCCAAACTCGCTGCCGGCGCTCCTGCATCGGCCGCCCGGTCTCATCCCGGGGCCCATCCAGGCGCCACAGCTCGGCCCGTCGCCCGGTTTCCAGCCGCCGCCGCTGATGGGCGCACCGCAGATGCCAGGGATGCCCGGCATGCCGCAGCAGCAGGCACCGGGCTTCAACGTGCAAGACGGTGCCCGCATGCTCATGGCAGGCCTTGGCGCCTGGCGACCGTCCGGACAGCAGCAGGCGCCGACGCCGCTCGATCCCGCGGTGATGCCGTCGACGAGCTCGATCGACCGGGCGATCGATCCCTCACTTGGCACCCCGCAGCCCGACTTCCTGGGCGGCATGCCGCAATGGGCGCAAGCGAGTGGTTTTCCGCCGGACCTGTGGAATGAACTGTTTGGGCCAGGAGGTGGCAGTGGCTGACCTCTTCGGCGGCAACCCCTATCTCCAGGACCCGCGGTTCGCGCTGTCACCCGAGCAGCAGCAGAGCTACCGGCTTTCCCAGCTCGCCACCATGCTGGCCAATCTCGGCGCTGGCATCGCGAGCACCGGCGCGACGGGACAGCCGCGGTTCGCCGGCATCGCGCCTGGTGCTGCGGCAGCGACGCGCGGTGTCGAGAAGAACAACGCGCGCATGGCCCAGATGCTCGGGAAAATCGGAACGGGCGGCGTCTCCGGCTTCAACATGCAGCCGTCGCCCGTCCAGCTCGGCCCACAGGCGCCCAACCCCAACAAGCTGGCCGAGCTGGTCCTCAGCTCGATCGGCCGCGGCGCCACCCTGCCGGCAGAGAAGGAGAGACAGTGATGCCGCGGCCATGTTTCCAGCGAGCGCGGATCCACGTCGCGGCCCATGCCGCCGCGAGGGCGATGGCGACGTACACGATGCCGGGCGGGTTTGAGACCTGCAGGAAGATGGCGGCGATCGCCACGGCGGCGATGGCCGATAGCGTCCGGATGAACATGGGGAGACTCGACCATGGCTGATATCGGCGCCTCAAACTGGAACGAGTCCGACAGTGGCAACAGCACGGCAGCGCCGGACGGCGCGCCGGAGGGCATGGCGCCCAGCGGCGTGGACGACACCATGCGGGCGATGATGGGAGCCATCAAGCGCTGGTATGACTGGTCGATCCCGAAGCTCACCGGCGGCACATCGACGGCCTACACGCTGACCTACGCCGTGGCGCCCGGCGCCCTGGTCGATGGCATGACGCACATGGTGCGGTTCAACGCCGCCAACGGCGTCGGTGCCACGCTGAACGTCAACAATCTCGGCGCGAAGCCGATCTATGCCTACTCGGTAGGGGTCTGGTACCAGGCTCCTCCCGGCTTGGTCGATGTCGATACTGTCGTGCCGATCACCTACGACGCCACAAGCGGCAGCTACCGTCTCATCGGCTTGTCGAAGGACGCGACTGGCGCGGTGGTGCCGTTCGCGGGCGCGACGGCGCCGGCCGGCTATCTCTTGTGCTTCGGCCAGGCGGTCTCGCGCACCGCCTATCCTGGCCTCTTCGCCGTCTGCGGCACGACCTACGGCGCGGGCGATGGCAGCACGACGTTCAACCTGCCCGATCTCCGCGGCATCGTTGCGGCCGGCAAAGACGATATGGGCGGCTCCAGCGCCGGCCGCTTGAGCAGCCAGCTCGCCAGCACGACGCTGGGCGCAAGCGGTGGCACGCAGCAGGAAAGTGCAAGCGTGTCTGTCAGCGGTGGAACGTCAGGTAGCCTCTTAGTCAACACTACTAGCTCCAGCATGAACAACGAGAACGTAGACACGACGTTCTCGGCCGGGGCGGGCTCTACACTAACCGTTGCAGGGACCGGGCACATTCACGCCAATGTGCTATCTAGCGGCACTGCTAGCGGCACCCTTGGCGTATCAGCCAGCGGCAGCACGGCCACTGTTACCAACGTGCAGCCCACCATCATCCTCAACCAGATGATCAGGATCTAGGAGAACACCATGGCAGTCACATCCACCGCCGTCACCCGCCATCCCAACGGCTGGAGCTTCGCCTCCGCAACAGGCGGCATCGTCAACAGCGCGGTGGCCGTAACGGTCGCCGCGTCGCCCCCCGATAACAACCGCAACTACATGACGGGTCTGCAGATCCAGACCGCTACCCTCGGTGGTGCGACGGAATTGGCGGTCAGGGATGGGGCCGGAGGCACCGTGCTCTGGCGCACCCAGCTTCAAACCGGGCCGCTCGGGCTGACGGACATCGAGTTCGAAATGCCGCTCCAGGGCAGCCCCACCAACCTGCTGGAGGTGGTGACGCTGACGGCCGTCACCGGCGGCGTCTACGTAAACGCCCAAGGTTACGCGGCGCCGTGACCACGGAAGAACGCCTGGCCCGCTCGGAAGTGATGATCGCCGAGCTGAAGGACGACATCAAGGAACTCCGGTCCGAGGTGCGTGAGCTGCTGCAGGCCGCGCATATGGGTAAGGGCGCCTGGTGGCTGATCCTTCGGCTGGGCGCGGTTCTCGCTGCGTTTGCCGCGGTCATCGGCTGGGTGTTCGACAAGTGGCCCCGCAAATGAGCGTCCTGCGTTCCTTCTCGTCCGCCATTTTCATCGGCGACAAGCAATGGGCGCTGCGCCGGCGGGCGCTGTTCGTGAGTCTGGTGACGATGCTCGCCGGCATCATCAACTCGATCTTTTTCGATCCTGTCATGGAGCACGCGAGCCTGGTGCTGCGCGAATGCAAGGATGGCCTGCTCGTCGTGCTCGGCCTCTACGTGACGGGTGTCGTGGCAGACGACCATCTCAAGCGCCAAACCGAACAGAAGGTTGGACAACCATGAGTTTCAGCGATTCCGACTACCAGGCAGCAGCGCAGCGCCTCGGTGCGCCCGTCGCGCATGTCAAGGCGATCGCCGATGTCGAGAGCGCCGGCGAGACCTTCTGGATGATTGATGGCCAGCAGCTGCCGCCGGTGCGCCTTGAAGCACACTGGTTCGGCAAGCTGACCGGCTACCGCTTCAACGCCAGCCGTCCCGATCTGTCGTCTACCGAATGGAACCCGGCGCTCGCGGCGAACACGCGCGCCGGCGCCTGGGCGCAGGTGAGGGCGGCCGAAGCGCTCGACCGGACCGCGGCGCGCGGGGCCACGAGTTGGGGCGCGTTCCAGGTCATGGGATTCAACTGGCAGGGTCTGCGCTATTCGAGCGTCGACGAGCTCGTCGATGCCATGCAGCTCGAGAGCGGCCAGCTCGACGCCTTTGCCCGCTTCATCGAGGCTGATCCGGCGCTCCGGGCTTCTCTCGCGATCGGAGCCTGGCAGGACGTCGAGAATCGCTACAACGGCGGCGGCTTCCATGGTGCCTATGCCGCGAAGCTCGAGGCGGCCGCCGATCACTATAGCAGCGGGGCGGTGGCGTTGCCGCGTGCCCTGCGGATCGGCGACAGCGGCGGCGACGTCATGGCCCTCCAGAAGGCGTTGTGCGTCATCGCCGATGGCATATTCGGCCCAACAACCGATGCCGCAGTCTGCAGGCTGCAGGCCGAGCATAGGATGGTGGTCGACGGCATCGTCGGCGCCATGACGCGGCGAGCATTGAGCGCTGATGCGCTGGCGGTGGCTGCATGAGCGCCCTGATCGCGCGAGTGGCACCTTGGTCGCTGATCGCGCTGGCGATCGCAGGCGTCGTCATCTGGGGCCTCTGGGGGCGCCTCGAGGCCGCCAATTCGAAGCTCGACGCCGCCAACGCCGTCATCGAGCAGGCCGAGAAAGACAAGGTCGCCAATGCCAAGGCCGTCCAGCAGCTCGCCCAGAAGCTCACCGACACCGAAACCAAGGTCGTCACCGTCACGGAGAAGGTCTATGCCGCACCGGTCACGCGCGATTGCGCTCAGTCTCCTGCCATGCGTGCTGCTTCTGACGGCCTGCGGCAGCTCTTTCCAGCCGGTCAAGCCGACGATCGACGCCAGCCTGCTCCTGCCGTGCCAGGATCCGCAGCTGGCGCCGATCGAGGCCAGCGACAATGAGCTCGCGGCCGAACGATTGCGAGTCGCCAAAGCCTATCTCGACTGTAAGGCGCGGCACGGCGCGCTGGCCGACAGGGCAAAGTAGTCACTCTGCCGGCGCACCTTGGCTGATTGGCGGGGCTGGCTGCCGTACGCCAAGCAATCGATCAGCCAATGACCGAATCGCCCGCCGCCCCGGAACCTCCACCAAGCGATAAGTGCCGGCCGCGAAGAAAACGGCCAGAGCCAAGGAAATCAAGATGTTAGCCACATAGTAGGCTACCGCAGCCCCATCAAAGCTGACGACCTGATCCTTGAATGCCATGCCAGGCGCCAGGACATGGAACAGGTAGAGCGAATACGAAATTGTGCCGATAAAGACGATGCCGCGGCCGGTCAAGAGTCGATTCGGCATCGAGTTCGATCGGGCGCCGATCATCAGCAGCGCTGTTGCGATCGAGGCAAACAGTGTCGGCGAGATCTGCGCGCGCAGGGCAACAAGCAGATAGATGATCAACAGGCCGACTCCGCCGGCGTCACTGGCGGCCCTCATGACGCCGGCGGCCACCGGCAGGCGAGAGATGCGGTAGGCCATTACGCCGATGCCGAATTGAAGCGCCACCGCTAGCGGCGACAGGTGAAACAGCCACCGTTCCCAATCCCATTCGTCCCAGCCGATCGGCATCAGACAACTCCGAAAGGCCCATCCAAGGTCGACCAGCGTCCACGCCGCGGCGAAGAACCCGACACCAAGGATGATCGACTTACGGCGCCCGTCGGGTAGCAGGGCGGCCAGTACCGCGCCGAGCCCGAACATCAGATAGAGGCCGCATTCGGTGCTCAAGCTCCAGGATACGCTGAACGCATCCTCAATCGCGACGACACCGCCAAACCTCATCGGCCACCAAGTATGCAAAAGCAGCAAGTGCGGCCATAGATAGTCTTGGGTCGCCGGGTCCGAGAGATCACGCAGCGGCGGATTGCGCAACACGATCAGCACGGTGAACAGGAAAAATGCTGGGTAGAGCCTCGCGAACCGATAGAAGAACAGCCGTACCAAATTGTAAAGTGGTCGATCACGCCAATCCCAGTGGCTATAACTCAGCGCGATGACAAAGCCGCTTAGCGTGAAGAAGATCGGCATTCCGATGTCGCTGAAATTCGTCCATTGCAAGATCTGAGGTGGCATCGCCTCCAGTGGTGTGATTGCGCACCACTGGGCGAAGTGCGCGATCACGATCATCAGAGCGGCCATGCCTCTCAGGCCCGTGAGGGAAGGGATTTCGCGAGACTTTCGATCAGCGACCATCGCCCCAGACTACTGCATGCCCAGGTATCTCCTCAAGCAACGACGCCCGGATGCCACCACTGGAGCGGCCCGCTCGGTTAGGCGTTGAATCAGTGAGGGCCAGGCGGACCGTCTGAAATTCCGAGATCCTGGCTGATTTGTTGAAACACGTAAAAGGAGAATCGCTCGTATATCCGCATGACGCGATAGCGCGAACACGCGGGTCGGATATACGCGCTCGATCAAAGCGGTGGTGCTTTATATTAGCTTGAATAACACCCCAAAGAGCCCAGCAAGCGTGAAGAGCGATGACCGGCCGGATGCTGCCATCGGAACGGCCGATCCGGCAAGGCGTTGAATGAATCGCTGCGGACTCACGTCTGCTATCGCGTCAACCGCTAGTGACAGCATCGACATCAGGCATTGATGACGGCGCTACCATAGGCCGTTACCATCCGCCCGTCTTCGGGAGATTCTTCGTTGGGACTTGTCCGACTTTTTCTGGCGTGGGTGGTTGCCGCCGATCATTGGAGCGTGTTCGTTCTACGACCCCAGTCCGTCTTCCTCGACGACGAATACAAATTCGGGTTCAACGCCGGCTACGCCGTGATGTTCTTCTATATGGTCAGTGGATTCCTGATCACCTATACCCTGACAAGAAACTATGATCGCGATCTGCGCGGGACCTTCAAATTCTATAAGAATCGATTCATCCGGATCTTTTCCCTCTACTGGCCGCTGGTCGTTCTGACATTTCTGATGTTCGGCTGGGCGTGGGACAGATTCCTGTCGGCAAGCCTCCCCGACAAACTGACGGGTATCTTCCTGCTGGGAATGGACTGGCGGGTCGCCTTCGCGGACTATCCAAAGATTCATTTTGATGCCGCGATCGGCGGCCTTCATCAAGCCTGGACCTTGGGTGCTGAGCTGACTTTCTATCTGGCCGCGCCGTTGTTGATGCGCTCATGGAAGATCGGCGCCACGTTGTTGGCCGCTTCTTTCGGCCTGCGGGCAGCTTTCGTGATCGCGCTCGGCAACGACCTGCACGATGTCTGGACTTACCACTTCGCCGTGACGACTTTCGGCTTTTTCATGTTGGGGCACTTGATCTGCCTGGCCAACCAGCGGTGGCGCCCGCTTTCACAGCCAGTCATGGGGTGTGTCCTCCTCGCCTGCTCGTTTGCAACCATGCTCTTCGGCGGCACCTACGTCGGCTATGACAGCGTACGGTTTTGGGGATCCGTTCTCTTTTTTGCGGCGGCATTGCCCGGCCTTTTCGAGGCGACCAAGGGAATACGCTGGATGAATCTGGCCGGCGACCTTTCGTATCCGATTTACCTCGTTCACACTTCGGTATTGATCCTGTTCGCGCCGGCGCTGCTCGAGTTCGCCTTGCCGCTCACCCTCCTGCCTCCTGCTGTAGCGGGTTATGTCTCGATCGCAGCGTTTATTGCCGTAACGACCTTGGTGGCCCTCCTGATCCACAGGATTATCGAGGTCCCCGTCGCGCATGCAATGCATCGCATTGCAGGGCGTCCCGGTCTGAGGCCGTTGCTGTAATCGCCTGGCTTTCGCCCGACTGCACCGAATGACAGTGCAAAGGCACGTCATACGAATTTGGATACCTGATTGGCGGACCCGGCGAGATTCGAACTCACGACCTCTGCCTTCGGAGGGCAGCGCTCTATCCAGCTGAGCTACGGGTCCGGCGCGGCGGACCTTAGCCGAGGCCCCCGCCCGGCGCAACGCGAACGGCCGTTGGCCCGGCCGGCGCTCAGGTTGGCCAGCCTGCCGGGCGCCGACTCCTGATCAAACCCGCCGTCCGTTCTCGCGCGCATAGGCGGCCGCGGCGCGATCGACCAGCGTCTTGCGGTCGATCTTGTTGGTGCCGGCAAGCGGCAGCTCGTCGACGAACCACACCGCGCGCGGATGGGCGTAGGCCGGACCGTTGTCCAGCGCGAAGCGGCGCAGCGCGTCCTCGGTGGGTGTGGTGCCGGGCTTGGCCACCACGAAGGCGACCGGCAACTGATACTTGATCTCGTCGGCCACCGGCACGACGCAGGCCTGGGCGACGTCGGGATGGCGGCCCAACAGCTTCTCGACCTCGCCGGGATAGACGTTCTCGCCGCCGCACTGGAACATGTCGTCGGCCCGGCCGACGAAAAAGACGAAGCCGTTGTCGTCGCGGCGCATGACGTCGCCGGTATCGTACCAGCCGTCGATCAGGCGCTTCTGCGTATCGGCCTCGCGGTTGAGGTAGCCGCTCATCAGCGCCGGCGTCCTGATGTGCAGCACGCCCTGTTGGGGGTCGTCGCCGACGAACTTCAGATCGATGCCCTTGCGCGGATAGCCGAGCGCGCCCAGCGGCTTGGGAAGGCCGTCGGGGTGCGGGCCGAAAGCCAGCGGGCCCGACTCCGTCGTGCCCCAGCTGTTGGCCGTCTCGGCATTGGGAAAGAGACGCTGCATCTGCCCGAAGAACTCCGCCGTCGCCGGCGCCGAACCGGTGATGGCCGTGGCGACACAGCCGAGGTCGGCTTGGGCGAGTTCTTCGGTTTCGCGCATCACCAGCGCCAGCATGGTCGGCACCGAGGTGACCATGTCGACGCGCAAGCGGTCGATGGCGCGGATGTAGCCCTTGGCTGTGAAGCTGGTCATCAGCACGATGGTGCCGCCGTTCAGCATCACCAGCTTGGCGCTGAACAGGCCGTTCATGTGGAAGAGGGGCGCCGCGATGATCGCCTTCTTGCCCTCGATGCCGGGCCGCTGCTCGGGCGTGGCGCCGGTCGCCCAGATATAGCCGCCGTGCGTCAGCGGCACGCCCTTGGGCAGGCCGGTCGAGCCCGAAGTGTAAAGCACCATCGCCACTTCCTCCGGCCGCATGTCGACCGGCGCGAACGGACCCGCATCGAGCAAGGCATCGAGCTGCTCCATCGCCACCGTCGGCACCAGCGGGGCGACCAGCGGCGCGCGCTCGGCGTCGGCAATGGCGAGCTTGATGGCCGAATCCGTCATGATGTGCGCCACGGTCTCGCGCGGCAGCTTGTGGTTGACGCAGACCGAGACCAGCCCCGCCGCCATGGTCGCCGTATAGAGCACGAGATAGTCGGCGCTGTTGGCGGTCACGATGGCCACCGCCTCGCCGCGCGTAAGCCCGCGCTTGAGGAGCCCGCGCGCGAGGGCTGCGATGCGCCGACGCCCCTCGCCGTAGGACAGGCGCAGCCTTTCGTCGCCCCCGGGCGAGACCTCGATGACCAGGGGACGGTCGTCGGGTGCGGCCGGATCGAGGATGGCGGCGAGATTCTTCGGGTTCATGATGGGCTCAGCGTGCAAGCGACATGCCTATGGGGGATCGCGGCGATGGAATTGCGAGCCACCGTACGACTGATCGGTCGGCACGATCTCCATGTAGCTCACATCCATGCGCTGCGGCGCGCCCAGCACGAACATGATGGCCTCGGCGATGTCGTCGGGCTGCAGGCACTCGAAGCCTTCGTAGAAGCGCTGCCGCCCTTCCTCGCGGTCCGCGAGCAGGGCGAGATGCGCGCCGGTCTCGACCCGGCCCGGCGCGATTTCGCTCACCCGCACACCGCTGCCGTGCAGGTCGAGGCGCAGCGTCTGGCTAAGATTGCGCAAGGCCGCTTTGGTCATGGCATAGACCGGCATGCCGGCGATCGGCCAGCCGGCCGCGATCGAGCTCAGATTGACGATATGGCCCAGCCCGCGCGCCTTCATGCCCGGCACCGTGGCGGCGAGGCAATGGAGCGCGCCCTTGATGTTGACCTCCATCAGCGCGTCGATGTCGTCGGGCGCCGCCTCCCACGAGGCGGTCGAATGCACCGACGCCGAGGCATTGTTGATCAGGATATCGGCGTCGAGCCCGCCCAGCACGCCGAGCACGGCGTCGCGGTGCGAGATGTCGAGCGCCAGCGGCCGGCAGCCGGTCTCGCGCGCGAGCTCGCTGAGATCGTCGGCCGAACGGGCGACGGCATAGACATCGAGCCCACCGATACAGAGCTGACGGACCGTCGCCGCACCGATGCCGCGACTGGCGCCGGTCACGATGGCGGTGCGGTAGCGATCGAGTGACATCGGTTCTCCCTTGCAACGGCTTGCCCGCCGCATATTCTCCCGCCGCAGATTAGGGGAGCAACAGATGGCGAAGAAACTCTTTCCCGACGGTACGGAAGTGGCGCCCTTCTACGTCCGGGCCATCCGCAGCGGTCCGTTCGTGTTCGTGTCGGGCACGACCTCGCTCGATGCCAAGGGCAGGGTCCAGGGCAAGGACGCCGCCCAGCAGACCAAGGTCAGCATGCGCAAGATCGAATCGGCGCTGAAATCGGCCGGGTCGCACCTCGCCGATCTCACGCGCATGACGATCTTCGTCACCGACATCCGTGACATGGCCGCGGTGACCAAGGCGCTGCGGACGGCGCTCAAGGGATCGGTCGTGACCTCGACGCTGGTGGCGGTGAGCGCGCTCGCCGTTCCCGGCCTGCTGGTCGAGATCGAGGTGATGGGCGTCGTCGAACGGTGAATCATGGTGGCCGGTTGCCGCGACACTATACGCACCGGTCGTTGCAAGGTAGGGTTGCGGAAACCGGCCAGTGTCCGGATGAAGGGGAGAGAGCATGATCTCGCGATCGACGGTTCGCCGGATGCTCGGCTTGTGTATCGCAGGCGCTGCTACGGCCTGCGCGAATGCCAGCAGCACGCCGGGCAACGACCCGAGCTCCGGCACGACGGCCAGCATGGTCACCTGGTCCGACGGCAAGCCCGCCATCGCCATCAAATGCGACCAGCCCGGCGGCTGCCAGACCCGGGCGGTGGCGATGTGCAATGGCCCCAACTACACCGTGCTCAACATGGAAAACATGCCGACCCGCGGCGACATGACCAGTGTGCGCGGCGCCGCTTCGGTCGTCATCCGCTGCGCTTGAGTCACTGCGCGGCGGACTAACGGCTGCGCTTCGATCCCCAGAGGGCCGCGATCTCGGGCTGCGAGTGGCTGGCGTCCGCACCCGAAGGAAGTGCTGCCTCGTGATCGGAGATCCAGGCGACGACGTCGGCGGCGACGACCTTGCCGTCCTTGTCGCGCAGCAGCAGGTGATAGCCTTCCTTGTAGAAGGCGAGCTTGGAATCGGCCCGCGGCGGCATGACCTCGATGGCCGCGCGCACTGGTTCCTGCGGCACGATGCGGTCGCCCAGGCCGTGCATCATCAGGTAGGGCAGGCGTACGTGCTCGGCCGCGACGCGCGCTTCGTCCATCAGGTCGACCAGCCCGTAGCCCATGTCCATCCGCGCCGCGCGCAGCATCAGCGGATCGTTCCTGAGCTTGTCCATGGTCTTGGGATTGTCGGTCGGCTGGAAGTCGATCGAGGTCGGGCCGTTCGGAAACCACGGGATGGTGTGGGCGACGAACCACAGGCCGGCGCTGGCCACCGGTCCCAAGGTGTCGCGCGAGCGCAGCGCCGCGGAGGCCAGGATCAGCCCGTCGACGTCGATGCCCTGGTCGGCGGCGACCAGGGCCACCGCGCCGCCCATGCTCTCGCCGGCGAGATAGAGCGGCACGCCGGGATATTGGGCGCGCAGCAGCACGGCCATCGCCTTGGCGTCGTCGACCAGGGCTTCGGTGCCGGGCCAGCGGCCGCGTGTCGGACTTTTGCCGAAACCGCGCTGGTCATAGGAATAGGTGGTGATGCCGGCCTTGGCCCAAATCTCGGCCGGCTCTTCCCACGCCTTGCGGTAGTCGCCGAAGCCGTGCAGGCCCAGGATCACTGCTTTGGGCGGGCCGTTTGCCGCAGGCCATTCGACGACCGGCAGCGCCGTGCCGTCGGCTGCGACATAACGGTCGGTCGTGAGTGAGGGCGGGCGTACCGCGCTGCCCGCCGGAATGACCGTCGGCGCGCAGGCGGAAAGCATGACCGCCAGCGCGGCGGCGGCTATCATGCGCCGGCGTGAGAGGAGTGGGATTGTGACCGAGCCTTTTGAAATCATCACTGTCGATACCGACCGCGTCGCCTGCGATGGCGGTGGCGGCGCGTTGGGGCACCCTAAAGTCTACCTTAACCTGGGCGAAGAGGGGCGTGTCGAATGCCCCTATTGCAGCAGGCTCTATGTGTTGCGTGAGGGCGCCCGCGCTGGCACGCACGCCCACTGAGAGATCGGCCGTGAAGCAGCTCGGCATTGGCTGGAATTGGCGCGAGCTCAAGCTCGGCGACCGCTTCGTCACCTATGGCCGGACACTGTTCGAGACCGATCTCCTCAACTTCGTGACACTTTGCGGCTTTTCCGAGGAGCTGTTCACCAACAAGGAATACATCAAGAGTCACGCCCCCATGCGCGGCGGGCATCCGGTGCCGGGTGCGCTGGTCTATTCCATGGCCGAGGGGCTGGTGATCCCGACCACCCTGCAGGGCTCGGGGCTCGCCTTCCTGTCGATGGGCTTCGACATCAAGGGCCCGACCTATGTCGGCGACACAATCCATGTCGAAATCGAGCTCACCGAGATCAAGCCGACTTCCAAGGATCCATCGCGGGCGCTGGTCCGCACCACCAACGACGTCAAGAACCAGAAGGGCGAGACGGTGCTGGTCTACACGCCGCTTCGCATGATGCAGGGACGCTAGGCATGGCAAAGGTTGCGATCGAGAAGGACGGGCCGGTCACGGTCGTTTCGATCGACCGCTTCGCCGCGGCGCGCAACGCCGTCGATCCCGAGACCGCGTTGTTGCTGCGCGAGGCGTTTCTCGGCTTCGATGCCGACGAAAGCCAGTCGGTCGCCATCCTGACCGGCCGCGGCGGCACCTTCTGCGCAGGCTACGATCTCAAGGTGGCGGCCAGCCGGGAAAGTCCGGCGCTGCACCATCCGGAAGGGCCTGGCCCGATGGGCCCGACGCGCCATCTTCTCACCAAGCCGGTGATCGCCGCCGTCGAGGGCTATGCCGTGGCCGGCGGCCTCGAGCTCGCTTTGTGGTGCGACATGCGCGTGGCGTCCGAGAGCGCCAGGTTCGGCGTGTTCTGCCGGCGCTGGGGTGTGCCCCTGGTCGACGGCGGCACGGTGCGCCTGCCGCGCCTGATCGGGCACAGCCGCGCGCTCGACATGATCCTGACCGGCCGAGAGGTCGGTGCCCGCGAGGCCTACGACTGGGGCCTGGCGAATCGTCTGGTACCCGAAGGCCAGGCGCTGGCCGAGGCGCGGACGCTGGCCCTGCAGCTCGCCAAATTCCCGCAGATCTGCCTGCGCTCCGATCGCCGCTCGTCCTATGAGCAGTGGAGCCTCGAGGTCGCCCTGGCGCTGGTCAATGAAGCAAGGTGCGGCGCGCCAGCGCTGCAGGCCGAGGCGCGTTCCGGCGCTGCCCGCTTTGCCGCCGGCAAGGGCCGCGGCGGGACCTTCGGCGACATCGGATAGTGCAGATCAGGTGTCTTGCCGGACTCGGCGCATTCACATGCGCCTGCGGCCTCCAGGCCCGCTCATGAATCAGAGCGGGCCTAGAGGCCCGCGGTCCAAAGACAAGCGTCAGGACGCGGTCGTCTGCTCGTCCAGCCAGCGGCGGGCCATATGGAGCTCGCGGAAGATCTTGATCGGCCGGTCGGCTTCGGCCAGGGCCATGAACATGCGGGCTTGGCCATAGCTTCGCTCGGTCGTGGCCACGATGGCGAGCGGGCCGATCGGGCCCAGCGGAATGTAGGCGCGGATGCGTGCGCCAAGCGCCATCAGGTCGTCCTCGTCGAGCTTCAGCGTGGCGCCCGTCGCGTCGAAGATCTTGCGATACGGCAAGGCGCCCGCCGCCAGGATTTCATCGAGATAATCCTCGATGTCCTTCAAACGAAGCTCGTCCTTGGCGACCGCGATCACCAGACGCGTCGGGCGTGAGACCGTCCATTGCAGCGGCATGCCGGCCGAATATGCCGGAAGGTCGCCGACGGCGACAAGTCTCTCCGCTATGGTACCAGCACGGCCTTGCCGACGACGGTGCGTTCCTCGATCAGCCTGAAGGCCTGCACCCAGTCTGCGAGGTCGAACGTGCCGGCGATGGTGGCCTTGAGCTTGTCCTGGGAGAACCAGCGCATCAGCTCCTTCTGCGCCTCGGCCACCAGGGCGCGGCGCCGCCCGACCGCGGCGGCCTCCTTGGGCGTCGGCGGGGCCTTGCCGGCCCAGCCGGTGTAGTAGCCATAGTAGAAGCCGATCACCGTCACGTTCTTGACCAGCAGGATGTTGGCCGGGATCTGCGGGATGGTGCCGCTGGCGAAGCCCATCGGGATCAGCCTTCCCTCCGGCGCCACGCAGCGCAGCGAGACGTCGAATGCATCGCCGCCGACCGGATCGTAGATCACGTCGGCGCCGCGCCCGCCGGTCAGCTCCAGCACGCGCGCGCGCAAGTCCTCGGTGCGGTAGTCGATCAGGTGATCGGCGCCGGCGGCGCGGGCGGCCGCGAGCTTCTCGGCGCCGCCCGCCGAGGCGATCACGACGGCGCCCATCGCCTTGCCGACCTCGATGGCCGTCAGGCCCGAGCCGCCGCCCGCGCCATGCACCAGCAGCACCTCGCCGGGCTGCATGTCGGCCTTCCATTTGAGCGCGCCGTAGGCCGTCGGATAGAGCGTCGGGAAGTTGGTCGCCTGGGCGTAGGGCATGGTCTCGGGAATCGCCACGGCGTTCGCGGCGGCGGCCACGGCATATTCGGCATAAGCGCCCTGGCTGACGCCGCTGGTGATGCGCTGGCCGACCGCGAGGCTGGTGACGCCGGGGCCGAGCTTCACCACGTGCCCCGCCATCTCGTTGCCCGGCACGTAGGGCAGCGCGGGCTTGTTCTGGTGCTTGCCTTGCATGCCCAGCAGGGCGGCGAAGCTCACGCCGGCCGCGCCGACCCGCACCAGGATCTCGCCCGCCCTGGGCTCGGGCACGGCCAAGTCGGCGATCTTGAGATTTTCGACCGGCCCGTAGGCCTCGCATACCAGCGCTCGCATCAATGCCTCTCGAACTTTCCGTGCCGGCCCTCGCCCTGGGCGAAGCGCGCTGCGCCTTTCTGCGATTCCTGGCGCCGCGCCGCCAGTGACAATTCCATCTCGCGCTGCACCGCCGCCTGCTGGTCGCGGTCGAAGCTTTCATAAGCCGACTGGCGGTCCGATAGCATGGCGATCGGCGGGAAAGTCGCGATCTCGCGCGCCAGCTTCTCGGCCTCGGCCCGCGTCGTGCCGCGCGCCACCTTGCGCGTCGCGAGGCCGATGGCGATCGCCTCGTCGGCGCCGACGGCGCGGCCGGTTAGCAGCATGTCGAGCGCGCGGCCCTGGCCCACGATGCGCGGCAGGCGCACCGTGGTGCCGTCGCTCATCGGCACGCCCCAGCGTCGCGAGAACACGCCGAAGGTCGCGGTATCGTCGACGATGCGGATGTCGCAGAACAGCGCCACCCCCAGCCCGCCGGCGCAGGCGTGGCCTTCGATGGCGGCGATCACCGGCTTGCCAAGCGGCGCGCGCAATGGGCCCTCGTCGCTGCCGGCCCACGGGAAATAGCCGGTGCCCGAGCCCAGCGCCTTCAAGTCGGCGCCGGCGCAGAACGCGCCGCCCGCGCCCGTCAGCACCGCGACCTGCGCCGCGGGATCGGCCTCGAAGGCCTTGAAGGCGGCACCGAGGGCGCGGGCGGCCTCGTTGTCGAGGGCGTTCCGCGCCTGCGGCCGGTTGATGATGAGGGTGGTGACCGGTCCCACGGTCTCGACCAGGATTTTCGGCTGATCCATTTCATTTCTTTCGGACGCTGTCCAAGCTCCACCTCACCCTGAGGAGCGGCCGCAGGCCGCGTCTCGAAGGGTGCGGAGCGGTCGTGATGTCGCCCACCCTTCGAGACGCGCGCTGCGCGCGCTCCTCAGGGTGAGGGGTGATTCTAGCGAACGGTCGCGAGCTCGTCCTCGAGCTGCGAGTTCGAGCGCAGCGGCGTGCGGAAGTACCACCAGTTCTTCTGCGGCGTCCATTTTTCCTTGCGTGCGGTGCCCTTGCCCCACACGCAATTCTTGAAATCGCGGGTCGCCGCCAGGAAGGCCTTGTCGGCTCCGTCGAGCTTCAGCGCGTGGTCGCCCATCTCCTCGCGGCTGAACATCGGCAGCGCCTCGAGGATCAGTTCGCGCACGTCGACGTCGTTCAGCCAGTTGTCGAGGTCGAAGCTGTAGGCGGCGACGGTGAGGCCTGCGGCGAACTCCGCCCACTGGTCTATGAGCTCGCACAGGTCGGCGACATCGGGCGGCCCGGGCGGCGGCGGCGGCTTCATTCGCCGCGCTCCGCCTGGCGGCGATAGTAGCGCTCGCCGTCGTTGGGCTTGAAGAAAGTGCGGATGACGCCATTGGGATTATAGGCGATGAAGGCGCCGGTCTGCCGATCGAAGCGCGTTGTAACGCCGTCGGGCCGTACGGTCTGCAGGACCGGGCCTTCCACCTTGGCGTCGCGCAGGAGCTGCGCCTGGTGCAGGTAGTCCTGCTTGCTGATGTTGCCGAACTCCGCGCCGTGCTTTTCAAAATGCTCATCGAGCCGGCGCGAATCAGCGAAGCCCACACCCGCGCCCCAGCTCTTTCCTTGCGCCGGGGCACTGGAATCAGCCACCGCCGGCCCGCGTGAATGATCGCGCGTGCCGCGCTCGGAGAGCTGGGTCCAGTAGACGAAGATCGCGGCCGCCGCCAGCACCGCCGTCAGCAGGCGCCGCCAGGGCAGGGTGCCCGAACGGACATTCATGCCGCTACTGTGCACCGCCCTTGAACCAGCGCGCAATCAGGCGCCGCTCGGACTCGGTGATGTGGGTCATGTTGCCGGGCGGCATGACCCGGGAGACCCAGACTTGCTGGTTGATCATCGCCGCCCGGGCACGGATCTCCTCTTGCGTCTCCAGGATCACCCCTTTGGGCGGGGCGGCAAATCCTTCCTGCGTCGGCCGCGTGGCATGGCAGGGCTGGCAACGCGCCTGGAAGATCGGCTGCACTTCGGCGAACGCGGCGGGGGGGCCGATATCGACGGCGGGCCGCGGCAGGGCCAGGATCGCCGTCAGCGCCAGTACGACCAGCCCGGCCGCCAGCACCAGCGGATCGGCGTTGCCCTTGTGGCGCTGCACGAACCACACCCGGATCAGGGTGCCCGCCACCGAGATCAGGATCAGCAGGACCCAGTTCCACTCGTGGCCGTAGAGGCCCGCATAGTGGTTGCTGATCATGGTGAACAGCACAGGCAGGGTGAAATAGGTGTTGTGCACCGAGCGCTGGCGCCCCATGGCGCCGTACTTCGGATCGGGCGTGCGGCCTTCCTCCTTGGCCTTCACCAGCTCGCGCTGGCCCGGGATGATCACGAAGTAGACGTTGAGCACCATGATGGTGCCGAGCATGGCGCCGAAATGGAGATAGGCGCCGCGGCCCGAGAACAGGTGGCAGAGCGCCCAGGCCGCGACCCCGCAATAGAGGAACAGCAAGCCGCCCAGGATGGCGTCGTCCTCGCCGAAGGCCGAGCGGCAGAGCCCGTCATAGACCAGCCAGCCCAGCACCAGGAAACCGAGCCCGATGGCGATCGCCTCGGCCGTGGAAAGCGGCATCACCGCGGGGTCGATCAGGGCGATCTCGGCACCGTAGTAATAGACCAGGCACAGCAGGAAGATGCCCGTGATCAGGGTCGTGTAGGCTTCCCACTTGAACCAGTGCAGCTCGGGCGGGAGCTTCTCGGGCGCCAGGGTGAATTTCTTGGCGGTGTAGAAGCCGCCGCCATGGACCGCCCAGACCTCGCCGCCGATGCCCTTGGCGGCATCCGCCGGGTCGATGGGCGGCTGCAGGTGATTGTCCAGCCAGATGAAGTAGAAAGAGGCGCCGACCCAGGCGATGCCCACGATCATGTGGGCCCAGCGCAGAACGAGATTGAGCCAGTCGGCGACGAAAGCGGCATCCATATGTTGTCGTAGCGCTTCGCCCCGAGAGGTCTCAAGGCCGTAAATCGCGCTCCCCCGCGATCAGGCTAGACGATTTTGAGGAAGTGCATAGAGGGCCGGTGCTTGCTGAGCCCTGCCGCCGCAGGGCTCAGAAGAATGTGAGGGGCCTTTGCGGCCTGCATCAGTGCCGGCTGAGCTCCGCCCGGCCCACCACCATGTGATGCACCTCGTCGGGTCCGTCGGCGAGGCGCAGGGTCCGCTGGCCGGCGTACATCTCGGCGAGCGGCGTCCATTGCGATATGCCGGTGGCGCCGTGGATCTGGATCGCCTGATCGATGATCTGGCACACCCGCTCGGGTACCATGGCCTTCACCATGCTGACCCACACGCGGGCCTCGCGGTTGCCCAGCACGTCCATCGCCTTGGCGGCCTTCAGCACCATCAGGCGCATGGCCTCGATCTCGATGCGGGCGCGCGACACGGTCTCCAGGTTCTTGCCGAGCTGGATCAGCGACTTGCCGAAGGCCGTGCGGGTCGAGCCGCGCTTGACCATCAGGTCGAGCGCCTTCTCGGCGGCGCCGATCGAGCGCATGCAGTGATGGATGCGGCCCGGTCCGAGGCGGACCTGCGAAATCTCGAAACCGCGGCCCTCGCCGAGCAGGATGTTCTCCCTGGGCACGCGGACATTCTCGAACTTGATGTGCATGTGGCCACGCGGCGCGTGATCGTGGCCGAAGACGCACATCGGCCCGAGGATCTTCACGCCCGGGGTGTCGATGGGTACCAGGATCTGCGACTGCTGGAACTGCGGTGAGGCGTCGGGGCTGGTCTTGACCATGGTGATCATGATCTTACAGCGCGGATCGCCGGCACCGGAGATGTAGTATTTTTCGCCGTTGATCACCCAGTCGTCGCCGTCGAGCTCGGCGCGCGTGGCGACGTTCTTGGCGTCCGACGAGGCCACGTTCGGCTCGGTCATGGCGAAGGCCGAGCGGATCTCGCCGTTGAGCAGTGGCGTCAGCCATTTCTCCTTCTGCTCGGGCGTGCCGACCTTCTCCAGCACTTCCATGTTGCCGGTGTCCGGCGCCGAGCAGTTGAGCGACTCCGACGCGAGCGGCTGCTTGCCGAGCTCGGCGGCGATATAGGCATAGTCGAGGTTGGTGAGGCCGCGGCCGATCTCGGAATGGGGCAGAAAGAAGTTCCACAGGCCGGAAGCCTTGGCCTTGTTCTTGGCACCCTCGAGCAACTCGAGCTGGCCGGGCGCCCAGCTCCACGGATCCTTGCGACCCTCGCCCAGGCGGAAGAACTCGTCCGAAATCGGCGCGACGTTCTCTTCGATGTGCTTCTTCACCGCGTCGAACAGGGGCTGCGCCTCTTTCGACATGGCAAGATTGTTGAGCTCGGGGTCGAGATCGGGCCGCACGGCCGCGGCTGGTTTGGTCATGACGTTCATAGGGGTTTCCTCATCTTTGCTGGAGGGACCCTAGATGGAATTCGAGGACGGGGAAACCGTACTGCCTCCCCATCGTCATACGATGGGGAGGTGTCGGCGTCTTACGCCGACGGAGGGGTCATGAATCATCGCCGATACGGGCGCCGCGCATGACCCCTCCGGCCCTTCGGGCCACCTCCCCACGCGCAATGCTTCGGGCCACCTCCCCACGCGCAATGCGCGTGGGGATGAAGCTCTAAAACAGCCCGACAATCTTGCCGTCGGGACCGATATCGATGCTGTTGGCGGCCGGCACCTTGGGCAGGCCGGGCATGGTCATGATGTCGCCGCACACCGCGACCACGAACTCCGCGCCGGCCGACAGGCGGACCTCGCGCACCGTCACGATGTGGTCGCTGGGCGCGCCCTTGGCGTCGGGATTGGTCGAGAAACTGTACTGCGTCTTGGCGATGCACACCGGCACCTTGCCGAAGCCCATCGCTTCGAACTGCGCCAGCTGGTCGCGCACCGGCTTGTCGGCGGCAATGTCCTTGGCGCGGTAGATTTCCTTGGCGATGGTGCGGATCTTCTCCAGCAGTGGCATGTCGTCGGGATAGAGCAGCTTCATCTTGCCCTTGCCACCCTCGATCACCTTCACCACCGCGCGCGCCACGTCGGCCGCGCCCTTGCCGCCTTCGGCCCAATGGTCGGCCATCACCGCCTCGACGCCGAGCTTGGCGCAGGCCGACTTGACCAGGGCGATCTCGGCATCGGTGTCGGCGCTGAAGCGGTTGATCGAGATCACCGGCACCAGGCCGAACTTGTGCACGTTCTCGACATGGCGCTGCAGGTTTGCCATGCCGGCTTCCAATGCCTTCAGGTTCTCGGTCTTGAGGTCTTCCTTCTTGACTCCGCCATGCATCTTGAGCGCGCGGATCGTCGCCACCAGCACGACGGCGTCGGGCATCAGGCCGGTCTTGCGGCACTTGATGTCGATGAACTTCTCGCCGCCCAGGTCGGCGCCAAAGCCCGCCTCGGTCACCACATAGTCGGCGAGCTTCAGCGCCGTGGTCGTGGCCAGCACCGAGTTGCAGCCGTGCGCGATGTTGGCGAACGGACCTCCATGGATGAAGGCGGGCGTGCCCTCGAGTGTCTGCACCAGGTTGGGCGACAGCGCGTCCTTCAGCAGAACCGCCATCGGCCCGTGCGCCTTGAGGTCGGCAGCGCGCACCGGCTTACGCTCGCGCGTATAGGCGACGATGATGTTGCCGAGCCGCGTCTTCAGATCCTCCAGATCCCTGGCCAGGCAGAAGATCGCCATGACCTCCGAGGCGACCGTGATGTCGAAGCCGTCCTCGCGCGGGAAGCCGTTGGCGACGCCGCCCAGCGACGACACGATCTCGCGCAGGCTGCGGTCGTTCATGTCGATGGCGCGCCGCCAGGCCACGCGCCTTCCATCGATGCCCAGCGCATTGCCCCAGTAGATGTGATTGTCGATCAGCGCCGACAGGAGATTGTGCGCAGCACCGATGGCGTGGAAGTCGCCGGTGAAGTGGAGGTTGATGTCCTCCATCGGCACGACCTGGGCATAGCCGCCGCCCGCAGCACCGCCCTTCATGCCGAAGGAGGGTCCGAGCGAGGGTTCGCGCAGGCAGAGCATCGCCTTCTTGCCGATATGGTTCAGCGCATCGGTGAGGCCCACCGTGGTCGTGGTCTTGCCTTCACCGGCCGGGGTCGGCGAGATCGCCGACACCAGGATCAGCTTGCCGTTGGGTTTGCTCTGCAGCGACTTGATGTAGTCCATGGAGACCTTGGCCTTGTAGTGGCCGTAGGGCTCGAGATTCTCCGCCGCGATACCGAGCTTCTCGCGCGCCAATTCCATGATCGGGCGTTTCTTGGCTTCCTGGGCGATCTGGATATCGGACTTGGGATTTACATGCTGTGAAGCGGGCATCGACGATTTCCTTCCAACTGCGTTTCTGTCGCCCCTGCCTCGCCTCTCTTCTCATGTTCCTCTCCCCCTTGGGGGAGAGGCTAGGTGAGGGGGTTATCGAAGACTGTCTCCTGCATCGCCCCCTCACCCAACCTCTCCCCCCAGGGGGGAGAGGAGAAAGAGAGAAGGGCTGCGCGTCTTGTGATCAGCCGAGTCGCGTACCGACCGCGAGCTTTGAAGCGGTGGCGAATTCCCCGGCACCGATCTTGGGGCCATCGGCTGGCTTCACGCGCAGCACCTTGATGCGGCCGTCGGCGCAGACGACCGTGAAGCCGTCGGCGGCGACGTCGACGATTTCGCCCAGCTTGCCGGCGATGCCCTTGGGATCGCGCGCGGGCAGGGGTTCTATGTCGAAGATCTGCAGGGTCTTGCCGTCGAGCGTCGTCCAGGCGCCGGGCGCCGGATTGCAGCCGCGGATCAGGGGATCGATCTGCCGCCACGACTTGCCCCAATCGATGCGCGCCGTCTCCGGCGTGCAGCGGCCTTCATAGGTGGCGAGCTTCTCGTCCTGCTTGAGGCGCGGCGCCTTGCCGGCCTTCACCAGATCGACCGATTCCAGCATCGCCTCGACGCCCATCGGAAACAGGCGGTCGAAATAGACAGTGCCCAGCGTGTCCTTGGGCCCGATCGGCGTTTTCTTCTGCAGCAGCACGGCGCCGGTATCGAGGCCGTTGTCGGGCCAGAAGATCGACAGGCCGGTTTCTTTCTCGCCCAGGATGATCGGCCAGTTGATCGCGCTGGCGCCGCGATAGGCCGGCAGCAGCGAGGGGTGATACTGGATCGTGCCGTGCGTCGGGATGTTCAAGAACTCCTCAGGCACGAACAGGGTGACGAACGCCATGACCTGCAGGTCGGGCTTCAGCGCCTTGAACTCTTCCCACACTTCGGGCTTGCGATAGGAGGCCGGCTGGAAGACCGGCAGCTTGGCTGCAAGGGCCGCTTCCTTCAGCGGGTCGGGCCTTTGGCCGGGCTTCTCCGGCGCAATATAGACGCCGACCACGTTCTCGCCGCGCTTCAGCAGCGCTTCCAGCACGGCCTTGCCGAAGGCCTGCTGTCCGTGAACCACGATGCGCATGATCTACTCCGCGGCTTGGGCCTTTGGTGCCTGGCCCGTCGCGCCGGACGCCTTGATCTCGGCAATCTCGCGCGGCGTGAACTTCAGCACCTTGGTCAGGATCTCGTCGGTGTGCTCGCCCAAGAGCGGCGAGCGCTCGACCTCAGTGATGCTGTCGGAGAGCTTGATCGGATTGCCGACCGACAGATACTTGCCGCGCGTCGGGTGATCGACTTCGACGACGGTGCCGGTGTGGCGCAGCGACGGCTCCTCGGCCAGTTCCTTCATCGACAGGATCGGGCCGACGGGGATGTCGAAGGCGTTGCACTCGTTCATGACGTCGAACTTGGTCTTGATCATGGTCCATTGCTCGATCCGCTCGAAGATCTCCTTGAGCCGCGGCAGGCGGGCCGGCGGCTTGGCGTAGTCCGGATGGGTCTTCCAGTCGGGCTGGCCGATCAGGTCGCAGATCTTCTCCCATACCGGCGCCTGGGTGATGAAATAGATGTAGGCATTGGGATCGGTCTCCCAGCCCTTGCACTTCAGGATGACCCCGGGCTGGCCGCCGCCCGAGTCGTTGCCGGCGCGCGGCGTCGCTTCGCCGAACGGGATGCCCTGGCCGAACTGTGTGTATTCCGTCAGCGGCCCGTGCGCGAGGCGCTGCTGGTCGCGCAGCTTCACGCGGCAGAGGTTCAGCACGCCGTCCTGCATGGCCGTCAGCACGCGCTGGCCGCGGCCCGTGCGCTTGCGCTGGTAGAGCGCGCTGACGATGCCCAGCGCCAGGTGCAGGCCGGTGCCGGAGTCGCCGATCTGCGCGCCGGTCACCAGCGGCAGGCCGTCGTGGAAGCCGGTGGTCGAGGCCGAACCGCCGGCACACTGCGCCACGTTCTCGTAGACCTTGCAGTCCTCGTAGGGGCCGGGGCCGAAGCCTTTCACGGAGGCCACGATCATGCGCGGGTTGAGCGCGTGGATGTGCTCCCACGTCAGCCCCATGCGGTCGAGCGCGCCGGGCGCGAAGTTCTCGACCAGCACGTCGCAGGTCTTCACCAGGCGCTCCAGCACCTTCATGCCCTCCTTGCTCTTGGAGTCGAGCGTGATCGAGCGCTTGTTGTGGTTGAGCATGGTGAAATAGAGGCTGTCGGCACCCGGCACGTCCTGCAGCTGGCCGCGCGTGATGTCGCCGGTGCCCGGCCGCTCGACCTTGATCACGTCGGCGCCGAACCAGGCCAGCAGCTGCGTGCAGGTCGGGCCCGACTGGACGTGCGTGAAGTCGAGGATCTTCACGCCGTCCAGCGCCTTGCCGTCCTTGCCCCAGGGTTTCGACGAGACCTTGGGCAGGTCGTTGCCGTTCGGCTTCCTGGCCACGACCTTGAGCACCGGCCGATTGGCGGGCTTGCTCACCTTCCTGGCCTTTGTCTTGCCTTTCGCCTTCAGGGCCTTCTTCTTCGCCATGTCTCTTCTCCGATTACTTGGATGTCCGATGGGGTCGCGAAGGACCTACTTCTTGCGCAGCTTGCTTTGCGGATTGAGGTTGCCGATGCGGCCGCTCTCGCTGCCGGCCGCCGGGTCGATCACGGCGTTGATGAGCGTGGGCTTGCCCGAGTCCATCGCGGCGTTCACCGCGCGCTTGAGCTCGTCGGGCGTGGTAGCGTTGACGCCCGTGCCGCCGAAAGCCTCCATCATCTTGTCGTAGCGCGAGCCCTTCACGAAAACCGTCGGCGCGGGATCCGGACCGCCGCCGGCGTTCTGGTCGGTGCCGCGATAGATACCGTCGTTGTTGAAGATCACGACGCAGACCGGCAGTTGGTACCGGCAGATCGTTTCGACCTCCATGCCCGAGAAGCCGAAAGCGCTGTCGCCCTCGATCGCGAGCACGGGATTGCCGGTCTCCACGGCGGCGGCGATGGCCGAACCCATGCCGACGCCCATGACGCCCCAGGTGCCGACGTCCAGCCGCTTGCGCGGCTTGTACATGTCGATCACGCCGCGGGCGAGGTCGAGCGTGTTGGCGCCCTCGTTGACGAGGATGGCGTCGGGCCGCTCCTTGATGATGGTGCGTAGCGCTCCCAGCGCGCCGTGATAGTCCATCGGCGACTTGTTGTTCATCAGGCGCGGCGCCATCTTGGCGACGTTCTCGTCGCGCTTGGCCGCGACCGCGCCCATCCAGTCGGCAGGCGCCTTCGACCAGCTGTCGCCCATGGCGTCGAGCAATGCCGACATGCAGGAGCCGATGTCGCCCACCACCGGTGCCGCGATCTCGACGTTGCTGTCCATTTCCTTGGGTTCGATGTCGACCTGGATGAACTTCTTCGGTGCGTCGCCCCACGCCTTGCCCTTGCCGTGTGAGAGCAGCCAGTTGAGCCGGGCGCCGATCAGCATGACGACGTCGGAGTCCTTCAGCACCGTCGAGCGCGCGGCGCCGGCGCACTGCGGATGCGTGTCGGGCAGCAGGCCCTTGGCCATGCTCATGGGCAGGAACGGCACGCCGCTCTTCTCGACCAGCGCGCGGATCGCCTCGTCGGCCTGGGCGTAAGCGGCGCCCTTGCCGAGAATGATCAGCGGGCGCTTGGCCGCCTTGAGCACGTCGAGCGCACGCTTGACCGCGGCCGGGGCGGGAATCTGCGCCGGCGCGGCATCGATCACCTTCACCAGAGACTTGGCGCCGGCATCGGCGCTGATGACCTGGGCGAACAGCTTGGCCGGCAGGTCGAGATAGACGCCGCCGGGCCGGCCGGACACGGCCGCGCGGATGGCGCGTGCGAAGCCGATGCCGATGTCCTGGGCGTGCAGCACGCGGTAGGCCGCCTTGCACAGGGGCTTGGCGATGGCGAGCTGGTCCATCTCCTCGTAGTCGCCCTGCTGCAGGTCGACGATCTCGCGCTCAGACGAGCCCGAGACCAGGATCATCGGGAAGCAGTTGGTGGTGGCGTGGGCCAGCGCCGTCAGGCCATTCAGGAAGCCGGGCGCCGAGACGGTGAGGCAGATGCCGGGCTTCTTGGTCAGAAAGCCCGCAATGGCCGCTGCGTAGCCGGCGTTCTGTTCGTGACGGAACGACAGCACGCGGATGCCGGCGGCTTGCGCGTGCCGGCCGAGGTCGGTGATCGGAATCCCCGGCACGCCGTAGATCGTGTTCAAGCCGTTCAGCTTCATCGCATCGATGACGAGGCTGAAGCCATCCGTCAGGTCCTGCGTCTCTTCCACTTCTGCCTTGAGTGCTGCTTCGGCCATTGGTTCCTCCCGAATTCCTCTTCAGTCCAGGTAATCGACGTGCTTGGCGACGTGCTCGGCGAGGCCAAGCGCGTGCTGGCGCACCAGGTCCTCGGCGCGCTCGGTGTCGCGTGCCTCCAGGGCGTGGATGATGTTCATGTGATCGCGGATCGAGCGTTCGACGCGATCGTCCTCGCCGATCGTGCTGCCGCGGATCATACGCATATGGGTGAACAGGTTCTCCGCCAGCCGGATCAGCACCTGGTTGCCGCTGAGCTCGATGATGGTCTGGTGGAAATTGATATTGACCTCGGAGTACTCGTCGAGCTTGGCGTGCAGCTTGTCGCCCTCGAAGGTCGTGAACATGCGCCGAAGGCCTGCGATGTCGGCGTCGCTGGCGGACTGGGTGATCAGGCGCGCCGCCATGCTTTCCAGGGCGGCCCAGGCCTGGATCAGCTCGATCACCTCGCTCTTGGTCTTGCGTACGACATAGACGCCGCGGCGGGGCACCGAGCGCACGAAGCCTTCGCGCTCGAGCTGCACCATCGCTTCGCGCACCGGCGTGCGCGAGATGCCGAAATCCTGCGCGAGCTGACGCTCGTCGAGCCGAATGTCGGTGCGCGAACGATAGACATCCGAGGACACGATGAGGTTGCGCAAGGCGGTGTACGCCTTGTCCTTGAACGTCTCCCGACTGTCGATCGGGGCGACCACCAGGCGCGCTTCGCTCATGGAAACGGACTATTCCCCTCGCTGCCGCCGGGTCCCCACCGGCTGGATATATTATTATTAATGCCACGGCGGACCACCGTCCATTGGTCCGCCGCGACATATTATTGCGTCGACCCGGAGTACCTGGGCTACGCCGCCAGATCGTCGCCCAGGCCCTCGGCTTGGCGTTCGACCAGGCGACGATAGATGCCGCCCGTGAGGCGCAGCAGGCTGGCATGGCTGCCGTCCTCGACAATGCGTCCGTGGTCGAAGACCAGAATGCGGTCGAGCTCGCGCACCGTCGACAGACGGTGCGCGATGACGAGTGTCGTGCGGCCCCGCATCAGCGTGTGCATGGCGTCCTGGATCAAGGCCTCCGACTCGCTGTCGAGACTCGAGGTGGCTTCATCCAGGATCAGGATCGGCGCATTGGCCAGGAAGGCGCGCGCGATCGCGACCCGCTGGCGTTCGCCGCCGGAGAGCTTGACGCCGCGCTCGCCGACCAGCGTGGCATAGCGCTGCGGCAGCCGCTCGATGAAGGCATGGGCATGGGCAAGCCGCGCCGCCGCCTCGATCTCCGTCGTCGTGGCGTCGGGCCGTCCATAGGCGATGTTCTCGGCGAGCGAGCGGTGGAAGAGCACCGGCTCCTGCTGCACGATCGCCAGCTGCCGGCGCAGGCTCTCCTGCGTGACGTTGGCGATATCCTGGCCATCGATCGCGATGCGGCCGCCATCGAGGTCGTACAGCCGCTGCACGAGCTTGACGAAGGTCGTCTTGCCCGAGCCCGACCGTCCAACAAGGCCGACGCGCTGGCCCGCCGGGATGCGCACCGACAAGGCGTCGTAGACCTGCCGATCGAGCGCAGGATAGCGAAAGCGCACCTGGTCGAACTGGATGTCGCCGCGCGCGATCGTCATCTCGGTGGCACCGGGCCGGTTCTCGACGCCGAGCGGCTCGTCGTGGAAGGCGACGAGCTCCTCCAGGTCGCTGGTCGACCGCTGGATGTTGTGCACATGGTGGCCGATGTCGCGCAGGTAGCCGTTGATCACGCCATAGGCCGTGAGCACGAAGGTGACGTCGCCCAACGTGGCGGCGCCCTGCCACCAGAACAGCAAGGCGAGCCCGATCACGGCGACGCGCAGCATCATCAGGATGCCCTGCTGCACGACGCCGGTGAGCGTGGCCCTGGTCCAGGTGACCCACGTGCGCGTCCGCCATCGCGCCAGGACTTGACCAAAGCGCGAGTCCTCGCGGGTTTCCGCGCCGAACGCCTTGACGACAGGATTGCAGCTCACCGCGTCGGCCAGCGCGCCGCCCAGGCGACTGTCCCATGCATTGGAACGCCGCGTCGCGGGCGTGACGTAGTCCAGCGACAGCTTCACCGTGACCGCCACATAGAGGACGGTGCCGACGCCAACGGCGAGCCCCATCGGCGGCCAATGCCAGCCGAACAGGAACGTCGCGCCGACGAGCACGACGAGCGACGGCCACAGCGCCACGAGCACCGTGTCGTTCAGCATATCGAAGGCCCACATGCCGCGGCTCAACTTGCGCACCGTGGCGCCGGCGAAGCTGTTGGCATGCCAGTCGGTGGCGAAGCGCTGCACGCGCCAGAAGGTCTCGTGAGCCACCTCGCTCATCATGCGCAAGGTGAAGCGTATGATGCCCTTGAACAGGCCCCAGCGCAGGACCACCAGGGCAACGCCAAGACCGAGGATCGCGGCGAACGCCTTGAGCGCGTCCAACACGGCGGCATCGCGCGGCCGCGCCGGATCGGCCAGCGAGTCGACCATCTGCCCGGCAAAGATCGGCAAGGCGAGCTCGGCCGCCGCGATCAGCACCAGGCCAACCGCCATGGCCAGCGCCAGGCGCCATTGCCGGCGCCATCGGTCGGCGACGAACCGAATCGTCCGGAAGAACGGATCTTTTCCTCGCCCAGTTCTGCGAGAAGTCATTGTTCGATGCCTCGCCCACGAAGGGGCGATGGCTCCTCAAAGGGCCGTTCGACCGCATGCCGGGATGAAGCGCGGCAGCGTCCGACGACGTGAATGGTCAGTAAGACGGAAAGAGGCGGACCGCTCGATAGCGGCCGCGGCCGGACCTAATGCTCGAAGCGCTCGAGGTCCGATACGCAGCCGACGGGAGCGGTGGCGTTGCGGGTGATTGAAATCATCAACGTCTCCCTGGCTGGGGTTGTATCAAGGGCGCGCACCCTAAAATCGGAGGCGCCTGGAGGCAAGGGCGCCTCGATGATTTTCTGATCGAGGCTGTCGCACTGTGGCGCCAACGCCACAGCGCCTGGCAGCCTTAATCTTTCTGTCCCGGATCTGTGAGCCGGACTATTTTCAGGATATCGAATCCGAGCCTGCCGTCATGGTCACCTTATGAAACCAGAAAGTGAATTCACGATCGTTTTTGATCAGGCCGGGGGCGACGAGGCGCAGTTTGTGCGCGACAAGCTCGACTTCTTCAATGTCGGAGTCACCGGCGAATCGACCTATTACCCGGTGCACTTCTTCCTGAAGAACGAACGCGACGAGGTGATGGGCGGCCTGCTGGGTAGTGTCTGGGGTGGCTGGCTGCACATCACCTATCTCTGGATGGACGAAGCCGTGCGCGGCAAGCGCTGGGCGACCAAGCTGATGGACCAAGCCGAAGCCTATGCGCGCGAGCGCAAGTGCCATTCGGTGGAGCTCGACACCCACTCCTTTCAGGCGCGCCCCTTCTACGAAAAGCGCGGCTACGAAGTCATCGCCACGCTCGACGACTATCCCAAGGGTCACAAGAAGTTCTTCCTGAAGAAGAAGCTGTAGGGCGATTGCTACGGCATGAGATCCTTCGCTTCGCTCAGGATGACAAATTAGGTTGTCGTCCTGAGCGAAGCGAAGGACCTCATCGCCGCTACTTCACGCCCAGTTCGCGCAACCTCTTGTCGAGCGCCAGCAGGTCGAGCCAGCTCTGCCGTTTACTCGCCGGCGTGCGCAGCAGGTAGGCGGGGTGGAAGGTCGGTAACGTCGGCACCTCGCTGCCGTCGTCGAGGCGCACGCTGGTCCATTTGCCGCGCATCCGCATGATGCCCTCGGTCGTGTCGAGTACAGCCTTGGCCGCCGTGCCGCCGGCCAGCACCAGCACCTTGGGCCGCGCCAGCTCGATGTGACGGCGCGTGAAAGCGAGGCAAATCGCCTGCTCGGCCAGGGTCGGCGTGCGGTTGCCGGGCGGCCGCCAGAATAGAATGTTGGTGATGTAGAGATCGCGCTCGCGGCTCATGCCGATGGCGTCGAACATGCGGTCCATCAGCTGGCCGCTCACGCCCACGAAGGGCTTGCCCAGCCGGTCCTCGTCGGCGCCCGGCGCCTCGCCCACCACCATGACCGGCGCACCGGCCACACCGTCGGCGAACACCGTGTGCTTGGCCGTGCGCTTGATCGCGCAGCCCTCGAAGGCGCGGATGGCCGCTTCGAGATCGGCAATGGTCGCGCAGCGCCGCGCCAGCTCACGCGCATCCTCGACGAGCTGCGGCGATTCGAGCGGCACCGGTGCGCGGGCGGGAAACGAAGTCGCCGGCCGGATCGGCGTCGGTGCGGCGGGGCGCTGCGCGATGGCCGGTTCGGGCGCACTTGCCGCTATCCTGGCCGCTGCCGGGGGCGGTGCCGCGAAGCGGTCGATCGCTTCCTCGCCGATGGTTTCGTCGAGGCCGTTGTCGACGTACCATTTCAGCAGCGCGGCGAGATCCTCACGCGCGATCGCAGGCCCGGTCATTGCAGGCGTTTCAGGAAGGCGCCCAGGATCGGCGCCCACAGGGCTGCATCGGCATGGCTCGCCATGTGGCCCTTGTTGGTCGGCAGTTCAACGTAAGTGATGTCGATGCCGGCTTTGCGCATGTCGCTCACGTAACCCGGGCTTAGCGCGATATCGAACAGCTTGTCGGAAGGCGACTGCACGTAGAGGACCTTGGTGTCCTTGAGCTTGGCGTATTCGCCCGTGATGTCGAACGTGCCGATCGCGCGGCGCAGGGTCACCATGGAATGGCCGTCATAGATCTGCGCCCACGCCTTGGCATTGGCGCGGATCGCCGCCTCGCGCGCCTTTGGGTCGGGCATCGTCTCGGCTAAAATCTCGTTCTGGCCGTAGGTCATCAGGGTTTCGAAGCGCAGCTCCTCGAGCGTCCTGGCGATGCCGCCGTTGTCGTAGTACCAGCCGCCGTTCCAGTTGGGATCGCTCGCCAGCCGCTTCTGCAGCGCCTCCAGCCGGTCGAGCCCGGCCGGCGAGCGCGGCGCCGTCACCGACGGCACGATCGCCTTCATGAAGCCGGGATAGGAGGCCGCCCACTGGAACGACTGGAAGCCGCCCATCGACGGGCCGATCACCGCTACCAGGCTCTTGAGGCCGAGCGAATCGACCAGAAGCTTCTCGGCCGACACGATGTCGCGCATGGTGATGTCGGGAAAGGTCGGCCCGTAGGGCTTGCCGGTGCGCGGGTCGGCGCAATTGGGCCCGGTGCTGCCATGCGCCGAGCCGAGCGCATTCACCGACACCACGAAGGCATGGTTCGTATCAACCGCCTTGCCCGGACCGATCAGCCCGTCGAACCAGCCGGGCGCGTCCGCGGCAACGCCGCGGCCCTGCTTGCCGGGCGCGTTGCGGCCGGCGGCGTGATGGCTTGACGTGTAGCCGTGCACCACCAGCACGGCGTTGTCGCGCGCCGGCGCCAGGCTGCCGTAGGTTTCGTACGCAAGTTCCAGAACGGGCAGCGACTGCCCGCTTTCCAGGCGAAAATCACGCGCTGTGAAGAGTTTGCTCTCGATTCCGCCGAGCTCTGCCACGGGAATACCCCTTTTCACCGGGTGGCGATCCTGCCCCCGACAGGCTATCAACACGCCAAGGATCGTCGCCGGCCGGCGGCGCGTCCATCGGTAAAAGGCATTCTAGAGCGAGACGGTGATGGCGCGCGAGTCGATGGAATATGACGTGTTGATCGTTGGCGGCGGCCCGGCCGGGCTCGCGGCGGCGATCCGACTCAAACTGCTCGCGGCCGAACGCAATCACGAAGTGTCGGTCTGCCTGATCGAGAAGGGCTCGGAGATCGGCGCCCACATCCTGTCGGGCGCCGTGATCGATCCGATCGGGCTGAACGAGCTTTTGCCCGACTGGAAGGAGAAGGGCGCGCCGGTCGAGACCCAGGTGAGCGACGACCAGTTCCTGTTCTTCTCCAGGACCGGCTCCTTCCGCTTCCCCAATTTCCTGATGCCGCGGCTGATGAACAACCACGGCAACTACATCGTGAGCCTGGGCGAGCTCTGCCGCTGGCTCGGCCAGCAGGCCGAGGCGCTGGGCGTGGAAATCTATCCGGGCTTTGCCGGCGCCGAAATGCTCTACAACGAGGACGGCTCGGTGCGCGGCGTCGGCACCGGCGACATGGGCATCGGCAAGGACGGCAAGCACAAGGCGAGCTACACGCCGGGCATGGACCTCCTGGCCAAGTACACGCTGATCGCCGAGGGCGTGCGCGGCTCGCTCGCCAAGCAGCTGATGGCCAAGTTCGACCTGCGCGACGGCGTCGATCCGCAGAAGTTCGGCATCGGGCTCAAGGAGCTGTGGCAGGTCGAGCCGGCCAAATTCACGAAGGGCCTGGTGGTGCATTCGCAGGGCTGGCCGCTCAGCGAGACCAACAGCCATGGCGGCTCCTTCATGTACCATTTCGGCGACAACCTCGTTTCCATCGGCTTCGTGGTTCACCTGGAATACGAGAACCCGTACCTCTCGCCGTTCGACGAGTTCCAGCGCTTCAAGACCCATCCCGAGGTCGCCAAGTACCTGCAGGGCGGCAAGCGCCTGGCCTACGGCTCGCGCGCCATCAACGAGGGCGGCGTGCAGTCGGTGCCCAAGCTCGTCTTCCCGGGCGGCGCGCTGATCGGCTGCTCGGCGGGCTTCGTCAACCTGCCGCGCATCAAGGGCAGCCACAACGCGATCAAGAGCGGCATGCTGGCGGCCGAGGCCGCGTTCGAGGCGCTGGCGGCGGGCAAGACCGGCGGCGACGAGCTGATCGCCTATCCGGTGAAGCTGAAGGCGTCGTGGATCTGGAAGGACCTCGACAAGGTGCGCAACGTCAAGCCTGCGCTCAAATGGGGCACCACGCTGGGCACGCTCTATGGCGGCATGGACATGTGGCTGCACGATCTCGGCATCCGCGTGCCGTGGACGATGCATCACAAGAAGGCCGACCACGAATGCCTGCGGCCGGCCGCCGAGTTCCAGCCCATCCAGTATCCCAAGCCGGACGGCGTGCTGTCCTTCGACAAGCTCTCCTCGGTGTTCCTCTCGAACACCAACCATGAGGAGGACCAGCCGGTTCATCTCAAGCTGCGCGATCCGTCGATCCCCATCGCGGTCAACCTGCCGCTCTATGCCGAGCCGGCGCAACGCTACTGCCCGGCTGGCGTTTATGAGGTGGTGACTGCCGACAATGGCCAGCCGCGTTTCCAGATCAACGCGCAGAACTGTGTCCATTGCAAAACCTGCGACATCAAGGATCCGGCACAGAATATCGATTGGACCGTGCCCGAAGGCGGCGGCGGTCCCAACTATCCCAACATGTGAGCTCCATGCGACGCACACCCCTCGCGCTGCTCTCGGCAGCGCTGCTCCTCATCCTCCCCGCGATCGGCCCCACGATCGGCAACGCCCAGCAGGGCGGGACCACGTCACCCGCCAAACCGCCGGTGCAGCGCGGCTCGCAGACGGCCGCGCAGCTGCCATTGATCCCGCTCGACGGCCGCTATCTCGCGGCGCGCGTGGCCGAGCAGGATCACGACTACGACGCCGCCGCCGACCAGATCGATCTGGCGCTCGCCCAGACGCCGGACGATCCGGAGCTGATCTACTCTGCCTTCCGGCTGCGCATCTACGCCGGCCGCCTCGACGCTGCCGCCCAACTCGCGCCGCAGGTCCTGGCGACCCGGCCGGGCGACGGCTTCGCCAACCTCGTGCTGGCGGTGCAGGCGATCAAGAAGGGCGATTATCGCGCGGCCGAGCAGCAGATCGACAAGATCGGCCCGGAGAACCAGCTCGGTCCGCTGCGCGAATACGTGCTGGCCTGGCTCAAGGCCGGCGAGAAGGAGTTTCCTGCAGCGCGCGCCCACCTCGCCCAGCTCAAGCCCGCCGCGGGCGAGCGTGCCGAGGCGCCGGCCCTGGTGATCGAAGCGCAAATCGACGAGATGGCAGGCGACAAGGCCGCCGCCGAAGCCAAGTATCGCCACGCCATCTCGCTCGACCCCAGCGGCTTGCGCACCACGGTCGCAGTCGCCGAGGGCCTGCGCCGGCTGGGCAAGGCCGACGATGCCCGCCAGCTCCTGAAGACCTATGGCGAGAAATACAGCGACGCCGTGGTCATGGACGGGCTGATCGGCCCCAATGCGCCGGCGCCCAAGCCGCCCACGGCCGCCGCGGGTATCTCCGAGATCCTGTTCGACATCGGCGGCATCCTGGCCTCCGACCAGCGCAATCCGCGCGCCGATCTCGGGCTGATCTTCTACCAGCTCGCCGCCGGCCTCAGGCCCGAGCACGACTTCGCCTGGCTGATGATCTCGGGTCTTTACGAACAGTTCCAGCTCATCCCCAAGGCCATCGCCGCGCTTGGCAAGATCGGGCCCGGTTCGCCGCTCTACTGGCAGGCGCGGTTGCGGATCGCCGCCCTCGACGCCCAGCAGGAGAAGTTCGACCAAGCCATCAGCCAGCTGCGCGCTCTGGTCGCCGAGAAGCCCGACCGCATCGACGCAGCGCTCACGCTCGCCGACCTGCTGCGCAGCAAGGAGCGCTATGCCGAGGCCGTGCAGGCCTACGACACCGCGATCCAGCGGCTGCACGACACCGAGGAGCGCCACTGGTCGGTGTTCTTCGGCCGCGGCATCGTCGAGGAGCGCCTCAAGCAATGGCCCAAGGCCGAAGCCGACATGAAGAAGGCGCTCGAGCTCTCGCCCGAGCAGCCGCACGTGCTGAACTATCTCGGCTACAGCTGGATCGACCAGGGCCTGCATCTCGACGAAGGCATGAAGATGCTGGAGCGGGCGACGGAGCTCAGGCCCGACGACGGGGCGATCACCGATTCGGTCGGCTGGGCCTTCTACCGGCTCGGCCAGTACGACAAGGCGGTCGAGTGGCTCGAGCGCGCGATCGAGCAGAAGGGCGACGACGCCACCATCATCGAGCATCTGGGCGACGCCTACTGGCATGTCGGCCGTCTGCGCGAGGCGCGCTTCCAGTGGGAACGGGCGCTCAACCAGAAGCCCGACAAGGACCGCTTGCCGGTGATCAAGGACAAGCTCGCCAACGGGCTGAGTGTGGCCAACGACAAGCCGACCGTCTACGAAAAGGCCGCCGACACCAAGCAGGGCGGCTGAGCCAACCTCGATGCCGGGCGCTGCAGTGCGGCCTGCGCACGCCAAGGTCAATCTCTGGCTGAATGTCGTCGGCCGCAGGAGCGACGGCTACCATCTGCTCGAGTCCCTGGTCGCCTTCGTCGACCTCGCCGACACGCTCGACGTGCAGCCCTCCGACCGTCTGTCGCTCGAGCTCGCCGGGCCGCAGGCGGCAGGCCTCGCGGGCGATCCGGCCAATCTCGTGCTGAAGGCCGCGCGCCTTCTGGCCGATCGCGCCGGCGTGGCGCCGCTGGCGGCGATCCGGCTCGGCAAGCACATCCCGGTGGCGGCAGGTCTCGGCGGCGGATCGGCCGATGCTGCCGCGGCGTTGCGTGCGCTCGGCGAGCTGTGGCGCGTCGCCCTGCCGGAAGAGGAGCTGTTCGATCTTGCAGCATCCCTGGGCGCCGACGTGCCGATGTGCCTGGCCGGCCGCACCGCGCTGGTGTCGGGGATCGGCGAGCGCCTGCAGCCGGCGCCGGCGCTGCCGCCGGCTGCCATTCTGCTGGTCAATCCCGGCACCACGCTGCCCACGCGCGACGTCTTCGAAGCGCGCCGCGGTCCGTTCTCGACCGCCGTGCCGCTGACGCAGCCGTGGCGAGACCTGCCGGAATTCGTGGCCAACCTTGCCCGGCGCGGCAACGATCTCAGCGCAGCCGCGATTTCGCTGCGCCCGGCGATCGCCGAGGTGCTGGCCTTCCTGCGCAACAGCCGCGGCGCGCGCTACGCCGCCATGAGCGGCAGCGGCGCCACCTGCTTTGCCCTCTACGACTCGCCCGACGCCGCGCAGCAGGCGAGCGCCTCGATGCCGCCCGACTGGTGGCGCCACGCGGGGACAATTGTCACCGCACCCTGAGACGCGGCCTGCGGCCGCTCCTCAGGGTGAGGTGACCGACTTGCGCACCGCTTCCCTAAGCGATTCGAACAGCGCCTTGCTGGGCTCGCCGGTTTGCGCCAGGCCGGCGGTGCGCTCGTAGTCGAGGATGGCTGCGCGCGTGGTGGGGCCGTACAGGCCGTCGGCAGGATCGCGCAAGATATTGAGATCGCGGAGCAGCCGCTGGATCGCCGTCATCTGGTCGGCGGTCGATGTTGGCCATGCATCGGGATCGGCGCGCGCGATGTCGGCCGAGGTCGGCGGCGCCGGTGGCGGTTCGGGCTGGCCGAGATCGATGACGGTAGTGGAGACCGTTTCAGCCGGCGCCGCCTCGATCGCGGGCATCGGCGGTTTGGGAGGGTCGATCGGCGCCGGAACTGCGGTTGCCGGTTCGACTTTCGCGGAGTCCATCTTCTCCTCAGGCTGTGGCGCCGCGCGAGCGATATCAGCCGACGTGGGCGGCGCTGGCGGCTCGGGCGCACCGAGGTCGATGACCGGTGGGGCCGGCGGCGCGCTTGCGGCGGCACCGCGATGCGCCAGCGCCCCCTGCAGGGCCGCGAAGACGTCCTTGGTCGGCTCGCCGGTCTCGCGCGCGCCGATGCTGCGCTGGAAGGTGCGGATGGCGGCGCGCGTCATCGGCCCGATCGCGCCATCGGGCTTGTCACTCAGGAGTTTCAGGTCGAACAGCGCCTGCTGGATGGCGCTGATCTGGTCGTTGACGGCCTTGGGCCAGCCCGGCGGGTCGGGTTCGGAGTCGGTGGCCGCGGCCTGGTTGGGTGCGGGCACTGGGAAAGCCGCCGGCGGGAGTGCCGGCGCCGGCAAGGCGGCTGGCGGCAGGGCGGACGGCTCCAAAGGCGGCGGGGGCTTGGGCGGCTGCAGCGCCTCGACGATCTCCTTGAACTCGTGCTGGCTGGCTTGCTGCGCGCGCTCGAGGTCGCCCGGCAGCAGGGTCGACCGCAGCACCTGTGCGCGCTGCTCCGCCGTCTTGGCGAGCGCGTTGTCGCCGCCCCGATTGGTCTGGCGTTCGAACTCGGCGGTGATGGCGTACCAGGCGAGCGCCATTGCCGGATCCTTCGGCAAGACGTCGCCCCGTTCGTAGATGTCGCCCAGGGTGAACATCGAGACGGCCAAGCCCTGGCGGCTCGCCGCGCGCAACAGCTCGACCGTTTCCGGGGCGTTGCGCGGTGCGCCTTTGCCGTCGCGCAGCATCAGGGCGAGATGGTGCTTGGCCATCGGCCAGTTGGCGTCGGCGGCCTTGCGGTACCATTCGACGGCGCGCGTCGAATCGCGCTCGACGACGAAACCGCGTTCGTACATCACGCCGACATTGAAGGCCGACTGCGCCGAGCCATGCTGGGCAGCGCGCAGCAGCCAGCCGGCGCCTGCCTGCTGGTCTTTGGGCACGCCCACGCCCTGCACCAGACGGCGCGCCATCTCTTCCATGGCGGCGAGCTCGTCGGCATTGGCTCTGCTCCGGAGCTCGTCGATCGGCAGGTTGGTCCAGTCGACCGCAGCGGCCGCTGCAGCGGCGGCCGGTTCGCTCGCGCGGGATGCCGGCGTCTCTGGTGCCGGCGGCGCCGCGGCGCGTGCGAACTCGGCGCTGGTCGGCTCGGGCGGAATAGCAGCCTCCGGGATCACGATTGGCGCCGCAGGCTTTGTCTCTGGTTTTGCGGGAATCGCGGCGAGGGCGGGCGCGGACTTTGTCTGGGTTGTGTCGGCGGCGCGCGGCGATGAGGCCTGCCGTGGCCATACGAGCCACGCGCCTGCCGTTCCCAGCGCCGCCGCCAGGATCACGCCACCGATCAGGAGAGCGGGTCGCGTCACGGCCATGCCCCGACTTTAGCCGACACCGGCCATGCCGGAGAAGGCAGGGCGCGATGGCGCACGATGATCAATGTGGTCAGCAACAGGACCGCGCCGGCCTGATGGGCCGTCGCCAGCGCGATGTTGATCCCGCTCAGGATCGTTGCGATTCCGAGCCCGAGCTGCAGCAGCGCCATTGCCGCCGCCGCCAGCGTCTCCGGCCGGCGCGCGCGCCAGGCCAGCACCAGCACGCCCAGCACCAAGAGCTTGGCGAGCCAGCGATGAACGAACTGGATGGCCGTGCCGTTCTCGAAGAAGTTGATCCACCACGGGCTCAGGTCGAACAGGCCGGGCGGAATCCAGTAGCCCGACATGGTCGGGAAGGTGTTGTGCGACGTGCCGGCGCGCAGGCCCGCCATCAGCGCGCCCCAGGTCATGACGACAAGAACGAAGGCGATCAGCGCGGTAGCCTTGCTGCGGGTCCTGGCATCGTCGCGCCTTGCGGACGGCGGCCCCAGCTCGAGGATCAGCCACACCGTATAGGCATAGAGCGCCACCGCGAGCAGCAGGTGGGCCGCCAGCCGGTAGTGGCTGACCGCCGGCCGATCGATCAGGCCGGACGCTACCATCGCCCAGCCGAGCGCGCCCTGCAGGCCGCCCAGCACGAGCAGCGCCAGCAGGCGCGGCTTCAGGCCGGGCGTGAGCTCGCCGCGCAGCCAGAACCAGGCGAGCGGCAGGGCGAAGGCCAGGCCGATCAGCCGGCCCCACAGGCGATGGGCGAATTCCAGCCAGAAAATCTGCCTGAATTCGCCGACGCTGAAACCACGGTTGATCAATCTTCCCTGCGGCGAGGAAAGATATTTCTGCAGCTCGGCCTGCCAGGCCGCGTCCGACATCGGCGGCAACCAGCCCGTCACTGGCCGCCATTCGACCATCGACAGGCCCGACTCGGTGAGCCGCGTGAGCGCGCCGAGCACGATCATGAAGAAAATCATCGCGGCAACGACCTGCAGCCAGTTGCGCACGGAGGCGGGAGCCGTTTGCATGGATGCCGGACCATGCGTGAAGCCGCCCGCCCCGTCATCAGGCATAAATGTCGCGAAACGGGCAGGCGCCTTGCGCTCACGGTCCGTGTTGTTTAATCGGTTCGCACACGAACGATTTCACCCCTCGGCCCACCCGGATATTCCGACAATGACTGCGCCTGCGCTGGGCCCCCCGCTCGGCTACGACCTCAGCTTCACCGACCTTTACGACCGCGACGGGCTGGCCCGTCTGGATGCGGCTTTCGCAGGCTGGCTGCAGACGGCCAACGTCGACGTGCATGCGCGCCTGATGGCCGCACGCGCCGCGCCCGACCAGCTTGCGGTGAAGGACGAATCCAATCTTCTGATCGAGCTGGCGCGGCCGCTCGAGGATTTCCTCGTCGCCCTGTTTGGCGTCACCAGGGAGGCGAGCGAGCTGCGCGGCCGTCACAGCGCGCTGGCGCCGCTCTATGACTGCAAGCGCCTGTTCGTGCAGCGCTACGTCGCGCGCGCGATCAAGCCTGACGCGGCGAAGGCGCTCGACGGCGCCAAGGTCACGGCCGAGGCCAATGTGCCGGCACGACTGGAAGACGGACTGGAAGCGTGGGAGCTTGCCTTCGCGCTGGCTGTCCGTGAACGCGTCGGCGCCGACTTCAAGGTCGAGACGCCGACGCCGGCGATCGAGGCGCTGACGCGCTACGCCGCCTGGGCGCTCCATCATCCCGAGGGCAAGAAGCGCCACCGCGACGGGCCGCTGTTCAAGGTGCCGCACAAGCTCGACTTCGAGCACCTCGTGCCGATCGAGACCGAAATCGTGGACGGCGTCACGCGCCTCAAACTGCCGCGGCCGCTGCTGCGTCATCGCGAAGGCTTTGCGTTGACCGACGAAGGCTTCGACCTCGTGCGCGCCCTCGATCACACCAACTACTGCATCTGGTGCCACAACCAGGGCAAGGATTCATGCTCGCGCGGTCTGCGCGACCGCAAGACCGGGGCGTTCCAGAAGTCACCGTTCGGGGTGACGCTGGCCGGCTGTCCGCTCGAGGAAAAGATTTCGGAGATGAACCTCCTCAAGAGCGAGGGCTTCTCCATCGGCGCGCTGGCCATGGTCGCGGTCGACAATCCGCTGGTGGCGGCAACCGGCCATCGCATCTGCAACGACTGCATGAAGGCGTGCATCTATCAGAAGCAGGAGCCGGTCGACATCCCGCAGATCGAGACCCGCACCTTGAAGGACGTGCTCGGCCTGCCGTGGGGCTTCGAGATCTATTCGCTGCTGACGCGCTGGAATCCGCTCGACCTGCGCCGGCCGATCCCGCGGCCGGCGACCGGCCGCACCGTGCTGGTGGTCGGGCTGGGTCCGGCGGGCTTCAACCTCGCCCATCATCTGATGAATGACGGCCACACGGTCGTCGGCATCGACGGCCTCAAGATCGAGCCGCTGCCGGCGGTGCAGTCGGGCGTCAAGCCGGACGGCGCGCGCGTGCCATTCGCTGCGGTGCGCGACGTCGACTCGCTGCGCGAGGATCTCGGCGAGCGCGCCATGGCGGGCTTCGGCGGTGTCGCCGAGTACGGCATCACCGTGCGCTGGGACAAGAACTACCTGAAGATGGTGCGGCTGCTGCTCGAGCGGCGCCGGCAATTCTCGATGTTCGGTGGCGTGCGCTTCGGCGGCACGGTGACGGTCGAGGGTGCCTTCGCCATGGGCTTCGACCACATCGCCTTGTGCGCCGGTGCCGGCAAGCCCACCGTGCTCGACCTGCCCAACGGCCTGGCGCGCGGTGTGCGTGCGGCGTCGGATTTCCTGATGGCGCTGCAGCTCACCGGCGCGGCCAAGAAGGACTCGATCGCCAACCTGCAGATCCGTCTGCCGGTGGTGGTGATCGGCGGCGGACTGACGGCGATCGACACGGCGACCGAGTCGCTCGCCTACTATCCATTGCAGGTCGAGAAGTTTCTGGCGCGCCATGAAATCCTCGTTGCCGAGCGCGGCGAGCCGGCGGTCTTTGCGTCCATGAATGACGAGGAGCGCGGGATCGCCCTCGAGTTCCTCGCCCACGCCCAGGCGATCCGCGCCGAGCGCGCCGCGGCCCGGCGCGAGGGCCGGGAGCCCAACATCGCCGGGCTGGTGAACGGCTGGGGCGGCGTCACCATCGCCTATCGCAAACGACTGATCGATTCGCCGTCCTACACGTTGAATCACGAGGAAGTGCTGAAGGCGCTGGAGGAGGACATCCGCTTCGCCGAAGGCCTCTCGCCGGTCGCCGTCGAAGTCGATGCCAACGGCCATGCCAAAGCGCTGAAGGTGGCGGGCGAGCAGAACGGACAGAAGATCGAGGCGGCCTTGCCCGGGCGCACGATCCTGGTGGCGGCGGGAACGCAGCCCAATACCGTGCTGGCGCGCGAGGATGCGACACACGCCTTCATCGACGGCAAATATTTCCGCGCGCTCGACGAGGACGGCAATCCTGCCACGCCGGAGCGGGTGGCCAAGCCCGCCGAGGTGCGCGTGCTGATGTATCGCGCCGCCGACGGCCGTTTCATGTCGTTCTTCGGCGACCTGCATCCGTCGTTCGCCGGCAACGTGGTGAAGGCGATGGGCGGCGCCAAGCAGGGCTATCCGGTGCTGACACGCACGCTGGAGAAGCAGCCGGTGCCCAAGCGCACGCCGGCCGAGATCCTGGCCGAGGCCAACGACCAGTGGCGCGCGCGCGTCGTCCGCGTCGACCGGCTGACGCCCACCATCGTCGAGGTCGTGGTCGAGGCGCCCGCCGCCGCGCGCAACTTCGAGCCCGGCCAGTTCTATCGCCTGCAGAATTACGAAGCGCGCTCGAAGAAGGTCGACGGCACGCTTCTCACCATGGAAGGCCTGGCGCTGACCGGCGCCTGGGTCGACAAGGACAAGGGTCTGCTGTCGCTGATCACGCTCGAGATGGGCGGCTCATCCGACCTCTGCACGCTGCTCGAGCCCGGCGAGCCGGTGATCGTCATGGGCCCGACCGGCACGCCGACCGAGATCGAGCCGGGCGAGACCGTGGTGCTGGCGGGCGGCGGGCTCGGAAACGCCGTGCTGTTCTCGATCGGCCAGGCCTTCCGCAAGGCCGGCAGCAAGGTGCTCTATTTCGCCGGCTACAAGAAAGCGAGCGACCGCTACAAGGTCGAGGAGATCGAGGCGGCGGCCGATGTCGTGGTATGGGCGTGCGACGAGGCGCCGGGCTTCCCTGTGGACCGGCCGCAGGACAAGACCATCGTCGCCAACATCGTCGAGGCGATGCGCCAGTATGCATCAGGTGAATTGGGTGAGCAGCCGATCCCGTTCAGCGCCGCCGACCGCATCATGGCCATCGGCTCGGACGGCATGATGAATGCCGTGCGCCTGGCGCGCCATGCCGTGCTGAAGCCCTACCTCAAGACCGATCACCGCGCGCTCGGGTCGATCAACTCGCCCATGCAATGCATGATGAAGGAGATCTGCGCCCAGTGCCTGCAGCTCCACAGGGATCCGGTGACGGGCAAGGAGTCGGTCGTGTTCTCCTGCTTCAACCAGGACCAGGAGCTCGACCGCGTCGATTTCGCCTGCCTGCACCAGCGCCTGCGCCAGAACGGCGTGCAGGAAAAGATCGGCGCGCTGTGGATCGACCGGTCGTTGCGCAAGATCGGCGCGCGCTGAAGGCTTGCCGGCTCGGCCAGCCCTCGGCAAAGTGTCCCATCGCCGCCAATCAGGCGGTGGAGGGATCTCCGATGACGACAGCTCTTCAGGCCGCGAAAGTCCGCAAGCTTGCCGACGCCAGCCGGGTCGAGTTCGGTCCGCTCGCGTTCTATCATCCGCTGATTGCCGACGGCGACACGCCGGTTCGCACCGGCATCCAGACCTCGGCACCGGGCTATGTCGCGCCCATGCACTGGCATCCCTACGTCGAACTGCTGTTCATCATCGAAGGCGAGGCCGAGGTTTGGCTGCAGGGCGAGGAGGCCCGGCCGATCCACCTCGACACCGGCGACTGCGTGGCGTTGCCCGCCGACATTCCCCACAGTTTCCGAACCGTGGGCGACAGGCCTATGCGCCTGCTCGGCATCCATTCGAATCCCGACCGGGTCGTGAACTATCTCGATCGCAAGAGCGACGCCTCGGGCTATCCCGTGCTGGACGACGAGTTAAAGCCCGCTACGGCACGAACCTGATCGGAAGATGGGCGCGCGATGACTTCAGGACCGATCATCCGGTACGCGCTCGTCTGCTATTTGATCGGCTCCTTTCTGTGGCGCGTGCTCACGCCAGCCCACGAATATCCGATGCGTTCCGAGCAGGTTATGGAGATCGCGCTGGATATCCTGGTGATCGTCGGGCTGTTTGGGATCAGGACCAAACTTCCGAATGCGTTGTTTTGGGTTGCTCTCGTCGCGGGCCTGGGGCTGTTCGCCATCCGCTTGAACGGCGACGCGAGTTGGTGGACCGGACACCTTGTCTACACGCTCCTGCCAAGGTGACCTTTCCCACGAGGCCCGCGGTCCAAAGACGACTAAGGCGAGCGCACGAACCTGAACAGCACCTTGTCCTGGCTGTAATAGCGCAGCTGGTCGACGACCTTGGGAAAATACGCGCTGCCCACCGTCACCGGCATGTAGGCGTCGAGGTCGAGCGGACGGACCGCCACCGTGAAGCCCGCCGCGGAGAAGGCCTTGGCCACGGCGTCGAGCGAATGGTCGTAGATCGGAATCGACGAACTCTCGACGATCACCTTGCGCCAGCGCGACCACACCGCGCTGTCGGTGTGGCATCCCATGGCGGCGACATAGGCGCCGCCGGGCCGCAGCGCCGTCTTCATGTCGGCGGCATGCTCGGCGAGATCGGGCAGCAGATAGAGCACTTCGTGGCTGAAGGCGAAGTCGAAGGAGCGGCCGAGGGCGGCTGCCTTGTCGCCCACCTTGTACTCGATCGGGCGATGGCCCTTCAGCAGATCGGCGCGCGCCACCGATTCGCGGGCGATGTCGATGCCGACGGCGCCGCGGAACGGATTGCGGTCGTACAGCATGCGCAGGAAGCCGCCCTGGTTGCAGCCATAGTCGAGGATCGTCGAATCGTGCAGGTCGTGCGGCACCGAGACGTCGATCATGCGCCGCCAGATCGGCGCATGGGCTGCCCCCATCGCCTCTTCGTCAGCGGGGTTGCGGTTCCAGGTTGCGATCATCGAGGGGTGCTGCATCGCGTCCTCCCGGTTTCGCGAAGAGCTTAACACGCCTCTGCCGCCACGGGCGGAGGACAAGTGGCCCGGCGATCAGGCTGCCGAAGCAGACCATGCCGACGGCGATCGCCATGAACACGCCCGCCAGGCCCCAGGCGAGGATTTCCACGGCGAACCAGCCGCCGACCGTGGCGACAAGGAGGCGGGTGATGCCGGCGACGAACGGCGCCGTCATGCGGCCCGCGCCCTGGCTGGCGAAGGACAGCGTCATGCCGAGGCCGAACAGGCAGTAGAACGGCGCCACGTGCGTGATGTAGGAAACCGTGGCGGCGACCACCTGGGGATCGCTGGTGAACAGCCGCGCCCAGCCCTCCGGCACCAGCGCCACGATCCAGCCGCAGCCGCCCAGCGCACCGGCAGCGATCAGCCCGCCGATCCAGGCGACCCGCACCGCGCGCGTCCAGTCGTGCGCGCCGCTCGCGACGCCGACCAGCGTGGTGAGGCCCGAGCCGATGCCGAAGGCCAGCGGCACCAGCATGAATTCCAGCCGCACGCCGATGCCGTAGCCGGCAAGGGCTGCGACGCCGAAGCGGCCGACCAGGCCGGTCACCGTCATGGCCGTGAGGTTGGCGGTGAAAGCCGAGAACGAGGCGAGCAGGCCGACCCGCAGGATGTCCCAGAACAGGCGGCCCTGCAGAGGGATGCCGCGGAGCGCCGGCACGAAGCCCAGCCTGCCCTGCCACAGTGCGCGCGCCTGCAGGAGCGCCGAGACCGTCGAGGTCAGGAGCGAGGACACCGCCGGTCCGGCCATGCCGAGGCCCGGCCAGTCGCCGATACCCAGCGCCAGGACGTAGGACAGCGGCACCTGGGCGAGCGAGGAGAACAGCATGTAACGGCCCGGCGTCGCCGCATCGCCGCCGCCGCGCAGCAGCGCCGACAGGAAGAAGTTGGCCCAGATCACCAGCGCGCCGCTGAACAGCACGTGGCTGTAGGCGAGCGCGTTGTCCTGCGCCTGGCCCTCGCCGCCCAGCAAGCGATAGAGCGCGGGCGCCGCCGTCCAGGCGAGCAGGGTGAAGAGCAGCGCGAGCCCGGCGCCCAGCACCAGGGCATGCAGCACCAGCGCGCGCGCATCGGCGATTCGGCCGCCGCCCATCGCCCGGGCCATGGCAGCCGCCACGCCGCCGCCCATGCCGCCCGCGGCCATCATGGTCATCATCATCATGAACGGAAAAACCAGCGCAAAGCCCGCCAGCGCCGGCGTGCCGAGTCGTCCGAAGATGAAGGTCTCGGCGACGGCGACGAAGGTCTGCGCGATCATGACGGCGGTGGTCGGTCCCGCGAGCTTCAGCAGGCTCGGGCCGATCGGCGCGGTCAGCAGGGGATGGGACAAGCAATCTCCCGAATTTCTGTGCATATGCACATTATCAGGGCGCGCTTCTCTGTCACCTGACAAAACCCTCCGTGCCGCATTAGCTTTTCGCCATGACCGACAAAAAACCGCCTTTGGCCAAGCCCACCATCCAGGTCGAGAACGACCGCGTGATCGTCACCGAATGGCGGTTCCCGCCCGGTGGCCACACCGGCTGGCATCGCCACAATCACGATTACGTCGTGGTGCCGGTGACGACGGGCGAGCTGCACATCTTCGACGGCAAGACGACCGTGCCGGCGCCGCTGCGGGCCGGGGTGTCCTACGCCCGCCAGATCGGTGTCGAGCACGATGTCATCAATCCGAACAATTTCGAGTTCGTGTTCGTCGAGATCGAGCTCAAGAGTTGAGCCGGCGCCGCCGGTGGCCGCGACCCGGCCGCGCAGGCGGCCTGCATTGACTTGGGGACTCGCAAGCCCCATATGAGTGCCGCCAGCGGTCCGGCCCAATCCTGGGCCTCTATGCGACCGCTCCAAAGTCCAGCGGAAAAATGGACTAAGTAACGGAAACTAAATGAGTTTTGAGAGTTTGGGGCTCAGCGCCCCGGTACTACAGGCCGTCGCCGACAAGGGTTATACCGAGCCTACCCCCATCCAGGAAAAGGCCATTCCCATCGTCCTGATGGGCCGCGACGTCCTCGGATGCGCCCAGACGGGCACCGGAAAGACCGCCTCCTTCGTCCTGCCGATGATCGATATTCTCTCGCAGGGCCGCGCCAAGGCGCGCATGCCGCGATCGCTCATCCTGGAGCCGACGCGCGAACTGGCCGCCCAGGTGGCCGAAAACTTCGAAATCTACGGCAAGAACCACAAGCTCAACATGGCGCTGCTGATCGGCGGCGTGAGCTTCCCCGACCAGGAACGCGTCCTGGAGCGCGGCGCCGACGTGCTGATCGCCACCCCGGGTCGCCTGCTCGATCATATCGAGCGCGGCGGCATCCTGTTGAACGACGTCAAGATCCTGGTGATCGACGAAGCCGATCGCATGCTCGACATGGGCTTCATCCCCGACGTCGAGCGCATCGTCGGCCTCCTGCCGCAGCTTCGCCAGACGCTGTTCTTCTCGGCCACCATGCCGCCCGAGATCAAGCGGCTGGCCGACCGTTTCCTCAGCAACCCCAAGGAAGTGACCGTGTCGCCGCCGGCCTCGGCCGGCACCAACATCGTCCAGGGCCTCGTCGTGGTGCCGGAGGCTGGGAAGCGCGACGCGCTGCTCGGGCTGATCAAGAGCCAGGACGTCAAGAACGCCCTCGTGTTCTGCAACCGCAAGCGCGACGTGGCGCTGCTGCATACCGCGCTGAAGAAGCACGGCGTCAACGCCGCTGCGCTGCATGGCGACATGAGCCAGCCGGCGCGCACCGAGACGCTGGAGCGCTTCAAGGCGGGCGAGATCCAGATCCTGGTGGCGTCCGATGTCGCCGCGCGCGGCCTCGACATCGTCGACATGAGCCACGTCTTCAATTTCGACGTGCCGTTCTCGCCGGAAGACTACGTTCATCGCATCGGCCGCACCGGCCGCGCCGGCAAGATCGGCCATTCCTTCACCTTGGCGTCGCCCTCCGAGGGCGACCTCGTGCAGGCGATCGAGAAGCTGATCGGCACGACCATTCCCCGCATCGAGATCCCCGGCCTCGAAGTCCAGAGTTTCGATGCGTCCGACGGCCGCCGTCGCGGCCGTGGCCGCGGTCGGGGCGGTCGAAGCGAAGGCGGTCGTGGCGGCGCCGAGCGGTCGCGTGGCCCGCGTCGCGAGCCGCGTGAACATCGCGAGCCGCGCGCGGAAGCCGTGCCGGCCGCAGCGCTCGAGCCGGCGCCGCGCGAGCCGCACGCCGAACGTCCGCCGCGCGAGCATCGTGCTGAACAGCGGGCCGAGCGGCCGCAGCGCGAGCGTCGCCCGGAGCGCCGGCCGGAACATCGGCCAGAGCATCGACAGGAGCACCGAAGCGAGCGCAATGAGCCGCGTCATGAGCAGCAGCGCCGCGAGCGCCGGCCTGAAGGCCGCGACGAGGGCGCGCCGGTCGGTCTTGGCGATCACGTCCCGGCTTTCCTCGCCCGTTCGACGCGCTAGACTGGCCCCCTCGGAAAGGGGACCATGCAGACCATTTTCGTCATGGTGAAATGCCAGCTCGGCAAGGCCTATGAGGTCGCCGACGATGCCTGCGGCGTCGAGCAGGTGTCGGAGGTCTATTCGACCTCCGGCCAATATGACCTCCTGATGAAGTGCTATCTCGACGACAAGACCGACATCGGCCACTTCGTCACCAGCAAGATCCAGACGCTGGCCGGCATCCAGGACACCTTTACCCTCATCACCTTCAAGGCGTTCAGCTAGCCATGGCCGCGACCGCCGGCGGCAAGGCGGCGCTGGCGCTGTGGGTCGATATCGACCCGGCCGACGATTCCTTCTTCGAGCACTGGCACAGCCGCGAGCACGTGCAGGAAAGGGTGGGCTGTCCCGGCTGGCTGCGCGGCAGTCGCTTCAAGGGTGTCGAAACTCCCGAGCGCTACTTCCTCTTCTACGACGCCGAAACGGTGCAGGCGTTCGAAAGCGACGCCTACTACGCCCGCCTGCGCAATCCGTCCGAGATGAGCCGCGCCATCTTGCCGAAATTCCGCGACACCTGGCGCACCGTCTGCACGGTCGAGCAGCGCTGGGGCGACGGCATCGGTGCCGCGGTCCTGACGTTGCGGATGAAGGCGGGCAACACGGCGCCGTTCGACAAGCTGGCGGCGCTCGAGACCGTGCGGGTCGACCTGCTCGCCGGCCAGGCGAATGTCGGCCAGGCCCATACCGCGGAAAAGGACCTGCGGCCCACGCCGGACCGCCAGATCGAGCTGGCGCTGGTCGCCTTCTTCTGGTCGGTCGAGGCAGCCCAAGCGGCCCGGGCACGGCACGCGCCGCAAGGCGAGGTGTTCGTCCTGCGTCACACGGTGTCGAAGGGCGACCTTCCCTGAGCGGCCCGCCGCCTGAAGACTAGGCCGTGAACTCATAAACAGGTTTAGACGGAGGCGAGCAATGATGTCCGTTCCTGAGCCTAAAGCAGCCTTCGGTCGGGTCCCTGCCAGGTCACAAAAGTGCCAATAGCGGACACGGTGAAACCGCTTGACCACCTCGTCGTTGCGGTCTGGCTCACTATTCAAGGTGCTCGTCGGGAAGGCCTTCGTCATCTTG
>Ga0308309_10000177_pt1 | contig 50592 bp, 46 predicted proteins | sample HubBroMetageWFT5_FD_192491 | JGI IMG/M metagenome (GOLD analysis project Ga0308309, IMG submission 192491) | Warmed and freeze-thawed soil microbial communities from the Hubbard Brook experimental Forest, New Hampshire - Hubbard Brook CCASE Soil... | ecosystem: Environmental > Terrestrial >...
TGATCGCACCGCGAGGAATAACGATTGACGTTATTAACGTCTAGCGTTATCATGCTTAGACGTGATTCGAACTTTTGCGAATCGGGCGACCGAAGAGATTTGGCGGACTGGCAAGACGCGAGGATCGCCTCCCTCTAGTGTCACGAAACGAAAACTAGCGATGCTGGATGCCGCAACCAAATTGATGGACCTCCAGGATCCTCCCGGCAATCGGCTTGAGAAACTACGGGGGAACCGAGAGGGACAGCACAGTATCCGCATTAACGACCAGTACAGGATTTGTTTTGTGTGGCGACATCACGATGCGTATGAAGTGGAAGTAACGGATTATCACTAAGAATTGAACGTGATCGGGCTTGGGAGGAAATGGTGAGCACAGCAAGGAAGGGTACGCCAAACTGGAGCGTCCACCCCGGCGAGATTTTGCGCGAGGAGTTCTTGAAGCCGATGGGCATGTCTGCGTACGAGGTGGCGAAGCGCATCCATGTGCCGGCGCCTCGTATTAACGATATCGTTCTGGAAAGGCGTGGAATCACAGCCGACACCGCGGTTCGCCTATCTCGGCTGTTTAGAACCACAGAACAGTTCTGGTTGAATCTTCAGGACGCGTATGAGATCAGCCGAGTCAAAGCAGAACGAACCGAGGAGTTGGAGAAGATTGAACCGCTGAGCCCAGTTGCAGGACGCGCTTTGCGTCAGTAGTGTAACTATTTTTTCCGCTTCGGTCGCGGCCACCTTGCCACTACCACCGTCGAAATACCTCCGCGCGGGCGGAAATCGCCTTTGACTTCTGCCCACACCGGCTTGGCCCAGCGCACTACGTCGTCCAGTACACGGTTCACGATGTTTTCCTGGAAGATTCCCAGGTTGCGATACGACTGCAAGTATTCCTTTAGGGATTTCAGCTCCAGGCAATGTTTAGCGGGCATGTAGCGGATGGTGAGCGTGCCGAAATCGGGCAGGCCGGTCTTCGGACACACTGAGGTGAACTCAGGGTCGTCCACCACGATTTCGTAACCTGAAAACTGGTTTGGCCAGGTCTCGATTTCCGGGAAGCGGGCGTTAAGGCCAGCTTCAGCATGTTCCCGAGTATAGCGCGTTGGTTTGGGCATGTTTCATTGTAACCAACCTGCCCAGCCGCAGGATTTGAGCTTATTTGCGGTTCCTTGGGGATGTTTCCGCATCTAACCGATGAGGTTCCTGAGTACAATCTATTGAGCACCCAGTGGTACAGTAGCTTTAATCAGCCCATGTCATGGACCGGTAACAGTAGCGGCTTTTGGAACCGCAATCGCTGGCTCCTCTGGACGGCGGGCGTTGTGGTGGGAGTTGTTTTGTTCGCCTCGTTCATGTCCCGCGGCGAGGTAGTCCCGGTGCGGGCCGGGGTGGCACAGCGAACCACCATCCGCAGCGTGGTTTCGACCAACGGGAAGGTTGAACCCGTGGTGAATTTTGAAGCGCATGCTCCCGTAGGAACAACAGTGAAGAAGTTGTTGGTGCGGGAAGGCGAGCACGTCAAGCAAGGGCAGCTCCTGCTGCAGATGAATGACGTGGAAGCGCGCAGCGAAGCAGCTCGAGCGATGTCGCAAATGCGATCCGCCCAGGCCGATCTCGGGGCGGTGCAAAGCGGCGGAAATCGCGAAGAGTTGTTGACCCTGGATTCCAACCTAGCCAAGGCGCGGACTGCCAGGAATACAGCGCAGCGCAACTTGGAGGCGCTGCAACGGCTGCAGAAGGACGGCGCCGCCTCCCCCGGCGAGGTGAAGGCAGCCGAGGATCAACTCCAGCGGGCTAATGCCGATGTAACGCTCTTGGAGCAAAAGCAGAAGGGCCGCTATTCCTCTCCCGAGATTGCGCGAGTGGAAGCACAGAAATCCGAGGCCCAAGCGGCATATGAGGCTGCCGAGGACGCGTTGCGGCAGTTGAACGTTCGTGCTCCGTTTAGCGGCATCGTTTACTCCCTCCCGGTTCTCGAAGGAGCTTACGTAAACCCCGGTGATCTGGTATTGCAGGAGGCAGATTTATCGAAAGTTCGGGTGCGGGCTTTCGTGGATGAACCCGATGTGGGACGGCTGGTAGGAGGGGATCCCATCGAGATCACCTGGGATGCATTGCCCGGCCGCATTTGGCACAGCCGTGTGACCTTGATCCCGGCGCTTATCAAGCTGCATGGCACACGGAACGTTGGTGAAACCACTTGTGTAGTCGACAACCCCGATCTCAAGCTCCTCCCCAATGTGAATGTGGGAGTCACCATTGTTACGGCAGAACACCATGAGGTGCTGACGGTGCCGCGGGAAGCCGTGCATCAGGAAGACAGCCGGACTTACGTTTACCAGATCCAGAATGACGAATTGAGCCGGCGGGATGTGCAGACTTCGATCTCAAACCTGACCCAGGTTGAGGTAACCGGCGGACTCCCGGACAATGCTTTGGTGGCGCTGGCTCCTTTGAATTCCAAACCTTTGCGCAACGCCCTGGCGGTGAGGGTGGTCCATTAAACCGATGTCTGGTTCCCAAATAATCCACAGGACAGCCTGTTTGCTGATGCTGGTGCTGGCGTCCAGACTCGGGGCGGCGGAACTTTCTCCCGCCAAACTATTGGCTGCTGGACGTGTGGATGACGCCATTGTGACGCTCCAGAACCGGATCACGGCTGCGCCCAACGATGCCGAGTCTCAGAACCTGCTTTGCCGCGCTTATTTCGTGCTGACCAACTGGGATGCCGGCGTTGCGGCCTGCCAAAAAGCGGTGGCGCTGGAACCGGGGAACAGTCAATACCATCTGTGGTTGGGACGAGCTTACGGCGAAAAAGCGGAACACTCGAGCTTCTTTTTCGCGACGGTGTTGGCCAAGAAGGTGCGGAGTGAGTTCGAAACAGCGGTCCACCTGGATCCAAACAACGTGGAAGCGCACGCCGACCTTGCCGATTTCTATGTACAGGCTCCCGGCATGTTGGGCGGGGGTACGGACAAAGCTGCAACTCAGGCGCAGCAATTGGCGCCTCTGGATCCTGCGGAGAGCCATCTGGTGCGAGCCCAGATCGCCGAGAAAGACAATGATCTGGCTGGCGCCGAGAGCGAGTTTCGTGCTGCCATCCAGGCCAGTGGCGGCAAGGCCGGGACCTGGATAAGCCTTGCCCAGTTCTACCGGCGAACCGACCGGCTCGACCAAATGCAGGAAGCCGTTCAACACGCCACTTCGGCGCAAGAAAATCAACCGGTGCTGCTGGCCGCGGCGGAGGTCTTGATTCAGGCCCAGCGCAATCTTTCCGTCGCCGCCGATTTGCTCCGCCGCTACCTTGCCGGTGAAACGGTCGAGGATGCTCCCGCTTTCAAAGCACACTACCTGCTGGGAAACCTGCTCGAACAGCAAGGCAACATCCTGGCGGCAGCGCAGGAGTACCGGAATGCACTTTCCCTGGCTAGAGAGTTCACTCTCGCCCAGAGCGCATTGAAGCGCCTGGATCGGCGGGCAGAGTCGCGCGGCTCGCGCTGATCTCGGGAGCCTTGCGACTTGATGGGAAGGGTCCGCCGATTTAGAGTTCAAGTTCTGAATCCATGTTTCGCTGAGGTGATCTCATGAGTACTGCTGCGCGTCTGCGCTTTTGCATTCTCCTTCTGGCCGGCTTTTGCTTCGTCCTGATTTCCTCCCAGATGCCCGCCGAACCGGTGCCGCTACGGCGCGTGGTGGAGCTTGCCCTGGGCCACAGCACCACTGCGGCGATGTCGGCTGCGGAGGAGCAGCGCGCGTTCGCATCCTACAAAGAGGTGCATGACCACTACATCCCTTCACTGACTGTCGGCTCCGGACTGGGTGCGACCTGGGGATACCCGCTCAGCCTGGAAGGTTCCGCGCCTTCGATCGTGAACGCTACCGCGCAATCGGCCGTGATCAATCCTGCCTTGCGAGAGTTTGTGCAGGAAGCGCGAATCGAATGGCAGGCCAGCACCATTCGCGGCAAAGACCAGCGGGATCAAATCATTATGGAGACCGTGGTGAACTATGTCGAGCTAAACAAGTGGCAGGCACTGGCGGCTCATTTGACCGAAGATTACGCGGCCGCCCTCAAAATGGAGGAAGTCGTCAACCAACGAATTAAGGAGGGAGTGGATACTCCCGCGGCGCGCAGCCAGGTTCACCTCAATGCGGCACGGGTTTACCTGCGCATTTCTCAGGCGCAAGGGGCAATCGACGTCCTGCGTAGCCGCCTTTCCCATGTGACCGGGTTGGCGGCATCCTCCATTGAAACCATTCCCGACTCCATTCCTGCTCTGCCGGAAGTTCAACAGGACGACAACCTCGCTGCCCGTGCCCTGGAAATAAATCCGGCCGTCCAAGTGGCTGCGTTGCACTCCAATGCGCTGGCTTTCCATGCTCGCGGCGAACATCGCTCTCTGTGGCCGACAGCGGATTTTGCAGCCCAGTACGGTCTCTTAGCTACGTTCAATCACTACCAGGACTTCTTCGTACCGGGGAGTTTCCAAAAACACAACGCCACGCTGGGGGTTGTGATCCGCTTCCCCCTGTTCAATCCCTCTCAGACGGCACGCGCGCGGGCCGCGGACGCCGAGGTGTTGCTCGCACAAAAGCGCGCCGAAGATGCCAAGAACCAGGTCTCGGAGCGAACTTTGAAATTGCAACGCTCGGTGCAGCAACTGGCAGCGGCGCAGGAAGTGGTTGATCTGGAATATCAGATCGCGAAGTCGAATCTGGAGACGACGCGCATCCGAATCGACGCGGGAAGCGCCACCCTGCACGACGAGGACGACGCCCGCAGCCAGGCCAGTGAGCATTACGCAGTCTTGCAGGATGCAAGGTTCCAACTGGAACAAGCGCGTATTGCGCTGCTGCGGGAAACCGGCGATTTGGCGGGTTGGGTGGGGGTTGGAAAGTAGGGCAGCCGCTCCAACGGCAGTTTTGGCTGAGATGTACTTGAAATGTACCTCCTGGCAGAGGAATTCCGCCAGAAATGTTAATATAAGTTATTCACGCATATGCCTTTAAAAACCTTGTTCCTGAATCCGCCCTCGTTTGAGAATTTCGATGGGGGAGCGAGTTCGCGCTGGCCCGCCACGCGCGAGATTGAGTCCTATTGGTACCCGGTATGGCTGGCGTATCCAGCTGGAATGCTGGAGGGAGCGCGGCTGCTGGACGCTCCGCCGCACCACGTTTCCGCCGAGGAAACCATCAACATCGCGCGTGACTACGAGTTCCTGGTGCTGTTTACCAGCACGCCGGGCTTTCCGGGGGATATCCGCCTGGTGACGAAGATTAAAGAGGCCAACCCTGCCATCAAGATTGCTTTTGTGGGCCCGCATGTAACGGTGTTGCCGGAGAAATCCCTGAAAGACTGTCCGGCCATTGACTTCGTGGCCCGCAAGGAATTCGACCATACCGTCGTCGAATTCGCGCAAGGCAAGCCGCTGGAAGAGATTGCCGGCATTTCATACCGCAAGAACGGCTCGGTCGTACACACTCCCGACCGTCCGGAAATTCAGGACCTCGATTCCCTGCCCCACGTCACCGACGTTTACAAGCGCGATCTTGACGTGACCCGCTACAACGTTCCTTTCCTTCTTTATCCGTTCGTCTCGCTCTACAGCACGCGCGGCTGCCCGGCGCAGTGTACGTTTTGCCTGTGGCCGCAGACGTTGAGCGGACATCCGTGGCGCAAGCGATCTACTGACGATGTGGCCCGAGAGATGGCGAAAGCCAAGCAACTCTGGCCCGATGTGAGGGAGTTTTTCTTCGATGATGACACCTTCAACATCCAGAAGGCTCGGACGGTCGAGTTGTGTGCGAAGCTGAAACCGCTGGGACTGACCTGGTCTTGTACCTCGCGCGTTACCACTGACTACGAAACGCTCAAGGCGATGAAGGAAGCGGGATGCCGATTGCTGATCGTGGGATACGAGTCCGGCGACCAGCAGATTTTGAAGAACATCAAGAAGGGCGCGACCGTCGAGCGTGCCCGCCAGTTCACTAAGGATTGCCACAAACTGGGTTTGGTGGTTCACGGCGACTTTATTCTCGGGTTGCCAGGTGAAACTCACGAAACCATTCGCAACACCATCCAGTTCGCCAAAGAACTGGACGTGGAAACCATCCAGGTTTCAGTGGCACACGCCTATCCGGGAACTGAGCTGTACGACTATGCGATGAAAAACGGCTTCATCGTGGCTGACACCAAGATGGTGGATGACGGCGGTCACCAGATGGCTCAAATCCAGTATCCCGGCCTGCCGGCTGACGACTTGATGGAAGCGGTACACCATTTTTACGACGAATATTACTTCCGCCCCAAGGCAGTGTTCCGCATCTTGAGGAAGGCAATGTTCAACAGCGTGGACAGGAAGCGGTTGTACAAAGAAGCAAAGTCCTTCATGAAGCTGCGCGCCGCCCGCAATAAGTGGGTGTTGTCTAAGCGTGAGAAGGACGACTCCACTGCCGTCATCCAACCGGCCAAAGCGTAGGGTATAGCCCAGTGACGTTTCGCAAGTATCTGGTACTGGCGGGAGTGGCCTTTTTTGCCGCCACCGGTGACGGGTTTATTGCGCACGGCATGAAGCAGGTGGGCAACGTTTCTCTGCATCACCTGGCCGATATTTTCCTGGTGGTTTTGAATCCTGTGATTGCGCTGGGTGTGCTATTTTTGCTGGTGTTCTTCGCCTGTTACATGACGGCTCTGTCCTGGGCTGATCTCACCTACGTGCTTCCCGCCACTTCGGTGAGCTACGTTGTGCTCACGCTGATTGCCAAGTTTGCTCTGCATGAAAATGTCAGTCTCACGCGCTGGCTGGGGATTCTGATGATCTCCGCCGGAGTTGGATTTGTCACCCAGGGGCCGGCGTTCACTCCGCCGAAAGAGAAGTCGGGTGATCTTGTGGCCGCTTCTGTTTCCGCAAGGATGGAGCCATGAAGTCGCTGTACGCCTGGAGCGCCATCGTTGTGATTGTGCTGACTTCGACCGCCGGCGACGTGCTGCTCTCACGCGGCATGAAGCAAGTGGGCGATGTAGGAGAATTGACGCGACGGATCGGCGTGCTGGCGGTTCTAGCGCGGGTTTTGAAGAATCCTAATTTCCTCCTGGGAGTCCTGGCAATGGCCACGGCTTTCTATAGCCTGCTGTTCGGCCTCTCTTGGGGAGATCTCAGCCTCGTGGTGCCGGCTTCGACTTCGCTCACATTCATAACCAACGCAGTCGCGGCCAGGATTTTCCTGCACGAACGGGTGGACCAGAGACGCTGGATAGCGGCGCTGTTGGTGGCGGGGGGAGTGGTGCTGCTGGCGGCGTAGGGGCGTGGCCTACCTGAACACGCGCATGAATCCGGCGGCAGGCAAATCAGGTTGGCGAAACGCAGCGTCTCGCAAGCCCGCCACTCTCGCGATACACTCTCCCGCCCGGTATCCGCTGCGCACTGCCCCTTCCATGGTGGCCGGCCAACCGGTCGCAGTCCAATCTCCTGCCAGAAAAACTCTTGGCCAGACCGTTTCGTTTGGTGGACGATACGCGTCTACGCTGGGTTGCGGCGAATAAGTTGCATGCACTTCTTTGATCACGGTCGACTTCACCAGATTCGCATCACGCGCGCCGGGGAAAAACTCGCGCAGCTCCTTAACGGCGAGGTCAATGATCTCCTGGCGTGATTTCTCGACCAATGCTTTGGAGGAACTGACCACTAGCTCTACATAGCTTCCAGTGGACTCAGCCGTGCTCTTCGCTCCTGCCAGCAACTTTGACTTGTGAAACATCCATTGAATGGTGCGGTCGAGCAAAACCGCGTGATCCAGATCGCTGATCTGGCGGTCGAACCAAAGATGGATGCCGGTGATGGGCGAGGATTCGAAATGCGACAAACTCTCTAACAAAGGCTCAGCGGCGGAAGTTTGTGGCAACAAGCGCGGTAGAACATCAAATGAGGCCGCCAGCACTGCGAAGTCGAAGCCGGCCTCGTCTTTCGCACTCGACAGTGTTACGCCTCCCGGCTCTGCGCGGAAACTGTCGACTCCACTACGAAGGCGCACTTCCCCACCGCGCTCACTGATGTAGGCCTGGGCAGTGCCATAGAGATCGGTGAGAGGAACCGTGGGTACTCCCATGCGACCTGCGGCTGCGGACTTCAGAAACGACTCACGAACGACCTGAGCCGCATACGAAACGGACATTCGATCGAGGTCTTCGTTCAAGGCACTGATCAAGATAGTCTTCCAAAAACGTTCAATGGCCATCGGGGTTTGGCCATGGCGCTGTAACCAACTCAAGAAGGCTTCGCCATTGTCGCCAGGGATGCTCTGAGCCAAAGAAGCCATGGCAGCCCCAATGGCGAACTTATCCTTAAGGCCCAAACACGGCGCACGCAAGAATGCAGGAGCGGTGTGAAACGGCGCTGGTAGCGAGGACGAGCCGATGACCGAAGCCCGTCCTCCAGGCTCAAGAAAAGTCAGGGCATCGTACCAGCGGATCTTGTCCTCGACTCCAAGACGCACATAAAAGTCGATGAGATTAGTGCAGCATCCAAGCAAAACGTGCTGGCAGTTATCCACCACTTCGCCGGTGCCGGGATGCTGGTAGGAAGAGGCTCGTCCCCCGAGAAAGGGACGGCGCTCAAACACAGTCACCTGAAAGCCGCTGTCGGCGAGAGCGCAGCCGGCGGCCAATCCGGCCAGGCCGCCACCTACAACGGCGACCTTGGTATGCCGGGGCGCGTGTGAGGTCATCACGCCATACGCTTCAGGAAGCCCTTGGCCAGGACGGTGAGTTTCTCTCTCACGGTGAGGGTGATTTTGCCGCTGAAGACGTCATAGTTGGCGTGCGCGATCTCTTCCAGCAGACGCCGATAGATGGTAATCAAGACCCAGAGTGCGGGCTGGCTGTCTTCGTCAATGAAGGGAATCAGATCGTCTCCCGCGCGGTAATACTGCCGCGCACGATCCGCTTCCATGGCAAGCAAAGGACGAAATCTGGCGGGATCGACGGCAGCGCTCAGCTCCGCCGGCGAGATGCCGAACTTGGCCAAGTCTTCTTCCGGCAGATAGACGCGACCCATGTCAGCGTCTTCTTTTACATCGCGAATAATGTTAGTGAGTTGGAAGGCCAGACCGCATTTCTCAGCCAATGGCTCCGCGGCGGGGTCGCGATAACCGAAAATGCGAATGCACACCAGACCGACCACCGAAGCCACGCGATGACAGTAAACCCGCAGATCTTCGAATGTTCGGTAACGAATCACGCCAGGCTCCGCGGTCTCGCACAGCAACAGGTCTTCGCCTTCCACGTCCATTTCCGTTCCAAAGGCCAACTGATCGAGCAACTCGACCGGAATATTGTAGCGTCGTTGAGCGTCGGTCAAGGCGAGCAAAACGGGCTCGTCGGTAGCATGGCCAGCCAGCGCCCGGTGGGCGGCGTCCAGCCAGGAGGCCAGCTTCTGCCGCCGGTCGTGCGCGGGCAGCGCTGCATCGTCTGCAATGTCGTCACAGCGCCGCATGAATGCGTACACTGCGCACAATGCCTGACGCTTGGGCCGGGGCAACACGATAAAAGCGTAGTAAAAATTCTTGGCAGCTGAGCGCGTGATGCTGCGGCACACGGAATACGCAACAGCGAGTTGCGATTCGGTGGCCACGAAAGGTGTGGGAGCTTGTTGCACGGCGGCGCTCATACCGGTTCGCCCACCTAGTTTGCTCCACCGAGCTTGCTCCATGCGGCGCGGGCCACCAAGGCAAGCTTGCGGGATTTGGAAATTGACGGCCTGCGGCCCAACACACCGTATCCCTGACGCTCGATGGCACGGAGAATCTCCTGGCCGCCGCGGCTGAATAGCTCGATGTCGAGGGCCAGTGCACGATCTACCTGCGCAGCCAGTGGCCAGCCCTGCTGGAACCATTCGCGTGCGCGCGCGACTTCAAAGCGCATCAGATGGCAGAACGCCACGGTGTTTCTCTGCGCCGCAAGATCGTCCTCACTGACCCCGAAACGCCGCATGTCGTCGAGTGGCAGATAAATCCTGCCTTTGGCGTAGTCGACGCTCACATCCTGCCAGAAGTTGGCGAGTTGCAACGCGGTGCAAGTGAAATCAGAAAGCCGTTGACGCTCGGCGTCGCGATAGCCGCAAAGGTACAGTACGAGCCGTCCCACGGGATTCGCCGAGTTGTGGCAGTAGCCGAGCAAGTCGTCGAAAGTCGAATAGCGGGTAACGGTTTGGTCCTGTCGAAACGCAGTGAGCAGGTCGGCAAAAGTCTGCTTAGGAATGTCGAACTTGCGGACGGTATCGGCTAGGGCTACGAACACCGGGTGCCGGGGATTGCCCGAATAACATGCATCCAGTTCGGCCTGCCATTGATCGAGCAATTGCAGTGATGCGGCCGGATCTCCGACTTCGTCGCCCAGATCGTCCGATATGCGGCAGTAAGCGTATACGTTGAAGAAGTGTTGCCGCAGGCGCTGAGGCAGAAACCAACTCGCCACTGAAAAATTCTCATAATGGCTGCGTGCCAGACGACGGCAGTATTCCCGTGCTTCCACTTCTGTCGGAGCGCTTTGGGGAATGGCATAGTCCGGCGGAAGCCGGCTCCAGCCCGGCAGGCTGGCCGGAACAGCGGTCCTTGAGTCGTTCCTTGCGATGGATGCCATGGTCAGTTTCGTCCCCTGGGCTGATTCAAAAGCCAATCGGAAACCCGCCTTAGTGACCGGGGATAATGGCGGTCTTGATGTCGCCATTGCGGTTCAGCATGTGGCGAAGCACCTGTTGCAACCGGGAGAGTGGCGCCTCGCCGGTGATGTAGTCAGTGGAACGAATCTTTTTCTCGGCAATCAACGCGAATGCCTTGCGCACGGTTTCCGGTGTGTGATGGAACGTGGCTTTCAGCGTAACTTCGGAATAGTGCAACCGGTTGGTATCAAGCTGGACCTTGGTACCGCTGGCGCATCCTCCGAAAAAATTCACGGTGCCGCCTTTACGTACCATGTCGATGGCCCATTCCCACGCCTCGGGCCGGCCGACCGCTTCAATCACTACGTCTCCGCCACGCTTTTCCGGGGACAACATGCGCACTGCGTCCACTGGGTCTTTGACCTTGGTGATTTGCACCACTTCCTTGGCGCCCATTTGTTTGGCTGCGGTCACCTGTGAATCGCGCTTCACCACGGAAATGACCTTGCAGCCAACGGCGGTTGCGACCTGCACGAACATCAACCCGATGGGACCGCCGCCGATGATGGCCACGGTATCTCCGATCTCTACTCCGGTTTCGTGCAAGCCACGCAACACGCAGGCCAGCGGCTCGACCATGGCAGCGTCTTCAAAGGTCACGCCGGCTGGCATCGCCAGCATGTTGGTCTCGACGATGCGGCGGGGAATTCGGATGTATTCCGCATAGGCGCCGTTGTTGAAGAGCAAGTCTTCACAAAGATTTTCCTGATGGCGCGAACAATAGAAACACATCTGACAAGGAGCCGAGTTCAGCGCCACCACGCGCATTCCCTTGCGGAAGCTACGGACGCCGGGACCGACTTCTTCAATGACGCCGGCCAGTTCGTGTCCGAACAACGCCGGCGGAACGATCATGCGGGCATGGTAGCCACGCTGGTAAACCTTTAGATCAGTACCGCAGGTCAAAGCCACTTCGACCTTGACCAGTACTTCGCCTTCGCCCAGGCGAGGGATAGGCACTCTTTCAATCTTTACGTCCTCTTTACCGTAGAGGACAGCTGCCGTCATCTTGCCGTTCACTCTGTACTTCCTCCCCAGCTGCTGCCCGTTTGGATTACGATTTTCATCGAATCCGATTGGGGATGAGCGGCCAAGTTCAAGGCTTCCACACTGCGAGACAAAGGAAAGCGGTGGCTGATTATGCGTTCCAAGTCCATTTCACGGTTCATCACGAATTGCACTGCCTCCTCTTGGAGATCGACAGAAGCGCTATATGAACCCAATAAAGTCTTCTCATCCACGCAGATTGCAGCCGGATCGATGGTGGCCTCGCCGCGCGTAGTCTGTGCAAACAACAGCACCCGGCCGCCTGGGCGAACCGCATCCATCCCAGTCCGGATCAGAGTATTTCCTCCGACGGCGAGAATCGCCACGTCAGCGCCCCGGCCTGCGGTAAGATCTCGCACCGCTTGCACGGTATCCGCACGCGAAGCATCAATCATGTGCTGTAAACCGAGTGATGTAGATATTGTAAGCCTCTGGGGATACAAATCGGAAGTAATTACCCTAGCTCCCGCCCGTTTGGCCAATACGCTCAATATGATACCGATAGGTCCCTGCCCAATAACCAGAACACTCTCGTCCGGTGAAAGTTGCAAAGTATCAATACCCTTCATGCAGGTGTTCACCGGCTCCACGAAACAGGCCTGCTCAAAGGAGACGCCGTCGGGGATGGCAACGGTTCCTTCGCGGACAATCCAGTCCATGACGCGCACGTATTCCGCGAATCCTCCACCCGCAGGCTCGAAGCCGGCAGTACAACCGACTTTCTTGTAGGTTTCGCACTGGGCAAAGGTCTTGTGCTGGCAATAGAAACATTCCCTGCAAGGTATGTGGTGGAAGACCACTACCCGATCGCCGGGTTTGAACCTGGTAACGTCGGTGCCAACCGCAGCTACCACACCCGATGTCTCATGACCGAAGATGCGGGGAGCGGAATGCGATCCGGTGGCAATCTTCTTGAGGTCCGTGCCACAGATGCCGCAGGTGTGCACTCTGAGAAGAAGTTCCCCTGCACCGATCCGAGGAACTGGGACGGTCTCAACGCGGACGTCACCGACGCCGCGATACACCGCCGCCTGCATGGTGGTGGGAATCGCTTTGGTCTGCTTCGGGGTTAAAAGTCCGCTCGCCATACCTAGGTATTCGATCTCATTGTGTACTTGCCGCCAGCCGCTTGCAAAGCGATTGCGCAGCGATGGAACTATTCCTCGCCAACTGTCCTACTCCGGCCCACAGCCACGGACGCAATACCACGTGCGCCAGGAAGCGGAACGACTGAAATGTCCCATCCGAAGCCACAAAGCGAGCGACCGGCGGCAGCCGCTGATCGCGCGAATCGGAAACCACCTTGCAGGCTCTGAACTGAATCCCATGCGCCTGAGCGCAACGAGAAACAGCCGCCGCCTCCATGTCCACTACATCGGCCCCGTAAGCCCGGGCCAGAGTCGTTTTCTGCTCAGAGTCGGCAACTGCGGCAAAGCTCACCAATACGCCTTCGCCGGCGCCCGAGTCGGTACGGCTGCCGTCGCCCGCGTCAATCACCAGGCGTGGAGTCAGCGCGTGGCCGGCTCTGAGGGTTGGGTCAAGGCCACCAGCAAACCCCGCCGAAATAACCAACGCGGGTTTATATAGCACGATGATCGCTTCCGCGGCACGACGCGCGGCCTCGCCTCCGATTCCTCCGCAGACCAGTACTGCGTTCTCGTGCTCGAAGAACTTGAAGCCGCGGCCGTCGTGCTGCTTGTTGGTTGTCGACCAGTCTCTCACCAGCGGCCACACTTCGCGCTCCAGAGCGGCTACGATTGCGACTTTGTACGGTTCTGACAAGCACTCTTCCTTACGCGTACTCGTGGGTTTGGAACCATTCCACTGCTCTACGCAGCGCGCCGTCTACCGGCGAGGGATTCCATCCCAGATCTCGCTCAGCTTTGGCCGAGGAAACGAACATCTTCTTGCGCCCCATGCGTACCGCGTCGATAGTTGCACGCGGCTCCTTTCCCAGGATGCGTCCGGTAACCATTTCGTCGACGACCCCAGCGGCCAGCGCCATCGCATACGGAACTCGCACCTTAGGTGATGGCAGACCGGTAATCACCGCCAGCTTATCGAGAATCTGCTTCAGAGTGAGGTTCTCGCCACCCAGGATGTAGCGCTCCCCGCTCTTTCCCTTCTCCAATGCTGTTAGATGCCCGCGCGCGCATTCCCGAACGTCCACCAGATTCAAACCCGTATCTACATAGGCGGGAAACTTCTTCTTCAGGAAATCGACCACGATGCGACCCGTAGGTGTCGGCCTAATGTCTTGCTCGCCCACCGGCGTGGTGGGGTTCACCACGACTACGTCCATCCCGCTTGCGCCAGCTTTAAGGGCCAACTGCTCCGCCATGAATTTCGATCGTTTATAGGGGCCGATCATGCTTTCCAATTTGACCGGAGAATCTTCGTCGGCCAAGTGGCCGTTCGAGGTAAAACCCATGGTCGCGACGCTGGAGGTATGCACCACCCGCCGCACTCGGTTCTTGCGTGCCGCATCCAAGACCGCTCGTGTTCCCTCGACATTGGACTGGTACATCTGGTCAGGATCGCGCACCCAGAGCCGATAGTCGGCGGCTACGTGAAACACGGTGTCGCAGCCCGCCATAGCCTGTTCGATCGATGCCGGATCGCGGAGGTCACCGATGACCCTCTCGGCGTTCAGGCCCTCGATGTTCCGGGTATCACTGCCGGCCCGAACCAGCAACCGCAGATCGGCGCCTTGCCCGGCCAGAACGCGGGCCACGTGACTGCCAACGAATCCAGTCGCGCCAGTGATGAAAGCAAGCATTTAGCTCAGCATTCGGCATTCAGCCAGTACAGTATCGTGCCACTCCCCGCGCAATTGCGAGGCTGAATGCTGAGTCCTACTCCAGATTCTCCGGCTGTAACGAAATATCGCTCTCGCCGGCCGACTTCTTGGTCCAGTATTGGCGCACCCACGATTCCCAACTGTTGCCCGCAGCCATATCGCGTCCCGTAAAGGCGAGCGCAGCAATGTCGGCGTAGCGAACGGAAACTTTTCCGCCTCCGTCTTTCGGCAACAGCCGCACCACGGAATCCTCCAGCGTTTTGCCGCCACGACGGTCGAAGACGTAGCCTTCAATACTCGCGCCGTCCTTACGCGTGATGAGCACGTCTCCACGGTAGTCGAATGCCTGTTCCAGCGCAGAGCGTAGTTCCTCCGGAGTGGCAAGCTGCGGAACGGAGCCCTGGAGCTTCTCTCGTGCCGCTCCCGGTGCAACTTCCAGCGCGTCGGGATCAGCCATCACGGCATGTGGGGCCGCTGGAGTTCGGCCTGATTCGCGTCCGCTCACACCCGTGTCTCCTCAGCCGCGGGTGACTCGATCTGCACCAGTGGATTGAAAGCATGCACGGGACGAACCGGTTCGTCGAGCAAACTGAGCGCCGATGGGTCGTCATACTTACCGAACAACGTTGCCTTCGCGGTATGCCATAAACCCTGCAGGGATCCGAAGGTTTCATTCACTGCCGAGGCTTCGTAGCCACTGTGCACCATGCAATTCGCGCACTTGGGATTTCCCGACTCGGTGCCGTACTTTTCCCACTCGGTGGTGGCGAGAAGCTCGGCGAAGGTGTCAGCGTACCCGTCTTGCAAAAGGTAACAAGGCTTCTGCCATCCGAAAACGTTGAACGTCGGCATACCCCAGGGAGTGCAGGGGTAGTCGCGCTTGCCCATCAGGAATTCGAGAAACAGGGGCGACATATTGAACTGCCAACTGGCTTTGCGGTTCGACAAGATGCCACGGAATAACCGGCGGGTGCGGGCGCGTCCCAGAAAATGGCTTTGGTCGGGTGCCTTCTCGTAGGAGTAGCCGGGCGAAAGCATCATGCCTTCGACTCCTAGATCCATCATTTCGTCGAAGAATGCACGCACGCTCTTGGGATCAGCGCCGTCAAACAGCGTGGTATTGGTCGTGACTCTAAAGCCACGGTCCAGCGCCTCTTTCATTCCTTCACGCGCCTTCTCGTAGCCACCTTCCAGACACACCGAAAAATCATGGTGCTCACGTTGGCCGTCCATGTGAACCGAGAAGGTCAGATATTTGCTGGGCTTGAATAGATCGATCTTTTGTTTGAGCAGCAGCGCGTTGGTGCAGAGATAGATGTACTTCTTGCGCGCGACCAGGCCTTCGACGATTTCACCGATTTGCGGGTGCAGCAGGGGCTCTCCACCAGGAATGGAAACTGCCGGCGCGCCGCACTCATCCACCGCACGGAAACATTCTTCCGGCGTGAGCTGCATCTTTAGGACATGGGCGGGATACTGAATCTTGCCGCATCCGGCACAGGCCAGATTGCAACGGAATAGCGGCTCCAGCATCAGCACCAGCGGGTATTGCTTACGTCCCTTGAGCTTTTGCCGGATGACGTAAGTCGCCACCGTCCACATCTGTGAAATGGGTACAGCCATAGTTGTTTATCCGATCCAAACTTCCGGTCTGCTGCACTCAGCATTCAGCATTTAGCCACTTTACGTTCTCAGCGGTTCCGTTTTGGCTGAATGCTGATTGCTGAGTGCTAGACCTCTGCTTTCTGTCCCGCCATCACCTTGCCGTACGTAGTGAGCGCGATCAACGGGAAATACTGCCGATACATGTGATACAGCAAATAAAATACTCGCGGGAAACCGGTCCCTGTGAACTGAGGCTCATCCCAGGAACCATCTTTCTTCTGCGTTCGCAGCAGGTACGCAATCCCGCGGGCCACGCTGTCACTGCGGGTATCGCTGGCGGCGAGCAAGCCCATCACCGCCCACGCGGTCTGCGACGGCGTACTCGGGCCGACTCCCTTGGTCGTAGAATCATCGTACGATCCGCAAGTCTCGCCCCAACCGCCATCGGAATTCTGAAACATGCGCAGCCACTCCGCCCCCTGCTGAACGTAAGGCTCATGGTGGTCTACGCCCATGGCCTCCAAGCCACGCAGCACCTGCATGGTTCCATAGATATAGTTCACGCCCCAGCGGCCGAACCAGGAACCGTCCGGCTCCTGCTCGGCGCGAATAAACTTGAGCGCCTTCTTCACCCGCGGATCGTTTCGATCGTATCCGTACGTAGCCAGCATTTCGAGGATGCGGCCGGTAATGTCCACCGTCGGTGGATCCAGCATGGCGTTGTGGTCGGCGAAGGGGATGTGCTGGAACACCATCTTGTCGTTGTCTTTGTCGAACGACCCCCATCCGCCGTTCTTGCATTGCATGGAAAAGATCCAGTCAATCGCGCGTTGCACCGACTCGCGCTGATAGCGCCCGTTGGGATGCTCCACCCGGCTCAACCCCAAACAGACCATGGCACTGTCGTCCACATCGGGATAGAACTCGTTGTTGAACTCGAAGTACCAGCCGCCCGGCTGTCCCTTTGGATTTTTCACTTTCCAGTCGCCCACGTTGCGAACCTGCTTCTGGAGCACCCAATCCGCGCACTTGACCATTCGCGAATCGGTGGGGGGAACTCCGGCTTCGCCCAAGGCAAACAGGGCGTACGCTGTGTCCCATATCGGCGGCTTGCAGGGCTGCATGCGGAAGGTGTCGCCTTCTTCGATGCCCAGCTTTTCCAGTTCATCGATGGCTCGGATTACCTGGGGATCGTCGAGCGAATAGCCGAGACAGCGCAGCGCAATGATGGCGTTCAGCATGGAGGGGAAAATCGCTCCCAGGCCATCGCTCATCTCGAAGCGTTCGAGCATCCATTGCTCCGCCCGTTTGAGCGCCAGCCAGCGCAACGGACGAATATGAACCGCCTCAAACCAATGCGTCATCCGGTCCAGAACCAGAAAGAAGTTTCGCCAGGAAACCAGGTTCTGGCTCCAATGCAGCCGCATACGCGACTTATCGCGACCCCCGACGAACAATTCATCCACGCCATGTTCCGCAGGAATCTTCTTCAGCGGCTTCTTGGCGTAGCAGATCGAAAGTGGAACCAGAATGGCGCGGGACCACGACGAAATCTCGTAGATGTTGAACCAAAACCAATTGGGAAACAGCACGATTTCCGGCGGGATGGCGGGGACCGCGTCATAATCGTACTGCCCCAGGAAACACAAATAAATCTTGGTAAAAGTATTGGCCTCGGTGACTCCACCCATTTCGAGGATTTTCTTGCGGGCGCGCACCAGCGCAGGATGATCAGGCTTGTATCCGGACAGCTTCAAGCCGAAATACGCCTTTACGGAGGCGCTGATGTTCGAGGGAGCGTCGGCATAAATTCCCCAGCCGCCGTCTTCGTTCTGGTGCTGGAGAATCCAATTGCAGCACTTCTGAAAGCGCTCAGGATTCCCGGTTCCCAGCAAAGTCTGCAGCAGGATGTAATCCGATTCGAGAGTGGTGTCAGCTTCCAGTTCGCCGCACCAGTAGCCTTCATCGTGTTGCCGGGAGAAGAGGAATTTGCGGGCGCCGTCGACAGCAGCTGCGACCCGGCTGGCTAGATCATCGATCTTTCCGAAACGCAGTTGCGGAGCGGCCGAAGCCGGCATTAATGGCGAAGAGGGGGTTTCGTCCATGAAGATTCGTTACTCCGCAGTTACTCCCGCAGGGGCGCTAGCGATGGCCTCCACAATCTCGGGAGGCAAGCCGAAGCGCACGTTTTCAGGCATTACTTCCACTTCATTCACGTTGTTGAATCCCTCAGTCGCCAGGAACTTGACAACCTCTTCAACCAGGCACTCCGGCGCCGAAGCTCCGGCGGTCAGAGCAATGGTCTTCACGCCCTCCAACCACTCTGGCCGAATGTTTCGGTAGCTATCTATGAGATGCGAACCGGTGCCCAGGTTGCGCGCAACTTCCACCAGCCGGTTGGAATTCGAACTGTTGTCGGAGCCTACCACCAGGAGCAAGTCAGCATCAGAAGCCACGTGTTTCACCGCGACCTGCCGGTTTTCGGTCGCATAGCAGATATCCTGGGCGTGCGGCCCCTGAATGTTGGGGAATTTACGGCGCAGCGCGGCAATAATGTCTTTGGTCTCATCCAGACTCAACGTGGTTTGGGTGAGATAAGCCACACGATTAGGATCAGGCAGGGTCAGGGACTCGACTTGCTCCGGCGACCCTACGACCTGAGTCACGAGAGGAGCTTCGCCCAGCGTGCCAATCACTTCGTCGTGGTCGCGGTGGCCAATCAGAATGAGGGAATATCCCTCCTTGGCGAACTTGACGGCCTCGACGTGGACCTTCGTCACCAGCGGACAGGTGGCATCAATGACGCGGAGCCCGCGGGTCTGGCTGGCTTCGCGCACTTCGGGCGAGACCCCATGGGCACTGTAAATCACTCGTTCGCCGTTCGGGACTTCGTCCACGCTGTCAACAAAAATGGCGCCCTTGGCCTGGAGTTCCTCCACCACGAAGCGGTTGTGGACGATCTCCTTACGGACGTAAATCGGCGGTCCGAAGGCTTCCAGGGCTATGCGGACGATATCAATGGCGCGAACCACCCCGGCGCAGAACCCCCGGGGCTTCAATAAAAGCAGCGTTTTGCCGTCTTGATTAGGCACGATTAAGTTCCTATAAGGGTACACTTTCCCACTATGTTTGTATTGCTAAAGCTTACCCGAAAGAACCATCTTGGTCAACGTAAGCCATAGAAAGGCTTAGGATTAGCAGCGATTGGGGAGATTTGAAGGGCGAACGGGGAGTGGCAGTCCGGATGTAAGCGCGGTCCTCGCGGGTGCAGGCGAGTTCCTGCTCACCCGTTTGCCCTTAACATCTGCTCGGCATGCTTCCTCGAAGTCTCCGTCAGCTTGGCGCCGCTCAGCATGCGGGCCACTTCTTCGGTGCGCTCATCTCCGGTAATGACGCGAACCGTCGTCTTCGTCCGCTCGAAGGAGACCCGCTTTTCGATCACATAGTGATGATCCGCGAAGGTCGCGATCTGGGGCAGGTGGGTGACGCAGAGAACCTGATTCGTCCTCGACAGTGCTTTCAGCTTCTTGCCCACGGCTTCGGCCGCGCGACCGCCGATGCCGGTGTCGATCTCGTCGAACACCATCGTTCTTTGGGCCGACGGCACGCGCGACTTCCCGCCAGCGGCTCCGGCTTCAACGCTCACTTTCAAAGCCAGCATCACTCGCGACAGTTCACCGCCGGAGGCAATCTGCTCCAGCGGCCGCATGGGTTCGCCAGGATTCGTCGTGATCAGATAAACGACATGATCGAAACCTGATGCGGTCCAGTTCCCTTCTTCCTCGGTTCCGCTGACTTCTATCTGAAAGCTGGATTTCATTGCCAAGTCGCTAATCTCAGCCTCGACCACTTTCTCCAGCTTGCGAGCCGCATCACACCGTTTCTTCGACACAGCCCGCGATACCTGCAAGTAATCCTGAGCGGCCTGCGCTAGCTCCCGGCGAAGCTGGCTCAGGATTTCATCTTTATTCTCCATCTCGGAGAGCTTACGGCTGACTTCTTCGCCATTGCGAATCACATCTTCGAGCGTTGGCCCATATTTGCGCTTCAGCCGCTCGAGCAGCGCGAGCCGGTCTTCGATCTCAGCCAGCCGCTCGGGCGAAGCCTGAATGCCCCCGGCGTAATCGCGCAGGGTCGCACCCACATCTTCCACGCTGATGCGGGCGGTCTCAATCGCCGCCAGGGCTTCGCGAAACTTAGGCTCGTAGCGCGATAGTTCTTCGATGTGCTTCTGCGCCATGCGCAAAGAAGAAGACGTGGAAGCCGGCCCCTCATAAAGCAAATCGAACGCGTTCATCGCCGCGCCGTAAATCTTCTCTGCGTTCGCCAGCACTCGCTTCTCGCCTTCCAGTCGTCCGTCTTCGCCGGCTTGCAATTTGGCTTCTTCGATTTCGCGTTTCTGAAACGTCCAGAGATCGAGCAGCCGCAACCGGTCCTGTTCCCCGTGCTCCAGCTCGTCAATTCGATTTACGATGCCGTTCCAGCGAGCAAATGTCTCGCTGGTCGGCCCGATCTGAGTTCCAGCGAAGGCATCCAGCAGTTCAAGGCGCGCAGCAGCGTCGAAAGAATGGATCGATTCATTCTGCGCATGGATGGTCGCCAAGTAGGGCGCGAGCTGCCGAAGCACTCCTACTGTAGCGGGTTGGTTATTGACGAAGACGCGGCCTTTGCCACCAGCCGCAATTTCCCGCCGCAAGATGACCGGGCCGTCTTCCGGGTCGATCCCATTAGCTTCCAGAATGCGCGCGACAGTCTTCTCGGTTCCGCCATCAATTTCAAAAACTGCCGAGATGACGGCGCGCTCAGCTCCGGTGCGGATTACGTCGGTGGAAGCTTTATCGCCCAGAAGCAGCGCAAGAGCGTCAATCAGGATGGATTTTCCGGCTCCAGTTTCTCCGGTGAGCAGGTTGAGGCCGGCGGCGAAGTCCACCACCACATTGTCAATCACGGCGTAGTTTTCCAGCCGTAGCTCAGCGAGCACCGTTAGTCCTGGAATGCAGAAGTTGGTCGCAGCATAGCATGAAATCCAGTTGCCGGTGGCCGCTTCTCAGTTCCCAGTTTGCCAACCGGTTGAGTGTTGGAGTTCGTCTATAATCGAAAGGCAATCTTCTAAACGAAATGCTTTTCTCTTTATTGCTGGCAGCGTTGATCGGCGGCGACATCGTTGACCTTCTAGGGCAAACCGGTCCGGTCGCTAAAGTTGTAATTCTTCTTCTCTTGCTGTTTAGCGTGATTTCCTGGGCCATCATTCTTTCCAAGTGGAGTCTGTTGCGGCGGGCACGGGTGCAGAGCGGACGCTTTGTGCGGGCATTTCGCAAAGCCCAGCGCCTCCAAGACGTCGCCACAGTAGCAGAGCAGTTCAAACCCAGCCCCCTGGTGGCCGTGTTTGCCAGCGGCTTCGAGGAATACCGGCGGCAGGGCGGAACTTCCAGCGGCGCTGTCAAGAATCCCGTGGCCGTACAGCGCGCCATGCAAATCGCAGCTTCGGAAGAGCTCACACGCTTCGAACGCAATCTGCCGTGGCTCGCCATCACCGGTGCGGTGACACCTTTTATAGGTCTCTTCGGAACCGTATGGGGCATCATTGACGCATTTCACGGTCTTGGCACCGCGGGCGCGGCCACCTTGCGTGCCGTTGCTCCGGGCATTTCAGAGGCTTTGATCACTACCGCTGCTGGCTTGGTCGCGGCCATTCCCGCCGTGATTGCCTACAACCTGATCGGCAGCTCGATTCGCGAATTCGCCGCGCGCGGAGACGACTTTACACTCGAAATGCTGAATGCCATCGAGCGGACGCCGCAGGCTGTCGAGGTGCGCCGGTAATGGCTTTCACCGCCGCCAACGGACGCACTCAGACTTCGCTTTCCGAAATCAACGTCACGCCGCTGGTGGACGTGGTTCTGGTGCTGCTGATCATTTTCATGGTCACCGCGCCGGTGTTGCAGTCCGGAATTGAAGTCAACGTGCCCAGGACCCGCACCGTAAAGGAAATCACCGAGGAACGCCTGGTTCTTAGTATCGACAAGCAGCAGCGCGTCTTCCTGGGCAACAACCCGATTAACATCAATGAAATTGCGACCCAACTGCAGGCAAAGATTCGCGATCCGCAGCATCAGCCGATCTTTATCCGCGCCGACGAAGACGTGCCGTTTGGCGTCTTCGCCACTGTGATGGATGCAGTGAAGCAATCAGGAATCACGAACGTCAGCATCGTGACCCAGCCGCTGGCAAGCCATGGAACCCAACACTGAGATTTTCTTTGAACACGACCGCTGGGGCCACAACGTGGCTTGGTCAGTGGCGCTGCATCTCGTGGTGGCGGGCTGCATCGTGTTCTATGCCGCGGTAGTCACCGGCGGGCGGCGCGAAACCTGGGGCATCGGCGGGACTGGGGAAGCAATGGGTGTGACGCTGGTCAACACGGTTCCGCTGCCCGCCAATCCGACAGAAACACAAAATGTTCTGGCTAATGACTCGAAGGGAATCACGCAGTCGCTGCCACAGGCCGAGGAAAAAGAACCAGAGGCAATTCCAATTCCGGACAAGACGACCAAGACAAAGCCTAAGACGAGTTCTACCCGCCGCAAGCCACAACCGGAACCTGAGGAAGAAGCGAGTAACGTCGTTCCCTTCGGAGAAGGCGGCCCAGTCAGTGGGCCCTACGGAATCTTTAACGCTGGAGGGGCTAAGGGCGGATTCGGTTTTACAGGCGGGGGCGGGGATTTCGGCACACGTTTCGCCTGGTACGTGCGCGTGGTGCAACAGAAAGTTTCAGAAAACTGGCTGAAGTATGAAGTCGATCCCGGAGTCAGCGAGGCACGCCGCGTCTATCTTACCTTTGACATCACCCGCGACGGCCGGCCGAGTAACGAAGTCGTGGAGCAATCCAGCGGAGTGCCTTCGCTCGATCAGTCTGCGGTGCGGGCCTTGCAGCGCATTGATACATTTGGCCCCTTGCCCTCCGATTATCCTGGGAATAAGGTTTCGGTAGAATTCTGGTTTGATTACAAAAGGTAGCTCTTGGCTTTGGCCATTAGCTCTTGGCTTAACACATGAGAATCATGCAATCAGATAGTTCAAAGACCTCGTACCTACTTCTTGCTGTCTTCGTGTTGCTGGCGATTCCGGCTTTCGCGCAGGACTGGATCCGTACCGGCACCGGCTTGGGCATGGAGAAAGTTCGCCTGGCCGTGCCCGATTTCGCCGCTTCCACGCAGGATCCCCAGAACCCTGAACTCCTCAAGGTCTTCAACGGTACTCTGTGGAATGACCTGGACAGCGCGGGAATCTTCGAGATGGTGTCGAAGAGTTTCTATCCGTTAGCTGTGCCGGGAAACCCTCCCGACGTGCGCTTCGACGCCTGGAACACACCGCCGCCGAACGCTTCCATGCTGGTATTCGGAAACCTGGGAACATCCGGCAACAACCTGAAGGTGCAAGGCTGGCTCTATGACGTGAAGAACATCACGTCGCCGCAAGTCCTAGGCAAGCAGTACACGGACGCAGCCACGGCGGATGCAGCTCGCCGTACCGCTCACAAGTTTGCCGACGAAATCATCTTTCGGCTGGGCGGTGGCATCGCAGGAATCGCCGAGAGCCAGCTATTCTTCGTCAGGAGCGGCGGAAGGGGCAGCAAAGAGATTTGGGCCATGGATTACGATGGCGCCAATCAGCATCAGATTACGCACTTGGGCACCATTTCCCTCTCGCCCCGGATTTCTCCGGATGGCTCGCGCCTGGCTTTCAGTTCGCTAACCAAGTCCGGGTGGGATATCTTGATGTATTCCATGGACTTGAACCGCCTGCTTTCGTTCCCCCGGTTTGGCGGCACCAATCTTTCACCGGCGTGGTCTCCGGACGGAGCCAGACTGGCGTTTTCTTCTTCCCGAGGCGGTGATCCGGAAATCTACGTGGTAGATCAATCGGGCGGGAATCTGAAACGTTTGACCGTTTCCAAGATGCCCGATGTTTCGCCGGTGTGGAATCGCAAGACGGGAGCGCAGATTGCCTGGGTCAGCGGCCGCACCGATCTACCGCAGATCTACACCATGGAAAGCGACGGGACCAACGTTCAGAAAATGACCGACCAGGGATATGCAGTGTCTCCGGCGTGGTCGCCCAACGGACAGTTTCTGGTATTCGCCTGGATTCGCCACTATGGCCCGGGAGCGCCGGGAGCGCAGGACATTTACATCATGGATATCGCCAGCAAGCAGTGGGTTCAATTGACCCACGACGGCGGCCGCAATGACTTTCCTTCGTGGTCACCGGACGGACGACATATAGTTTTTCAGTCCAGCCGATCCGGCGGCGAGCAAATCTGGACCATGCTGGCGGATGGGAGTAACCAAAAGCAGCTAACAACTACGGGAGGCAATACGCAACCGAATTGGAGCTGGAAGTAGTAGATTAGTAACATCGGATTCCTATTGTTTTTGCGCTGTTTTCTGTACTGGAAACAAGGGGAGGCGGCATTCGTCCGCCAGCTCGGATTCAACGCGCGCCACTACGCGCGACAACGCAGGGAGGAAAAGTGAAGCAGCAACGACTGAAGTGGATCACACTCATATTCACGTTGGGCGCTGTGCTGTTCCTGGGCGCCTGTCACAAGAAAACTCCACCACCGCCGCCACCGCCGCCACCACCAGCGGCAGCACCAACGGCTTCGTTGTCCGCCAATCCCAACACAGTTCAGAACGGTCAGTCGACAACTCTCTCCTGGGAGACCAGCAACGCCACCGACGTCAGCATTGGCGGTATCGGGGCGGTGCAACCAACCGGCTCTCAGCAAGTAACTCCGGCCGATTCCACTACCTACACCCTTACGGCAAAGGGCCCCGGTGGAACTCAAACCGCCACTGCGCGAGTCACGGTGACCGCGCCTCCTCCGCCACCGCCGCCTGCGGTTGGGCCCACGGAAGAAGAACTGTTCGCACAGAATGTGCAGGACATTTACTTCGACTATGACAAGGGCGACATTCGTGCCGATCAGCAGACCGCGCTGCAGGGAGACATTGACTTCCTGAAGCAGCATCCCAGTATCCACTTCACGGTGGAGGGACACTGCGACGAGCGCGGATCGACGGAGTACAACCTGGGCTTGGGCGACAATCGCGCCAATGCCGTGAAAAACGCCTTGACCCACGGCGGCGTAAGCGCCGGCAGCATCAAGACGATCAGCTACGGCAAGGAAAAGCCGTTCTGCACCGAATCCAGCGAGGCCTGCTGGCAGCAGAACCGTCGCGGTCATTTCGTCTATCAGAAGTAATTCTGCCGAGCGCGGAGCAGGAACGTGCTCCGCGCTCGATTTAGTCCGGCCACACGTCAACGACTGTGGAACCGCGTAAGACAACTGTGTCCGGAACGCGCTATCCTGCACAATAGGGTTCTCGGGGTCCGGTTTTTCGACCTGGACCTGCGTTCAAATTCCGGTGAATGGAATCAACATGAAAAAACCGCAATTTTCGGTGTTTCTTGTTCTCTTGATCGTTTTCTCGCTTGGCGTCCTGCCGGTGGGCGGGGCTAGCAAGGAAATGATTCAGTTGCAGACCCAGGTACAGGCGTTGCAGGACCAGATGACGCAAATGCAGCAGTCATTCAATGAGCGCATGGGCGTCATGAAGAATCTGATGGACCAGAACACCGACAGCATGAACAAAGTGACTGCCGCCATCACCTCGTTACAGGGCAGCCTGGAAAAGCTACAGTCCGATGGCGGCGGTAGGACCGAGCAACTGTCCGGTCAAATCCAGTCGCTCAATGACTCGGTGGATGAACTGAAAGCGCGGCTGGCAAAAGTCAGCAAGCAACTCGATGATCTCCAGGCGGGTCAGCAAAACCAGGCGGCGGCGCAAGCCGCCCAGCAGGCGCAACAGCAGGCCCTGGCACAAGCTCCGCCGGCCAATGTCCTCTACGCCAATGCTTTGCGCGACTACAACGCCGGGAAAAATGACTTGGCGTCACAGGAATTCTCTGACTACCTTAAGTTCTATCCGTCGACGGATTTGGCCGGCAATGCATATTTCTATCTGGCGGAGATCAACTACAAACAAGGTAACTTTGAGGGCGCAGCCAAGAACTATGATCAGGTGCTGCAGAACTTTCCCACCGGCAACAAAGCGGCTGCCGCTGATCTTAAAAAGGGTTTGTCATTGATCGAACTCGGGCAGAAGGAAGACGGCATCGCTGAACTGAAACATGTGGTGCAGCGCTACCCTCACTCGAACGAGGCCATGCAGGCACGGGAAAAGCTCCGCAAGCTGGCGTTCCCGGTCAAAGACGGCGGGCGCCAGTAGGATCTTCATTGCCGGAGTTTGAATCGGGCACGCTTCCAACAATTTCTGACCCACTCAATGTTTGAGTCCTGAGATCGCTGGATCCTGACTAGAAACTTCATCGCGACCCTAAATCCTTGACATTCATTAAACGGAAACTAGGCTCCAGTCCGATGTGCGTGATGGCGTTTCACATGGCGTACCTTATGATGCTGCGCGTGGTGTCTGTTCTTTCCCCCCCATGCCCAGGCGGGCTGCGGCAGAAGCATCGCCCCGAACACCAGGGCCCCTAACGCTAATTGAAAAAGGCGCTTCATGAATACGCTCCTTCCCTAGAGTCAATATAGGATTTTCCCTGGTTCTACACAATGCAAAACCGGTTGCATTAGGCAGAATTCACGATAGGCTGGTGAGAGGGGCTTTTCACCCATGACTCACCTCCATATCGAAGACCAGGATCGACTCAAAGGTGCCTTGGAGCAGGAAGAAAAAGATCAACAGGGCAACACTTCCATGCAGGGGCAACTGGGCCATCGCGACCAGGATCCCATGCTGAAAGCCGCCGATAGCGATTTCCCGGAACCGGGTGGGAATCCTGAACATAGCGGCGAACCGGAGGAGGTCACTGAACCCGCCAGAGTTCGAAAATTGGCCTAGAGAAGGCCACTAGAGCCTATCGGGACACAGAAATTAGGCTCTACCTGGGGATTGATCTTTTTGATATGATTCCCTTCCGTTTATGCGCCCTACGCGTATTTCGGCAGGCGTTCTCTTCGTGTTCCTCGGGGCGGTCCTCGCCTTCGGAGAAGCGGACTCTCCAAACCCTACAACTGAGGGCGCGACAGTCTCGGCGAGACCGACCGCAGTAATCGGCTTCGTGGGAGGTTTCGTGAAGCCTGATGCCCGCGTTCACAGCACCGTCCAGTTAGCGGAGCATCTGCGCAACTCATATCCCGCGGGCGTGTATGTAAGAGTGTTTGAGAACCACCACGGCAATCAGGCTTACAAGGAACTCCTGCGGCTCCTGGATACGGACAACGATGGAAGGTTGTCACCGGAAGAAAAGCGGCAGGCGCGGATCATCATCTTTGGCCATAGCTGGGGCGCATCAGAGACGGTAACGCTGGCGCGCAAACTGGAAAAGGCTGGGATTCCGGTTCTGCTTACCGTCCAAGTGGACAGCGTTTCGAAGGGCAGCGAGAACGATGCCCTCATTCCTGCCAACGTGGCCGAGGCGGCTAATTTTTATCAGCCACATGGGCTGGTTCACGGTCGGCCGCTGATCCGCGCGGCGGATCCGGAACACACCGAAATTGTGGGGAACTTCCGCTTCGACTATAGCCAAAACCCAATCAGTTGTAACGGATATCCATGGTTCAACCATATCCTCATGAGGCCCCACACCGAGATTGAGTGCGATCCCAAGGTGTGGAGTCAGGTGGAAGCTCTTATCCAATCCAAGTTGTCGCCAGCGGTTCAGGTCTCAGTTATTGCCGGCCCAGTTCGTGCACATTGATGGTAGACGCTGTGAAGGACACCGACGGATGCACTACGCGGGCTAGTTCTAGGTGCCAATCGGGCAGTGGCAGGGAAAGAAAGCGTTATATAATCACTGGCAATCTCGCGATAACCGCAGAGGTAGCTTATGAGGCGACTCCTTCTGTGCAGTTTCCTGACCCTGTTTGCGCTTCCCGTTTGGTGCGATGAGGGACATCAGCACTCCCTGACCGACCAGGAACTTGGCTCAGTGCATTTTGTAACCTCCTGCTCCACGACGGTTTTGGTGAGCTTCAACCGTGCGGTGGCCCTGTTGCACTCCTTCCAATACGAGCAGGCGCGCGCGGCCTTCGTCGAAGTTTCCGAACACGATGCCAACTGTGCGATGGCGCAGTGGGGCATCGCCATGACCCACTATCACGGACTCTGGGACAACGGCAACATGGCAGCGGGGCGCGAAGCGCTGCATCGTGCGCAGAACATTGCCGCGGCTAACCCCAGCACATCCGTCCGGGAAAAGGCCTACATCGAGGCGCTGGCGGAGATCTATCGCGAGGATGGCCAGGACAAGACCGCGCATACTCTGGTCTTTGAGCAAAAGATGGGCGCGCTGCAAGCGGCCTATCCTGACGACACCGAGGCTGCGATATTTCACGCGCTTTCTCTAGCCATCACAGCGCCCAAGACCGACAAGACGTTTGCCAATCAGAAGAAGTGTGGGGAGATCCTGGAGCCGATCTTCGCCAAACAGCCTCATCATCCCGGAGTGGCGCACTACATCATTCACTGCTATGACAATCCAGTGTTGGCAGAACAGGGGCTGAACGCGGCGCGCATATACGCGCAGATCGCCCCGGCTTCAGCCCACGCCAACCATATGCCTTCGCACATCTTCACCCGCGTGGGGTCGTGGGACGAGTCGATCGCCTCGAACACCAAGTCTGCGCAACTGGCGGCTGCCGCCGAGAAGACATCCACTAACGGTGAAGCTCGCGACCAGCGGCTTCACGCTCTCGACTATCTGGTCTATGCCGATCTGCAAAGCGGCCGGGTGAAGGAAGCCAAGACGGTCCTTGATGAAGTGGCTTCCCTGCCGCCCCTCACCGGCCTGACTCTGACTGGCGACTACGCGCTGGCCGCTGTTCCCGCCCGTTACTGCCTGGAACTCGGCAAGTGGAAGCAGGCCAGTGAACTCAAGGCCAGGCAGGACGCAGTGCCTTGGGCACAAGCAATTACGTGGATGGCGGTCGGTGTGGGCAGCGCACGGTCGGGCGATCTGAAGAATGCGGGTCAGGCGGAAGAAATGCTGGCCGGGCTGCGTGATGCGACCACCAAGCTGGGTAATACCTATTGGGCCAATCAGATAGAAGTGCAGAGACGCGAAGTGGCTGCCTGGATAATGGACAGAAACGGAACGGTGGAAGAAGCTGTTACGACCATGCGATCGACCGCTGAACTCGAAGAAAGCATGGACAAGAATGCGGTCACCCCTGGGGCAGTAACGCCCGCCCGGGAAATGCTGGCGCAGTTGCTCTCAGCAGAGAATCGCCCGAAAGAAGCGCTGGTGGAATATCAAGCAGTCTTGAAGATCGCTCCCCGCCGGTTTAACGCCGTCTATGGAGCGGCCCGCGCTGCGGAGGCAAACGGCGACGCGATTGTAGCCAGTCAATACTTTTACCAGCTGACCGAGACAGCGGTGGGAGATGAACGGCCGGAACTGGTGGCTGCCCGGAAGAAAGCGGTCCTGACTTCGCAGAAGTAGTTTTCCTGCGAGATGAAAACCCTCTACGTCAAGGATCGCAAACAGTGGCGCTCCTGGCTAGCGAACCACGGCCAGCGCACCAAAGAAATCTGGCTGATCTATCCCAAAAAGCATTCCGGCAAGGTGCGCATTCCCTACGATGATGCAGTCGAAGAAGCACTCTGCTTCGGCTGGATCGACGGCGTGACCGGGAAACTCGACGCCGACCGCTATGTGCAGAGATTTACGCCACGGCTACCGTCCAGTCGCTGGTCGCCGATCAACATACGCAGAGCGCGAAAGCTAATTAAAGCAGGAAAGATGACTGCGGTCGGCACGCAGGCCTTTCGGCCAGAGCGACAGTCGGAAGCCCACCCCACGGAGCTCCCCAAGATGCTGGTGGAAACGTTCCAGAAATGCGCAGCCGCCTGGGAGAATTACCAGCGCTTCCCACCGTTCTACCGCCGGATGACCATCGCATGGGTCGCCAGCGCCAAGAAGGAAGAGACGCGGTTGAAGCGGCTGGAAAAGTTGATGGAGTTTTCCGCGGAGAACAAGAGAATCAAATTCACGTGAGGTCGGAATATACTTGCCAACACATCGGATCCAGGCTTTACGAACGCTCATGGTCTTACTGGTGTGCTTACAAGTGCAACCATTTGACGCGCACCGCATCCATTTCAGTTGAGGTGTTCTGTGAGTGAAAGAAAGGGCAAACCCGGAATTCGGCTTTTGGAATTGTTGTCGGCCTGGAAGTCGATCTTAGGCGGCAGCACACCCATGATGTCGATCGAGATCACGCGGGAATGCCCGTTGAGCTGCCCCGGCTGTTACGCCTACGGGGAAGATCACCTGGGGGGAGCGGCGACGCTGCGCAGTCTCAGCGATTATCGCGGCGACGCGCTGGTCGAAGGCATTCTCGGTCTGGTGCGGCAGTACCGGCCTCTGCATGTTTCCCTGGTGGGTGGAGAGCCACTGGTCCGTCATCGTGAGCTCAGCCGCGTGTTGCCAAAGCTGAGCGAGATGGGAGTGCACACTATGGTCGTGACCAGCGCGGTGATTCCCGTTCCGCCCGAGTGGACGAGGATTCCCCGAGCGCGCGTGGCGGTTTCGGTGGACGGGCTCCCCGAGCATCACGACATACGGCGCAAACCGGCTACCTACGAACGTATCTTGAAGAACATTGCGGGCTGCACCGTGAATATCCACGGCACCATCACGCGGCCTATGCTGGAACGGCCAGGATATATCGAGGAATATATCGCTTATTGGAGCGCACGGCCGGAGGTGGCCAGGATTTGGGTCAGCTTGTACACTCCGCAGAAGGGCGAGAATAGTGCGGAGATGTTATCTATCCGGGACCGCCAGATCGTCGTGCAAGAGCTGCTGAAAGCGAGAGAGCGATATCCCAAGCTGCTCATGACTCCAGGGCTCGCGGAGGCCATTCTCACTCCCCCACGAGATCCGGACGACTGCATGTTCGCGCGTATGTCCACCAACTTTTCCGCCGACTTGAAAACCCGGGTGGAACCCTGCATCTTTGGCGGAAATCCCGACTGCTCACAGTGCGGGTGTGCGATCAGCAGCGGTTTGCATTTGGTGAAGGCGATGCGGTTGGGAGTGGTAAAGATCGAGCACGTGGCGCTGGGTAGCGCCGCCATCGGGTCCGTGGTCGGAAAACTGCGACGGGGTTATCGCGAGCATCCCCGCTGGACGACACGCCAGTTGCCAATTGAGGAATCGACCGAAACGCAGCAAAAGGCGGCGAAGGTTGGTTGATCTCTGCGGCCGTTATTGCTGTACCGCGATCTGATACTGCTCGAGTTTGCCGTCTGGCATTTCGAAAGTCCACGCTCGCAAGGTCTTCTGACCAAACTTCACGCGATATCTGCGCAAGATCATTCCGCCGCGGAGCTCCTGACCAGTCTGGCTGAATTCCTCAGGCGATCCCAAAGGTGCCAGTCCAGTCGCGAAGTCCTTCAAGGCCGCGTCGCTGAAATAGAAGTTGGCATTGGCAGTGAATAGTGAACGATCAATCCTGCCATGCTGCAGGCCGTCGAATATCTTTTGTGCCTGAGCGAGCTTTTGTGGGGTCGCGGCATCAGCGGTGGCGAAGAGCAGAGGCGCAATGCCGCGCGCGATCTCCCCGGAGGCGTTCACCGCGTCCTGATTGGTAAGTACGATGATCGCGGAATGGTCGTCGGGAAAGACCACGTTCTGCGCGGTGAACCCCGAGACCTCTCCTGAATGTGCAAGGGAGCGACGGCCGTCCTCCGACGCAATATCCATTCCCAAACCGTATTTTGTTCCCACTCCGTTACTCAATACGACTTCGGTTTCCATCTGGTGGTAGGAAGACGGCTTCAGCAACGTTTGGTTCATTACAGAAATATCCCATCGTGCGAGGTCTTCGGCAGACATGGCCAATTCTCCGGCTGCGAATAGCCAACCCTTCCCTTCTTTGGGCGCGGGCCGCAGCGGGCCGAGTGCATAACGCATATAGCCGATAGGATCGGTGACGGCGAGGTTGTCTTGATCAATGTTGGCAACGCTCTTCATGCCCAGCGGAGCGAATATCTTCTCGCGCAGAAATTGCAGCAGAGGCATGCCGCTGGCCTTCTCTACGATCACACCCGCGATCACGTAATTGGTATTGCTGTATTGCCATTCGGTACCGGGATTGAAGTCAAGCGGTTTGCGCGCCCAGCCATCTAATATCTTGTCCGCCGTCACCGGCTGCAACATCATGGGCATCACGTAATCCTGCGGCCAATAGTCTTGATATCCAGAGGTATGCGAGAGCAGTTGGCGAAGGCTGACTTCGTTGGCGCGAGTGAGGTTGGGGATAAATTTGCCAACTTTGTCGTCGAGCGAAAGCTTGCCTTGCTCCTGCAAAAGCAGAATCGCGGCGGTGGTGAACTGCTTGCTGACGGAGCCGATGCTATACCGCATCTCCGGCCGGGCTGGAATGCGGGGATCGAGGCACGCGTCTCCGTAGGCCTGCAGGTACGCGATCTTGCCGTCTTGAACAATGGCGATCGAAGCGCTAGGGACGCCGCTTTTGGCCAGGGCGTCTGTGGCGACGGCATCAATTTTCTGGCGCAGATTCGCAGAGAGATTCTGAGCAACGGCAGACGAGCTGGCGGAGACGATCAAAAGAAAAAAGCAAAGTTTGCGCACGGAAGTTGTCCTCGGAAAACGGGCCAGTGTAGCACGGGGGTGTTGCAACGAGCTTCGTTCGCTTGCCGCTTGACCTTCGACGGGCGGAGGAACATAATTACCGGCGCCTCGGAAACGCTGCAACGCACTCCCCCGTGCGGCTTAGCCGGGCAGTCCCGCTTCTCTCGCGTGTCTTGGGCCGCGACTCGCTAGTTTTGTACTACGGAGGATTCGATGACGAAACCAAGCGGCTGGCAACAAGTTCTCTTTGCGCTACTGCTCTGTGGCGCGATGGCGATTGCCGCGCATGCGCAGACTTTCCACAGTCTCATGAGCTTTGATGGCATTGACGGCGGCGCCCTTTCGGATTCCCTCGTGCAAGGCCCCGACGGAAGTTTGTTTGGGACCGCCGCAGATGGCGGCGCCTTTGGTCAGGGCACGGTGTTCAAGATCACGCCGCAGGGCGCGCTGACGGTTGTCCACAGCCTTGGGTACACCGAAGGGGAGGGACCTATTGGTGCTCTTTCGTTGGGCACTGACGGCAGCTTCTACGGCGTCACCCAGAATGGCGGTACCTATGCGTGTGTTCTTGGCTGCGGCACAGTCTTTAAGGTTACTCCCGAAGGATCGTTCACCACCCTTCATAGTTTCTGTTCAGAATCAGCGGTCTGCAATGACGGCGGAATTCCGTTTGGCGGGTTGATTCAAGGTTTTGATAAGAACTTCTACGGCACCGCGAGCGGCGGGAGCTATGACGATGGAGTCGTCTTCACGATCACTCCGCAAGGCCGACTGGCGATCCTGCACAGCTTCGACGGCACGGACGGCGCCAATCCACAGACAGGATTAGTTCTGGCTACAGACGGTGAGTTCTACGGAACAACTACCGGGGGCGGAGCTAATTTCGACGGCACCATCTTTAGAATCGACCCGTCGGGAGCGTTAAGAACACTTTATAGCTTTTGCAGCTACCGATCCGGCAACTGCCCTGATGGCAGCCAGCCAACTGCGGGTCTGGTTCAGGGCAACGACGGGAACTTTTACGGAACAACGTATTATGGCGGGGATCCCAATTGTAATGCGCCCACCGGCTGTGGCACCGTGTTCAAGATGACTCCGGCAGGAACACTTACAACGCTCCATACGTTCGAATTGACGGATGGAGCGTCATCGAGTTCGAGGCTAGTTCAAGCTACTGATGGGAATCTGTACGGAACGACTGTCTGGGGCGGGAGCGCCAGTTGTGATGGTGGTTGTGGAACCGTATTCGCGATCACTCTGGAGGGTGTGCTGACCACCTTGCATGCCTTCGATCTCAGCGATGGCGAGGATCCTTATGGAGGCCTGACTCAAGCCACGAATGGCAGCTTCTACGGGACAACCGCAGGTGGTGGCACTTACTTCGTCGGTACGGCGTTCAGCCTAGACGTTGGACTTGGCCCATTCGTGAGCTTCGTGCGCAGCTATGGCAAAGTCGGGCAAACCGGCGGCATTCTCGGCCAAGGATTGACTGGGACCACCAGCGTTCTGTTCAACGGAACTCCGGCGAGCTTTACAGTTGTTTCCGACACGTTCATACGTGCCACGGTTCCAAGAGGAGCTACCACGGGATTTGTCACGGTGACCACGCCGACCGGGACGTTGACGAGCAATGTGCCGTTCCGCGTGCTGCCGTAGAGTCTGAGCTTGCGGTCTGTCAGTCTGAGCCTCAAGGGGCCGACTGGCAGGCGACATCGACGCGGCAACTGCCGATCTTCGCTCGCCTGGGCACACGAGGGCGTCTGCCACTACGAGGCCGCCGGTGATCCGTGATCGACAGGCGCAGACACATGTCCTTCTCTATTCTCCCTGGTGCCTAACGAAGAATTGGGCCTTGTCCATACCGGCCGGTACCGCGACGTCGAAGAATCCAACCATCATTTCGTTGTAAGTCTGGTCGCCCCACGTGACGGCGCTATCCGGATCAGGGTTATGGCGATTGTTTCGCGAGTTGTCATACCAAGCCACGGCCTGGAGTTCAGTTCCAGCTTTGAGGAAACGCGGCTCGGCGAGACGATAACTGAGTTGCCAGTAGAAATCGTAATTCACTCGCAGCAGGGTTTCGACACTTTTGTCGAGCCGGTCTTTGTCAGAATGAAGGAGGTTGTATTCGAAGCGCTTGCCGCGCAGGTGCATGTGGGGAAAGAAGCTGAGCAGAACACAATCATTGGGCAGTGTTCCGTGGACCTCGACGCGATAGTCATCGGCGTTAGGAGGAATCGGGATGGTGTCGTGGTCGTTGGCGAGTTGCAGAGTGATGACGCGCTGCGCCGGCGGCTGTTTCGCGAAGACGAGACCGATGCTGGTGCGATCGGTCGCGGCCTTGCCGTTGGTGGTGTAGTGCATCTGGAACACCAGATCGGAGTGTGCGGGGACGAATTTCGCCATGCCGTCAGGCCAGCGGTCGGGCGAACTGCCGGGAGCGTAGACCAGCAACAGGTCGCTGGTAGTTTCGTGGGCTTGATGGCGGAGATGCTCATCATGCAGGCTGGACGCGGTAAACGCCTGGTTCAGGGGAGCGGCGCGGAGCCAATCCGAATCGGCTGCACGAATATATACGACGGCGTGGTGGACGTGGGCGCGGCTGGAGGGGCGAATCTCCGACATCTGCACCCATTTACCCTCGGCGAAATTCGTGGGGACGATCTCATAGGTATATTCGACATCGCCGTGAGCGGGAATGGCAACGGCTTTCGGCATGCTTAGGATGAGGTCGGGTTGCGGAATGTCCCAGCCTCGGGTCCAGTGCGGCGGCGCGGGAGCGTCGTGAGGATTCCCGGCGGGGGCATGAGCGTCGGCCCAAGCGGAGAGTGTTGCGATCTCTTCGGCGGTGAGCGAGGGATCGTCGGCGAAGTGGCCGCAGCAGGGGTCGGCAAACCATGGTGGCATGGACTTTGAGTGGGCACGGTCACGAATCTGCGTGGCCCAGGGGCGGTTTTGGGAGTAGGTGACGAGCGGCATGGGGCCGATTTCGCCGGGGCGATGACAGCTTTGGCAATGTTGCTGCAAGATAGGCAGAACGTCGCGGTAGAAAGTAGGGGTATGGGGTGGCTCGGTTCGCGGCAGCAGGGTTGACACCAGGACCAGCGGAGCGAATGCCACGAGCTTTAGGAAATGTGCCACAGATTATTATGCGGGATGCACCGCGAAAACGCTCATGAGGCGAAACATAGTCGCGAGGCGGCCTTTCGTCATCTAATAGCATGAGCTTCCCTTCTTGTAGAATAGAAGCAGTTCTTTACAGGCCAATTCCCACCAGTGGGGGCGTCACGGCTTCGACGGAGATGCTTACGGCCAAGAGGCATGCCGGGGTGCACACACCCGTAATCGTGGGCAAAATGATAATTGCCAATCAACAGATGGCATACGCAGCTTAATTAATTAAGTTGCCGTCTTCCGCAGCTTCGCCCGTGGGCTGCGAGCGGACGTCACACAGCGGGCTGGTCTTCCCTGCCACGTCTGAGTAGGGCGGATGAGATCATCAGGCTAGCGGCAACCGTTTCTTGTCCGTTCTGAGCGGGGGCCGCGAACGTCCTGGGGTAATGCCCAGGGCATGAACTGGAATAAGCATGTAGGCTCTTGACCAGTAACTTCTTCGGACGCGGGTTCGACTCCCGCCGCCTCCACCATACTTAAACGTTGTATTTTCAATAACATACTAAATTGATGTTGCAAACTGTACGATAATTGTACGATGATGTGGGCATGCTTACTGTCTACCGTCGTCACAATCCCGCCCTCTGCAAGAGCACAGACCGCTATTACAAGCGCTGCACCTGCCCGACTTGGGTCGAAGGAATGGTCAGCGACAAATACGTCCGCCACAGCCTGAAAACCCGTAGCTGGGAGCGCGCGGTCGCCAAAGTGCGCAAGATGGACGCGACGGAAGATCCAACTCCAGTGCCGGCCAAGAAGGACGAACCCGTCACTATCGAAAGGGCCGTCAACGAATATCTGGCAGACGCCAAGGCCCGCGAACTAGGAGAGGCGACTCTCTACAAGCTCAACATCATCTTCCGAAAGCAACTTTTGGCGTGGTCCAAAGCTGAAGGCTACAAGCTCCTTCGTGAATTCGACCTGCGCGCAGTCCAGGCATACCGCGCCACATGGAAGGATGGGGCTCTCGCTAAGAAAAAGAAGCAAGAACGCCTCACCGGCTTCTTTTGGTTCTGCATTCGTGCTGGATGGATTACACAGAACCCCACGAATGGCCTGGGCCGCATCACTGTGAATCAGACGCCTACGGACTACTTTACGCGCAAGGAATTCGACAAGATTGTCGATGCAACGTATGCCTACCGGGAAAATCGCGGGGAGACGGGGTCCGCAAATAGCACTCGCCTTCGGACGCTAACGCTCCTGATGCGATGGAGTGGTTTGCGGATCCGGGATGCGATCACCCTTGAGAGGACACGCCTCATCGGTGACGATCTAATGCTCTATCAGGCGAAGACCGGAACCCCGGTCTACGTTCCCTTGCCTCCGCAGGTGGCTGAGGCCCTTCGCAACATTCCAGATGGCCCCAAGCCAAATCCTCGTTACTTTTTTTGGACTGGGAATGGACTGCCAAAATCAGCAGTCGCCGACTGGCAGCGCAGTTTCCGCCGCCTCTTTACGCTTGCTGGCCTTGAGAAGCCGGATGGATCGACAAAGCGTTGCTTCCCTCACATGTTCCGCGACACTTTTGCCGTGGAGATGCTGCTGGCTGGCGTCCCGATCGACCAGGTGTCCATATTGCTCGGACATAAGAGTGTGAAGATCACTGAGAAGCACTACGCTCCCTGGGTAAAAGCTCGACAAGAACAGCTCGCATCGAGTGTCCGTAACGCCTGGCAACTGCTTGAAGAACCGAAGGCTACAAAGGCGAAGCGAGTGCGCAACTCAGCTCGCCCGTTGCCGACGTTGGTGTACTCGAATCAAAACGCTCTCAGGAATGCGTAGGTTGAGGTAGCCTCGCTTTCTTGCAGTCTCATGGGTTCCCCATTCGAGAACGCCATTCTCTCCGGCGAAAAGTCGGCGAACTGATTTTTCGCTCATCGCCCAAAGCTCCGCAACTTCAGGTACGGAGTAGTGCCTTTCCAGAGCAACGGAATGCAGTTCGGCCCCCTGGACGGACTTCCTCTCCTGTATTTCGGGTCGCATTATGAAAAGACTCCTGACCGGCGTTGTCCGCTACACGAGCAACGGATTTAACTTTCAACCGCCGCTGCATGTTAACTAACTTGATTCGAGCCGATTTAATTGTCCAATGAATTCTGAGGCAACACCTATTCCCAATAGGAATAGCTGGCTGAAAACAGCCACTCCGAGGCCGTGCTGCGCCGGGAGACAGCGCTCCGCGATTCCTCCCTGATTGATCCAATTAGAGGTAGACCCCTCGGGTCCGGAGATACTTGCAGAGTAAAATTGAGCTACCCGAATGACCTTCGTCTCGAATCCACGGCGCGATGCACACGCGACGTTCGCCGGGTTTGTGTTCCAGGTGAACGTGACGATCCTACGCTGGCTGAGTCTGAAGGCGGGTGAGCATCTGGAGTTGGAGGCCGGTGAAGACATCGATCTCATTCAGAGAGGTGTTGCCAGCTCCGGGTCGGAAGATGAACGCCTAGTGGAGCAACTGAAACAGCAACCCAGCCGCTCATTAACACTCAGGAGCACAGACGCTCTGGAAGCCATTGCCAACTTCTGCGACCACCGGAGAGCAAATCCTGAAGCCAAGCTGCGCTTTCGATATCTGACGACGACCTCGATCGGACGGGAACGCGACTGGACCGGGGCGTTGTCAGCGATTGAAACGTGGGAGAAGGTCCGCACCGGAGAAATGGACGCCTCCGAGCGCGTAGCGGCCATCGCTGGTATTCATAAGTTTCTGGTCAGTTGTTCACAACCAAGTACCGTTTCGGACAGTTCCTGGAATGCTCTAACCGGAGTCCTGTCCCAGCCCGACCTCAACGATTTTGCGCAGGTTATTGGCTCTTTCGAATGGGCGGTCGAATCTGGTGATCACGCGGCAGTGGAAGTTAATGTCCGGACGATCCTGGAGAAGTCCGAACCTCCCCGCTCGCCAGAGGCTGCAAGGACTGTTTACCGGGATCTGTTTGCCTTTGTTCTCCGGTTGCTGTGCGCGTCAGGTGACAAGCGGCTCACGACCGAGATTCTCGCGGCGGAGTTGCAGATGTCTTCGGTGACACAGAAGGATCTAATTGCAGCTGCGCACCTCCGGGATTGGATCGACCGCGTCGATTCCATCCTTGAGCGGCACGAAAAAGACATCGAAAACCTGAAAGAACGCATTCCTTCCGAACGTACGAAAACGTTTTACGAACTGGAGTCATCCTCCGAGCACTTGAGCAAGACCGGATCACTATTCGACTTCAACCAGATCTTGCGCGGCCGGCAGAGTAGGCTTTCCGAACTTGAGAGCTTCCTGAACGATCCGGAGCACCGGATCGCAATCCTTCCGGGTCGAGGCGGAATCGGTAAAACGAAACTGTTGCGGGATTGGTCACGTGGACAAACCGAATGGAAGGTTCTCTGGGTAAGCCAACACGGGGTATGGCACGACGCAACCATCGCTGAAATTCCCAATGCAGACACAGTTATCGTTTCAGACGATGCGCACCACTATGGGGAACTCGACAAACTCATCAGCCTTGTCGCCAGTCGAATCGCAGAACCGAGGCTCAAGCTCGTCATCGCCACCAGACCCAGTGGGCAGGCGTACATCGACGAGCTGCTCGCTCGGGTCGCGGATGAAGGTTCAATCGTCCGGTACAAAGCACTCCGCGAACTCGGCATCAGCGCCACAGTTGAAATCGCTAAGGAGATGCTCGGGCCGAATTACGCGCATCTGGCGGACTGGCTCGCGGAGGTCTCAAAGGACACGCCGCTAATTACTGTTGTCGGTGGCAAGCTGATTACCAGAGGCCAGATTACACCCGATTTGCTCGCGAACGATCTGGAGTTTCGGCGGACCGTCTTCGACAAGTTCGCGGAGGAATGTGCGGGGCAGCTCCCCGTGGGTGGGCGTCCCAAACGCGAACTGCTGGAGCTGATCGCCGGTGTCCAACCTATCGATGAACAGAGGGACAATTTTGTCGCAAAGGCCTCCGTGTTCCTGTCGCTGCGCCCGGATGAGATTCGCAGAGGCTTAAGCGCGCTCGAACAGATCGAGATTCTGGTGCGCGCCGGCGGCAAGCTGCGAATCGTTCCCGATCTGTTCGCCGACTATCTCCTTGAGACTGCTTCAGTTGATGGCCGCGGAGCGGCCATTGGATTCGCGGATGCAGTCTTCGAGATCTTCGAAGAAAGCCATCTCTCCAATTTGCTGAAGAACTTCGCTGAATTGGATTGGCGAATTACACAGAGCGGCAACCAGTCACATCTTCTCGAAAATATCTGGTCGGCGATCTTAACTCGGTTCCGTGCGCAGAATGCGGCCGAGCGTACCCACTTCTTGCGCGAGCTGAAAGACATCACCGTGTTTCAGCCGGTAAATGTAGAGAGGCTGATTCAGATCGCAATGGACGACGAGGCGCAGCCGGTGAAGCAGTGGGGTTTCCGATCAACGCAACTGGACATTCTCGCCCACCTTCCCGCGCTGTTTGGCATCACGATTTTCAATGAAGAGACTTCAAGCGACGCCTTTGATCGACTCTGGCTGCTGGCTCAACATGAATCCGATGGCGTAAGCAGGCCGGCTCAAGGATCGCTTAAGGAAGCGATAGGCTACCAGAAATACAAGAACGTAATTTTTAACGAGCGCATATTGGCCCTGGTGGAAAAGCGAGCTGAAGAGATTACGGCCTATGAGAGAAACTTTACCCCGCTCAGCCTCATGGATGAGCTTTTGGACCGTGAAGTCGACGACACGGAGTTGAAGGGGCGAGCGTTCTCCATATCCGCTCTGCCGGTGAACTATGAAGTGATCAAAGGATTGCGGGAACGAGCGCTACGGATCATCGATCATGCTTTGTACGCTGAGGAGCCAAGGATCGCGGTTCGCGCGGTGCGTTCACTCGCTTCCGTACTTGCGGAATTCCATCCCAAACTCCGGATGGGTGTCACGAAGGAGGAGCAAACCTGGCAGGACGCGGAGCGTCTACGCGTTCTCGATTTGCTACGGCAGAGACTCAGTGCAGGCAACTTATCGTTGCAGGTGGTTTGGAAGATCAATCGCAGCCTAAAATGGACCGCTAGCCGCGTGACGCAGTCCGTAGAAGTACGCGATTCTGCCACGACGTTGCTTCAGGAACTGCCCCGGCCCGAACTCTTCGATGATGTCTTTGACGTCCTATGCACATACGAATATGAAGAGAACACCGAGGCTGACGGATTCAGTTTCCCTTCCGCCAAGCGGCGCGAACAACAAAACTCGGCCATTGCATCCCTTCGGGAGAGGATTCCGCAGGTCGAAGGTCAGATCCGGACCATCGAACAGTTGCTGCAAAAGGCCGTAGACGCGAGTATCGAACCCAAATCGATAGATTCGGTCCTCACGCAGATGTGCCATACCACAGAGTTCTTGGAGGGTCTTTCGGTCTACGTCCTGCAAGACCAACAGTCGATCCTTACGTCAGTGGCGGGAATCGCCGTAAGAGAATGGCGCCATGTGGATGTTACCCAGTATGCCCGATATGGTTGCCTGTTCGCAGAGTCGCCGAATGTCCGGATGGCGGGATCTGTGGCGTCCGTTGTGTCCTATGGTCCGCCGCTCAATGACCCCATCCGACAGGACTTTGACATTCTCACTGTTCTAGCACGGCGGAAGGAGCTTTATGTACTGATGCCGGTACTCGATGGCCTTAAGCGACTCAGCAAAACCAATGCTTTCTCTGCGCCGACACTCGCTCTCATCACGAGCGTGAATATCGGCAACGATCACATCCTCGCTAAGGAGTACTGCAACGTTTTTGGTCCATACGGAGCATCCTCCACACTTCTGGATAAAGCTTCGTTAGAAAAGATCCTTGGCAATCTTGTTGCTGTTGAAGAGCTCGATCGAGACGCATTTGGCGGCTTTGTCGCGAATGTTTGCGGTATCGCTCCGTTAGCGATCGTGTCGTTTTTCGAAGCTCGAATTGCTCATGCTCAGATGCTGGAGGACAGCGAACTGGACACCGACTACGAACCTATCCCGTCTTCCTTTTCCTGGTCCACCCTGAGCGCGGCTCGTGGGAGTTCAGACTACGAGACTGCGCTCCGGGGCTTCCGCGATCTGATAAAGCGCTCTCCTAAGCACGCGTTTCATCTCGTTTCCATTTTCTGGCACTTCGGGACCACCGACTCGACGACATTCTCCGTTCTGGATGAACTGCTTCACACGGCGTACCCTGACGATTCGGCCTGGGTAATCGAGCTGCTAACGGAGGCCCCAAAAGGGCTGGCGCTGAATCACCCCATGTTTGCGATCCATGTCCTAACAGAATGTGCTGGCCGTAGCGAGGAGTTGGAACGCGGCGCAATGCGCAGATTAATTAGTAATTGTTTCTCTCCTGGCTTTTTCCAAGTAATGCCTGGCGGCGGCGCTCCCCCCTCGCAGGCAATGCAAGACTCCGCTGCGGCACTGTTAGCAATTTGTACGCCAGGCAGTCATGCCTTCAGGCTCTACACAGAGATAGCGAACGCGAGGCAGCCTTCCATTCCGTTTCCTGACATGCTTGAGGACTTCGAAGACTCCGACGAAGCTTAAGCAAGCTTGAGTAGTGTTGTCCGCGGAGTCACGATTATCTCCCGAGCGCCGGGCAACCCGGTAAGTCTCCGGGAAGTTGGAAGTTCCAGGCAGGGCTTGCCGTGTCAATGGCGCGGCGACGGGATTGCCTTTTTAATGCTGACAACTCGGGGGGACGGCGACAATGCAATTGGCTTTGGTGGGCGGCGCTGGTAAGCATATCTGCGGAGGAAGCACCGGGCGAACTCGTTTGCCAATCGTGAATCATCGTCCTTTCTCATAATCACACACGTCTGGAAACACAATGACTCATCAGAAAGAGCCTTTACCACTACACCTTCAGCGCGACAGCCAAGGACCGTAGGTTTGGTTAGGATGGCCACGCCGACGTGCTCAGATACCAAGTGAATCGCCTCTTGTGGCGTAATAATGTCGTGTGCGCGTTTCGGAGCAATTCCCTCACGTCGTGCCGCGTCCATGATTGCGTCATGAACGACCGGGTGAACTCGCCGCGCGAACAGAATCCATTCATCTTTTGCGAGATCTTGGAGCACGAGGTGTTCTTTTTGGGCAGCCGCGTGGCCCTCTGGAAGAGCCGCATAGAGCGGCGTCAGAACGAATGGCGCGGCCTCGATCTGAGAGTCCTCCGGCGGTGCCGTCACCAGGGCCAGGTTCATTTCGCCTGCAAGAACACTCCGGACCAACTCGATTGAGAACTGACTGATCAGCCGAATGGCGAGCTTAGGGTACAGGGGGAGGCGAACTGCAAGAAGGTCCGACACCCAGGCTTGATCGGCTTCGTGCGAGTGTCCAATCGTCAAAACGTTCTCCGCTCCGTCATGGGCGGTACGAGCGAGATGAAAAGCCCGCTCCATATGCAAGACCGAAGAGCGAGCCTCTGCGACGAAGACTCGCCCAGCGTCGGTGAGTTCCACACGGACAACCCGTCGATTATCACGAGTGAACAGGCGAAATCTAAGCTGTTTTTCGATCTCAGTAATCTGTCTGCTGAGCGCAGATTGGGTGAGGTTCAATCTGAGGGCGGCCTTCGTAAAGTTCAGCTCTTCGCCCAAGGCAATGGCTGCGTGCAAGTGGCGTACTTCGACGTTGGGGAACACGGCTCCAAGCTCCGTTCACGAGTTGGGTGACACCAAGAGTTTCGTCCTGCATCTGCGCGTGTAAAGCGATGAGTGCTTATGACCTTGGAACCCGGCCAGCTCTGAAAAGTTTCCCGAGAGCCAACAAATATTTAAATCACTTGCATCTGAAACCCGCTCCAGGCGGAGGTTCTCGGGCCACTGTGCGCTACTTGTGGGCAAAGAAAAGACGAAAGGTGTATGATGCTCCACCATGGACGAAGGACGAAAGCGGGTGCTCGGAATCATGGCCGCGATCCTCGCCAGTCTGCACATGCAGACGGCAGATGATCTGTTTGGTGGACCCCAGGGAAGTCCACGCAGTGACAAGTTGATTGCTGCTTCAATTCAATGGGCTGAAAAGATCATGGAGAAAATCGACAACGTGTTTCGCTCATCCGATCTGCCATAATTTCCCAATGTGCGGACGCTATCGACTGTCGCGGAGGAAACAGCTTGTCGAGGAATACTTCGACACGGCGTCCGACGAGCCCGAGTGGACTCCCCGGTATAACATTGCGCCCTCGCAGCCCGTTCCCGTCATCCGGCAGAATCCAAAGGAACCTCGTCGGGAATTGTCCCTGATGCGTTGGGGACTGATTCCTTCGTGGGCGAAAGATGCGTCAGTTGCCGGCCAGATGATTAACGCCAGATCGGAGACGGCGGCGACGAAGCCCTTGTTCCGTGACCCGTTGACCAATCGCAGGTGCCTCATTCCGGCGGACGGATTTTACGAGTGGTTGCGGACGGGAAAAGTTAAGCAGCCGTACTGTTTTGAAGTCAATGACGGCGAATTGTTTGCGTTCGCAGGAATATGGGATCACTGGAGGGACACGAATAACAACATCGTAGAGACCTTCTCGATTCTGACCACGAGCCCAAATGCTGTGACTTCAGCCGTTCACGACCGCATGCCAGTCATTCTTGATCCAGACAGCTACGATATTTGGCTCGATCCTGGAATGAGGGACCTGACTACAGCGTCCGAACTGCTGAAGCCTTACGACGCTCACCTAATGCGGTGCTATCCCATAAGCACTCGCATCAATCGGGTGGCTAACGACGACGAAGGATGTTCTGCACCCGTCGAACTCGCCCAGGTTCAGGACTCACTGTTTTCGTAGTTCCTCCTCTCATTTGGCTACTGTTCGCGCCGATTCGAACCAATTGCTCTATTCTCGCTACAACGGTTCACACCACGACGAGGCAGATGCTGACACACTAGAGGAGGGGTTTAACTGGAAAAGCGACAGCGCAGTGTCGATAGTAGTTCGAGCGTCCTCAGATTTATTTCCAAGGCTGCATAACACGGGCAATGCATCCCCCTCACACTCGTTAGCGCCGAGATTGTCGGAGATGTCCTCTATACTGCGCGAGTCAAAGGAAGAACCCATGATCGCCAGAGCCACCCGCTCACTCCATGAAAGCTGGGATCGATGACGGAAAGCCTTAAGTGCCTCGATTGCTCGGTGAAAGGCAGCCGCCTCGATGATTCCCTCTTGAAGGGGATCGCCAACTGCTGCAATGTCGTGGACGACGTCAACGAATTCGGGCTCGAAAACAATGTCGATCATTTTAATTAGTGTGAATAGAAGCTGCGCTGGCTTAGCATGTGCCACGTGCCAGCTAAACGCTCGTCGAAACTGTGCCCGATCACCCCTTGCAAGTAGCCGTAGCCCAGCAACGCTCTTCCGAAACGTAGCATCTGCAATACCGTAGTTCCCGGCAGTACCTGGCGGAAAGTAATTCCATTGGGGCCCAAAGCTTCTGACCGGATGCGTTCGGATAAGGAGGCTAACGGTTGGTAGGTCTAGATGGCAAACATTGTGCGGCGTCTTTCGACCCGGCAGCGAGACGGAACGATCCCCAGGGCGCCATATTCTCGCACCCGTTACCGAGACAGTTCCGAAGCACAAGTCATCATACTTTTGCGATTCTGCGAAGGAGTAATCGACGTTAAGCGAACACCCGCACAATTGAAACTGTATGCCGGCGAAGTCGTGATCGTGAATATTAATATCACTTCCCCACCAGTTCAGGATCTCAACCCAAAAGCGACCGTTATCGTACAGTTTTATGTACAAGTCTGAGAAGGACGACAACTGTTGAAGCCGAGCGAGTGTGGGATCGCTAAGCAGTTGAATCAGCTCATCCAGTTTTCCAAACGGCGTTAGGTCGAGGCGAGAGGTGCTCGCCAAGACAATGTCCGGAAATGCCGCTAGACTGTACTCTTCGCCCTTCCATGCTTTGTCAATCTCTTCGCATTTGCAGACCAGTTCTTCGTATAGCGACGCGAGTAGGTTCATTTATGCAACCTCAGCCATCCGGCATAACGCTGAGCATTCTTCGATGATGCAGCGCATGTGAGGGGTGATCAGCATTTCAACGTTCGGCATTGCATTTACGCTATCAACCGCCGCCAACACGTCTCGCTCTAAATCCGGTGTCGTGGGATGGATAATTGTCGCGTCGTGTCTTCCCACAAATCGTCGCCGGGCATCGATCAAAGATGCTCCGACGACGATGCTGTGTACAACTTTATCCAAAGGACGCTGCTTCTTAAGAATCGCCGAAAGCGCATAGTTTTCGCGCAGCTTAATCAGTTGGTAGTGAAACTGGGGATGATTAAGTTCATCAACGAACAAAATGTGATGGGTAAGCTCATGAATGAGCATTTCAATGAGGTCGAATTGGCTAATTTTATCGCCCACCGCGAGCCAAATGGCTCCGATCGACGCGCTCGACGACCCTCCGTGTGATCCGTGGGCCATTTTTGCGGGCTTACTCGGCCTCACAAATATAGAGTGGATGACCAGATCAAATACAAACGCAAAATCGTCGTCCATCAAGAGGACCTCATTCAAGGCATTTCGAACGAGGTCCGTCTTAGATTCAAGAACCTCCCTCTCGTACGCTTCACCAACGACATCCTCTTGATTGAGATCGTTCAAGGCTCCCTTTGAGAAAGCCGAACTCAACTTCGCCTGGGTTGCAGGGTCTTGAACGAAGACATCGCCGGTCCAGTTGACCGGGACCGATGGCTGGCGGGCTTCCAGGAACGCAAGAAATCCTTCCCGGAGTTCCGAGGCGGTGTCGATAACAATACTTTCGTCGTGGCCGCGAGCAATCCTGTACAGGTTGCGCACAACCGCTTCTCTTGAACAAAGTGACAGCATGGCTGCTACCCTCGTCAGCGTCAAACGACCACAAGCTCTGCTCCTAGTCGAAAGCAACCATGTTCATCTGTACGTTCAAAACATTTTCCTCCGCGAAACGCACTTCCACTGCCTTCTTGGTGTCTTTAACTTCAGCCTTCGTCACCAGGCCAATGATGCTCTTAACATCAAGATTTCTGGAGTGAAACACCTTGCGGATAGAGTTCACGCTTTTTTCAATAGTCTTTTTCTCATCCTCGTTCAGATTGAGTGAATCTTTTTCTTTAGCCACGGTGAATATCCTCTCTGTTGGATTGTTAATTCTCTGGAACCTGGCCCTGGTCTTCACGCAAAACGGATTCTATAAATCCTTGCTTAGCAAGCCGATATTCTTGCATTGAACGCCCATTCCAAGTGACTTTCAAATCGTTGTAAGCCTGTTGGACGGAAGGGTCCCTTTTCAACAGTTGAAGAAACCTTTCAAAGGTGTCGTACTTGCCGTCCGCGACAATGAGTTGGATTGCAACATCGAGCGAGGATGAAACGATATAGCCCTGATACTCAGCATTAGAAAGTTGCTGATCGTTCCTTGAGAAATACTTATCCAAAATGCTTCGGGTTTTCTCAAACTGAGGAACCCCGACTCGAACAACGAAGTCAAGGTCTTGTTTTCCAATAATGCCTTCCATTGCGGTACTGCCGACCTCCATCACGGAGGCAGAAGGGATAAGTCCCTGGATAAGTCGCAGGACTCGTTGGCTTTCGCTTCGGAGTGTACTGGCGTCGAGATCATCTCGAATGTAGAACGTTTCGACGTGGGACAATTCACCACTCCTATAGGACTTACAAAGTAGCCGCGAGCAGGAATAATACACCTATTCCACGTTGGCCGCTAGCATCAACCGGACCTTGGCTGCGGCTGACCGGACCCGCAAAAGGAGAACGGGCCCCCACGGAGTTCCAGCTACAGAAATGGTTCTTGTTAGGTTCGACGACCATTGGGAAGTCAGCCAGGTTCAATTTGCAAAGCGGGTGAAAGCCTCAATCGGGCGATTGACCCGCTGGGGGCGGTTCGTCCTGAAAAGAAAAAGGCGGAGTGCTATTTTGGCACCCCGCCATCGATTGAAACGGCTCTACCGGGCCACACCTTTGCTTTTTGTCTTGGCTTTGTTTCTTTCTCTCTTGACTGTGAACTCCGTTGCTACGGTCTTTTTCAGCTTTTCGATATCTACGCGGTAGCGTTTGGCGGAGTCTATGAGAGCGTCGTCGCGGCTGGCGGTGGATCGCTGATAAGCCGAATCCAGCAGACTGATTTCCAGAAGCAGCTTACAGAGTTCGGCCTCGTCATAGGTGCCTACTTGCTTAGCCAGAAGTTCCTGCGCGGACGCGGAGTCCTTCTTGGCCTCTACCTTATGCCGCTTCACCAGAGCCGGAACTTGGCTATAAGAGAGGTGGCTGATCAGGTAGTCGGCGACCGCCAGCAAGTCGGCCTTCTTCAACGGAGCCGATACGCGTTGGAGGATCGTAGCCAAGACACGATGGCGAGTTGTGATGGCTAGTTTTTCCTTTTCGATGCGCTTCCGTTCCTCCGCCCGCTCCCGCTCGACCTGTTGCGGAGAAGGCGTGTTGGGATGGTGGACTCGGCAAGCTGGATCGGCACAGACCTTTACGACCTGTCCGCGCTTGCCACCGTCCATGACGATGGCCTCTGCCATCTTCTCGCACGGCTTCTGGCAAGCGGATAGCTTCGTGTTTCCACCATTTGCCTTCGGCTTTTTGATCTCCAACTCCACATACTGATTCCGTCCCAAGGGAGCGCCTTCGCGGGAGTTCCAAGCCGCCGAAATCTGTATTAGCTGCGGCTTGGTTTCCAGAGTCTTTTTCACGCAAGCGTCAATCTTGGCCCGAAAACATTCGGGCGAAGTGCAGGAATCTTTTCGCACGTCCGGGAAGAGTAGTTTGTTGAATCCGGTTCGCTTCGGGCAGTTGGCGCACGAACCTGCTTCGGGAACGAGCGTCTCATCCTGCTTGTCAAACGGCGCGGACGCCAGTTGCAGCAAAATGTTCGATTCAATCCACACGGCCAACTCCCGCACTGGAATCAGGACTTGGCTGTTGCCTTCGCTTGTCCATAAGCCCCGAAATGCTGCTGAGAATGCTTCCTGCTGTTGCGAAGCGGGGAGTTTGGCGATCAGCAAAGCGTGGCCGATGGTGATCTGGTCTTTCAGGAATGCCTCAGCCACGGGCGGTATGAGGTCAGCGAGTCTTATACGACCATAGACATACGCCTCGCTTTTTCCAGCGCGTGACGCAATGGTGGCGATGGTGTAAACAGGCTCTCCGAGTCCCAAGAGTGATTTGAAACCCAGAGCTTCCTCAAGCGGGTGAATGTCCTCGCGTTGAAGATTCTCAACGCACTGCGCCTCGATGGCCTCGGCATCGGTCAGCTTGACGACGCGGACGGGAAGTTTTTCGAGTTCGGCCAGCTTCGCCGCTCTGAGGCGACGTGCCCCGGCTACAACTTCGTACTTGCTTTCCTCCAGTTCGCGTACCAGAAGAGGCGCTAGAATCCCTTGCGTCTTGAAGCTGGCGGCGAGTTCTTCGAGGCTTTTTGCATCAAAGCGTTTGCGGGGATTGGTTGGGGACTCGGCAAGCGCGGTGATCGGAACGCTGCGGTATTCATGGTTGTTGACTGCATTTTGCGTACTCGGCATGATCTTTTCTCCTCTCAGTGTCTTTGGTTAGGTGTTCGTGGACTCAGCGCACACGTCGGGCCTAAAAACCAAACGGTGCAGGTGTTGGCGTGTTTATGCGGCTGCCGCGAGTGCCGCTGGCTCGGGGGCAATGCCCCCGAGGATCACGGCAGCGGTTTGCTGAACGGCTTCCAAGCTCTCGCGCAGGAGACTGGCGTCTCCGTGCCAAAGCTGGATGTAGTCCTGGGATGAAGTTCCGTTCTGAAGCCCGACCGATTGACAGACCACAAAGGCCACGGCTTCGGCCTCGGTCTCGCGGACTTGTTTGGTGGTCAGGGTGCGGCGGTCGCCACGATGCAACATTTCGTGGGCGATCTCATGCACAAGCGTGGAAAACTCCTCGGCGGGCTGCATCCCGGATAGGAGCGTGATCTTCCCGCCATACGAGAGACCCTTCGCGGGAGCAATTCTTTCGGAGAAGTTAATCTCGACGCTTTGCGCTTCGACGAACTTGAATAAGCGTTCGCGGTATCCGCTCACGTCGCCATTGACTTCGGTCAGTGTTGGGAGTTCTTTGCCTTCGGTCTGACTGATGTCAAAAATGTAGACGGCCCGGAATCCGTACAGCGTCCGCTGACCCTCCGTGGTTGCGTCTTCACTCGGCTCGTCGGTCGCTACATCCTTCGTGTTTCGTCTTCCGACCATCGGGGCGAGAATGAAAATGCCTTTTTCTCCCCGTTTAACGAAGCGGCCAAGCGAGTTCCAAGTACGAAGTCCGGCGACGTTGGTAGCGTCCGGCTTTTGGCGTGCGATGAGCATGATATTGCCGAAGCTGTAGCTGTGAAACTTAGCCATCGCTCCGAGGTATGCGGTGAGGACTTCACTGTGACCGGACTCCAATGCTGCAACGAGGAAATCCACGGCCTCTTTGGTTCGTGTGTTGCCTTCTTCTAATTTCATGTTTTTTCCCTTTCTGCCGTTTCCGGCTTGTTTCTTTCTTCACTTGAGCGGCAGCGGGAAGAAACAAGGCGGAACGGTGAAAGGGACAGAACGGAGGCCGAAGG
>Ga0308309_10000178_pt1 | contig 50542 bp, 42 predicted proteins | sample HubBroMetageWFT5_FD_192491 | JGI IMG/M metagenome (GOLD analysis project Ga0308309, IMG submission 192491) | Warmed and freeze-thawed soil microbial communities from the Hubbard Brook experimental Forest, New Hampshire - Hubbard Brook CCASE Soil... | ecosystem: Environmental > Terrestrial >...
CCCTGCTAGAGTAAACCTGACCATAGCCCCGGCGCCACACCCCGCGATAGATCACTTTCCAGGTCCGCATCGCGGGCCTCGGGCGGCGGCGGCGCATCCAGCGCTGGCGCCGTTCCGTTTTCGTGCCAGACTGCACGACATGCAGCACCACGAAGTCATCGTCGTCGGCGCGGGCGTCGCCGGCCTCTATCAGATCAAGCGCCTGGTCGATCTCGGAATCGACGCGACCGTCCTCGAAGCCGGCGGCGATCTCGGCGGCACGTGGCAGTGGAACCGCTATCCCGGCGCGCGCTTCGATTCGGAGAGCTACACCTACGGCTACTCCTTCTCCCGCGAGCTTTTGGACGAATGGCACTGGAAGGAGCGCTTCTCCGGCCAGCCCGAGAACCTGCGCTACCTCAACCACGTCGCCGACAAGTTCGGCCTGCGCCGGTACATGCAGTTCAATTGCCGGGTCGAGGCAGCGCACTACGACGAAGCTCAGAACTTGTGGCACCTGCGCACCGGCGATGGGCGCACCGGCGGTGGCCGCGCCCTCACCTGCCGCTTCCTCATCTTGACGCTCGGGCTGCTGTCGATCCCGACCCTGCCGCGCCTCGCGGGGATGGAGAGCTTCAAGGGCCGGGCGTTCCACACCTTCCATTGGCCATCCGAGCCGGTCGAGATGGCGGGCAAGAGGGTTGCCGTCATCGGCACGGGCGCGACCGGCATCCAGGTGATCGGCGAGATTGCCGACAAGGTCGGAGAGCTCACCGTGTTCCAGCGCCGGCCGAACTGGAGCGCGCCGCTCAACAACGGGCCGATCTCCGACGCCGAGATGGCCGACATCCGTCGGCGCTACGACGAGATCTTCGCCACCTGCGCCCGCACGCCGGGCGGCTTCGAGCACGAGCCCGACCGCCGTGGCTTCTTCGAGGTGACGCGCGAGGAGCGGCTGGCACTGTGGGACAGACTCTACGACGAGCCGGGCTTCGGCATCTGGCTCAGGAACTTCAAGGAGATCTTCACCGACGAGAAGGCCAACGCGGAGTTCTCGGAATACATCGCCCAGCGCATCCGCCGACGGGTCAAGGATCCCAAGGTCGCCGAGAAGCTCATCCCGCGCGATCACGGCTTCGGCGTGCAGCGCGTGCCGCTCGAGACGCACTATTTCGAGGCCTACAATCGGCCGAACGTCCACCTGGTCGACATCAGCGAGACGCCGATCGTCGGCGTCACCGAAACGGGGCTGCGCACCACCGAACGCGATTACGACTTCGACATCATCGTCTACGCCACCGGCTTCGACGCGATCACCGGCGCCTTCGACCGGATCGACATCCAGGGTGTCGGCGGGGAGAAGCTCGCCGACAAATGGCGCACCACCATCTCGACCTTCCTCGGGATGATGATCCACGGCTTCCCGAACATGCTGATGCCGGCCGGTCCGCAAAGCGGCTCGGCCTCGACCAACTATCCGCGCGGCATCGAGACGGGCGTCAACTGGTGCACCGACCTGCTCGAGTACATGGCGACGCGCGGCTACTCGCGGGCCGAGGCGACGGCGGCGGCCGAAAAGCGCTGGACCGACCACGTCACCAACATGTATGCCATGATGCTGATGCGGAAGGCCAAGTCGTGGTTCACCGGCTACAATTCCAATGTGCCGGGCCACGAGCAGGGCACCGTCCGCTACCTCGTCTACAACGGTGGCGCCCCCAAGTACGTGAACACGATCAACGCCGTGGCGGCCAATGGTTATGAGGGGGTCGTGCTGAGCGCCGATCGCACCGTGCCGCCCGCCGGCAGCCAGCCGACGGCGGTGGCGTGATTGAAGCGCGAAGATCTTTCTCCTCTCCCCCTTGGGGGCAGGAACATGAGGGCCGCTACGCTGCCGCCTTGCGGGTCGCGGCCGCGGCCAGCACCATTTCAGCACACTTCTCGCCGATCATGATGGTGGGCGCATTGGTGTTTCCGCTGGTCAGTGTCGGCATGATCGAGGCGTCGGCGACGCGCAGGCCGTCGATGCCGTGGACTCGCAGCCCGGAATCGACCACCGCCAAGGGATCCGAGCCCATCTTGCAGGTGCCGACCGGGTGATAGGTGGTCTCGGCGTTCTTCCTCACCCAGTCGAGCAGTTCGTCGTCCTTCTGCAGATGCGCTCCCGGCGCGATTTCCTCCCCCGTAACCTCCTTCAGCGGTGACGTTGCCATCAGTTCTCGCCCCTTGCGGATGGCGGCCAGCACGCCGGCACGATCGTGGGCGGCTGACAGAAAATTGAAGCGGATCGCCGGCGGCTCGCCCGGATCCGCGGACTTGATGTGAATCGAGCCGGTGCTTTCGGAGCGCAGCACATTCACGTTCATGGTGATGCCCGTCTTGCTCGAGACGCGCCGCTCGCGCCCGATCATCTCGTACAGGAAGGGCGCGATCGACACCGTCGCGTCCGGCGTCTCGAGTCCCAACCGAGTGCGGAAGTAAAGGCGGATCGGCACCGATGTCGAAGCCAGGAAGCCCTCGCGGAACAGCGCGTACTTGACCGCCTCGCGCGCCAGCCGCCAGCCCCGGGCGTTGTCGTTGAAGGTGAGGTTCTTCTCCTTGATCGCGAACTTCACGCGCGGCGAGTAGTGGTCGCGCAGGTTCTCGCCAACGCCCTGCAGGTCGTGCAGCGGCGTGATGCCGAGCGCGCGCAGCCGTTCCGCCTGGCCGATGCCGGAAAGCTCGAGCAGCTTCGGCGAGTTGATCGAGCCGCCCGAGACGATCACCTCGCGCGCGGCCCGCGCTTCGCGCTTCACCCCGCCGACGGCGTAGCGAACGCCGACACATCGCCTGCCTTCCAGAATCAGCGTCTCAGCCATTGCCCCTTGATCGATCACAAGGTTCGGTCGCGCGCGGGCCGGGTCGAGATAGCAGTAGGCCGTGCTCTGGCGGCGGCCCTTGGCAATCGTCACCTGTGACATGCCGATGCCTTCCTGGGACTCGCCGTTCTGATCGGGATTGAAGGGCAGGCCTATTCGTTCGGCCGCCGCGATCATCTTCTCCAACAGCGGCACCTTGTGGCGCGGCGTGTCGGTGACGCGCAGCACGCCATCGCGGCCGCGGAACCGGTCAGAGCCGCCGTCGTAACGCTCCATGCGCTTGAAGATCGGCAGCACGTCCTGGTAGCTCCAGCCGCGGTTGCCGAGCTGGGCCCAGTGATCGTAGTCCTGCGCCTGACCGCGGATATAGACCATGCCGTTGATCGAGCTCGACCCACCCAGCATCTTGCCGCGTGGGACGTCGATGCGCCGCCCGCCCGAGCCATCATCCGGCTCCGACGCATAGCACCAGTTGACGGCCGGATCGTCGATCATCTTGGCGACGCCAACCGGCACACGCGACCAGAAGAAGTTCGAGCCTTCGGTTCCCGCCTCCAGCAGCAGCACCCGGTAGGCGCCGCTCTCCGTCAGTCGGCTGGCGACCACCGCGCCTGCCGACCCTGCACCGACGACGATGTAGTCATAGGCGGAGTCGCTCGACATTGCGTCTGTGTTCTTCACCATTGGCGAAGAAAACCAGCACCTGGGCATGGTGACAAGGGAAGGACACATGATCGTCCGCTCCCTGTCTCACTGCGCAAAATGCCAACCGACTAGAGCCGCGCAGGCTCAATAGGTCGCGAAAATCCGCGCGATCTCGGCCGGGTCGGAGGTCCGGGTCAGGGCAAGTGCCAGCAGCAGCCGCGCCTTCTGGGGGTTGAGGTTATCGGCCGCGAGGACGCCGGCGTCGGCCAGCTTCTGGCTCCGGTGGATGCGCCCCGAACCGGCGCGCGACGACTGCACGACCACGATGCCCTGGCGCACCGCCTCGGCCATCGCCGCGAGGTCGGCGGCCGGCGGCATGCCGGGCGCGAAGCCGGCCGACACGAGTCCGCGCGCCCCGGCCGCGATGAAGGCCCGCATCGCGCTGCCGTCGGAGCCGGCATAGGCATAGGCGATGTCGACGCGCGGCAGGGCATCGAGCCCTTCGATGTCGAACTCGGTGTCGGGCATGTGGCGGCGCTCGGGTCGGCGGTAGTAGGCGATGCGGTCGGCGTCGGCGTGGCCGAGGATGCCGAAGTCGGGCGTGCGGAAAGTCTGCATGCGCCAGTTCGAGGTCTTGGTGACCTCGCGGGCCGCCTGGATCTCGTCGTTCAGCAGCACCAGCACCCCGCGGCCGCGACTGTCGGGGCTGGCCGCCGCGCGCACGCCGTTCAAAAGATTGATCGCGGCGTCGGTCGACAGGCCCGAGGCCGGCCGCTGCGAGCCGATCATGACCACCGGGACCGGTACCTTGAGCACCAGGTTCAGGATCCAGGCGGTTTCCTCGAGCGTCGCCGTGCCATGGCCGATGACGATGCCGGCGAGATCCGGATGGTCGGCTACCAGGCGATGGCATAGCGCCGCCAGTTCGCGCCATTCCGGGAAGTAGATCTCGGGGCTCGGCACGTTGCGGAAATCGACCGGGATCACCTCGGCGATCTCCTCGACCACCGGGAAGCGGGCGACGATCTCGCTGGCATGCATGCGCTTGTTGTGAACGCCGTAGTCCTGCAACTCGAGCGGATGCATGCCGAGCGAGGAGATGGTGCCGCCGGTGCCGATGAAAGCCACCTTGGGCCGCTTAGCGCTGGTCACTTGATACTCCCCGATGGTTGGCCGCGCGTCGCCGCGAACGGCTCTTCGACTTGCCGCAAGAGGTCCGTCGGAAGCAAGATCGATGCCGCCATTGGCACGTCGCGCAGTCGCAACCATCTGAGGCCGCGTTTCGCGCTCCGGTCGAGACGACGGAAGCACCATGCGCGATAGTGGCTACAGCCCCTGCGCGCCCGCCACGGCTATGGCCTGGCCGGTGACCCAGGACGCCAACGGCGAGGCGAGGAACAGCGCGACATTCGCGATCTCCTCGGCATGGCCCATGCGGCCGAACGGGATCGAGGCGAGCGTGGCGTTGTAGAGGGCGGGATTGTCGGTCTTGCGCCGGTCCCACACGCCGCCGGGAAACTCGATCGACCCGGGCGCGATGCAATTCACCCGGATGCGGTCCTTGGCGTACATCGCCGCCTGCGTGACGGTGTAGTGGATCACGGCGGCCTTGATCGCGCCGTAGGGCGGCTGCCGCGCCGCGGGATGGTGGGCGGCGATCGAGGAGATGTTCACCACGCTGCCCTTGCTTTGCTTCAAAGCCGGCAACGCCTCCTGCGTCGCGTGCACGATCGACAGCATGTCGACCGCGAGGTTGCTGGTCCAACCCTTGTCGTCGTCCGACGAGCCGAAGGCCGAGGCGTTGTTGACCAAAAGATCGACGCCGCCCAGGGCAGCGACGGCCTCGCGCACATAGCCGCGCACGGCGTCGCCCTGGGCGAGGTCGGCGCTGGCGGCATGGGCCTTGCGGCCGAGCTTGGCGATCTCGGCTCGGGTCTCCTCGAGGGCTTTGGGGTCGCGGGCGCAGATCGATACGTCGCCGCCGCAGGCCGCGAAGCCCAGTGCGATCGCCTTGCCGATGCCCCGACTGCCGCCGCACACGATGGCCTTCTTGCCCGCGAAGTCTATCTTCATCACGACGTCTCCTTATTCACGACCGGCCGCCACCGTGGCGGCCACCGCTCGTGAAAGCAAGCCAGCGCCGCTCGTCTTTGCCGGGAGCGCGCCACCCAGCAATGCGCTAGGATTGATCCAACAAATACGATCGGGAGGAAATAATGCGATACGCCAAGGCCGCTCTTGCGGCAGTGCTGGCCGGCTGCCTGTTCGGCGGCACGGCGCTGGCGCAGAACAACGCCGTGAAGATCGGCGTGCTGGACGACATGTCCGGCCCCTACGCCGAGAACACCGGGCCGGGCGATGTCGCCGCGGTCAAGTTCGCCATCGCCGATTTCGGCGGCTCGGTGCTGGGCAAGCCGATCGAGCTTGTCAGCGCCGATTTCCAGAGCAAGGTGGATGTCGGCGTCGGCATCGCCAAGCGCTGGTACGACGACGAGAATGTCGACATGGTCATCGGCATCCCGAACTCGGCGATCGCGCTCGCCCTGGTGAAGGTTGCCGAAGAGAAGAACCGCATCGTCATGCCGACCGCGGCGGCGACCTCGGCGCTGACCGCCAAGGCGTGCGGCCCCAACAGCATCCACTGGATCTACGACACCTACGGCCAGACCAAGACCATCGTCAACGCGCTCAGCAAGCAGGGCATCGACAGCTGGTTCTTCATCACCGTGGACTATGCCTTCGGCCTCGCGATCGAGCAGGACGCCACCGAGTTCATCAAGGCGGCGGGCGGCAAGGTGCTGGGCTCGGCGCGCCATCCGCTGAACTCCCAGGAGTTCTCCGCCTACCTGCTGCAGGCGCAGGCCTCGAAAGCCAAGGGGCTGCTGGTCGCCAATGGCGGCAACGACATCGTCAACGCCATCAAGCAGGCGGCCGAGTTCGGCCTGGCGAAGCAGGGCATGCGGATCAGTGCGCCGCTCGCCCAGTTCCCCGACGTGCACGGCGTCGGGCTGAAGATCGCGCAGGGCCTGTTGATTTCGAGCCCGTTCTACTACGACATGAATCCCGAGGCGCGCGCCTTCACCGACCGTTTCACCAAGGAGATCGGCCGGCCGCCCAGCTTCATCCAGGCCGGCACCTACGGCGCCGTGCTGCACTACCTCCGGGCCGTGAAGGCCGCCGGCACCGACGAGGCCAAGGCCGTGCTGGCCGAGATGAGGAAGCTGCCGATCAACGACTTCATGACCAAGGACGGCAGCGTGCGCGAGGACGGGCGCGTCATCCGCGACATGTACCTGATGCAGGTCAAGACGCCCGAGGAGTCGAAGGGCGAATGGGACCTGGCGAAGATCATCGCCACGGTGCCGGGCAAGGAGGCCTTCCGGCCGCTGGACGAAGGCGGGTGTCCGCTAGTGGGCAAGAAGTAGAGGCCGCTCCACCGTCACGCGCAGAATTGCGAGCCGGCACATCTTCGGTGTGGCAGGCGGCCCGCTTTCGAGCGTAAGCTGCGGCTGATCTTCATGACTTGTAAGCCCACCGAAGAACCGCGACGCAGTAGCAATCGACCTATTGGCGTCGCTGGAGCGGCAATCGCCGGAGGGAGCGGTGGTGGCGAGGCGTAGGGCAGGGTCTTGGTGGAGGCTTGCCCTGGCCGGAGTGGCAACCGTCCTGTTCGCAGCAGGTACGGCGTGGGCGCAGACACCTTCCGGCGCAGCGGCGGGAAGCCTGCAGACGCGGTACGACGAGGCCTTCCAGGAAACGCTGCGCGACCCTGCCAACCTCGACGTGCTGTTCCGCTTTGCCGGCCTTGCCATCGAAACCGGCGACCTCGAAGGCGCGATTTCGGCGCTCGAGCGTATGTTGATCATCAATCCCGATCTGACGCGCGTGCGCCTTGAGCTGGGCGTGCTGTACTTTCGGCTGGGCTCGTACCAGGCGGCAAGGAGTTACCTGCAGGCGGTGCTCAGTTCCTCGTCGCTGCCGCCGGAGATCCGTGCCCGGGCCGAGCAGTTCATGGCGGAAATCCAGAAGCGGCTCAGCCGTTCGTATTTCGCCGGAGAGGCGTTCGTCGGCTGGCGCTACCAGTCGAATGCCAATCTCGGCCCATCGAATTCCAACGTCCTGCTGTTCGGCGCCCCCGCGAACCTCAACCAGGCGGCGACGGGTAGTCCGGACTGGGGCGTGGTAAGCTCGCTGCAGGTCACGCACCGCTACGATCTCGCTACGCAGGACAAGGCCGCCTTGGAAACCCAGTTCACCGGCTACGCCAACCGCCAGTTCCAGATTTCCACCACCAACGTCTCGCTGCTTCAGCTTACGACCGGGCCGCGCTTCCAGGTGCTGAGCGGTTCCTTCGAGGACATGACGCTGAAGCCCTTCCTGAACGTCGGCTATGTGTGGCTCTACGACACGCCCTACTACGGCGCCTATGGCGGCGGCCTCGAGGCCAACACCCTGCTGACGGGACGCCTGCGCAACATCTCGACATTCGCCACGTCACAGCAAGACCATCCCAACACCTGGTACCTGCCCAACAACAACCAGTACAACGGCACCGCCTACATCGGCACGACAACGTTCGAGTACCAGTTCGCCGAGACGGTCAGCCTGTTCGGCAACGGCACCGCTTCGCGCTTCCAGGCAAGCCTGACCCCGGTGCAGAGCTACATGCTGTGGGCGCTGGGCGGCGGCATGGCCTTCCGCTTCCCTGATCCGCTGTTCAGGAGCCTGCAGGCCTGGACCATCGGGCTCGCCTACGTCGAGCAGTGGTGGACCTACGATGCGCCGGATCCGACGGTCGATCCCAACACGACGCGCTATCAGCTCGACAGCATCGTGAGCGTGACGCTTTCGGTGCCGTTCGACGACCGCACGACCGTGCGCCTGTCGGCTGGACGGTTCGCGCGCGGTTCCAGCCTGCCCAACTATGCGTTTGAAAACACGACCGGAATGTTCGGCGTGAGCTGGCGATTCTAGAAAGCGGAGGATCCATGTCACCGTCGACCCTGAGCCGTCTGGCCGCGCTTCCCTCGATCCTGCCGGCCCCGATCCTACTGGCTTCGATCCTGCTGGGCGCGACCGCGCTTGCCCTGGCGGTGCCGGCAAGCGCCCAGGTGCGGGTCGGCGTAACCTCCGCCGCCGAAGGCGATCCCATGGGCAAGCCGCCCGCCGAGGCCGAACGCGTGCTTCGCGTCGGCGTGGACGTACAGGCTTCCGAGCTGATCACCACCAGCGTGAACGACCGCGCCCACCTGGTGTTCCTCGACGGCACGTCGCTCACGGTCGGGCCCGATGCGCAACTGGTCATCGACAGGTTCATCTACGATCCCTCGAGAGGCGTCGGCGACCTTTCCGTCACCCTCAGCAAGGGTGTGCTGAGGCTCGTCGGCGGCAAGATCAGCAAGGTCCAGCCGGTCCTGATCAACACGCCGGGTGCCACGACCGGCATTCGCGGCGGCATCTCGATCGTCGACGCCCAGGCCGGGCAGACCGTCTCGACCTTCATGTTCGGCCGGGACATGACGGTGACCGGCCAGGGACAGACACAGACCGTGACCCGTCCGGGCTTCGAGGTCACGACGCGGGTCAATGCTCCGCCGACCCCGCCGGCGCCGGTGAGCGAACAGATGCTCAACGCGCAGATCGCCAAGCTCGAAGGCCGCAGCGGCAGCAGTGGGCGCAGCAATGCGCCGGCCGGCCCGGCGGTCGTGAAGGTCACGCAAGGCACCCAGGGCCTGGCCGCACAGCCGCAGCAGAGCACACCCGGCAATGCCGCGACCGGGCAGTCGGCGGCTCCGCAACCGGTGAGCTGGCAGCAATGGGGCGGCGGCGTGGCCTACCAGAATCCTGCGGCGGTCAATCCCGCCATCACCGGCGGGACCGCGGCGCTCGTTCCCGGCGCCATCCCGACCTACGCGCAGCTGCCGACGACGGGAACGGCGACCTACAACGGCAGCTTCTCCGTCACCCAAAATCCCGGCAGCCCTGTCGCCGGGTCGGTCGCCATCGGCTGGAACTTCGGCAACCAGACCGGCAACTTCCTCGCCATTGCCAATGGCCAGAACGGCAATACCGGGAGTGCCACCGCCCCCCTCAAGTTGACCCCGGGCACGGCGAATTTCAGCGGCCCCCTCACCGTCAACAATGTCACTGGCCCGGGCAGCGCAAGCGTGATTGGCAATTTCGTATCAACATCTTCCAGCCCGGTGGGCGCGGTGGGCGGCACCATCACCGGCAAAGGCAACGGCGGTTCCGTTTCCGGCACGTTCAACGCGGCCAAGTGATTCGGATGAACGGACCGCCGCAAACGACCGACAGCGCCTGTCACGCCTTGAGCAGCTCGTGCACGAGTGACTCGCATTCCCTGGTGATCCCGCTCCTGAACCAGCGCTGCGCATTGATCTCGGGATCGCCCGAGTAGAGGCGTTCATAGAGCCCGGCGCGCGACCCGAATTCGCTGCCGGTCATGTCCCACGCGAGCTTCATGAGTTCCAGGCGTCGTTTGGCGTCGATGCCCGGCCCGATGAGCCACTTGTCCATCAGGGGGCCGACCTCGGGATGGGCGTAGTCGGCCCCGCTCATGGCTAAAACGCCCGATCCGGCGGCCAGGCGCAGCACGTCGGCCGCCTTGGTGTTGGCATAGGGAAAGTAGAAGTTGATGGCGGCGCCACCGCAGACGCCGATCGTCTTCGGCTCGCTGAGTCCGTCACCTTCGATCTTGAGCTTGCCCGCTGCGAAGGCTTCCGCCCGCCGCAGGCCTTCCTCGATTGCGCCGGCGCGGATGCCCTCGGCGACGCTCACCAGCGCGATCAGCTCGCCGATGGCGGCCTGGAAGCGCGGCAGCTTGTCCCGGCCATTGGCGCGCGCGATCGCGGTCGCAACGCCGGCCAGGAAGCGCAGCTTCATGGTCGAGCGGATGGTGGCCTGGATCGGGGTATAGCCGGGCCGCGCCGACAGCATGCCGTTATAGGCCTCGAGGTCGCCGTCGATGATCATGCGATCGTGCGGTACCACGACCTTGTCGAACATCAGGATGGCGTCGCCTTCGTCGAACCGGCTGCTGAGCGGTCGGTCAAAGGCGTCCTCGCCGCGATGAAAGCTTTCGCGGGCCAGGATCGAGAGGCCCGGTGCGTTTATCGGCACGACGAAGGCGAGGACGAACTTCTCCTCGCCCGGCTGGCGCGGATAGTAGGGGCCGACGTAGCACTCGTTGGCCACCGGTGCCAGCGTCGACAGCATGCGGCAGCCGCTGACGACGACGCCCTCGGCCCGCCGCTCGACGACCTGCACCGCCTGTGACGGCGCATCGAGCGTCGACCGGTCGGTTTGCGGATCGATCAGCGCATGGGTGACCTGCAGGTCGTTCTCGCGGCAATGCTCGACCATGTGCTGGGCCCGGGCCGCCGCCTCGGTCTTGCCGAGCGCCCGAAGTGCCACTGCCTGGTCGACCAGGAAGGCCGACATGAAATCGGTCAACCGCCCCATCAGGCCGAAGGTGCGGAGCGCGCGCAGATGAAAGCAGCCGGCGAGTGCCTTGAACTCCTCGGCGGTGCGGGCTTCGAGATAGGTCGTGCTCACCGCCTTGCCTGTCGTGGGCGAACGGTAAGTCAGCATCTCTTGGTAAGCCGGATCGTGCTGATCGTCGTGGAGGGAGGCGATCGTGCCGATGACGCCCTGCAGCGGCGGGTAGGCGGTCACGTCGGACACGACCTTGCCGTCGATATGGAGCCTGCGGCCGTCGCGCAGAGAGTCGATGTATTGCTTGCCGGTCTTGATCGCCATATCCCCTCCCGTGAGCGGGATCGAGTATCGCCGGAAAGGGCGGCGGGTGGGAACGCGGTTCGAACGTCGGGCACCATCGACCGGCCATGTCGATATTTGCCAGACTCAAGCCATTTTGCGAACAATGGCCGACCCGAGTTCCCGACCACGTTCCCGGCCCAGGAGTCTTCGATGTTGCTGAACGCCCTCTTCCCGACGCGTGATATTGGCACCGACCCGGCGAAGATCCGGGATTGGGCGCAAGCCGCGGAGGCGCTCGGCTACCACTGCATCGAGGTCGCCGATCACGTCTTCGGCGCGGCGCCGCGCGGCGATTGGAAGCCGGTCTACAGCGAGCACGACCCTTTCCACGAGACGTTCACGACGATGGCCTTCATCGCGGCCGTCACCAAGACGATCAAGCTGTGCAGCGGTGTGCTCATCCTGCCGCAGCGCCAGACCGGGGTCGTCGCCAAGCAGGCGGCCGAGGTCGACATCCTGAGTGGCGGACGGTTGCGCCTGGGAGTCGGCGTCGGCTGGAACCATGTCGAGTACGAGGCGCTGGGCATGGAGTGGAAAACCCGCGGCGCGCGGCAGGCCGAGCAGATCGAGGTGATGCGGCGCCTGTGGACGCAGGACCTGGTCACGTTCTCCGGCAAGTTTCACACTCTGGTCGACGTCAACCTGCTGCCCGTTCCGGTCCAGCGCCCGATCCCGATCTGGTTCGGCGGATCGTCAGACGCCGTGGTCAAGCGGGCCGCCCGTATCGGCGACGGCTGGATGCCGATCATGACCCCCGAGGTGGCCGAGCCGAAGCTGGCGATGCTGCGCGAGCATCTGAAGTCGTTCGGACGGGATCCCGCCGCCTTCGGGCTCGAAGGCTGGCTGCGCATGGATGTGGCCGACCCGCAGCTTTGGGCAAATGCCGCGCAAGGCTGGAAGCGTCTCGGCGCGCAGATGGTGATGCTCTATCCCATGTACCGGATGCCCGAACTCGATCGGCAGATCGAGACCTTGCGGCGCTTCAAGGAAGTGGCGACGGGATAGTCTGCGCCAATTCACGCTGAGCGTCCGACATCCGCTTGATCGACAATCTACCGTCTGCCATAAACTCCGCGCGAAGCTCCCCAGATCGTTGCGAGAGACACCTCGTTGGGTCCGATTGCCATCTTCAGTGGTAGTGCTCATCCCGGACTGGCTCAGGAGATTTGCGCGAAGCTTCAGGTTCCGCTCCTGCCGACGAAGCTCAAGCGATTTTCAAATGACTGCATCGAGGTGCAGCTCCAGGCGAATTGCCGCGAGCAGGATGTGTTTCTCATTCAGCCGCTGAGCTCGCCCGTCCAGGACCATCTGGTCGAACTCCTGTTGATGCTCGATGCTGCCCGGGGCGCCTCCGCCTCGCGGATCACGGCCGTGATCCCTCACTATGCCTATGCGCGCTCCGACAAGAAGGACGCGCCTCGCATTTCGATCGGTGGCCGTCTGGTCGCCGACCTGCTGGCAACCGCGGGAGCCAATCGGGTCCTGACGATGACACTCCATTCGCCGCAGGTTCATGGCTTCTTCAGCGTCCCTGTCGATCACCTCCATGCGCTCGCCGAGCTCGCGCAATATTTCCGGCGCTACGATCTGACCAACGGGGTGGTGGTGTCGCCCGACCTGGGAAATGCCAAGGGTGCCGCGGCCTTCGCCAAGAGACTGGGGGTGCCCGTCGCAGCCGGCACCAAGGAACGGCTGAGCGACACGCAGGTCAGAATATCGATGTTGATTGGCGATGTCCGCGATCGTGACGTCATCGTTCTCGACGATGAGATCGTGAACGGCGGATCAATTCTGGAACTGCTTCGGCATTTGCGCGACAACAAAGCCCGTTCCATACGGATTGCCTGCACACACGGAATATTCGCCAATTCCGCAACCCGGCGCCTCGCCGCCGAGCCTGACGTACTCGAAATAGTCTGCACGAACACGGTTCCCATCCCGGCCGAAAAACACGTGCCGAAGCTCACGGTATTGTCGATCGCGCCGGCCCTGGCCGAGGCCATGCGCCGGATCAACAGCGGTGAGTCCGTCAGCGCCCTGTTCCATTCGGAACCGATGACCCAGGACGACGTGAGAACCGTGCTGCGCGCTTGAAACCGTCAGCCGAAGGAAAGGTCACGATGTCCGAACCGCTTCCCGCCTTGTGCCTGATCGCCGTGCCCGGGCGCCGACGCCGCACCATCGAATTGTCCCAGGAGACCGAACGGCGCGGCTTCGCCGGCATCTACGTGTCGAGCCCGTTCGGCAACATGTCGATGTGCGAGGCGCTGTCGTGGAACACCCAGTCGATAACCTTCGGCACCTCGATCGCGCCGATTTATCAGCGCACCATCGTCGATTTCGCGCAGAGTGCGGCGATGATGCACGAGGTCTCGGGCGGACGGTTCCGGCTGGGCATCGGCATCGCGCACGGGCCGTCGCATGTGCGGATGGGCGTGACGCCAGGCAAGCCGCTGGCCGACACGCGCGTCTTCATCGAGAAGTTCCGCGCCGAGGAGTCGTTCGGTCCCCTGCCGCCGATCATCGTCGCGGCGCTGCGCAGGCGGATGGTGGCGCTGTCGGGCGAGCTCGCCCAGGGGGTGGTGTTCGCCAACGCGTCGCTGTCGCACATGGGCCAGTCGCTGGCCGTGCTGCCGGCGGCCAAGCGCAACGATGCGGGCTTTTTCATCGGCAACATGATCCCGACCTGCATCAGCGACGACGTCGAGGCCGCCAAGGCGGTGAACCGGCGCACGCTCACCAACTACGCGTTCCTGCCGAACTACCGGAATTACTGGAAGGAGGCCGGCTACGTCGAGGAAATGGACGCGATCGAGACGGCCGTCGCGGAAGGCCGCCGCGACGACGTGGCGAAATGTCTCTCCGACAAATGGCTGGCGGACAACACGTTGTTCGGGCCGGCGGCGAAAGTGCGCGAAGGCGTCGCTGCCTGGCGGGCGGCCGGCGTGCACACGCCGATCCTGGTGCCGTCCTCGGCGGCCGGCAACCAGATGAAGGCGATCGAGGAGGTCTTCGCCGCGTTCGCCGTGAACGCGGCGTAGCCGGTTTCGGCGGCCGCGCCGGCCGGCTGCAGGACGAAGGTGACCAGGCCGGCGACGGCCAGCATCAGGATAATGCGCATCGCCACTCCCCTGCCCCTTTGGCGCAGGGCGAGCCTGGCACAGGCATGCAACGCCTCTCCGAGCAGGAGTTCGAGGCGCGGGCGAGCGGGAGCGGGGCCCGCGCCCTTGGTCCCGGCGACCTGCGCCTGAATAAACCGGACCGCGTCGCCCACGGTCGCCAGCGTGGTCGCGATATGGTTGGGAATGTCGATGTCGAACCGCTCTTCGCACGACATGGCGATCTCGACGAGGTCGAGCCTGTCGGCTCCCAGGTCTTCGGCCAGCCGGGCGTCGGCGGCGAGCTGCCCTTCCTCGGCTCCGAGGTGAAAGACGAGTATATCCCTGACTTCTGCCGCTATGTCGGTCACCACGCGCTCCCCGAGCATGCCCTAATAGGCGAGTGCAAGGCCATTGCTACGCGCTGCGGGACCGCGCTTCTGTGGCGAAAGTCACGCAAGGATCGAGCGGATGTCGTCGGCCGACGCTTCTCACAGCGCACAGGTCCGGAAGCCGGCGAATACGTCGCTGCGGTCGGGGGTGAAGAAATTGCGATAGGCCGGCCGGGCGATGCGCGCGCTGGTCGCCCAGCACCCGCCGCGCAGCACCTTGCGCGTGCCGAACCAGGGCTGCGAATAGTCCTCGTAGGGATCGGCGGCAAAGCCTGCGAACGGCAGGAAGTCCGATACAGTCCATTCCCAGACGTTGCCGATCATCTGCCGGCAGCCGAAGGCACTGTCGCCGTCGGCACAGGCCGCGACATCGACCGGTCCGTCGAAGGCATAGTCGAGATTGGCGTGGTTGGGCGTGGGCGCAGTATCGCCCCACGGCCAGCGCCGGCGCCTCTCGCCCAGCCGCGTGCCGTTGGGCGTTGGCTCGCCGATGGCGGCGGCCTCCCATTCGGCTTCGCTCGGCAGGCGCCGGCCGGCCCAGCGGCACCACGCCTCGGCCTCGAACCAGGTGACGAACACGACCGGCGCCTGCGGCGCCAGCGCCTCGACCGTGCGATAGTGCCGGACCGTCCACAGCCCATCGCGCCTGGCCTGCCAGTAGACCGGCCGCTCGGCATTGCGGCGCTGCCGCCATGCCCAGCCGGCGTCGCTCCAGAATTCCCGGGCGCCGTAGCCGCCGGCCTCGACGAAGGCCGCGAACGCCGCGTTGGTGACCGGTGCGCGGGCGATGCGGAAGGGCGCCAGCGCCGTCTCGTGCGCCCATTTTTCGTTGTCGAAGACGAAGCCGTCGGCGGCGGTCGAACCCAGCCGCCACGCGCCGCCCGGAACGGCGGCATCGCCCGGCAAGCCGCCGGCATCGGGACGGCGAGGCTCGCCGAGCGCGGCGGGCGGCGCATAGGACAGCGTCTGGCGCGAATAGGTGAGCGCCTCGACATGCATGTCCTCGTGGCGGATGGCGAGCTCGTAGAAATACCGCGCACCCTCCTCAAGGGCGCCGCCGAGCAGGTCCTCCTGGCGGGCCAGCACGTCCGCCAGGTAGCCGAAGGTGCCGGCGCGGTCCGGCAGGTCGAGCTGCCAGCGCGTGGCGTGCGCCACCGCGCTCGAATCCCACAGCCGGTCGCCGCGTTCGATCAAGGGCGCGCGGCCGTGGGCGTGGCGCAACGTCCAGTATTCGTGGAACCAGCCGACGTGACCGATCTCCCAGAGCACGGGATTGACGATATCGAGCCTCGGGCCCATCAATTCGGGCGATGACAGATCTTCCGTCAAGCGCCGGGTGCGATGACGGGCCTCGCGCAGTTGCGCCACAAGTTCGGCAGCGGAAGCCCCGCTGGTCGGCCGCTGGGCATGGCCATGGTCCATGAAGATCGTCCTTATCACACCCGAGGGCCCGACTTCACGCACCGGCAACCGTGTCGCCGCTTCGCGCTGGGCGCGCATCCTGCGCCGCCTCGGCCATCGTGTGCGCGTTGCGTCGAATTATGACGGCCGGCCGGCCGACCTGATGGTGGCCGTGCACGCCTGGCGGAGTGCGGCGGCCATCGAGCGATTCAAGTCCACCTACCCCGCGCGTCCGGTGGTCCTGCAACTGAGCGGCACCGACATCTATCACTATATCGACGTCGATCCGCTTCCGACGCTGCGCGCGATGGAGCTGGCGGATCGGCTGGTCGCGTTGAACGACCTTGCCTGGCGCGTCGTGCCGAAGCGCCTGCGCCCACGGCTCAGCGTCATCCATCAATCGGCCGCCTCATTGCCGCGTCCACGCCGGCCGAGCCGCGGCGCGGTGGTGGTCTCGGTGATCGGCCATCTGCGCGACGTCAAGGACCCGCTGCGCGCGGCCGAGGCGGCGCGCCTGCTGCCGGCCGACAGCCGTATCCGTGTCGAACAGGTCGGCCGCGCCTACACGCCGCAATGGGCAGCCCGCGCGCGCGCCGAGATGGCGGCCAACCCGCGCTATTTCTGGCGGGACGACGTGCCGGCCGCCGCCGTGCGCCGGCTTCTGGCGCGGAGCCACGCCATGGTCATCTCGTCTTTCAGCGAGGGCGGCGCCAACGTGATCTCGGAGGCAGCCGTCGCCGGCGTGCCGGTGCTGGCCTCGCGGATAGACGGCAACGTCGGGCTGCTCGGCGCCGACTATCCCGGTTACTTCCCGGTTGGCGACACGCCAGCGCTCGCGCGCCTGCTGCAGCGGCTCGAGCGCGAGCCGCTCTTCGTTGCACGGCTGGGCAAGGCGCTTGCCCAACGGGCGCCGTTGTTCCGGCCGGCGCGTGAGGTCACCGCATGGCGCCGCCTGCTCGCCGGACTCCGCCGACAGCGCTGACGGAAATAAGAGTCGACTCAATGGGTCGTCGCCGGCTTCAGGTCGGCCGAACCGGGCGCCTGGCAGAAGGTCAGGGTGCCGGTCGTCGTCTGCTCCTGCTTGGTGACGGACAGCTGGATCGCCCGACAGATGCTGCCGTCGGCACGGGTCTCCCGCGGCCCGGCCGGCGTTGCGGCAACGGCCGTCGGCTCGGCATCGATGTTCTGTGGCACCACCGTGTAGGCGGTCGTCGCGTTGGTGGTCGCGACGAAGGCCACCCGTGCGGCGTCGAGGAGCCGGTGCCGCTCCCGGTCGTCGAGGCCCAGATACGCACCGCTGCCGACCGGAGGGCCGCCCGTCGGACCGGCCGTGAGGCCGGCATCCGTCCGGCCGACCGCGGCGCTGATTTCCTGCGCCGTGGCACCCTGCCGTGGGCCGGTACAGGCCGCGACCAGCCAGAGCGTGATAAAGACGGCGGTGCGTACGAGGACAGGAAGCATCCGCCGCGCCGCATGCCTCTCGGTCTCGATGGGTTGGTCGCGATGGTCGTCCATTCTCGCCGTCAGTGCTTCTTGCCGCCGAATTTCCATTCGTAGTTCAGGATGACTCGATAGTCCCGAACCGTCGTCAACGCACCGTTCTGGTACTGGTCGACCAGGGCGGCGCGCCCGCGTATCCACAAGGGCCGCAACCACTTGGGCCAATCCACCGCGCTGTTGGCAAAAAGATAGTCGAGCGTGAAGTCGTATTCGTTGTTGGTCGACAGTGGCGCACCCGTGGCAGCGTCGAGCGCGCCGTTGCCGAACGCCACGTTGGTGGTGAGCGCGAAGGCCGGCAGCTTGACCGCTGCCAGGTCGAACTTGATGCCGACCACGGCCGCCCCTTCGTTCGCACGGTTGAAGTCCCTGACGATCATGCTGCTATATCCGGCCCACGTCCCGTAAGGCGTGCGATAGGCGGCGGCGCTGCCGGTCTGGGTGTAAAGGGCGGTGAGGGTCACGGGCCCCCACAGCAGGTCCAAGTCCACGCCGCCGACCCAGGTGCTGAAGGCCTGGCCGGTCAGCAAATGACCGCCAGTGCTGCCCTGGACCATGAACTGGCCGCTGACGCGAAGATCGATATCGTCGGTCAGGGAAAAGATCTTGGCGGCGTCGGCGTAGCCCGAGGTCAGGATGTTCGGCACGTGGTAGCTCGACAGCCGGGCCTTGAAGCTGTCGTCCGGCGCGAAGGTGAGGCCGCCCAGAACCATGCCCTCGCTGACCCCGTCGGGAGCGCCCGCCACTTGCGCCATGTTGCGGAATTGGGTCTCGTTGCGCGTCTTCTCCTGGGCGACATAGCCCGCGAAATAGCTGAAGTCGCCGAGCTGGCCGCCGAGCGTATAAGCCTCGAACGTGTTGGGCGTCATCCGGTTGTCCTGCGGATTGACCTCCGGCTGGTTGATGAGCTGGCGATAACCGGTGAACTCCTGGCCCCATAGCTTGAACTTGCCGTAAGCCTGGCCGAGCACCGTGTAGCCGAGCTGGCCGGGCGCCAGCAGCACTGTGCCGTCCGTTCCGGGAGGCGCGGCGAAAGGTTGCGAAGTGTAGCCGACGACACCGAAGCGCAGGGCGTCGAAGAACCAGCCCGTCTCATATCCCACCCAGCCGCCGCCGGCCCAGGCGACGTTGTTGGGCGGGCTCGGGTTGGTGCGGTCGAAGTAATAGCTGCGGACATGGAAAGTGAGCGTCGCATCGTCGTAGAGGCCCTGCTTCAGCGCCTCGCCCAAGCCCTGGGCGCGAGCCGGCGCGGGCATTGCAATCGCCAGTATCGCCGTGGGTAGAACGGCAATTGCCGCGCCCAGCGCAGCTATCGCTCTGTCCGTCGTCATCCCATCGGCGGACTCCTCGCGCGGGGAGTTGACCTGCTTCCCGCCCTTCTCTGCCTCCTGGCCGACCTGCTGCCTTCGTCGCCAAGGCTTTCTTCATGCTGCCGTTTCTCGCGGCCAGCTAACGCCTGGTCGGATCCTCGGAAACCTGCACCAGAAGCTTGCCGAAGTTCTTGCCTTTCAGCAGACCCATGAAGGCTTCGGGCGCGTTCTCGATGCCCTTCACGATGTCCTCGCGGTACTTGATCTTGCCGGCCTTCATCGCCGCCGGCACTTCCTTCCAGAAGCCGTCCATCTGGCCGAAATGGTCGGACACGATGAAGCCCGTCACGGTGGCGCGCTTGACCAGCAGCAGGCGCCAGTCGGGGCCGGGGCTCATTTGCATCTCGTTGTACTGCGAGATCAGACCGCACAAAGGCACGCGCGCAAAGTCGTTGAGCTGCGGCACGACGGCGGCCTGCACCGCGCCACCGACATTCTCGAAATAGACGTCGATGCCCTGGGGCGCGGCGGCGCGCAGCTCCTTGAACAGGTTGGCGCCGGCGGCGCGATAATCGACGCAGGCGTCGAAGCCCAGCTCCTTGACCACGTAGTCGCACTTGTCCTTGCCGCCGGCGATGCCGACCGCGCGGCAGCCGTGCAGCCTGGCGAGCTGGCCGACCACCGAGCCGACCGCACCCGACGCCGCCGAGACGACGACGGTTTCGCCGGCCTTGGGCTTGCCGATCTGCATCAGGCCCCACCACGCGGTCATGCCCGGCATGCCCAGCACGGAGAGTGCGGTCGAGAGCGGCGCGGTATTGGGGTCGAGCTTCATCGACATCGCGCCGTTCGACACGGCGTAGCTCTGCCAGCCCGAATATTCGGCGACGAATTCGCCTTCCTTGAACCGGGGATTTTTAGACTTCACGACCTGGCCGACCGTGCCGCCGACCATGGCATCGCCCAAATTGACGTTGGCGGCGTAGCCCTTGGTCTCGGCCATGCGGCCGCGCATGTAGGGATCGAGCGACATCCAGATGGTGCGCGACAGGTACTCGCCGTCCTTGGGTTCGGGGACCGGCGAATCGACGACATCGAAATTGGCATGGGTCGGCTCGCCCTCGGGACGCGACTTCAGCAGCACACGACGGTTGGTAGCCATGGGCTCCTCCTGTTTGCGCGCAGGCTAGCACGCGCGCACTGATGTGCTAAGACGCCGACGCAATGCGTACCTACCTCTGTCTTCCCGGAGCCTGGATGGGCGCCTGGTCGTGGCAATTCGTGCTGGAGCGGCTGCGTGCGGCGGGTCACGACGCACGCGCCCTGCCCTTTCGCGGCGTCGGCGAGCGCGCCGCCGAGCTGTCGCCCGCGCTCGACAACGACGTCTTCCTGGCCGACACGATCGCCACGCTCGAGAACGAGAACCTCCAGGAGGTCGTGCTGGTCGGCCACAGTTTCGGCAGCCTGATCGCTGGCCTGGTGACGGATCGCATCCCCCAGCGCATCGCCCATCTCGTGATCATCGACGGCGGCATCCCGCAGGACGGCCAGTCGATCTTCGGCCGCATCCCCGGCGAGATCGCCGCCAAGCGGCAGAAGCTCGTGAAGGTGGTGAACGGCACAAAGGTGCTGCCCTTCGCGCCGGTCGGCAGCCTGATCATCGACGATCCCGCGCTCGCCGCCTGGACGCACCGCCAGCTCACGCCGCATCCACTGGCCTGCTACACCAAGCCGATCCGGCTAAAACATCCGGCAGGCAACGGCCGGCCGATGACCTACATCGCCTGCACCAAGCCGCGCTATCCGGTGTCGGCGGGCATGCACGAGAAGGTCCAGGCGATGCCGCATATCCGCTTCCGCCCGATCGAGGCCGGTCACAACTGCATCATCTCGGCGCCGGAGCTGGTGGCGCGCGAGCTGCTGGAGATCCCGCGATGAACGAGCAACTGATGATCCTGGTGGCCGGCCCCTATCGCTCCGGCACCAACGACGATGCCGTGCTGATTCAGCGCAATGTCGACGCCATGGAGGACATGGCACTGGCCGTGTTCCGCCGCGGTCACCTGCCGGTGCTGGGTGAATGGTTCGCGCTGCCCCTCTTGAAGCATGCCGGTTCGAGGAAGATCGGCGATGCCGTATTCGACGAGATCTTTCATCCGATCGCACGCGAACTGATCGGCAAGTGCGACGCCGTGCTGCGCATCGGCGGACCGTCGACCGGCGCCGACGACATGGTCGCCACGGGCCGGAAGCTGGGCAAACGCATCTTTCGTGACCTCGCGGAGATTCCCGAACGAGCGCGTGCTTGATGCAAAGGTCCCTTCAGAACGGTTCCTTGTACGGCCTGAGGTCGATCTCGTGCGTCCAGGCGCTGCGGTGCTGGCGATGGAGATGCCAGTAGCTGTCGGCGATCGCCTCGATGTTCAGAAGGCCGTCCGGGCCGGCCTTGTCCTTGCGGTCGGGCATGCGCGACAGCAGCCGGTCGCCCTCGATGCCGCCGTCGATGATGGCGTGCGCGACATGAATACCCTGCGGCCCGAACTCGCGGGCCAGCGACTGCACCAGCAGCCGCAATCCGCCCTTGGTGGCGTTGAAGGCGGCGAAGCGCGGTCGGCCGCGCAGCGAGCCCGAGGCACCGGTGAAGATCACCGTGCCGCGGCCGAGGGCGCTGAGCCGGCGCACGGCCTCGCGGCCGAACAGGAAGCCGGCGAAGCAGCCGACCCGCCAGGAGTCCTCGAAATGCTGGGCCGTCATCTCGCGGACATCGACGGCGGCATTGTTGCCCATGTTGAACACCAAAAGGTCGGCCGGTGCGCCGTCGGTGTTGTCAGCCATCGCCTTGTCGAACAGGGCGATCACCTCGGCTTCCTTGGTGCCGTCGACGACGACGGGCGTCGCCCCGCCGCCGGCGGCGCTGATCGCTTCGGCGACTTTCTCAATCTTGGCCGCGGTGCGGCCGGCCACCAGCACGTGATAGCCCTCTTTCGCAAAGCGGCGACTGACGGCCGCGCCGAGTCCGCGCTCCGCACCCACGCCCAGCACGACTGCCTTCTTTTTCGCCATGTCGATCCTCGCAATAACAAGTCGCGCGGAACTTGCGGTACGAGGCCCGGCTTCGCTACGGTCCGCCCGCATGAAATTACCTCCGTACCCCATGATCGATCTCGACCTTGGCGCTCCCCTCGACCGCCACCGCGCCACCGTCCTGCCGGACTGGATCGACTGGAACGGCCACATGAATGTCGGCTTCTATGTCGTGGCCTTCGACAAGGCGACCGACACGCTGTGTGCGCAGTTCGGCTGCAGCTGGGAATATACGCGCGACAAGATCGGCATGACCTTCGTGCTCGAGGCGCACGTCACCTATGACCAGGAGGTCAAGGAGGGCGATGCGCTGCGCATCACCAGCCAGATCCTCGACCACGACGCCAAGCGCCTGCATTACATCCATGCGATGTACCACGCCGACGAGGGCTACCTCGCCGCCACCAACGAGCTGATGCTGATGAACATCGACTATGCGACCCGCCGCTCCGCGCCGTGGCCCGACTTCGCGATGGAACGCATCGAGAAGCTCGCCGCCGCGCACAAGAAGTTGCCGGTGCCCCGACAGGCCGGCCGCCTGATCGGCATCAAGAAGAAGAAGAAGAAGTAACCATGCTCGATTCGCTGCCCTACGAGCTGCCCGAGCTGGTCACGCGGGCGCCGCTCGACACCCACCATTCGACGGTGCTGCCCGAGTGGGTCGACTGGAACGGCCACATGAACGTCGCCTTCTATGTCACGGCCTTCGACCAGGCGTCGGGCGCCTTCATGCGCAACATGGGGTTGGGCCGGCGCTACGTCGACGGCAAGCTCGGCATGACCTTCGTACTGGAGACCCACGTCACCTACGATCGCGAGATGCGGGAGGGCGCGCCGATGCGCTTCACCACCCAGCTCCTCGAACACGATGCCAAGAAGGTCCACCTCTATCACGAGATGTTCCACGGCGAGCAGGGCTACCTCGCGGCGACCAACGAGGTGATCGCGATGAACATCGACTACGCCACGCGCCGCTCGGCGCCCTGGCCGACGCCGGTGGCCGAGCGGCTGGGGATGTTGTGGCAGGCGCACAGGGCATTGCCGCGACCGGCCAAGGCGGGCCGGGTCATGCGCCTGTCGAAGACGTAGTCTTGCCGGACCGCCGGCCTCCAGGCCGCTCATGATTCTGAGCGGGCCTGGAGGCCCGCGGTCCCGGAAGAGTTAGCCTTGAGCAAGCTTGTCCAGCGCCTCGCCGCTCAGGCGGTAGGGCAGCCAGTTGCGGATCCACTTGAAGCCGATGCGCTCGTAGAAGCCGCGTGCCGGGTTCCAGTCGAGCACGTTGAGGTCGATGCGCTTGAGCCCCCGGGCGGCGCATTCCTGGGCCAGCGCCTGCATCAACGACCGCGCCACGCCGCCGCGCCGCTCCTCGGGCACCACCCAGATGTCCTCGATGAAGATGCCGCGCGCCGCGGTCCACACCGAGTAGTTGAAGGTGTAGAGCGCGAAACCGACCGGCTTGCCGCCGCGTTCGGCGATCAGGGCGGCGAACTTCGGATCCTTGCCGAAGCCGTCGCGCGCCAGGGTCTGCGGCGTCGAGGTGACGGCGTCAGGCTCGTCCTCGTAGGTCGAGAGATCGACCGCGAAGCGGTGCAGCAGCTCGACATCCTCGACGGTGGCCAGGCGAACGATTATCGACGCCGGCAGCGATGCCTTTTCAGACGGCAAGAAAACCTCCATCGACGGCCAGGATGGCCCCGGTCACATAGCTTGCGGCATCCGAGCAGAGAAACACCACCGGGCCGACAAGTTCCTCGGGCTGGCCGACGCGCTTCATCGGTACATGCGTCAGGAAGGCTTCCAGCCGTCTTGGATCGGCGATCGTCGGCTCGGCCATGGCGGTGGCGATGATGCCGGGCGCGATGGCGTTGACCCGCACGCCGTCGGGCGCGAGCTCGGTGGCCAGCGCCCGCGTGAACTGGGCAATGGCGCCCTTGGACACGGGATAGACGCCGCTGCCGGCAGGCGCCGTGAAGGAGTTGACCGACGCTATATTGACCACGGCGCCGTGCGTGCGCTTGAGTTGATCGGCGAAGGCCGAGGTGACGTTGAACGCGCCATCGACATTCACGGCCATGGTCCTGTCCCAGCGCTCGCGACCATCCGCTGCCAGAAGATTGCCGCGCAAAAAGATGCCGGCGTTGTTGACCAGGATACGGATCGGCCCGACCAGCAGTGCGATGTCCTCGGCGAGCTTGCGGCAGCCCTCGTGGTCGGCGACGTCGAGCGCATAGCCGCGTGCCTCGCCGCCTGCCTTTGCGATGCTCTCGGCCATGGCGTGGGCGGCGTCGATGTCGATATCGGTCACGATCACTCTGGCGCCCGCATCCGCCAGGCCGCGGGCGATGGCGGCGCCGTTGCCGCGGCCGGCGCCGGTGACGAGGGCCAAGCGGCCGGTGAGCAGGTCTTTCATCATGCGTAGGAACTCATGGCTGGGAGCGCGTCACTCCAGTGGCGCATCTTTCTTTTGCCGCAGACGGCAGACGATGGGCGCCACTGGAGTGGCGCGCTCCCAGCGAAGAGCATCAATCGGTCTTCTCCAGCGCCGTCCAGATCTCGATGTCGCGCTCCGCCGTCCAGATGCGTGGATGGTCGAGGCCCTTGGCTTCGTCGTAGGCGCGCGACACGTCGAACGGCATGCAGTGCTCGAAGATCACCCAGTTGCCGTAGCGCGGCTGCAAGGCCGTCATCGCCTTGTCATAGGCCTGCTTCAGCGAGTCGCCCGCCTCGGCGCTCTGCGACACCGCCTGGTAGAGCTCGCCGAGGAACGCCTGCGTGCCGGCGATGCCCCCTTCGACCGCTTCCTCGCCGGCCAGCGCGTCGCCGCGGCCGGGCAGCAGGGCCAAAGCCCTGAGGTCGCGCAGCTTCTGCAGCGTCTCGGGCCAGTCCTTGAAGTGGGCGTCACCGGCATAGGGCGTCGCGCCGTATTCGACCAGGTCGCCGCTGAACAGCGTGCGCTCCTCGGGCAGCCAGACGATGGTGTCGCCCTTGGTGTGGCCGCGGCCGACATGGATGATGTCGACCTGCAGCTTGCCCAGCCAGATCGTCATGCGGTCGTTGAAAGTAATGGTGGGCCAGGTCAGGCCAGGAATGGTCTCGACCGCCTGGAACAGGCGCGGGAAGCGCTGGACCTCGGACTTGTAGTCGTGCGCGCCGCGCTCGACGATCATCTCGCGCGTCGCCTCGCTGCAGATGACGTGCTGCGCCTCATAGGCCGTGGCGCCCAGCACGCGCACGGCGTGATAGTGCGACAGCACCACGTACCGGATCGGCTTGTCGGTGACGCTGCGGATGTGTTCGATCACGGTCTGCGCCATTTTGGGCGTCGCCTGGGTGTCGATCACCATGACCGCGTCGTCGCCCACCACGATGCCGGTATTGGGATCGCCCTCGGCGGTGAAGGCGTAAGCGTGCTCGGACAGACGACTGAACGTGACCCTCTTTTCAGCCATGTCGGCCTGCGAGGCGAAGGCCTTGGCCATCGACTTCTCTCCCGTCGTCTTCTTGCGGCGCTCAGTCGGAGCCGTACTTGTGGTAGCGCGCGCGATCGCCGGTGCGCACGGTGACCTCGAAGGAATCGTTGTCGCGCTCCATGCGCAAGGTCACCGCCGTGCCGGCCGGACCGCTCGCCCACAGCTTGCGATAGAAGTCGGGCACGTCGTCCAGCACCTCGCCGTCCAGCGCGTGCAGGATGTCGCCGCGCTGCAGGCCGGCGCGATCGGCCGGGCCGCCGTCGGAGATGCCGCCGACCACGAGCTGACCCATATGCTCGACCGTATAGAGGCCGAGCCATGGCCGGGGCGGCGTCGAGAGCCGTCCGTTGGCGACGAGTTCCTGGAAGATCGGCTTCAGGCGGTTGATCGGCACGTACATATTGCCGGGGAAGGCCGGCGCGCCCGGACCGAGCGCTTCCTGCACGAGGAGCGAGCCGATCCCGAGCAGCGTGCCGTCCTGGCCGATCAGGGCGGAGCCGCCCCACAGCGGATAGGCAGGGACGGTGAAAATGGCGTTGTCGAGCAGGTACTCCCAATAGCCGGCGAACTCGCGCCGGCCCGCGACCTTGACCTTGAGCGTCGCCTTCTCGCCGCCCAGCCCCGCGACATAGGCCTCGCTGCGCAGCTCGAGCGTGTCGGAATCGCCGAAGCTCATCGGCTTGAGGTCGATCGGCCGCTCGGTGCGAACCAGGCCGAAGCCGCTTTCATAGTCGTAGCCCACGATATAGGCGGGCAATTCGTTGCCATCGATATCGGTGATGGTGACGCTGTCGGCCTCCATGATCAGGTAGCCGATGGTGAGGATCAGGCCGTCGTCGCCGATCAGGGCGCCGTGACCCTCGCGCTCCGTGCCCAGCGTCTGCGCCGATCGGCGGTCCTTGGGAATGGTCGTTTTCAGGCCGACCACGGCAGACACTGCCTGCGCGACCGGCGGCGACAGATTGGACACGCCGGGCAGGCGCGCTTCGACGCCTTCCCGGCCGGTCGGGCCATGACCCGCACCGTTCATGGAACCGTTCAACCCTCGGGCCATCGGTACACCTCCACGTCACCCCGGACGCAACCCCCTTCTGAAAGATAGGCGTCTGCCGCGCCGATTGCTATATGACGCTGCATGGCGTCCCCCGCCGATCCGTTCGAAATCACCGACGAGCCCGTACCGACAGATCCCCCGCCGGCGCGCCACGCCGTCACGTCCTCGACCCACCTGGAAGGGCTGAACACAGAGCAGCGGCAGGCGGTCGTCCACGAGGGCGGTCCCCTGCTGGTGCTGGCCGGCGCCGGCACCGGCAAGACCCGTGTGCTGACAACCCGGATCGCCCATCTGTTGATAACCGGCCGCGCTCGGCCGTCGCAGATCCTGGCCGTCACCTTCACCAACAAGGCGGCGCGCGAGATGCTCGATCGCGTCGCCAGCCTGATCGGCGGCGCGGCCGACGGCATGTGGCTCGGCACCTTCCACGCCATCGGCGTGCGCGTGCTGCGCCGCCATGCCGAGCTGGTCGGGCTGAAGAGCAACTTCACCATCCTCGACACCGACGACCAGACGCGGCTGATCAAGCAGCTGCTGCAGGCCGAGGGCATCGACGACAAGAAATGGCCGGCCCGCGTCCTGTCTGGGATCATCCAGCGCTGGAAGGACCGCGCGCTCACCCCCGACAAGGTGTCGGGCGAGGACGCCGGCGAGTTCGCCAACGGCCGTGCCGCCGACATCTACCGCCAGTACCAGGAGCGGCTCGCTGAGGTGAACGCCGTCGATTTCGGCGACCTCGTCATGCATTGCGTGTCGTTGTGGCAGAAGCATCCCGACGTGCTGGCGCAGCATCACCGCCGCTTCCGCCACATCCTGGTCGACGAGTACCAGGACACCAACGTGGCGCAGTACCTGTGGCTCCGGCTGCTGGCCCAGGGCACCCCGGACGTCTGCTGCGTCGGCGACGACGACCAGTCGATCTACGGCTGGCGCGGTGCCGAGGTGGGCAACATCCTGCGCTTCGAGAAGGATTTCCCCGGCGCCACCATCGTGCGGCTGGAGCGCAACTACCGTTCGACCCCGCACATCCTGGCCGCGGCTTCGCATCTCATCTCCCACAACGAGGGCCGGCTGGGAAAGACGCTGTGGACCGAGATGAAGGAAGGCGAGCGCATCTCGCTGCGCGGCGTGTGGGACGGCGACGAGGAGGCGCGCACGATCGGCGAGGAGATCGAGGCGTTGCAGCGCGACAAGCATGCGCTCAGCCAGATGGCCATCCTGGTGCGGGCCGGCTTCCAGACCCGCGAGTTCGAGGAACGTTTCATCACCATGGGCCTGCCCTACCGGGTGATCGGCGGGCCGCGCTTCTATGAGCGCCAGGAGATCCGCGATGCGCTGGCCTATTGCCGGGTCACCGTGCAGCCCGACGACGACCTCGCCTTCGAGCGCATCTACAACACGCCGCGCCGCGGGCTGGGCGAATCGGCGCTGCGCACCTTGCGGCTGATCCAGCGCGCCCAGAAGGTATCGCTGTTCGAGGCGACCCGCCGGGCGCTCGAAACCGACGAGCTGAAGGCACGGACGCGCAAGACGCTGGGCGACCTCATCAGGAGCTTCGACCGCTGGCGTGCCATGCTCGACGGCATGAACCACATCGAGGTGGTCGAGACCATTTTGGACGAATCGGGCTATACCGACATGCTGCGCGCCGATCGCTCGCCCGAGGCGCCGGGAAGGCTCGAGAACCTGAAGGAGCTTACCAACGCGCTGCAGGAATTCGACACCCTGCCCGCCTTCCTCGAGCATGTCGCGCTGTTGACCGACAATGCGGCGCGCTCGGACGGCGACATGGTGAGCGTCATGACCCTGCATGCCGCCAAGGGCCTGGAATTCGACACCGTGTTCCTGCCGGGCTGGGAGGAAGGTCTTTTCCCCAACCAGCGCGCGCTTGACGACAAGGGCGTGGCCGGGCTCGAGGAGGAACGGCGGCTGGCCTATGTCGGGCTGACGCGGGCGCGCAAGCGGGCCTACGTCTCCTTCGCCGCCAACCGGCGCGTGTTCAACCAGTGGCAGGCCGCGATCCCGTCGCGCTTCCTGCGCGAGCTGCCGACCGACCAGCTTGCCGAGAGCAGCGATGCCGGCCTCTACGCCACCTATTCCGCCGGCCATCACGGCGGGCTGCGCGAGCACGCCAGCGGCTTCGATTACGAAAGCCTGGGCGTCGCCTCGGGCCGGCGCACGCGCTGGCGTGACGAGACGTTCGACGACCGCCGCGCCGTCGAGGGCGACAAGGTCGATCTCAGCGTCGGCCAGCGGGTCTTCCACCAGAAGTTCGGCTACGGCCGCATCCTGGCGGTCGACGGCAACAAGCTCGACATCGAGTTCGAGAAAGCCGGCCCGAAGAAGGTCCTGGACAGTTTCATCGAGGCGGCGTGAGCGCCTGGAAGGCGTCGTTTGTCGTCCCGGCGGGCGAGCGTCTCCCTTGGGAAGAGGCGCTGGAACATCTGAACGAGGACGGATTTGTCGTGACCAGCCGCGAGGTCTCGCGCGACGGGCCGTGGTGCATCGAGATCTTCGGCGAGGGTGCAAAAGAGAAGGTCAAGGCCGCGCTTGGCGATGCACCGGACCTCCATTGGGAGGAGCTGCCCGACACCGACTGGGTGGCGGAGAACCAACGCTCCTTCCGGCCTTTCGAAGTGGGCCCGTTTTGGGTCCATCCCTCGCATGTCGCCGACGGCATACCGGTCGGCCTGTTGCCGCTTCGGATCGATGCCGGTCTCGCCTTCGGCACCGGCACGCATGCCACGACGCGCGGCTGCCTGAGGCTGCTGGCGACGCTCGATCCGCGCGAGACGGCCAATACAGTCGACGTCGGCAGCGGCAGCGGCATTTTAACCATCGCCATGGCCAAGCTGTGGCGGCGCCCGGTGATCGGCGGCGACAACGACGCCGAAACGGTCGTGGTCGCTCGTGAGAACGCCGCGTTGAACGGCGTCGGCGATCTCTGCCGCTTCGTGCATGCGGTCGGCCTGCACGCGCGCGAGCTCAAAGAGCGCGCGCCTTTCGATCTCGTCGTGGCCAACATTCTGGCCGGACCGCTCGCCGAGCTCTCGGAGTCGTTCGCCAAGGCGGTGCGACCGGGCGGCCGCGTGATGCTGAGCGGTCTGCTGGTCGAGCAGGCGGCGCACATCCTTTCCGCCTACGCGCTCCGCGGCTTCTCCTTCGAGCGCCGCGTCGATCTTGAAACCGGCGGCGCCTGGTGGCGAACGCTGCTGCTGCGCCGCCTGCCCAGCGATGGCTGAGCTGCGGCTCACGTTCCGTGCGGTGGGCCGCGACAGCTGGCGCGATCTTGAGCGCTTGTTCGAATCCCGCGGCGGACCGAAGAGTTGCTGGTGCATGGTCTAGCGCGCCACGCCCAAGGAAGCCAGGCGGCGCGACGGAGAAAGCCGCAAGGCGGCGTTGCGTTCGCGCGTCGCCGACGGTGGGCCGGTCGGCATTCTCGGCTATCTCGAGGGAGAGCCGGTGGCGTGGTGTTCGATTGCGCCGCGCCCGACCTATCGGCGGCTCGGTGGTCCCGACGACTTCACAGACGCACCTGATAAGGTGTGGTCGCTCGTCTGTTTCTTCGTGAAGCGCCAGCTGCGCGGCCGCGGGGCGACCGAACAGCTCCTCATGGCGGCGATCAAAGAGGCGCGGCGGTCCGGTGCGAAAATCGTCGAGGCCTATCCCGTCGACCCTCAATCCCCAAGCTACCGCTTCATGGGCTTTGTCGACACGTTCCGGAAGGCCGGCTTCAAAGAGGTCGGGACGGCCGGCTTGCGTCGGCACGTCCTGCGTCTTGCGCTTCGCTAGCTAGGGCACGCGCCAACGAAAAAGGGCCGGCTTTCGCCGGCCCCTACGCTTACACTTACGCTACGCTAAAGGCAGTTTACGCCGCACGGCGCAAATTCTGGTTGGCCGCGGTGAGCGAAGCACCGGCGCCTTCGATCTCCGGCGCTACGCCGTGCGCGACCTCGCGGATCGCGAACATGATGTCGCCTCGGCACAGGCCGATATCGGCCAGCTCGCGGTCGCTCATGCGGAAGAGCTGGGCCTCGGCGGCACGCAGCCTGATATCCGCCTTGATGCCGGCAACCAGACGGTGCCACTGGCGGCCCAACCACCGGGCCGCATCCCCGAGGGCGTTGGCTATCAACCCGGCACGCGCGTAGCGCGCGCGCTGTTCGAACGGGCGACGATCCTCATGGGACAGGTCGAGCTTGGTGAAATCGTTTCCCCCCGCCGGCGCAGTTTCGCTGGTCAGATCTTTAAAGGTCCGAATCGGCTGGGTCATCATGGTGTACTCCTTGCTTTGTGCAGCGCGGTACATAATGCTGCGGTGCACTGGCTAAATATAGACCCTTGAGTTACAACAATAAGTGAGCTCCTTGATGTTCTGATATGCACTAGCCGCATGGGGCCTAATAAACCGGCATTTCGCAGTCGCGAACGAACAAATATTGCTCAGTTTGCCTCTCCAAGACGCCACGCGTAGGGTCCGCCCGACCATGACTTCCGCTCCCGACGACGTTCTACAACTCCTCCGGCAGCGCGGCCGCCACCCCGACCCGTCCGCGCTCGATGCCCTGATGCGCGGCGTCGCCGCCGCCCCCGAGGGCCTCGCCGGCCCCGAATGGGTCGAACTGATCGATCCCCAGGCCGATGCCGAGCTGACCAAGGCCTTGACGGCGTGGCGGGCCGAGCTCGCCACGGTCGATGACGGGCTCGATGCCGCGCCGGCGCCGGCCTCGCGCCTGGCGGCGCTGCGCGCCGAGCTGAATCGGCGCGACCTCTCCGGCTTCGTCGTGCCGCGCGCCGACGAACATCAGGGCGAGTATGTGCCGCGCCGCTCGCAGCGGCTGGCCTGGCTCACCGGCTTCAGCGGGTCGGCCGGCCTCGCCATCGTGCTGGCCGACCGCGCGGCGATCTTCATCGACGGGCGTTACACGCTCGCCGTGCGCGGCCAGGTCGACACCGACGTCTTCGTGCCGCAGCAGATCCCGGAACAATCGCCGGAGGCGTGGATCGCCGAGAACCTAGCCAAGGGCGGCAAGCTCGGCTTCGATCCGTGGCTGCAGACGGTCGACGGCCACGAACGCTTCGCGCGCGCCTGCCAGCGCGCCGGGGCTGAGTTCGTGCCGGTCGATTCCAATCCCGTCGATGCGGTGTGGCCCGATCGGCCGCCGGCGCCGCTGGCGCCGGTGCTGCCGCATGCCGACGAATTCGCCGGCGAGAGCAGCGCGGCCAAGCGCGCGCGCATCGCCGGCACCGTCACGGCCAAGGGCGCCGACGTGGCGCTGATCACCGCACCCGATTCGATCGCCTGGCTGCTGAACGTGCGTGGCGGCGACGTGCCGCGCACGCCGTTCGCGCTGGGCTTCGCGCTGCTGCATGGCGACGGCCATGTCGATCTCTTCATGGACCGCCGCAAGCTGCCCGACCGCACCCTGGCGTGGCTCGGCAACGCGGTGACCCTGGCGCCGCCCGACGAGCTGGGCGCCGCCCTCGATATGCTGGGCAAGGTGGGCAAGCGCGTGCTGATCGAGAGCGCGACGGCGCCGGTGTGGGTGGCGACCCGCCTGCAGGCGGCCGGCGTGGCGGTGGTCCGCGACGCCGATCCGGTGGCGCTGCCCAAGGCGTGCAAGAACGCGGTCGAGCTCGAGGGCATCCGCCGCGCCCATCGCCGCGACGGCGCCGCGGTCAGCGGCTTCCTAGGCTGGCTCAAGCGCGAATCCAAGGACGGCAAACTGCGCGAGATCGAGGCCTCCGACCGGCTGCAGGCGCTGCGCCAGGCAACCGGCAAGCTCCGGGATCTGAGCTTCGACACCATTTCCGGCGCCGGTCCCAACGGCGCCATCGTGCACTACCGCGCCTCCGCGGCGAGCGAGCGCACGCTCGAGCCGGGCAGCCTCTATCTCGTCGACTCAGGCGGGCAATATCGCGACGGCACGACCGACATCACCCGCACCGTCGCGATCGGCATGCCCAGCGCGGAGATGCGCGACCGCTTCACCCGCGTGCTCAAGGGCCACATCGCGCTCGCCATGGCGCGCTTCCCGGCCGGCACCACGGGCTCCCAGCTCGACGCCCTGGCGCGCTATGCGCTGTGGCAGGCCGGGCTGGACTACGATCACGGCACCGGCCATGGCGTCGGCGCCTATCTCTCGGTCCACGAGGGCCCGCACCGCATCTCCAAGGTGGCCAACAACGTCGCCCTGCAGCCCGGCATGATCGTCAGCAACGAGCCGGGCTACTACAAGACCGACGCCTACGGCATCCGCATCGAGAACCTGGTGGCGGTGCGCGAGGCGAAGATCGAAGGCGCCGACCGCCGTTACCTGGAGTTCGAGACCTTGACCCTGGCGCCGATCGACCTGGCCTGCATCGAACCCGGCCTGTTGACGGAGGCCGAGCGGCAGTGGCTGAACGACTATCACCGCCGCGTGCGCGAGACGATGGCGCCGCAGGTCGATGAGGCGACGAAAGCGTGGCTCGCCGACGCGACCCGCGCCCTCTAGGGCCGGGTCGCTAATCCTTCAAGACAGTTCGGCCAAGCACGACGTCTTCATAGGCATGGAGCGTAGGCAGTCCGCCTGTATGCATGAAGAGCACCTTGGCGCTGGGCTTGAAGTGGCCTTGGCGCGCAAGGCCCATCAGGCCCGCCATGATCTTTCCCGTATAGACCGGATCGAGCAGGATGCCTTCGGTCCGCGCCAGCATCTGAACCGCTTCCACCATCTTTGCGTTGGGCACCGAGTATTTCGGCTGCCAGTAGCCGCCGAAGCTCTTCACCGCTTCGCGCGGCACCTTGCCGATCCCGAGCAGGTCGGCCACGGCCTGCGCCTCCTTGTAGACCAGCGGCTCCTGATCGGATGGATCACGGCTGACACCGATGCCGATCAGCGGGATCTTGATATGATTGCCGAAGAAACCCGCCGCCATGCCGCCATGGGTTCCCGAGCTGCCCGAGCCGACCACGACGGCATCGAGCGCCAGCTCCATGTCGAACCATTGCTGCTGCATCTCCTGCACGCACGCGACGTAGCCCAACCCGCCGATCGCGTTCGAACCGCCGCCCGGAATGACGTAGCCCTTGCGACCGAGCGAGGCGACTTCCTGCGCAACCTTCGACATGGCCGCGCCCATGTCCGAACCGCCGGGCACCACGGTGATGGCTTCGACGCCCATCAACTCGAACATGAAATTGTTGCCGCTGGCCTCCTTGCGGTAGCTGCCCGGCACACGTTCCTCGATCACGAAGCGGCACTTGAGCCCTTCCTTGACCGCGGCAGAGAGGGTGATGCGGCAATGATTGGACTGCGGCGCGCCGCAGGTGATCAGCGTATCGGCGCCTTGTGCCAGCGCATCCGCCGCCAGGAACTCAAGCTTGCGGGTCTTGTTGCCGCCTGGAAAGAGGCCCAGCAGATCGTCACGCTTGATCCAGATCTCCGGGCCGACGCCGCCCGGGCAACTCGCCGCCAGTGCCTTAGTAAAGTGCGGAAGCAGCTCGATCGGCGTGGGGGCATGAGTGTAGCGACGACGCGGAAAACGGGACAAATCCATTCGATCAACTCCAGCGACAGACTTCAATTGGGCGCTGCCGCAAGCGCACGCGGCAGACGAGCCAGAAAACGACTATTCCGTGTTGATGGCGCAAGCGATGCGACCGCCGGCATCGCCGGTCGGGTCAGTTTTATCCGACACTCACTCGATGAACCTTGGAACGGCGCAAGCTCTAGCATTCTGCCGGGTTCCGAGGAAGGCATCGGCGGACGACACGGTTTCGCCGGCACGCTCGCGGCCGCCGATGTCTAAAACGAGTGGATGGAAACACTGCGGACCTCGATGCTGGACGATGCCGGTTTGCGCCTCGCCGTCGAGCAGGCGACGGCGCGGCCAAAGACGGCGTGGCTTTTGCCGGCGCACTAACAGCCATCACTTCGGCGCGGCGGCGTGACACATCGAGCCGGTCGGCGCCGACGGCTTGGGCGGCCGCGTCACGACGGGCTTGGTCACGGCGCTCATCGGCGCACGGGTGGGCTTCGAGGCCAGCTCATTCTTTGTCGATGAAGGGGATAAACCCAGGATCGGCCGGGCTCTTTTGGCCATCGATCCGGGGCGTCGGCGGGCCGCGAGGCCGACAATGCCCGGATGGAAATCCGGCTTTCGGCCATGCTGCAGGTCGAAAATATGCGCCTTCCAGGACTATCGCCGCCACGATATTGCCCACAAGGCCGAGCAGGGGGGCCTGGAAGTTTCTGAAGTTGCGATGCAAAAATAGGGAAAATCGTCCCCAAAAGCCGAATTTTGCCGCCCGGATGGGGGGTACTGTTACATCAGGACCACACTTGGGCAGCAATGCGTCGAAGCCAGCTCCATTTGGTGGCGAGTGCAAAAATCTCCGCGTAGAATTCGCGCGCTTACGCAATTGATCAGTCCGACGCGAAGCACCTCTCTGAAATTCTTCGACCGAGGAGATACTGTATGAAGAAGGTCCTACTAGCGGCGGCGGCGGTGATCGCACTGCCAGCCATCGCCGAGGCCCAAGATGTTCAGACACCTGGCGTCTACTTCGGCGTCGAAGGCGGCCTGAACTGGATGTTCAACACCACGATCCTGGGCACGAACGTCTCGCCGCAGACGGGGTGGGCCGCGGGTGGCAAATTCGGCTACGACTTCATTGGTCCGCGTATCGAAGTCGAAGGCATGTATCGCCAGAATTACACAAACGCGTTCTTCGGCAACCGAGCCATCACCAACCAGATCGGCCAAGCCTCGGCCATGGCCAACTTTCTGTACGATTTCAACGCCACGGGCACGTTTGTGCCCTATATCGGCGCCGGTGCAGGCGTAGGCTTCGTCGATTCGGACTTTCCGATCAACAGCACCGTGTTTGCCTATCAGGGCATCATCGGTATCGGCTACAATTGGAGCCCCAACCTTCGCTTCAACCTCGACGGCCGCTACTTCGGCACGACGAACCCGCAGGTCGCCGGCTTTGGCTGGAGCAACAACAACATCAGCCTGATCGCCAGCATCCAGCTGAAATTCGGCTCGGCTCCGCCGCCGCCGCCGCCGCCGCCGCCGGTTGTGACGCCGCCGTCCTTCATGGTGTTCTTCGACTGGGACCGCTCGAACCTGTCGCAGCAGGCGCTGACCACGATCCAGCAGGCGGCCAACGCCTACAAGGCGAAGGGCAGCGCCCGCATCACGGCGACCGGCCATACCGACACGACGGGTCCGGAAGCCTACAACATGGCGCTGTCGCTGCGTCGCGCCAACGCGGTCAAGGACGCGCTGGTGCGTGACGGCGTGCCGGCCCAGGCGATCACGGTCATCGGCAAGGGCAAGACCCAGCTGCTGGTGCCGACCGGAGACAACGTGCGCGAGCCGCAGAACCGCCGCGTCGAGATCGTCATCCAGTAAGACGAACCAAGTACGAGACTTCAAAGACGGCCGGGCTCACGCCCGGCCGTTTCTTTTTGAGCCAGCCTTGTCAGCCGCCGTTCGCGAGCTTCAGCCACTCCGCTTCGGTCATGGTCTCGATGCCGAGCTCGGTCGCCTTGCGCGCCTTGGAGCCGGCATTCTCGCCCACCACCACGAGGCTGGTCTTCTTCGACACCGAGTCGGTGACCTTGGCACCCAGTTCCTCGGCGCGCGCCTTGGCGGCGTCGCGGGTCATCGCCGAAAGCTCGCCGGTGAAGACCACGACCTTGTCCCTGAGCTTGGCGTCCGCCGCCACGACCCGGCGCTCGACCGGCTGCACGGTGAGCTCCTTCAGCAGGTCACGGATGATCGCCACCGTGTGGCCCTCGCCGAAGAAGGCGCACATGGCGTCGGCCGTGGTCACGCCGATCTGCTCGACATTGCACAACCGCCCGTAGCTCGGACCGACCTCGGCCGCGGCCTTCTCCTTTTTCACCGCATCGGGCTTCTTCTTGCGCTCCTTGGCCGCCTGCAGCATCTCGGCGAGCCAGCCGTCGGCGTCGCCATATTCCTGCGCCAGGATCTTCGCGGTCGCCTCGCCGATCAGCGGGATGCCGATCGCGTTGATGAAGCGATCAAGGGAGATCGTGCGGCGCGCCTCGATGGCAGCGATCAGATTGCGCACCGACAGATCGCCCCAGCCTTCGCGCTTGCGGATCTCATCGACCCGCTTGGCCAGGCGGAAGATGTCGCCGGGCACTTTCAGGAGCCCGTCGCGCCAGAAATTCTCGATGTGCGTGCCGCCCAGCCCTTCGATGTCGAAGCAGTTGCGCGACACGAAGTGGCGCATCCGCTCGACCTGCTGGAACGGGCATTCGAGCCCGCCCGAGCAGCGACGCACCACCCCGCCCTCCTCGCTTTGCACCTTGGTCTTGAGCGGACAGGGGCAGTGCGTGGGGAACTGGAATTTGTGCGTCCGCTTCGGCCGCTCCTCCGGCACGTAGCCCAGGATCTGCGGAATGACGTCGCCGGCGCGCTGCACGATCACCATGTCGCCAACGCGCACGTCCAGCCGCTCGATCTCGTCGGCATTGTGCAGGGTGGCGCGCCCGACCATCACGCCGCCGACATTGACCGGCTCCAGGTCGGCGACAGGCGTGAGCGCCCCGGTGCGGCCCACCGAGATCAGGATGTCAGCCAGCCGAGTGCGCGCCTGCTCGGCCGGGAATTTGTGGGCGATCGCCCAGCGCGGCGCGCGGCTCACGAAGCCCAGCCGTTCCTGCCAGTCGATACGGTCGACCTTGTAGACGACGCCGTCGATGTCGTAGGGCAGCGACGGCCGCTCGACGCTCATCTTGCGGTAGAACTCGCGCACCTCGGCGGGCGTGCGGCACAGCTTGGACAGCGGATTGACCTTGAAGCCCCATTCCTTCAGCAGCTTCAGATACTCGCTATGGGTCTTCCATGACCGCGGCTCCGCCTCGCCCCAGGCATAGGCGAAGAAGCGCAGCGGCCGGCTCGCCGTGATGTCGGAGTCGAGCTGGCGCAGCGACCCCGCCGCGGCGTTGCGCGGGTTGGCGAAGGTTTTTTCCTCCGCCGCCTCCTGGCGCTCGTTCATCTGCTGGAAGGCCTTGCGCTCCATATAGATCTCGCCGCGCACGTCGATCGTCTTGGGCGGCCTGCCCTTCAGCCTGTGCGGGATGTCCTTCACGGTCCGCAGGTTGGCGGTGACGTCCTCGCCGGTCGTGCCGTCGCCGCGCGTGGCGCCGACCATGAACACGCCGTCCTCGTAGTGCAGGCTTATCGACAGGCCGTCGATCTTGGGTTCGCAGGCGAGCGCGATCTCGGCATCCGGCTTGAGGTCGGTCTCGCGCTCCAGGCTACGGCGCAGGCGGTCGAAAAAGCCCTGCAGCTCCTCGTCGGTGAAGGCATTGTCGAGCGACAGCATCGGGCGCGCGTGCCTCACCTTGGCGAAGGCCGTCGTGGGCGTCGGCGCCACCCGTTGCGTCGGGCTCAACATGTCGACGAGCTGGGGAAAGCGCGCCTCGATGGCCTTCAGGCGCTGGCGCAGCTTGTCGTAGTCGGCGTCGGAGATCTCGGGCGAATCCTGCTCGTGATAGAGCTTGTCGTGGTGGGCGATCTCCTCGCCGAGACGCCTGTGCTCGGTGCGCGCCTGGCGCTCGGTCAGTTCATCGACCGCGACGGAGGCTACGACTTTGGCGGCACGTGACATCGATTCCTCCTAACCGGCCGCCAGCAGCCGATCGGCGGCGGCACGCGCCTCGGCCGTCACCTCGGCGCCCGACAGCATGCGGGCGATCTCCTCGCGGCGGCCCTTGGCGTCAAGCGCCAGCACGTCGGTGCTGGCGGCGCTACGGGTCGTCGTCTTGCGGATCAGCCAGTGCCGATCGGCCACCGCCGCGACCTGCGGCGAATGCGTGACCACCAGCACCTGGACGTCCTTGGCCAGCCGCTTCAGGCGCTCGCCGACAGCCGCCGCGGTGGCGCCGCCAATGCCCGAATCGACTTCGTCGAAGACGATCGTTCCGGCGTCGCCCATCTTGGCCAGGCAGACCTTCAGCGCCAGCAGGAAACGGGAGAGTTCACCGCCCGACGCGATCCGCGCGATCGGCGCGGGCGGCGTGCCGGGGTTGGTGGCGACCGTGAACTGCACGCGGTCAGTGCCGGCTTCGGACCATTCGGCCTCGGGCAGCGCCGCAAGGTCGCTGACGAACTTGGCCTTCTCGAGCTTGAGCGGGCCCAGCTCGGCCGCGACTGCCTTGTCGAGCCGTGCCGCACCTTTGCGGCGGGCCGCCGCCTGAACCTCGGCAGCGGCGACATAGGCGGCGCGGGCAGCCTTCGCCTCGCCCGCCAGGCGCTTCAGCCCGGCCGCGCCGTCGTCGAGCGCCGCCAGCTGCGCGGCGAACTTGTCGGCAAGGTTGGCGAGTTCGGGCACGGCGACGCCATGCTTGCGCGCGGCGGCGCGCAACGCGAACAGACGCTCCTCGATCTTCTCCAGCCGCGCCGGATCGAATTCCAGCGCATCCCGCGCCGCCTCGAGCTGGGCCTGCGCCTCGGTCGCCTCGCTCAGCGCCCGCTCGAGTGCCGCCAGCGCGCTGTCAAGGCGGCCCATGGCCTTGTCGACATTGCGCTCGATCAGGCGGTGCGCCGTGCGCAGCGCCGTCGCGGCGCCGCGGCCTTGCTCCAGTTCAGCCAGCGCCTGGGCGACCGCCTCGCCCAACGCACTGCCGGCGCGCAAGAGCTGGCGTTCGCCGGCCAACGTCTCCTCGTCATCCGGCTTGGGCGACAGCGCCGCGAGCTCCTTCACCGCATGGCGCAGGAAATCCTCGTCGCGCCGCGCGGCGGCGGCCGTTGCTTCGGCGTCGGCGTGCGCCTGCTCGGCGCTGCGCCAGGCGCGCCAGGCGGCCCGCACCGCTTCGCCCTGCTTCTCCAGCCCGGCGAAGGCATCGAGGGAAGCGCGATGGGTCGCTATGTCCAAAAGGCCGTGCTGTTCCATCTGGCCCTGGATCTCGACCAGCGTATCGCCCAGCCGGCGCAGCAGCGCCACCGACACCGGCTGATCGTTGACGAAGGCGCGGCCGCGCCCGTCGGCGCCGACCAGGCGGCGGAGCGTGAGCGCGTCCTCGTCGTCGAGCGCCTGCTCGGCCAGCACGGCGCGGGCGGGATGGTCCTTGGCCAGATCGAACGAGGCCGCCACCGATGCCTGAGCGGCGCCCCGCCGCACTGCGCCCGACTCGGCGCGGGCGCCCAAGGCGAGGCGAGGGCGTCGATCAGGATCGACTTGCCGGCCCCGGTCTCGCCGGTGAGCGCGCCCAGGCCGCCCGCAGTTCCGCTGGCAGAACTCCGCGAAAAATTGAGGTCGAGCTTCTCGATCAGGACGAAGTCACGGATCGAGAGCGAGACGAGCATGCAGGTCCGGTCAGAACAGGCCGAAGAACCAGCCGGGCTTCTCGTCGGGCGCAGGGGTGCCCTCGCCGGTCATCAGATAGTAGCTGTCCTGATACCAGTCGCTGCCCGGGAAGTTGTAGCCCAGCACCGCCGCCGCCTCCTGCGCCTCGCTCTTCACGCCGAGCGACAGGTAGCTCTCGACCAGGCGATGCAGCGCCTCGGGCACGTGGGTGGTGGTCTGGTAGCGCTCGATGACGACGCGATAGCGGTTGATCGCCCCGATATACTGCTGGTTCTGCTGGTAGTAGCGGCCGATCGCCATCTCCTTGCCGGCGAGATGGTCGATGGCGAGCTCGACCTTGAGGCGCGCGTCGCGGGCGTAGGGCGATTCGGGGAAACGCTTGACGACTTCGGCCAGGGCGTCGAGCGCCTGCTGGGTGATGCGCTGGTCGCGGCCGACGTCGGAGATCTGCTCGTAGAAGCACAGCGCCTTCAGGTAGTAGGCGTAAGGAATGTCGCGGTGCCCGGGATGGAGCTGGATGAACCGGTCGAGCGCGATGATGGCCTCATCGTACTTGTTCGACTGGTAGTAGGCGAAGGCCGCCATGATCTCGGCTTTGGTCGCCCACACGGAGTAAGGGTGTTGGCGGTCGACTTCCTCGAAACCCTTGGCCGCGGCCTTGTATTCCTGCTGGCCCAAGGCGTCGAGGGCGCGGTTGTAGAGGACCTCGACAGGCTGCTCGACGTAGTTCGTGTCCTCATCCGACGAGCTGCAGCCGCCAAGCCCGAGCGCCGCCAGGCCGAGCGCCAGCCCGGCGATCGCGCCGCGAGTCTTACCTGAAACCGCTTTCGACATACTCATCCGTCAAATTGCTGTGCCGGCGCGTTATATCATGCCGAGGCGAAAAAAAGAGGGGCCGTGCGGCCCCTCAAAGATGCGTGGAGAACGCCAGAACCTGCGTCAATTGGCTTGGCGGCGCAGGAACGCAGGAATTTGCAGGTCGTCGTCGTCCCGCGTGGGCTTGGTCCGCTCGGTGACGTCGAGATTGATCGAGGCCTGGGCCGGTGCCGGACGCGCAGCCGCTTTGGGCGCGACGGCGACGACATTTTCCGCTGCCGGACGCGTGGCCGGCGGCTCGGCGGCCGGGGCCACCGGCGGAGCGATCGGCGGCGTCGCGGGCTTGGGGGCCGCGAAGGCGCCGGTGATGCGCTGGAACAGGTTCGGCGATCGGCTCTCGGCAGCCGGTCGCGCGGCAACCGGTCGCGCAAGCGGCTCGCTGGTCCGCACGGGCATCTTGGGGCGACTCACGCGCCAGTCATTTTCATCGACCAGCGGCCGCTGAGATGCAGCGGCCGGAGCCGCTGCTGGCGTCGCGGCCACCGGAGCGGGCGGTGCCACAGGCACAGGCGCGGGCGCCGGCGGCGGAGCGGCTGGCGCCTCGACCGGCGCTACCATCATGACCTGCGCCGCAATCGGTGCTTCGGCGACCGGCGCGGGCTGCGTTGCCATGACCGGTGCCGGAACAGGCGCTGCCTGGGCGATGGCCGCCATCGGTGCGGGCGCCGGCGCCATCATCGGCGGCGCCGGCGGCGCGGCGACGGGGGCAACGGGAGCCTCGACGGGCTGGGCGGCCATTGGCGCCGGCGGCGGTGCCATGGCAGCGGCCGGCATGGCGACCCGTCCGACCGGAGGTGCCGCCGGACGGCTGAGCGCCGGCTGGCCGGTCTGCATCGGCCGGTTCATGTCGAGCGAGAGGTAGTTCGGCGCCGGCTGCTGGGCAGCCATGGCGGCGATGCCGGTGGCGACCACCGACACGCGCATGCGGCCCTGCATCGTGGCATCGAAGGTCGAGCCGAAGATGATATTGGCGTCGGCGTCGACTTCCTCGCGGATGCGGTTGGCCGCCTCGTCGACCTCGTGCAGGGTCATGTCGAGGCCGCCGGTAATGTTGATGAGCACGCCCTTGGCGCCCTTCATCGAATGGTCTTCCAGCAGCGGGTTGGAGATCGCGCTTTCCGCCGCGACGCGGCTGCGATCCTGACCCTCGGCTTCGCCCGTGCCCATCATTGCCTTGCCCATCTCGCCCATCACCGTGCGGATGTCGGCGAAGTCGAGGTTGATGAGGCCCGGCATGACCATCAGGTCGGTGACGCCGCGCACGCCCATGTGCAGCACGTCGTCGGCCATCTTGAAGGCGTCGGCGAAGGTCGTCTTCTCGTTGGCGATCTTGAACAGGTTCTGGTTGGGGATGACGATCAGCGTGTCAACCACTTTCTCCAGTTCCAGGATACCCTGCTCGGCCGACTGCATGCGGCGACGGCCCTCGAAGTGGAAGGGCTTGGTGACGACGCCGATGGTGAGGATGCCCTGCTCGCGCGCCGCTGCGGCGATGACCGGCGCCGCACCCGTGCCGGTACCGCCACCCATGCCCGCCGTGACGAACACCATGTTGGCGCCGTCGAGCAGCTGCAGGATCTCCGGCAGCGCCTCTTCCGCCGCCTGCCGGCCGACCTCGGGCCGCGCACCCGCGCCCAGGCCCTGCGTGATGGTGATGCCGAGCTGAACGCGGCGATCGGCCAGCGACTGGCCGAGCGCCTGTGCATCGGTGTTGGCGACGATGAATTCGACGCCCTCAAGGGCGGCGCTGATCATGTTGTTGACGGCGTTTCCACCCGCGCCACCGACTCCGACGACGGTGATACGCGGCTTAATCTCGGACTCCGTCTGAGGGAGACTGAGGTTGATTGTCATTAGGCACTTCTCCACGCAAACGAGGGGGTAATCTGCTCGGAGCGACGGCGCGGGCCGTTTTTGGAGAGACCCTTCACCACCACCGGCTTTTCTTGCTTCTTATCAACTGCCTGTAGGGATTGCCGATCCCTACACAACATATTGCCTAAAAGTTCTCCCTAATCCAACTGCCAATGCGCCCAATTCGTCCTGACGGTGCCTCGGTCGCGACCGGCTGTGCCTGGGCGGCGGCATGGTGGTGCATTGCGAAGGCGAGCAGGCCGGCGGCTGCCGAAAAGGCCGGCCCACCCGTGGAATCGGCCAGCCCGGCCAATCGCAAGGGCCCGCCGATGCGGACTTTCTTGTTGAGGATGGCCGCCGCGACCTCGGGCACGCCGTCGAGCTGGCAAGCGCCGCCGACGATGACCGCGCGGCCACCGGCCAACTTATCCACACCGCTGGCTTCGAGCCGATTGCGGACCAGCTCGAACGTCTCCTCGATGCGCGGACGGATGATGCCGACCAGGATCGAGCGCGGGATGTGGTTGGGCCGCGTGCGGTCTTCTTCGCCGATCAGCGGCACGTCGATGATGTCGTACTCGTCATTGGGCTTGGCGACGGCACGGCCGATCTGGGTCTTCATGCGGTCGGCATGGGCAAGCGGCGTCGACAGTCCGCGGGCGATGTCGCGGGTGACGTGCTCGCCGCCGACCGGGATGGTGTCGACATGCACGAGATGGCCCTCGTAGAAGACGGCGATCGAGGTCGTGCCGCCGCCCATGTCGATCAAGGTGACGCCGAGGTCGCGCTCGTCGGAGACCAGCGAGCTCAGGCCCGAGGCGTGGGCCGCCACCACGCGCTCGGCGATCTCGAGATGGGCGCGGCGCACGCAGACCTGCAGGTTGCGCATCGCGCCGCTCGCCGCCGTGACCAGGTGCACGTCGACGCCCAGTCGCTCGCCGAACATGCCGCGCGCGTCGCGCACCGGCGTGCCGTCGACCGAGTAGCCGATCGCCTCGGAATGGATGATGTCGCGGTCGGCGGTCTCGGCCGGCAAGTGGATGTGGGTCTGGACGCGGCGCACGTCGCGCTCGCCGATCTCGTGATGGCCGATCGCGACATCGAGGCTCTGATTGTGCGAAGCGGCCGAGCCGCCGCTCACGCCGACGATGACCTCGCGCACGTGCTCGCCGCACATCTCCTCCGCCGTCGACACCGCCGACGAGATGGCGCGCGTGGCGGCCTCCATGTCGACGATGTTACCCGAGCGCATGCCCTGGGCCGGCTGGTGGCCGATGCCGACCACGCGCAGCCCCTGGCCGTCGACCCGCGCCACGAAACAAACGACCTTGCTGGTGCCGATGTCGAGTGCTGCGATCACGCCGTTTCTTGTCTTCGCCACGATGTTCCCCCGTCGCTACGCGTACACTTCAGGACTCACTATACATCACGCCGGCCAGTCATACAGGTCCTGGCGCCGCCTCGCCCGCGCTGCGTTTCTTGAGGTAGAGCTTGTCCGGCAACCTGAGATCGACGACGCCGAACTCGCGCGACAACAATTTGTGCTGCGTATCGAGGATGGCGAGCTGCTTGAGGGCGGCCACCGCGTCCTCTTCCGGCAACCAGATTTCGACGCCGTTGGTCAGGATCAGGTTCCACCGCCGCTGGCCGACCCACACGGCGGCGCGCAGCTGGCGGGCGACCGTGGGCTCGTAGGCCAGCAGCAGCAGCAGCTCGCCGACATGCTCGGGCGCGCCGGCGCCGCCCAGTAACAGCAGCGTCTCGGCGCCCGGCGGCATGCGGCTGGCGCGCACCGTGCGGCCGTCGGTGTCGATCAGCGTGTATTCCGAGTCGTTTTGCCAGATGGCGACGGCACGGCGCTCTTTCAGCGTGACGTAGAGCGTGTCGGGCAGCCGGCGCTCGACGGTGGCGCTCTCCACCCAGTCGATCGCCTCGAGCTTCTGCCGCGACGCCTGCAGATCGATACCGAGCAGGGAATCGCCCGGCTTGACATCGAGGGCGGCCAGGATGGCGCTCTTCTCGACATAGTCACGGCCCTCGACCGTGACGTCGGTCAGCTTGAACGGCGTGATGGCGCCGACGATGCTGCGGGAGACGGCATCGAGGCGGTTGCGCGCCTCGACCAGCCAGCCCTCGTGCCACGCCCACCAGCCGCCGGCCCCGCCGCAGCCCAGCAACAGGACGACGAGGCCAAGCAGCATCGGCTGGCGCCACAGCGGACGGACGGTCTTGCTGCGGATCGGACCGCGCTTCTTGCGCCGGTCGTAATCGCGCCGCTGGCCGGGGAGTTGCTTGGCGGCCGCGCTCATGTCGGATGCCTCGCGTGATCGACCATCCAGGTCATGAGCTCGGGCCACGAGATGCCCGCCCATTTGGCCTGCTCCGGCGCCAGCGACAGCGGCGTCATGCCGGGCTGGGTGTTGAGCTCGAGGATGACCAGTCCCGATGTGCCGGGCTTGGAATCGTCCCAGCGCAGGTCGGCGCGGGTGAGGCCGCTGCAGCCCAGCGCCTGGTGGGCGCTAAGCGCCCACTGCTTGGCAAGGTCATAGACCTCGGCCGGGATCGGCGCCGGCACCAGATGCTCGGTGATGCCGTCGGTATACTTGGCCTCGTAGTCGTAGAAGCGCGTGCGAGGACGCAGCTCGGTGACCGCCACGGCGCGATCGCCCATCACCGCGACGGTAAGCTCGCGGCCGGGCACGAACTTCTCGACCAGGACCTTCTCGCCGAACGCAGCTTCCGCCACTTCGACGGCGGCGAGGTTGTCGCCTTCACGCACGATATGCACGCCCACGCTGGAACCCTGATCGATCGGCTTTACCACATAGGGCCGCGGCATCGGATCACCCGATGCGAGCGCGTGGCGCTCGATCACCTTGCCCTGGGCGACACGCAGGCCGAGCGAGGTGAAGACGTGACGCGCCATCGGCTTGTCCATGGCGATCGCCGAGGGCAGCACGCCGGAATGGGTGTAGGGCACGGACAGCACTTCGAGCACACCCTGGATGCAGCCATCCTCACCGTACTTGCCGTGCAGGGCGTTGAACACCACGTCGGGGCCGCCGCCGCCCACCGGGCGCAGGAAATCGATCAGGGCGCGCAGGTCGCGCTTGACGTCGTATTCTACGACATCGTGGCCACCTTCGCGCAGGCCCTCGGCGCAGGCCTTGCCGCTCACCAGAGAGACCTCGCGCTCGGGTGACCAGCCGCCCATGAGGACTGCGACCTTGCGCATCATGCCGGTACTCCGATGCGGCGGATTTCCCAGTCGAGGCGCACGCCGCTCGTGTCGAGCACCCGCCGCCGCACCTCTTCGCCCAGCGCCTCGATGTCGGCAGCGCTGGCGGCACCGAGATTGATCAGGAAGTTGCAGTGCTTTTCGGAGACTTGCGCCTCACCGATGCGCAGGCCGCGACAGCCGGCCTGGTCGATCAGCTCCCATGCCTTGTGGCCGGGCGGATTGACGAAGGTCGAGCCGCCGGTGCGGCTGCGCGGCTGTGATTCGGTGCGCGTGGAATCGATCTCGGCGATGCGGCGGGCGATGGCGAGCGGGTCGCCGGGCTCGCCGCGCAGCCGGGCGGAGGTGAAGATCCAGTCGGCCGGCGCGCTGCTATGGCGGTAGCTGAAGCTGAGCTCGGCGGCACTGATACGATGCACTTTGCCGGTGCGGTCGATCGCCTCGGCCGAGACCAGGACCTCGGCGAGTTCGCCGCCATAGGCGCCGGCATTCATCATCACCGCACCGCCCATCGTGCCCGGGATGCCGCTCAGGAACTCCAGGCCGGCCAGCGCATGGTCGCGCGCCGTCAGCGCCACGTTGAGATCAGGGGCGCCGGCGCCCGCTAAAAGTTGGTTTCCGTCGACGGCGATGCCGGTGAAGCCGCGCATCAAGCGGATGACCACGCCTTTCACGCCGCCGTCACGCACCAGCAGGTTCGAGCCGACCCCCAGAACGGTGACCGGCACGGCGGCTGGCAGCGCCCTCAGGAACGAGGCGAGGTCCTCGACGTCGGCCGGGCGGAACAGCACCTCGGCCGGTCCGCCGGTGCCGAACCAGGTCTGCGGACCCAGCGGCGCATCGGCCGCGAGGCGGCCGCGGGGCCTCGGCAACCGGTCGATCAGGTGAGGATGGGAGGTGGCGAGCGCCATCATGCCGCCGGGCCGCTGTTGAAGGGGCCGGGATCATTGGCGATGGCGCGCAGTCCGCCATGCTCGGCCGCGATCTGCTGGAGCTGGCCGGGCAGCGCATGCGCCCAGGCGGTGATGTTGCCGGCGCCGAGAAAGACCACGACATCGCCCGGCCGCGCCATCTGCCAGATCAGGCCGGGCAGGTCGCCTGGCGCGCCGAGCGGCGTGGCGTCGCGATGGCCGGCGCGGCGCACCAGGCCCACCAGCATGTCGCGGTTGACGCCCGCGATCGGCGTCTCGCCGGCGGCGTAGACCTCGGCAATCAACACGGCGTCGGCGTCAGAGAAGCAGGTGGCGAACTCGTCCTTGAGCGCGCCCAGCCGCGTGAAGCGGTGCGGTTGCATGACCGCGATCACCCGCCCCGAGCCGCCATAAGCCTGCCGCGCCGCGCGCAGCACGGCGGCGATTTCGACGGGATGGTGGCCGTAATCGTCGATCACGGTGATGCCGTGCGCCTCGCCCGTCTTGGTGAAGCGCCGCTTGACCCCGGCGAAGGAACCCAACGCGCGGCGGATCGTGTCGTCGGGCAGGCCCATTTCCTGCGCCACGGCGATGGCGGCGAGCGCGTTCTGCACGTTGTGCTGGCCGAACATCGGCAGGCGCAGATCGACGATGACGCGCGATTCATTGGTGGCGCGGTTCTCGACCACGACATCGAAATCGGCGCCGCCGCGGTCGAGCCTGAGGTTGATCGCATGGACGTCGGCGTTGGCGCCCAGCCCGTAGGTGACGATGCGGCGATCGGCGACGCGGGGGATCAGGGCCTGCACCTCGGGATGGTCGAAGCACAGGACGGCGAAGCCGTAGAACGGGATGTTCTCGACAAAGCGCACGAAAGCGTCACGCAGCGCGTCGAAGGTACCGTAGTGGTCGAGATGCTCGGGATCGACGTTGGTGACCACGGCGATGGTCGCGGGCAGGCGCAGGAACGAGCCGTCCGATTCGTCGGACTCGACCACCATCCAGTCGCCTGCGCCCAGCCGCGCGTTGGTGCCGTAGGCGTTGATGATGCCGCCGTTGATCACCGTCGGATCGAGTCCGCCGGCGTCGAGCATGGCGGCGACCAGTGACGTCGTCGTGGTCTTGCCGTGCGTGCCGCCGACCGCGATTGACCATTTCAGCCGCATCAGCTCGCCCAGCATTTCGGCGCGACGTACCACCGGCAGCAAGCGCGCCCGCGCCGCCAGCACCTCCGGATTGTCCTTCTTGACCGCACTCGACACGACCACGACCTGGGCGTTGGCGATATTGTCGGCGCGATGGCCGATTGCGACCTTGATGCCGTGCTCGACCAGCCGTCGCGTGTTGGCGCCGTCGGCGATGTCGCTGCCCTGCACCTTGTAGCCGAGATTGTGCAGCACCTCGGCGATGCCCGACATGCCGATGCCGCCGATGCCGACGAAATGGATCAGTCCGATATCGAGCGGCAGCGCCCTCATGCAGCGACTCCTGACGGTGAAAGAGCAAGGCCGGTCATTTCACCGACCAGGTCGGCAAGGCGCGCCGCCGCATCGGGCCGGCCCGCGGCGTGCGCGGCCGCCGCCATGGCGGCCAGCCGTTGCGGCATTTCGGCCAGGGCCGCCAGCTGTCCGGCCAGTGTTTTGGCCGTGAAGGCTGCGTGCGGGATCACGATGCAGGCGCCGGCCGCCTCGAAAGCGCGGGCATTGGCCGTCTGGTGATCGTCGGCAGCATAGGGATAGGGCACCAGGATCGACGGCCGGCCGATGGCGGCGAGCTCGGCCACGGTCGAGGCACCGGCGCGGCCGATCACGAGATGCGCGGCGGCGATGCGCTGCGGCAGGTCGGCGAAGAAGGGCGCCAGCTCGACCACGATGCCGGCGCGGGCGTAGCGCTGGCGCACCTGGTCGAGATCCTCCCGCCGGCACTGCTGCACCAGGCGCAGGCGCGCGCGCAGCGGCGCTGGCAGGAACAGCACGGCCTCGGGCACGACCTGGCTGAACGAGGCCGCGCCCTGGCTGCCGCCGAAGACCACGAGATCGACCACCCGGCCCTCGCCCGGCGCACGATAGGGCGAGTCGCGGAGCGCCCGCACGGTTTCGCGCACCGGATTGCCGACGAGACGCGCGCGGCGGTCGCCGTCGGCGATGTGGCGCGTGCGGGTGAACGAGGTCGCGATGCGCGCCGCGCCGCCCTGCACGAGGCGATTGGCCTTGCCCAGCACGGCATTCTGTTCGTGCAGCATGGACGGCAGCCGGCGCAGGCGGGCGGCGATCATGGTCGGCACCGAGGCGTAGCCGCCGAAGCCGACAACGGCCGACGGAGCGATGCGACCCAGCGCCCACCAGGCATCGAACAAGCCGAACCCCAGCGACAGGAGCGCGATCAGGCGGCGGCCGAGCGAACCGGTGGGGCTTGCCGAGTGGATATAGTGGATCGGCCGGTGGGCCAGCGCGCCCTGCCACTGCTTGCCGCGCGAGTCGGTGACCAGCGCGAACGGCACGCCGCGCGCCTCGAGCTCGCCGGCCAGCGCTTCGGCCGGGAACACGTGCCCGCCGGTGCCGCCGGTCGCCAGGACCACCGGTCCCTGGAGGAAACGCGGCTCGGCCATCACACCGCCTCCCGCAGGCCGGCATGCTCACGGGTGAGCGACAGCAACATGCCCATGCAGATCGCCATGGCCAACGCCGACGACCCGCCGTAGGAAATGAACGGCAGAGTCATGCCCTTGGCGGGGATGAGCTGGATGGTCGAGGCCATGTTGATGGCGGCCTGCAGGCCGAACTGCACGCCAAGCCCGGTCGCCGCCAGGGTGATGAACAGGCTGGTCTCCTTCGAGGCGCGCGACATCGCCCGCAAGGTCACGAAGGCGAACAGGCCGAGGATCATCAGGCAGACGATCAGGCCGAATTCCTCGCCGCAGACGGCCATGATGAAATCGGTGTGCGCATCGGGCAGTTGAGCCTTCACGGTGCCCTCGCCCGGGCCGCGGCCGAACGGGCCGCCGTTCATAAAGGCCTCGAGCGAGGTGTTGACCTGGTAGTTGTCGCCCGACGACGGATCGAGGAAGCGATCGAACCGACTGCGCACGTGGCCGAACATGAAGTAGGCGCCGACGATCGACGCGGCGCCGCCCACCGCACCGAAACCCGCGACCCACATCGGCAGGCCGACGACGAAGAGCTGGACCGCCCACACCAGGGCGACCACGATGCTCATGCCGAGGTCGGGCTGCATCACCAGCAGCGTCAGCACGCCGCCGACCAGCAGGGTCGAGAGGATATAGCCCGGCGCCCGCCGTTCGGTGCGGCTCTGCGCCAGCAGCCAGGCCGAGATGACGGCCAGGCTGGGCTTCACGAACTCCGAGGGCTGCACGCTGGAAAGGCCGGGCACCGAGATCCAGCGCCGCGCGCCCTTGATCTCGACGCCGATGACGAAAGTCGCAGCCAGCAACAGCACGCTGCCGCAGAACACGATCAGTGCCAGACGGCGGACGTGGCGCGGCGAGGCGAGCGAAATGGCCAGCATCAGCATCAGTGCCATCGGCAGGAAGACGAACTGGCGCTTGGCGAACAGGAACGAGTCGGCGCCGATACGCTCGGCCGCCGGCGGCGAGGCGGCAAGGGTGAGCAGAACGCCGAACGCCATGATCGCCAGGACGGCGCCCAGCGACCAGCGGTCGACGGTCCACCACCATTGGCCGATGACACTGCGGTCGTCGCGCGGAACCTGGATCACGCTG
>Ga0308309_10000179_pt1 | contig 50525 bp, 50 predicted proteins | sample HubBroMetageWFT5_FD_192491 | JGI IMG/M metagenome (GOLD analysis project Ga0308309, IMG submission 192491) | Warmed and freeze-thawed soil microbial communities from the Hubbard Brook experimental Forest, New Hampshire - Hubbard Brook CCASE Soil... | ecosystem: Environmental > Terrestrial >...
TCACGGTGGTGGCCGCGTCGAAAAAAAAATAGTCGGATCCGACGTAGTACGCATGGCCGTCGACGCCTCCGGGATCTTCGACCGTGGCGGCGATGCTGCCGTTCTCACCGACCAGGCTGAGCTGCACAGCGGCCCCGGTCCTCAGCGCGGTCACCACCAGCGGCGGAGCGGGGGATGGAGTCGGCACGGGCGTTGCGGTCGGCGCAGGGGTTGAAGCGACCGTCGTCGCGGGGGTCGGGATTGCGCTCGGAGTGACTGTCGAGCCACATGCTGCGAGGCCCAGAGCGGCGATCGCAGTGCCGATGATGGTTGTGCGTTTCATGTCTCCCTGTGCCCACTCAACGGGAACGCCTCATCCACGGTTACAGCCGGCGCAAATGCGTCGAACGTTCCCGCTTGGGATCGAACCAGGCGAGGCTTAGTGCTATCCGCTGAGCAGGAACTGTTCCGCTTCTCGATACTCGGGATTCTCGTCGACGTGGGTGCCGTGAGCGATGACCGGATGAGTTCGAAATGCGTTGGCGACGACGTCTGCGCTCAGTGCTCTGGTGTCGTAGGGACACACGACCGAGATTGGCGTCGAGGCGAACGCAAGGTTGAACAACGACTCGAAGCGAGTCCAGGCGACGATCTCCGCGTCGGACCGACCTGCCCAGATGGGCTCCCCCAGGATGCGGACCCAGAATGCCCCGGCATCGATCTCCTGCTTCACCCATGCGCGAAAGCGATCGAGGGCAGCGTTCGGCGAGGTCAGCCAGCCCGCCGAGTCCACGAACACGACACGACCAGCGTCCGCCCCGAGTGACGTCCGCAGCAGTTCGATGTGCGCCGCGGACGTCACCGCAAGCGCAGGTTCGGAACGTTCGATTCCTTGGGCAAAGAACGGGACGGTCGTGGCCAGAAACTCGTCGTCAGACCCGTACGCGAGCACAAGGTGCTCGAGCAGCGGCGGCGAGATCGGGCCGGCCCCGATCAGATAGTCGACGCTGACGGACAGCGCGGTCGCCAGGGCGGTGAGGGTGCTGAGCCGTACCTCCTGGCGCCTCCCCGATTCGATCTGCGCAATGGCCGCCCAGCTCATGCCCGCGTGGTATGCCAGCGCTTCGCGGCTCCATCCCAGGCGCACCCGAGCCGCTCGCAGGGTTTCCCCGATTCGAGACGAAGTCACGTGTGCTTCCTCAAGGGTGCGTAGCTTATCTGTCCCGCCAAACTCGCCAACCCCGCCAGTATGTCATATGCGCGTGTCAGTTGACAGCGGCAGCCTCGCGCCCAACAATCTTAGAGGTGGCTGTGGAGCGTCTTCGGGAAGGCTTGGATCTGGAGCCGTGGGTGGCGGAAGGGCGTGCGGGTCGCCGCCCCTTCCAAGAGTCGGGGTACGCGGCTCATCGCTCCTCGCCAACAGGCTCCGACCACGAGCAGATCGTGCAGCTTCCGAGTGACAGGGTTGCGGAGCTCGAGGCGCGTCTTCGGCGCATCGCTGCCGAGCTCAAGGCCGCAGGTGTGATGGACGACATCGACACCCTTCCAGCTGCCACGGATTACCCCCAACTCGACGAGCTCAGCAGCCGGCAGCGAGAGATCGTCATTCGCCTCCTCAACGCCCAACGCGTGTCGGTCATTGCTGCGGAGCTCTACCTCAGCACGAGCACGGTACGCAACCACCTGATGACGATCTTCACCAAGTTCGGCGTGCACTCGCAGGTGGAGTTGCTCGCCGTCCTGCGGGCTCGTCAGCGACGGCGGCTGGCATGAGGTCGCCAAGACCGCGTTCGCGTTCGTGAAGCGCTTCGTTACGAGGAACTCGGGGTTTTCGGTTTCAACAGCGCCTCGTCAGTACCGGCTGCCGCGCGTTCATCGGTGATGCGATGTCGCGTGTCCTCCTCGTCGATGGGGCGAGTCGCGGCCTTGCGAGGGCGACCGGGAGGACGGCGCCCGCGCATGAAGCTTTCCACGTCCTCTGGGTAGACGCCCCAGACCGGACCCACCTTGATGCCAAAGAGTCGCTGGCTGGCGAGCAACCTGCGCACGTAGGCCGGCGAGGCGTGGAGTTGCGCCGCAGCCTCGACAACAGAAAGCGGATGGGACCCTGTGATCGCCTCATCATACTAGCGCGGCGGCGCAACAATTATCGGTACCGCCTGATATGCTGTGGACGTCCCAGGACCGAGGCGAGAGCCGTCAAGGCGCCGGTCGGGGCGACCTTTTCTCAGGGGTTGTCAGCCAGTTCCTCCACGTTTCTTCTTGGCCCTCCAAACGCGCACTCCGTTGGAGGAGCACCCACATGGCTGTTGCAACCCGCCCCACCGAGAAAACTCGGTTTTTCAAGGACTCGCCCCGCGCGCTGCTCATCAATGGCAAATTTGAGCAGGCCGAGAGCGGTAAGACGTTCGACACCCTCAACCCGGCCACCGACACGGTGCTCGCGAGCATCGCCGAGGGTGACGCGCACGACATCGACCGCGCGGTGCGGGCGGCTCGCCGAGCGTTCGAGAACGGCCCCTGGAGCCGCATGACTCCCTCAGAACGCGGCCAGATCATGCACAGAATCGGCGACCTGATCATGGAGCACGCAGACGAACTTGCAGAGCTCGATTGCCTGGACAACGGCAAGGCGCTCGGCGTGGCCCGCGCGGCTGATGTTCCGCTCGCTGCCGACCTGTTCTGGTACATGGCTGGTTGGGCCACGAAGCTCAACGGTGGCACCATCAACCCCTCGGTGCCCTACCTCCCCGGCGCCGAGTTTCACGCGTACACGCTGCGCGAGCCGGTCGGTGTGGTCGGCCAGATCATCCCCTGGAACTTCCCGCTGCTGATGGCCGCCTGGAAGCTGGGACCGGCATTGGCCACGGGTTGCACGGTGGTGCTCAAGCCCGCCGAGCAGACACCCCTCTCGGCCCTGCGTTTGGGTGAGCTGATGCTCGAGGCCGGCCTCCCCGACGGCGTCGTCAATGTCATCACCGGATTTGGTGAGACAGCTGGCGCCGCACTCGCCGCCCATCCGGGCGTCGACAAAATCGCCTTCACCGGCTCCACCGAGGTCGGGCGACTGATCGCCATCGCTGCCACCGGCAACCTGAAGAAGGTCTCACTGGAACTCGGCGGCAAGTCCCCGAACATCATCTTTTCTGACGCCGACATCGACGCGGCCATCGCCGGCGCGGCACAGGGAATCTTCTTCAACCAGGGCGAGGTGTGCTGTGCGGGGAGCCGTCTCTTCGTGCAGCAGGACCGCTTCGATGAAGTGGTCGAGGGCGTCGCCAAGGCGGCCAGGAAGATCAAGGTCGGGCCTGGCATGGATCCGGACACCGATATGGGCCCGCTCGTCTCCCGCGAGCAGTTCGATCGGGTCACCGGATACCTCGCCAAGGGTCAGCAGGCAGGCAACCGCGCGCTTGCAGGCGGCCACGCACTCGACCGCCCGGGCTACTTCGTGGAGCCGACCGTGTTGGTGGACGTCGAACCCAACGACGTCGTGCTGCGCGAAGAGATCTTTGGACCGGTGATCGTCGCCTTGCCGTTCAGCGACGTCGATGACCTTGCCCGTCAAGCCAACGACACCGTCTATGGACTGGCCGCGGGCGTGTGGACCAAGGACATCTCGAAGGCCCATAAGCTCGCCAGGCGCATCAAGGCGGGCACCGTCTGGGTCAATACCTACAACGTGTTCAGCGCGGAGCTGCCGTTCGGCGGCTTCAAGCAAAGCGGCTGGGGCCGCGAGATGGGCGAGGAAGTCCTCTCCAGCTACCTCGAGACCAAGTCGGTGATCGTCCAGCTCTAGCCTCGTTTCTTTGCGAAAGTCGCCGTCGGGTTTCCTGACCAACCGGCGGCGACTCATTCGCAAATCAGCCTCTCGACACAAACGGAGAAGCACACCGGCCGAGGACAGTCGGCCAGCGCAGAAGGAGAACCATGAGGACCGCGACACCCATACCGGTCGCCGATGCGACACTGCAACGCTTGATCCACGACCGGCAGGACGCCGGATCGCTGGACTACGATGAACGCACGATGGCCGTCCCGGAGTCGACCGCCAGCGCATCGGTGGCGCCGCCTCTCTTCTCGGGAAGGGTGGCCATCGTCACCGGGGGTACGCGCGGCATCGGAGCTGCGATTACGCGAGAGCTCACTCGCCACGGCGCGCACGTGGCTGCGGGGTTCAACCGCGACGCCGGGTCCGCGGCGGCCCTGCGTGACGAGCTGTCCGCGCAAGGTGGCTCGATCTCCGTCCACCAGGGCAATGTCGGTGACACCGCAGACTGCACCCGCGTGGTCAACGAGGTCTTGAGCAGTTACGGTCAGGTCGACTTCCTGGTCAACAACGCCGGCATCACGGTTGACAAGACCGTTCGGAAGATGAGCGTCGAGGACTGGCACGCGGTGATGCGCATCAACATCTCGGGCGCGTTCTACATGATGAAGGCCGTTCTGGACCATATGCTCGAACGCGGCAGCGGTCGAATTGTCAACCTGAGTTCAGTGATTGGACAGACTGGGAACATCGGGCAGGCGAATTACGCTGCCTCAAAGGCGGCCCTCTATGGACTCACCCAGAGCCTCGCGCTGGAAACGGCTCGCAAAGGCATCACCGTCAATTGCGTGGCTCCCGGATTCATCGAGACCGAGATGGTTGCCAAGATCCCTCAGCCGATCCTCGACGGCATCATCGAGAAGGTGCCGATCCGGCGGCTTGGACGGCCCGACGAGGTTGCTCGCGTGGTCCGGTTCCTCCTCGAGGACGAGTCGTCCTACATCACTGGGGCGATGTACGCAGTGAACGGCGGCATGTTCATGTGAACAGGTCGTGAGCAACGACATGGGCGAGGACACGGCCTACGAGGCTCTGCTGGCGAAGGTGGATCAGAGCGATTTCGGCGGAGCCTTACGCAGCGTGTTCCTCGATGACGCGATGCGTCATCCACTGCGCTTCGCTAAGGCAGGTCTGGATCTCTCCACCGGACAGGCGGCGGTAGCGGCGCGTGCGGCCCAGCGCGCATTCGGCCGGGGAAGCCGTGACCCGATTGCTCCGGGCGACAACCGCTTTGCGGACCGGACGTGGCAGGCGAACCCAGCGTTCCGGACCCTTGCGGAAAGTTATCTCAGCGCGGTGCAATGGGCGCAGCAGCTGGTCGATTCCTCACACGCTCCCGCGGTCCATCGCGAGAAGGCGCGCTTCGTGCTCAACATGATGCTCGACGCCATAGCGCCGACCAACGTGCCATGGATGAACCCCGCGGTCTTGAAAGAGACGTTCGAAACGGGTGGGCAGAACGTGATAGCGGGCGCGACCAATTTTGTCGACGACGTACTGCACAATGGCGGACGACCCCGTCAGGTCGACACCACGTCATTCAGCCTCGGCGAGAACCTCGCGGCGACACCGGGGCGCGTGGTGATGCGCAACTCGCTGATCGAGTTGCTCATGTACGAACCGCAAACCGATCTGGTCCACGCGCAGCCGATCGTGTGCAGCCCACCATGGATCAACAAGTACTACATCATGGATCTGGCGCCCGGCCGATCCTTCATCGAGTACGCGGTGCAGCACGGCTTCACAGTGTTCTGCATTAGCTATCGCAACCCCGACGCGTCGATGGGGGGCGTGACCTGGGACGACTATCTGCAGCGCGGGCTTCTGGCAGCGCTTGACGAGGTGAGCGAGATCACCGGATCACCGGTCGTGAACATTGTCGGGCTGTGCCTTGGGGGGACCATGTCGACAATCGGACTGGCGCACCTCGCGGCCAAGGGCGACGCCGCTCGAGTGGGTTGGATGACACTCACCAACACCCTGGTCGACTTCAGCGTCCCTGGCAATCTCGGCGTCTTCGCCGACCGCAAGAGCGTGACACGCCTCGAAAAGAACATGAAGCAGCACGGCTTTCTGGAAGGGTCCGCGATGGCGCAGACCTTCGACTGGCTGCGCGGCAACGACCTGGTCTGGAATTACGTCGTCAGCAACTGGTACATGGGCAAGACCCCACCGGCGTTCGACCTCCTCGCGTGGAACGGCGATAGCACGAACATGCCGGCGGCGATGCACACGCAATACCTGCGAGCCTGCTATGTCGACAACGTATTGATACGCCCGGGTGCGTTCCGGATCGCCGGCACCCCGATCGATCTCCGGAAGATCAAGCAGCCGATGTACATCCTCGGCGCCGAGAACGACCACATCGCCCCCTGGAAGGGATCGTATCTGACCACCCAACATGTCGGCGGCGAGGTCCGCTACACGCTGACCTCGAGTGGACACGTTGCGGGCATCGTGAACCCGCCTGGCAATCCCAAGGCGGCGTTCTGGACACGCCCGCACACCGACCGCGGTGTAGATGCCGAGACGTGGCGCGAGGGAGCAGAACGTGTGAGCGGGAGTTGGTGGGACGACTGGGTGGCGTGGGCCGCGGAACGGTCGGGGGAGCTCGTTGTGCCCCCACGCGTCCCGTCCGGCGATCCGGCGCCCGGGAGCTATGCCAAGGGTAAGGACGCTCGACCCTTCAAGGCACGCCCCTCAGCTCGCCGCCCGTCGCGTACGCGGACCGGCGCGACAGCGAAGCGTTCTTGACCGGCGATCCTCAGCGGGACTTCGGCTTTGCCTTGGGCGAAGCGCCTTTGGCCGGCGTCTTTGCTTTTATCCGCGCGGCTTTGGCCGCCGGCTCGCGCGCCGGGCGCGACGGTGTCCCGCGATCCGCTGACGGCTGCTGGGTGGCGATCAAACCTCGATAAACCTGGATCAACGCCTGCTTGGCTTCCTGTGTCAGCCGGCTGTCCACTCGGATCGCGTCCTCGACGCTCAAGCCGGGGCGTTCCACCGAGTCATCGAGCAGGCCGGCCTCTCGGTACAGAGTTTCGGCTGACATGTCGAGTGCATCGGCGATGCCCTTGAGCACCTGGGCTGACGGCGTGTACATACCCCGTTCGATCTGGCTGAGGTACGGATTCGAGACGTTGGCCAGCCCGGCGAGCTGGCGCATCGAGAGTGACATCAGCTCCCGCTGCGTGCGGATGAAGTCGCCGACTGACTTGAACGGTGGCGTGGGCTCGGGCACCAGCCAATCCTAGCGCTTGGGGCACCAAGCTGACGCATGGTTGACATAAGCAGCACGCGCTTGGTATACTAAGCACCGATAGAGAACCGCAATCCAAAGGAGACCACCCATGGCCGACTATCAGACGTATGTGACCGACCTGCAGAAGCAATTTCTCGCCGCGATCCAGAAGGTGGGCGAGGTTCAGGTCAAGCTCATCGAGGCTGTTCGCGACGTGCCGGCAACTCTCGAGAGTGGCCAGGTGACTCCCGCCGAGATGGTCGAGAAGTCGTTCGAGTTCACCACTCAGGTGCTTGACACCCAGCGTGACCTGACCCTTCGGCTCATCAGCGCCGCTGGTGGACCACCAACCAAGACCAGGACCGCCAAGCAAACTGCGTAACCCCTCGATACGGGTCGGGGCGACTCGATCCGTATCGGATCCAATGTCTACGAGGACAACGCCATGACCGAAGACGCCGAGTACCGCACCACCACTGCTGGAAGCTCGGCGTAGAGTGATCGGCGTGGAAGATGCTGTCATCGTCAGTGCCGTGCGGACTCCCGTCGGCACGTTCAGCGGCGCCTTCACCGAGGTGCCGGCAACCAGACTGGGATCGATTGCGGTGGCGGAGGCGTTGCGCCGCGCGGGCATCGATTCCGTTGACGAGGTGCTCATGGGCAACGTGCTCCAGGCCGGCCTCGGCCAGAACCCCGCGCGCCAGTCGGCGATCGGCGCCGGGCTTGCCGAGAGCGTTCCTTCGACCACCATCAACAAGGTCTGCGGCAGCGGGCTCAAGACTGTCGCCCTCGCTGCCCAGGCGATCCGCGCCGGCGACGCCGAATGCGTTGTGGCCGGCGGCATGGAGAACATGTCGCGCGCGCCGTACCTGATGGACAACGGGCGGTACGGCTACCGGCTCGGCCATGGACAGCTGGTGGACGAGTTGATCCGCGACGGGCTCTGGTGCGCGTTCGACGACTGTCACATGGGCAGCACCGCCGAGAATATCGCTCGCGAATACGAGGTCAGCCGCGAAGATCAGGATGGGTTCGCCGCCGGATCGCAGCAGAAGGCCGAGGCGGCGATCCAGAGTGGGCGCTTCAAGGATGAGATCGTCCCGGTCCCGATACAGCGAAAGAAGGAAACGGTCGTCGTCGACACCGACGAGCATCCCCGTCGCGGTACGACGATCGAAACGCTCGCCGCGTTGCGTGCCGCCTTCGCCAAGGACGGGACGGTGACCGCGGGCAATGCATCAGGCATCAACGACGGCGCGGCGGCTGTCGTGGTCATGAGCGCCTCGCGCGCCAAGGCCGAGAACCGCGTTCCCCTGGCTCGGATTCGCAGCTACTCGAGCGCCGGGGTCGCACCGCGCATCATGGGGATGGGCCCCGTGCCTGCGGTGCGCTCCGCACTCCAGAAGGCTGGAGTCGAACTCCGCGATATCGACCTCTTCGAGCTCAACGAAGCCTTCGCCGCCCAGGCGGTCGCCGTCGGTCGCGAGCTCGCCGTCCCTGAGGACCGCCTCAACGTCAACGGCGGTGCGATCGCCATCGGACATCCCATCGGCGCCAGCGGGACACGCCTTCTCGTCACGCTGCTCTTCGAGATGGCCAAGCGCGACGTCAACCTCGGTGTCGCCGCGCTCTGCATAGGTGGCGGGCAGGGGATCGCGATGGTCCTGGAGCGAAGCTAGCCCACGTTGCTCGCTGCGCGCTGCAAGGGCAGAGGTGGGTGGCGGCGAGCCCTCTTGAGCGCCCACCGATCGAGGCTGGAAAGGACCCATGCAACCCACCGACATGGACGAGGTCAGCGCCGTGTGGTTTGGCCATCCAGCGCTCGTGGCGCGGAGGTCAGCCCTCGAGAACGTCCAACCAAACCCAGCACAGGCTGTGCCACCGACCGAGCGGGAAGCGCGCGCAGCATGCGCCGGGAGACGTCTTCGACCGAGCCCATGCCTTCGATCTCCGCGACCAGCCCTTGCTTGCGGTAGTGATCGAGCACCGGCAACGTCTTCTCCAGGTAAACCGCAATACGGCGCTGGGCGGTCTCAGGCCGATCGTCCGCGCGCACGATGAGGTCCCTGCCGTCCGCCTCGCAGGCCAAAAGTCGGGGCTGGTCAGGCTCGAACCCGTAGCTTCGTCCGCAGCCCGGGCAGGTCAGCCTGGTCGTGATGCGCCGGATCAGCTCAGCCTCAGGCACGTTCAGGTACAGGACGCGGTCGAAGCCAGTCGCCATCGACGCCGCCAGCGCATCGAGCGCTCGGGCTTGCGGCACGGTGCGGGGGAAGCCGTCGAGTAGGAAGCCATCACGGCGGTCGCGCTCCCGTAGGCGCTCCCTGATGATGTCGATCATCAGCGCGTCTGGAACCAAGTCGCCGCGCTGCATGTAGGCTTGGGCGCGCAGCCCCAGCTCGGTCCGCTCGGCCACCTCGGCGCGCAGGATGTTCCCCGTCGCGATCGCGGGAATGTCGAGGCGCGCGGCTAAAAGGTCCGCTTGCGTCCCCTTACCACTGGCCGGTGCCCCGAGGAGCAGCAGATTCACTCGTGGCCTGTCTCCGCAGACAAATGGCAGCGCTCGCTCCATCGGCCAGTCGCATTCAGTGGCACGAATACCCGTATTGGGGAGTCCGGGCCCCTGGGGGGTAAGGGCGGCTTCGACGACCCACGGGGTTAGGATCGATCGTTCCTCGACGATTATTGCCGGCTCGAACCAGTCCACGACGGTAGCTTTCATGGGGCGACTCCTCGCGAATCTGTTGGGTCCGGCCCGGCTTGTACGGATCCAGTAAACGCTTGTGGCCCTGACCGGTCCAGGGCCGTTGGTCACGTGACTGGCGCCGAAGGTCCCGCAGTTTGCGGCACTTCCAGAGTTCGGCTGGGGTGTTGCTGAGATTGTTATGGCGGTCGGTCGAGCCTCAACACGGGCATTGGTGGAAGCCCCCAACCGATCAGTGAGGAGAGCATGCTCGTCACCGCCGAAACGAATAAGCGTATGACGGCGCCCAAGCAGGCAACGTCGGCCCGGGAGGCCGTCCGGCTGATCAAGAGCGGAGACCGTGTCTACCTCCACGCCGGCAGCGCTGTGCCAGGCGCGCTCCTCGGCGCCCTCCTGGACCGCAGGTCGGAACTTCATGACGTGGAGTTGATCCATCTCCACGTCAACGGTGACGTCGCCAGGGCGGCCTCGGCCGCGGCTCCGAACATCCGTCGTTGCGTTCTGTTCGTCGATTCGACCACGCGCGACGCGGTGGCGACCGGGGCGGCGACGTACGTGCCCGTGTTCCTCTCAGACGTGCCTCGCCTGTTCAGCACGGGCAGACTGCCGCTAGATGTGGCGCTCCTCCATGTCTCGCCTCCGGACCTGCACGGCTACTGCTCTCTGGGTGTCTCGGTGGACTGCACGCTCGCAGCCGCGCGCGCGGCGCGACTGCGCATCGCCCAGATCAACCCAAGGATGCCGCGAACGCACGGCGATTCCTTTATCCACCTGAACGACTTCGACGCTGTGATCGAGGTGGACGAGCCGCTGCCCGAAGCCTCCGCGCCTGTGATCACTGCGGAGCATCTTGCTGTCGGTCGAAATGTGGCAGAGCTGATTGAGGACGGGGCCACACTTCAGCTTGGGATTGGCGCGATCCCCAACGCCGTCCTGGGACTGCTCGGCGACCGTCGCGAGCTTGGAGTGCATAGCGAGGTGGTGTCGGACGGTGTGCTCGAGTTGGTTAGCGCCGGTGTGATCACCGGCAGTCGCAAGACCATCAACCGAGGCAAGCTCGTCGTGGCTTTCCTCAACGGCAGCCGACGCCTCTACGATTTCGCGGACGACAACCCGATGCTAGAGATGCGCTCTTTTGAGTACACCAACGACACACGGACCATCCTTCGTCTCGACAACATGGTTGCGATCAACTCCGCACTGCAGATCGATCTAACCGGGCAGGTCTGTGCCGAGTCGATCGGCGCCCGCATGTACAGCGGCGTGGGTGGGCAGATGGACTTCATGCGGGGAGCGGCGCTGTCACGGGGTGGCCGTCCGGTGATTGCCCTGTTATCAACCGCACGCGGCGGCCAGCTCTCGCGGATCGTCCCCACGCTTGCGGACGGTGCTGGCGTGACAACTTCGCGTGCACACGTGCATTGGGTTGTCACTGAACACGGTCGCATCGACCTCCACGGAATGGACTTGGCCCATCGCGCTCATGCTCTCATTGCCCTCGCAGCACCGGGATTTCAGGACGAGTTGACGGCGGCGGCGCTGCGCCGCGGGTTGTTCCGAGACGGCTGACTGCCCGAGATGTGACATTCGGTCCCGCGCGGATGTCACTCGCCTCTGTCGGCGCGGACACGACTGCTTCCATGCTGGCAGGCAGCCTGGCCGACACAGAAGGAGAACAATGGGGATCGCGACACGTACCCAGATCGCCGACCCGGCGCTGCCCCTGTTGATCCAGGGCGGTATGGGCGTGGCGGTCTCAAACCATCGCCTCGCCCGCGCTGTGGCCATGACCGGTCATCTCGGCGTCGTCTCTGGGACGGCTATCGACCTCGTGCTCGTGCGGCGGCTCCAGGACGGTGATCCCGACGGCGAGATGCGAAACGCGATGGCGCAGTTTCCACTAGCCGCCATCGCCGAGCAGGTTTTGCAACGCTATTTCCTTCCCAGCGGCCGCCGCGAGCGTCCATATCGCGGCATCTCGATGCACTCACACCGCGACAAGCACGCATCTCAAGACCTGCTCGTACTCGCCGCGTTCGTCGAGGTCATGCTCGCCAAGCGCGATCACCATGGGCGAATCGGTATCAACTTGCTCACCAAGGTGCAAATCCCCACCGTCCCGACGCTGTTCGGCGCCATGCTCGCCGGTGTCGACTACGTGCTCATGGGTGCGGGAATCCCGCGCGAGGTGCCTGGCGTTCTCGACCGTCTCGCGGCCATGGAGCCGGTGGAGACGCAGCTCGACGTCACCGGCGCCTCAGCCGCCGGCGTGATTCCCCATCTTCGCTTCGATCCCAATCGCTTCAACATCAGCAGTGCACCGAGTCGTCCAGCGTTCTTGCCGATCGTGTCGTCGCATACCCTGGCGACAGTACTGGCTCGCAAGGCGAACGGCTCGGTAGAGGGCTTCATCGTCGAGGCACCGACGGCGGGGGGGCACAACGCGCCACCACGGGGCACGCCCACACATGACGCAATCGGACAGCCACTCTACGGCGAGCGCGATCGAGTCGACCTCGCGGCAATGCGCGCCCTCGGCCTACCCTTCTGGCTGGCCGGCGGTAGGGATTCGCCAGCGCGCGTTCGCGACGCGCTCGCAGATGGTGCCACCGGCGTCCAGGTGGGAACGCTCTTCGCCTTCTGCCGTGAATCAGGTATTGCGCCGGCGCTGCGCCGCGCCGTGCTCGAGACCGTGGATCGCGGCCGCGAATTCGTCCTCACGTCGTCACGCGCCTCGTCGACTGGGTATCCATTCAAGGTGGCCTCGGTCCCGGAGACTCTCTCTGACCAGGAGGTGTACGCGGCGCGCACGCGTCGATGCGATCTGGGCTACCTGCGCGAGGCATACGTGAAGCCTCAAGGAGGCATCGGCTACCGGTGTCCGGGGGAGCCCGTTGCCGATTATGTCGCCAAGGGTGGAGAGGCGTCCGCCACGGCCGGACGCCTGTGCCTTTGCAACGGACTCGCTGCCACGGTGGGGCTCGGCCAAGTGCGGGTCGCCGGCGCTGAGCCGGGGATCATCACCAGCGGTGACGGTCTCGGCGCCATCCGGACGATGCGGAACGACCATGACGACTACTTCGCAGCCGATGTCGTCACCTACCTCATGAGGGGCGTGCGGGGCGCATCCGACAATCCCCTCATTCCCAATGGTCGCCAGCTGGACGATGCCATCGGCTGACGGAGTGACCAGGGAGACGACGCCGTCGAGCGGAAAGTGGACCGACTCGATCGCTTTGCCCGGCTCGAAGAGCACCGTCTTCGCCGACACAGCAGCCGGGCGAAGCTGGGCAAGCAACGCCTCCCAGAGGGGGCAGGCAGTGCCTGAAGGAGAAGGTTCCTGGACGGTGCGTACGGCAAGCTCATCACGTCCAACTCGAGGGTTATGGTCAGGAGCGCGCAGCGTCGCGCTGGCGCTCCTGCCCGGAATCAGTTGGCGGTGGGGGCGAAGGACCCGAGCTGATTGACAGCGGCAACCCCAAACTCGTACTGCCACTCGACAAACTTGGTGACGATGTCGAAGTTGCGATCCACCACGGCGTCGATGGCCGGGATGAGCTTCTCAGAGTTGGGAAGCATGAACACGGTCAGGGGAACCAGGACGGAGGTGATGCTCTTGAGGACCTCGGTGGCCGCGAGCTTGATCTCCGTTGTCTGCTGGAGGCCTTCTGCGATTGCAGCATTGGCGGTGCGGGTGTTGTCGGCGTAGTCGGTCATGACTGTTTCCTCGTCACCTCCAGATCCCGTTTGGGGGTCCTACAAGAGAGGCTGTGCTAAGTATACCAAGCGTCTGCTAGGTTGTCAAACCAGCTTGCACTCGTCTCAAGCGATCCACCAACGATGTGCTGCGGCCCTCCTGCACGCGCCGGTCGCCACGCACGGTGTTGCGCAAGAGGCGTGATGGACCTCAAACGTCTCGGTGCTACCCGAGGGCGAACTCTGGATCGCGCAGGAAATACCGCGTCTCGCGGCCCTCGTGGACCAGCATATGGCCCATTGGCTGCCGGCCCATGTCAGCCGAAGGGAGCTGGTGGTGCCCCCATCCAACTTGTGGAGGTCGCCGCCGAGCCCCGGTGACGAGAGCCTCGCGCAGGCCAGCATTCGCTAACGTACCTTGAGACTCGGCTGTAGTCTGATCGGACGGACGCTCAAGTGATACCGGTTCTCTTTCGTGAGGCGAGGCCCTAGGCTTCCGTGAGGCGCCGCGCCACCTCGTGCACCGCTCCACGGACGACGAGTGGCGATGAGACGTCGTGCCGCAACGTGATCGACGTCTTGTCCTCACCAGCTGGATCCAGGCGGACGACATACATGGGGTTCACGTATACAGACTCGCTGTCGTCTGTAGCCCCCCCGGCGCGTTCGAAGAGCACGAGGCGATGCCCGCTCGGCGCCGATGCGGTGTAGTCGTGTGCGACCCCCCGCGCCGTCGGGAACCGCATCATTCCAGGCTCTTCGACGATCGTGCCCGCCTTTCGCACGACATCGATCTCCGCCCTGACGTTCTCGAGGTTGGCGCCCAGGTCGTTGAGCACGCGCGCGCCGAGACCCTCGCCCTCAATGAGCAGCCCGAGTAGGAGGTGCTCCGTCCCCACGAAATCGTCGCCCATACGCCGTGCCTCGGTGAAGCAGATCTCGATCATCGTCTTCACGCGCGACGTGGGGATGATCTGCTGGATCGCGGTCCCCTCTTGAGCCCCGAGTATCGTTGCGATGTTGCGGCGAACATCGGCGATGTCGACGTTCATGCGGTCCAACGCAACGCTCGCGACGGTGTCGCGCTCGCGAAGCAGTCCGAGGAGGATGTGCTCCGTCCCGATGTAGCTGTGATGCGCGCGCTCGGCCTCCTCCTGCGCCAGCGTCAGCACCCGCTTGCTCGCCTCGGTGAAGCGCTCGAACGGATACACGCCTGCACAACCTCCTCAAGGATCGTCGATGCCGGGCCGCCAGTATGGCTGGGCCTGCCTCGGTTTGACGGACACGTTTGATGGGCCGAGCCCAGCCTGGCAGTTCAGTTGGCCGAGTGCACCGATCCCGTCGGGCGACAGTTCTGTGGCTCACCACAGCGTGCTCTCACCCGATCATCCATTGAATGAGTTCTGCGGCTGAGCACACCGACATTGATCGAACCTGTCGCTGCGACGGACGTCGGTCGACCAGGATGAGCTAATGCCAGATCATCAGTTCTTCTTCACGACGCTGGCCGACGCAGACTTGAACTCAGCAGCACAGCTTATGCAACCGAGTCTCGTTCTGTCGATGGACTAACCTGGTCGAGTGTGTGTTCTTTGGTCGGCGAGGAGGCGTCGGCACGTGTTTTCTCAGCTGGGTCGCATGCCCCCCACTGAACTCACCACGATCGTCACCAAGAGCCAAATTTCGACTGCGTGAATCATCGAGCCCTATTCGGCGATGATCACCGCCAACGCCTTCAGGGCTGTGGTCGATTGCGCTGCCCCAACTCGCGAACGATCTCCTGCGCGTAGAACGTTCTCCAATCCGTAGCGTGGGCTTCGGCTGTGAAAACCTTGTCGAGTTTGACCAGGAGGTAGACGAGCTCGCTGCGCACGGGCGGACTCCCAAGGAGTGTTGGCAGCTCCGAGAGATTGATGAGCCAGTCCGCGTACCAGGAGGCCCAGTCAGGGTCGCTGCCGTCGACGATTCGATAGACGCGGTGGTGGGTTTCGGCCGCCTCGGCAAGCAGGTCCTGAACCCGAACGATGTTGTCCCCCGAGTCGGCGTCCACAGCGCCAACCATACCCGGTGGGCCCGACAAGGGGAAACGCCCGCGAGCGGGACTTAACCCTGTTCCTTTGCGCAATCGCTTCGCGGTTGCGGCGGCGACCAGTTCGCATGAAAGTAAGACCCCGGCGCGATTGCAAGGGTCTCTTTCAGGAAGATGTTGAGTTGCGATGCGAGAGGCCGGACAAGCCCCTGTGGACTGGGGGTGTGCCCTGCCCGGCCGTCGCTCGAGCATTGAACGTCTCATTGGGGCGCTGCCGCTAGGAAGGACCGGTCGGAGTGCTAAAGACTCCCGCCGGTCCCGCGGCGAGCAGAGGGGCAATCCGGGGTGAGCGCCCATCAGATCGACCCGTATCTGCGCCACTCGGAGCAGAGTTGGCGGCCACCTTCCCCGAGACTTCGTTATGGTCTTGCGAAGATCCTCCTGCCGATCTCGGACTCCTTCCGATCGTGATAGAAATCAAGGGAGATGGGACCGTATTGCGGCGATGGGAGGATGACGGGTCACGCCCCGATGTGGCGTCGCTCTCCTGAGCGGGCATTGACTTTCGGAGGTGACCGGACTATTGTATCAATGTACTGATACATAGATACAACCCGGACCGCCGGTGGAGGCGTCAAATCATGGAAACGTCGCAGCTCACGGCGGCGGGAACGATAATTCTCGGCGTCAGCGCCGTTGCTCTGGCTGTGGCCTTCGTGTGGGCGGCGATGATGCCGAGCGAAGGACGGCTCGCAAGGTGGTCATCCCACTATGGTGTGAGGCTCACCGAATCGAACAGGTCACTGGTCGGGGCCTATCTGCGCAGAACCCGCTCGCTCCAGGTGGCGGGAGGCGCGCTTGGATGGCTGTTGTCACCCCTGTACATCACACTGTTCGGGCGGCCCCTTCCACTCACGGACAATTGGGTCCTGCTCGCCGTAGCCGGCTATCTTCTCGGCGCTGCTGTGGCTGAGATCACGTTGCTCAGAAGGTCCCAACGTCACTCGAGCGTGCGTGCTGCCGCGCTCGCGCGACGGGCGCTATCCGATTACATTCCCCCAGCTGCGGTATGGGCGATCAGGATGCTGCCTCTCATGGGCGTGAGTCTCGCGGTGATCTACGCGCTCGCCCCGAGGAACCCTCAGCGCACCGTCGATCCGAGCGTTGCCGTCATGGTCGCGTCGTCGGTTTTGGTGGTCGTGCTCGCGGCGCTCATCGAATGGTTCTTGAGAACTATCGTCATGCGGCCGCAACCGGCAATCACCAACGATTTATTGGCAGCAGACGACGCCATCCGCGCGGCTTCAATTCATTCGCTTGCGGCGGCCGGCATCGCGCTGATCCTGCTGAGCATCGGTTGGGCGGCGGTTTCGTTGGGTGACGTGATCGGCAGCAATGCGCTTAGCCAACTCTTGCCATGGTTCGGTGTCGCGTGTGACCTGGGTGCGCTGACAGCGTGGATCGGTCTCGGGCACCTCGCGACGTGGCGAGTCCGGCGGGGCGCGCCGGCGGTCAGCGGATGATCCTGCGCGTCGATGCGTCGACCGCGGTCCCGCCCTACGAACAGATTCGCAGCCAGCTCGCAACGATAATCGCCACCGGGCTGCTTCCTGCTGGTCAGCGACTTCCGTCCATCCGCCAACTCGCCGCCGACCTCGGACTTGCCGGCGGCACGGTGGCGCGAGCGTTTCGTGAACTGGAGCAGGGTGGCTTCATCATCTCGCGTGGACGGCACGGGACCTTCGTCTCCGATCGGGTGCCAGCTGGTGATCGTGACCGCGAACGAGCTCTCCTCGAGGCGGCCGGTGTTTTCGCGTCGCAAGCCGTCCAGGCGGGACTTGATCCGCGGCGAGTGCTCGACCGGGCCCTCGACGCGCTCACCTCCAGCGCGGTGGTCGAACCGATATGAGAACAGCGGATCGCGGGCTTGTCGCTCCTCGGCCGCGCACCCGCGCCGGTCATCGACTAATTCCAAAGCGCGGCAACCATTTCATCGGGTGTTAACTGCAGCGGATCGCGCCGAGTGAGCATTTGTCATATTTGACATTTTCACCACCCGAGCGTTCAGGCAGCATGCACCGCACAATACCTCGGCGTCGCGACAGAAGCATGACGAGCGCCGCTGAACGTCAGTAGATGAAGCCCTCGACGTCGGTGAGCGATGAGATCAATCGCTGGTCGACGATCCCCAGGCCGTCGACGTTGGCCTCGTCGACGATGAAGCTGGTCGGGTTCACCACCGACTCCACGTAGGCAACGTGCCCGAGCGGGCTGTAGCCGTTGCCTGGGCCGAAGACGACGATCGCGCCCACCCTCGGGATGATGCCCTCGTGCTTTCCCCGGGACGCCGCCGCGATGAGCCACTCCCAAGCGTCACCGCCCCAGGTGACGTCGCGCAGCGATGCGACGTACCACGTGCACTGGCCCCACGGGAAGTCATCGACGCGCGGGCCGTAGGCGAAAGGTGGCAGCGCTCCATCGATCGAGCCGGCTCCGTTTCCCGCCGCTCCCAATGTCGCTGCCTGCACGCCCTGGGCGGTCGCGAGCTGCGTGAGGACGTCCTCCAGTTGGTGCATCAGGGTCGCTGCCGAGCCGGTGAGCCGCGATGCCTGCTTCTGGTAGCGAGCCTGATCCTGCAGCGCCTGCGACTGGAGGGTCTGCACCGCGGCTGCCTGAGCCGCGATCTGCTGCTCCTTATGCTGCTGCTGCGACTGCAGTTCCGCAAGTTGGTCCGCGTTGGCGCGCACATCGAGCACCAGGGTGTTCATGTTGTCGGTCACCTGCCCGTAACTGACCATCGTGTCGAGTGCGTCCAAGAGTGTGTTGCTCTGGAGCAGCGTGGTGAGTGCGGTGCCGTTGGTAGTGAGCATGTACCTCGCGACGATCAGCGCGGCCAGGCGGCTCCGATCCGATTGCAGCGTTACCTGCGCCGCCTGCGTGAGCCCGGTTGTTGTCGCGAGCTGCGAGTTGGCAGCGGCCAGCTCCACCTGCTCCGTGTCCAGCTGTGTTTGCGCGGCTGCAGCCTGCTGCCCAGCCTGCACGGTCTGGGCCTCGAGCGGCGCGGCCTGCATCTGCAGCGCCATGATCCGCTGTTCCAGTGCTTGCACCCTCGACTGCAACTGCACGACCTCAGGACTTGGCGGGGAGGTCGGGCTCGGGCTCGGAGTGCCGCCGGGAGTCGGTGTGGTGTCGGCCCGTGCCGACATGCCGGATAGCGCGGCCAGGGCGCAAAGGCACAAGAGGGCCGAGGTCGGCCGGATGGGAATCAATGGGCAGGCGTGGCGTTCATGAGCAGCAGCGCAGCCAGTGCAACACGGTTGCCACGAGCATTTGGCCTACCGCAGTGTCACAACCCGGTTACGTAGAGGCAGAGCGTGTCATGCGACGCCTCAAGCAGGGTTGGTCGACGAGATCTGGATGGTCCCGCACCGCGGCTTCGCGCTAGCTGACCGACCGGACGCATCGAAAAGAAGCTGATGAGAAGTCAGTCGCGCGGCGAACAACCTGAGGTGAAAGCACGTAGGTTGGTTCTTGCCGGGCATCTGCGCGGGTCATCCCCGGCCTGCCCAGGCCGACGCTTGCATCGGGCGCTTGAACAGGCAAGCACGAAGTGCATGGCCCTAGACTCGGCGCGCACATCTCCCCAGGAGGAGTTCATGGCCACCGACTTGTGGGCGCTCATTCATCCGGAGCGGCAGGCGCTGCTCAACGACGTCGCAGGGCTCAACGACGAGCAGTGGAAGACGCCATCGCTCTGTGCCGGCTGGACCGTTCGCGACACGCTTGCCCACCTGACCTCGGCGGCGAAGATGACCCCGGGGCGCTACATCGTCGGCTGGGTGGGCACTGGTTGCCGTTTCAAGGCGTTGAACGAGAAGGGCATCGTGGCCCAGCGGGGCTCGACCCCAGCGGACACCGTGGCCGGCTTCAGGAGTCAGCTCACCGCCACCACGCATCCACCCGGTCCATTGCAGGCCATGGTCGCCGAGGCGGTGCTTCACGGCGAGGACATCCGCCGCCCGTTGGGCATCAAGCACGCGTACACGCCCGAGGCCCTGGTCGTGGTCGGCAACTTCGTCACGGGTGGCATCGGGTTCCTGGGAGGCAGGCGGCGTTCCATCGGGCTCAAGATGACGGCCTCCGACGCCGAGTGGACCCACGGCGACGGGCTTGAGGTAAGCGGTCCGTTCGCCTCGATCCTGATCGCGCTGACGGGCCGCAAGGCGGGCCTCGCCGACCTTCGCGGCGATGGTGTCGCCACCCTGACCCAGCGCTGTAGCAACTAGTGTCCTGTGCCCGAAGTTCGTAGGTAAAAGCGCTCAACGCTGCCGAGAATATCGTCAGCCGTCTTGGTCCCCACAGGGCACGAGTGTGTTCGACAGATGGTGCTCAGCTGTGAGGCCAGCTGCCGTGCGAACCCGGTCGTGTAGGCCGTTACGGACGGCGGCTCGACGCCTCCTGAGTCTCCTGCAACGGTGTTTCGGAGGTTGGTCAACCTGAAGTCCGAACCGCACTTCATCGGACGTTCCCCTTCACGAGATCGCACGCAGTTTGATCTATTCCCAATTGCTCGTCTTGAGCGCACCCGCCAAATGTCGCGTTGTTGATCTCGAGAGCAGTGGTTGATCCGGCACTCCCGATGATCCTCGTCGACTAACTCCGTTGCCTGCAGATCTCTCGAAATCGCTTGGACTCCAGGGTAGTGATATGAAATTGCTCGTTGCTCCGTGCGCCCAATCGGGGCGCAGTTCTGCAAGGCGATTCGAATCGGAACATCCCAGGAGAGCTTGCTCAGACGCGGCGGTTGCGCAGGACGCAGGTGTGAGCGAGCTTGTCATGCCAGCCCTGCTTGTACGTGTCCAAGCCGACCCAGATAAGTCCGAGACAGAACACCCAGAAGCTGAGCAGGTAGCCGAAGAAACGGCCGACGCTCTGACGAAAGGAGATCCGCTCCCCGGTCGTCTGGTCAACAACGCGGAGGCTGAGCAGCCGCTGGCCGGCGGTGCCGCCAAGCAGCCACCAAGTGAGCACGAAGTAGAACCCGGTGACCAGGAAATCCGGTAAGGTGGCGGCAGCAAGGACGTAGGTGGTTTCACTCGAGACGCACATACCAGACACGAACTGTGTACAGGTGCTGGTGCTCAAGAAGCCCTGCCGAGGGAAGAGAATCGCGAGGGGCAGCGCGAATGTGAACCCAACCACCATGGAGTCGATGAACCAGGCGCCGAAGCGAATCCAAAATCCGGCATAGGTCTCTAACGCGGGAGGCGAAACAGACCTTCGGGGCGGTTCCGGGTAGAAGGGCGGCGGCGGCGCCGATCCCCGTGGCGAGGGCGGCGATGCGCTCATCCCCGGAGTATGCGCTCGGCATGGGCGTGGGATATCTCGTCAAGACAAGGGCGATCACAGACGGTCTTGCCGGGGCTGACCGCGACATCAGTCAGCCCCGTCCATCGCCACCACCGATCGGCGCCGTGTTGTCGGTCGCATGCTGGCATTGCCTGACCCGCCTGAATGGTGCCGACGACACCGGCGACCGCGAACGTTCCGTGTCCGACTAACCCGCGATTATCCCTTCTACGGGCACCCTCCACATATCGCGCCGTTGCATTCAAGAGCATTGATTGATCCAGCACTCGGGATGATGATCATCGACTCACGCTGGTGGGCGCGGGTGACCCCGATCCCGGCCGGCGCGCCGCATACGGTTCGATCTCCGTGAGGCGAAACATCACTGTCTTCCCCAAACCCGTAGGGTTCTCTGAGCACTAGGCCGTGCTTCCTATGACTCTGTTCTTCGTCCAGGTCTTCGAAGGCGGGAGAGGCTGAGGCGGGTCCCCGCAGGACTTATCATGTTGGTCCCAATGACCGCCACGATCAACGACGAGCTCGTGGAGTTCTATTATCAATGGGACCGCTTCGAAAAGGCCAATGACGTCGAAATCATCGATTGCGATCTCGTGCAGCGCTCGGCAGACTTCCCGGGTGCTTTCGGCGCCCGAGAGGACGTCAAGGCCCGGCTACAAGAGCTCGTCCATCGCTACAAGATCGTGGCGATGGCGAATCCGTTCGTGCTCCAGAAGCTCGAAGCAAGCGAGGTATTCCTGCGCGCGTTGAGCGGAGCAGAAATACCGTTCCCCAGATACATCTCTGGCACCATTGGCGTGCTCCCGGAAATGATTCCGGCGGCGTTTCTGAAGACCACACGAACGGACTGTGCGGCACGCCTTCATCTTCTAGGATATGCCTTCACCCCGGACGGCGTGGAAGCTTTCATGCGAGAGAACCGTCTCGGCGCGGCCGAGATAACGGCAGAGTTCGATCAAGCTGAGCAGGTTCAGGTCTCAGCCATCCTAGAATGGCTGGGGCTTGACCTAAGGCCACGCTACGAGCTGCAGCTTGTTGATGTCGACGAGTCGTGGAGCGGCGAGACGAAGACCACGGATGCTGGCGAGATTTCCCTAAAGTTCAACATTAACGAGGAGCGAAGTCCCTGGATTCGTGGCGACCCCGAATGCACCGCCCTCCACGAAATCGGAGGGCATATCCTTCAGGCTGCCGCCTGGCAAAAGCAACTGCAAACCGGAGCGATGCCACCGGTTTGTGGACTAACCACGCTTCATGGTCCCGAGACCTATGTCGGAGAAGGGGTAGCTGAGACCCTGTCGTGGTTTTATCCGCCCGGACTCCTAAGCGAGGCCGGCGAACTTGCAGTACGTCTCCATTGCGCCGCCGAGCTGCACTGGAACAACGCGTTCATCATGGCCGGGCAAGGTCGCTCTCGCGACGAGGTACTCCAGTTTCTCGACGATCATATGTTGACGTATCGAACCCGTGAACAACGTCGTAAACGCCTCGAGCTCGTTGCCAAGGATCCGCTCTCGCGGACTTACAAGTACTCGTATGGGATTTCGATCTACCACCATCTCCTGTTTGCTGAGCACGCGACTCCGGTCCAGAAGCGCAATTACATATCGCATGTCTTCGGCAGGGCATGCTCCTATCAAGATCTCGCTTATTCGTATCCGGGCTGGTATCGTCAATCGTCTGATCTCGTGAACGGCTAGTGAGCTCCGCACCCACCTCCTGTTGAGGATATCGGCGCCCAGTGGCGTCGGAGCGAGGGGTGGGCACGTTCATGTACGCGTCCACGCGAGAAGCCCCATGGGAGGCTATCGCTGGCCGTTTGCGCGGCGGGGCGAGACGCGCGAGGTCCGGACTGCCCGTAATGCCAAATTATCCGTTCTAATCGCGGCGTTGGATATAGGCAGTTTCACCTTTACCCACAGGCCTTAACTCTCTACCCCCGGTCATCAGCCTCGAGTGATTCCAGCTGTCACCAGTACTCGAAATGCCTCATGAGCCAGCAGGGTATGATCCGGGTAGCGTAAGCGGAGGGCAAGGTGTGCGGGCTTTGGTCAACGGATCCAACTGCTATTCCTCAGCGCTGATGGAGTCCCGGAGCCTTCGTCGCACCCGCCCGGCAGGAGACTCTGTGGATCCGGGCTTGTGAGTTCGGCATCACCGTCTGCTGGTTGAGAATGTCTCCCCGCCAAGAGCCTGAGTCTTGCGACTGCGGAGGAAACCCGCGGAGTGGATCGTAAACCTCGACTCCTGGTTGTCGACGACACACCCGAGAACGCGCAGCTCCTCGAGGCTATGCTGTCCCCGCATGGATACTCGGTAGCTCTCGCCTTTTCCGGCGGCGAGGGCCTCGAGAAAGTTCGCACTGGCGAACCTGACGTCGTCCTCCTCGACATTCTGATGCCGGACATCAGCGGATACGAGGTCTGCCGCCGAATCCGCGCCAACCCTTCGACGCGGCTGCTCCCCGTGGTAATGCTGACGTCGAGTCGTGACCAAGATAAGGTCGAGTCCATCGAGGCCGGGGCCGACGATTTCATCGCTCGACCATTCGATCCGCGGGAACTGCTCAGCCGCGTGCGGTCGCTGTTGCGGATCAAGGAATATCAGGACGCTGTCCAGGCGCAAGCCGCGCAGCTCGCTGAGTGGAACCAGACCCTCGAGCAACACTTTCGCGGTCAGCTGGAGCAGCTTGAGGAACTCGATCGTCTCCGCCGCGTCTTTTCGCCCCCGATACAACCAACTCATCCGGTCCGACGCATCCGCGGTGCGAATCAGGTGTCTGCACTGGGGGGGAAGTTCCAGCGGGAGGGCGAATACTGGACCGTCGAGTACGAGGGACGAGTCCTGCGTCTGCGCGACGGTAAAGGGATACGCGTCCTTGCTCGACTGCTCGCTGACCCGGGACGGCCGTTTGCCGCGCTCGAGCTCGAGCGTCTCGGTCTACCAAGGGAGGGATCCGTCGCCCGCGCGGTTGCGTCGAGCAACGCCGGTGAACTCCTCGACGATGATGCGCGGCGAGCGTACCGGGTGCGTGTCGCGGAACTGGGGGAGCAGATCGAGGCAGCGGAGACCGAGGGCAGGTCAGACGAAGCTGGGCTCCTCCGCGAGGAGATGGACTTCATCGTCCGTGAGCTGAGCCGGGCCTTCGGTCTCGGGGGACGGTCGCGCCAGGCGGGGTCAGTAGCGGAGCGAGCGCGCTTGAATGTGATGCGCGCGGTGAGGTCGGGGATCGAACGCATCGCAATCGCAGACGCTGGACTGGGCGCTCATCTCAAGGCGACGATCCACACGGGCACCGTGTGTTCGTACGCGCCGGATCCTCGCGCGCTCGTTGCCTGGGATGTGACCAGCAACGGCGGCCAGTACGGCTGAACGCTGCACCAAGTTATGGCGGCGGTGTGCTCCCGATTATCTCCGGTGCGGTGCAGAACCTCAGCACCCGAGCGGCGAAGGTCGTGACGTTGATGGGCTTGACGATGACTCCGGCAAAGCCGGCGCGTGCGAATCGCTCCCGATCACTCGCCATCGCCGAGGCCGTCACAGCAACCACGGTGATCCCTGTCGTGACAGGATCGGCTTTCAGGTGTCCAAGCGCAGTGACGCCGTCCATATGTGGCAGCTCGATGTCCATGAGAATGACGTCGGGAGACAGCCTCGATGCGATCTCCAGACCGCTCTCGGCGTCGACGGCCTCAAGGGTGCGGAATCCGTAATTCCGCAGGAGGTCGCCGGCGAGCAGGAGGTTCCTCTCGTTGTCCTCGACGATGAGCACCAACTGGCCGTTCGCGCGGGAGCTGACACCGCGGTCCACTGCTCGTTCGTCGACGTCGGCGTCCGCCGCTTTAATGCTCCAAGCCGAGGCGCTTGATCGCTGGGCCTTCGGCAGCCAGAACGTGAACGTGCTCCCTCTCCCGAGCGCGCTCTCGACGTCGAGTTGTCCGCCGTGCAGCTCGACGAAACGTCGCGACAGTGCCAGCCCCAAACCAGTCCCCTCCCGCATCTTGGATCGGCCGACCTGCTCGAAGTCCTCGAATATCCGCCCCTGATCCGCGGGTGCGATACCGACACCATCGTCACGCACGCTGACCACAATCACATCTCCGTGGCGACGCGCGATGACATCGACATGGCCGCCTCGTTCGGTGAAGTTCAGCGCATTCGAGAGCAGGTTGAAAAGCACTTGCTTCAGCAAGCGCTCGTCGGCCTCGATAGTGCCAACGCTCCGGGCAACGTCCAGCTGCAGCGCGATGCTCTGCCCTGCGGCTCGTTCCCGCATCAGGGCAACCGAATGCTCCACCAGATCGTTCAGGGCGAAGCTGCTGACCTGGAGTTCCATCCGCCCCGCCTCGATCTTGGACAGATCGAGCACGTCGTTGATGAGCGTCAGGAGGTGCCGGCCCGACGTCTGGATCGCGGTGACATATTGCGTCTGCTTCTCATTGAGATCACCGGCCAACTGCTCCTGCAGAACGTCAGAGAAGCCGATCACAGCGTTGAGTGGCGTCCGCAGCTCGTGAGACATGTACGCGAGGAATTCCGATTTGTGCCGGCTCGCCTCCTCGAGCTCCTGATACAGGCGCCCCAGCTCGTCGTTCATTCGGTTGAGGTTGGTTGTCAGCTCGCCCAGCTCGTCGCGGTTCGGCACCTCGACGTGTCCCGAGAAGTCGCCGGACGCGATCGCTGCCAGCTTCGTGTTCACCTTGCGGATCGGCCCGAGGAGCACGCTGGATAGGACGACGGCGAGGAGCGCGGCCAACACCGCACTCGCGGCAGCAACGCCGATGAAGAGATGCTGGGAGGCGAGGTAGGACGACTGGTTCTCCGCGGGCAGTTCGTTCGCCTCGGTTTGCGTCTCGTTCACCAACTTGATGGCCTGACCGGACAGGACGGTATTCTCGGCTATCTCGGCGACGTTGTCCTTGTATGTTCCATTCAAGTCGCCAAAGGTGAGGTTCGAGACCCCAAGGGCGATCGCGCCATACTCGGTGTTGATGTCCTGGAGGAGGCTCCTTTCGCTGGACGAGGGCGTGAAACCGAGCTCGTCCAGTTCGGTCTTGGGCTCCATCAACTCGAGTGTTGATGCGATCTTCCCGTCGTCCTGGTCGAGCAGAGGGAGCGAGGCGTCCTCACTCGATTCCCCACATTGGTTGTCCAGGAAACACCCGGTGAGGACCTCGCTGCGGTTCTCCAACTCGATGCCCAGCTGCCCGCTGTCGACTGCGAGCTGCTGGTATGCGGCCAGGCGTCGCGGTAGTTGGCTGAGGGTGTTGGCGCGGCTGTTCAACTGACTCATGACTCCGAGACCCAACACCCCGACGGTCACGAGCAGGACCACGATGACCGCGAACGCAAGAAGAAGCTTGCGTTGTACGGAGGTGGAAATGCGCGCGACACCGCGTACCAGCAGGTTGCCTGCGAGCGCGGTCACGGCTTCATTGCTGCCAGCTGTGCCCGGGCTGGCCCTGCAGAGACCTCGACAGGTTGCTCACACTCAGCCCCAACGCCAGTTCTCTGGATAGATTTGCAACAGCGGATCTTGTGGGAACGTGCCTCGTAGGTCCTTGTTGACCATCGATAGCTGCCCATAGGCCACCGGCAGCCAGATGACCGGCAACTGCTTGGCGAGGTAGTCCTCGTAGACGTACATGGCCTGCACGTTGTTGCTGGACTCGGTCGCCAGGATGTCGCTCTCGGCCTGCTGGTCGCAATACCCTCCGCCGTCAAACGCGGCGGTCAATAGATCGTTGGCCGGCCCGGTGCACGCCCAGAGTTCATCACCAGTTGGGTAGTAGTCAGGTGCATAGAACCAGCCGGCGCCCCAGTACGACATCTCCCAGGTGCAGGTCGTTCCGGCGCAGGGGACCGCACTGGCAATGACGGTGCTGAAAGGCGCAGTACTCAGTCTGATCTGAATGCCAGCCAGCGCGAAGTCCGTCTTGAACTGCGCCATCTCCTGGTCCAGGGAAAGCGTGCCGCTGACGTATTGGAGGCTGAACGATGCCTCCGCGCCTTGCGGGATGCCAGCGCCGCAATGGCCGGCGCCGGTGCCCGGGCTGGCGCATGTGCTCACCCCTCCGACGTTGACCGTCCATCCATTGGTCTGAAGCAGGGACACTGCGGTGCTCGGGCTGTACGGATAAGGGTTGGTCATCTCGAACGTGTCAACGAATTTCGAGGGCGGCTTCACCGGCACCGGGCCATACGTGGGGTAGCCGTATCCGAAGAACGCCTTGCTGATGAAGGTGTGCTGGTCGACCAGGTACTGCATCGCCTGTCTGAAGTAGAGCTGCTTGAAGATCGGACCGCTGGAAGGGCTGCTGAAGTTCTCCGGTAGGTAGGTGATCTGCCAGCCCGTCCACGGTTGGAAGTCGTAGATGCTGCTCAGGGAGGCTCGTTGCACGACATCGCGGTCGGGAATGTATCCATAGTCGACCGTGGTATGGGTAACCGAGGTTGCCGCTTTGAGTTGATTGAACTCGGTTGTGTCGTCGGTGAACGGAACCTCGTTGAACTGCGTGAGGGTCGGCTTGATGGGTCCGCCGTAGCCGGGGTTCGGGACCATCGAGACGTCGCCCGCGGTGTCCATCGACTTCAGCTTCCACGGCCCCGAGACGACCTGCCAGAGCGGATTGGTGTCGTACGTCGAGATGCTCTTCGACTCATAGTCGAGGAACTTGTAGACCGCCTGCGCACCCACCGAGGTCTCGTCGTAGTTGCCGACGGGGCCGGCGGGCGACTCCTTGTCCCAGACGTGCTGGGGGAGCGGGGTGATCTGGCTCAGCTCGTTGTAGGTGAAGAAGTACGAGCCGTACGCCTGGCTGAGGTTGAAGGTGATCTGCAGCGAGTTGGTCGGGTTGATCGTCGTGCTGGTCACATTGTCGGGATAGTCGCCCGGCGTGTAGCCGCCCCAGTTGCTCTTGTTGGCGGTGACCAGGTTTTGCCAGAACTGGATGTCGCGCGCCGTGATCTGGGTGCCGTCCGACCATCTCCAGCCTCTGAGGGTGATGGTCACCGACTTGCCGTCCGACGAGTAGACGGGCGGATCGGCGAGACTCAGGCTGTTATTGAGAAGCACCTGCCCATTGGTGCCGAACCAGTAAAGCGGTCGGTACATGAGGTACTGGAACTGGCTCAAGGTCCCGGTATTGAAGTCCTGGCCGGACACGAGCGGAAAGATGTAGCCCGGTTGCAACCCCGGCGCTTCGGCAAAGGTCGCTGTGGTCTTCGTGACCGTCGGGCCGGCGGAGTTGCCGCACGCCGCGAGGAAGATGGCTCCCAAACTCACCATCGCGGGCAATCCCGTGGCCTTCCTGGCCCTTGTCACGGATTGGAATATAGCGAGACCCCGGACCTCCCGTATGGCTTTATCCGTGGCCCGCCTTGTCGCCGGACGATGATGAGTGACGACCCACGTCAGTTCGGGCGCCGCGCCCCGCCAGGGTGAATCCTGGCTCACCGGTAGGGGCGCGGCGCCGCTCGTGACCGTCTCAGCCGCCGATGTTCACGACGAAGCCATGCGCGATGGCGTCTGAGCTCTCGATGTACTCGCCGACGACGACGTCTCCGTTTGCGCTCATGTTCTTGATGAACGTTCCGTCACCGTTCGCCGTCCCGACGTGCGGATCGTTGAGCGGAGTGAATTGCCAATCACGCAACAACCACCCATGTTCCACCCCGCCGCCATCGGTGATGTTACCGACGATTGTGCCGCCGTTCGAAAGTGCGGCTGTAGCGGTGCCCTCTCCAGCGCCGCTACCGGCTCCGGGAGCGTTGATGCTGGTGAAGATCCCCGCCGACTCCACAAAACCATGAGTGACGTTGTTGCTGTCGATGTACTCGCCAAGAATGACGCCCGCGTCGGTCTCGCTGGCCAGGATCGTGCCCTGGTTGGCCGCGACGCCTGCGTGAGGTCGATCCACCGTCGTGAAGACGCCACCCTTGTCGACGAAGCCATGATTGACGTTGTCGCTGTCGAGATACTGCCCGACGACCACACCGTTGTCGTTGATATCCTCGGCAATCGTGCCCTGCCCGCCGCCCGAGCCCGCCTTCGGATCGTTGACGGCGCTGAAGCCACCTCCCGGCCAGCGCACGAAGCCGTGCCAGACCCCGTTGTCATCGATGTAGGCGCCCGCTATCGCGTTCGAGTCGTTGATCCCGGATGTGAACGTCGCCCCGTACGTCCCCGGGAAGTCGAACTTGACGACGTTGCTTCCGGACATGAGGTAACCATGATTGCCACCCGTGGCGTCCTGATACGTGCCCGTCATCACGCTGGCGTTGGTCACACCGTTGACATAGCTGCCGAACCTTCCGACGTTGACAGTCAGGAATTGGAGCGACCGAGACGCTGCCTGCACTGGCGGCGCCGCCGCGAGAGCGAGTGCAGCGCTCGCCGTAACTACTGCGGCGACGCCTGCCCGTCGCCTTCCGCCTCTGAGGGATCTGAGACCAGACATTGGACACCCACACCGCGGACTGGTCGTTATCGCTACGGCCGAGTTGTCCGCGTCCACTTAGTCAGGCGATCAGTCGGAATGCACGCATGTTCAACTCCAGTGAACATTTCCGACTGGGGCAGTGCAGCCTCCGGTCTGGTGGCCGGGGTGACCAGCGCGTAAGACGGCGACAGTCTTGAGGCCTGCCATGGCGCAGTTCGGGGCCTCTCACTGCGCAATATGACCAGCCGAGCCGAGGATAGACCAGCGGAATCGGTCTCGCTGGTGGCTCGCGGTTACTTGTTCGGGCGTCTTCAGGAAGCTGGCGGCGGTGCGGACGCAGAAGTGGGTGATCCAGGATTGTGCTTCCTAACCGCGGCCACGTTTCGGTGTGCCCTTGAGTTCACCAGCAGCGAATGACTGCGAAGATCGTCTGGTCACCATCAATTGACTCGAACCGTCCTGGTCGGCCGTGAGGCGCTCGGCGACGCACTGATCATGCGCATGACACGACCCATTGCGTGCGGTTGCTCGGGCCGATGGCTCCCGGTGAACAGAGTTACGCGCCTTCACGCTTAGATGGACGGCACCGCATGGGCCGAAGCCGTACACACCAATGAGGGACGGCCACCCGGGATCCTTCAAGCCTAATGCCGCTTGCAGTCAGTACACCACGGCAGCGCATACCTTATCGCTCTCCCACTTCGACATGCTTTGTCCGACGACCCCGCAACGGCGTGAGGGTCACCGAGCGGATCCATTGGACCTAACCGTGTTCGGGCCTCAGCTTAGGGGATATGCCTGAATCTCTAGCGAACACCATTCAAGCACGGCATTCGGGTGCCCAACCTTGCGCCTGTCGCTAGCGCCTAGCACCGAATACTCGCGTCGAGATCCATCGAATCGGAATACCATCCGCGTCGGCGTCGAGCTGCGACCTATGAGTCTGACAAGGTCACGTTCGCGGGGAAGGTTCGCGGGCAGCTCCTCGGGAGCCAGTAACGGATGTCCTTGCAAAGCGATCATTTCGCTCCCGATGATGTGACCAAACGGATCGCCGCTGGCGCGGGGATCAGGCTCTCGGGAAAGCGACGTTACCACCGCAAACTCGCTCCGGGTCTTCTGCACTAGGATCGGTGCCCCGGACGTTATCAGCCCAGGTGGCAACCCTCGCCGCACTCTGCGAGCCATGCCAGCACAAGCCCCGACTTCGTAGTCATCGACAAAATCTGAGATGTTGTCGTGAGAATCACAATTGCCGAGTGGTAAGCCGACTCTGTCCAGCCGGCCGATGACCTCGCCAGCCTTAGGATCCACGACGTCCCAACTCACCGAGTCGACAACGTTCTGGCTAAGCAGCGCGGTCACAGCGAGGTCGGTCAGGGGAGCCGAGTAGCCAAGCACCACGATGCGCCTAGCAATCGAAAGCGCTCTGGCAGCGTCGCTCCATAGAGAGCGAACAAGGCCCAACGAGTAGAACGGTACTTTGGTTGCCAAAGGAGGAACGATGAATGGCTCGGAACCTGCGAGCGCGGCTGGAGCATCATCTTCGGTGACACTGCCTGGAAGTCTTCGTACGGTCTCACCCGTTCTGTCAGCTGGATTCCAATGCCAGTCGATAGAGCCGTGAAGCTTCAACAGGCGAAAGGTCTCGGGAGGGACGATTCCCCAAGGGCTCGGAAGAGCAGGAATAGGGATGTATCGAAGGATCGCTCCAGTCAGGTTGCCGTCAGACCCTGGGATGTCCCCACCCTCCGTCGCCTGTTCGACGATCGTGTCGTAGTTAAGAGTAATCACCGTCCTACGGTTTACATGCCAAAGGCGAATCAGACGGTGAAGCCAATCCGGCGCCCTCAGCATGAAGTCACCCTGTGGCTCCTCCACAAGCTCAACGAGTTTGCGGCTGATATCGAGGAACAACCCGTAGTTGTAGACGTTCGCGGACTCCGAAAGGAATGGCTGCCGTTCCGCGAGTGTAGATAGCCAGATCTCAATGTTGCCTCCAGGGACGTGCCCTCGCCGAAGTAGGTTCCGTATGCTCGGAGGTACCGTGGCAGCATGTTTCGGCGAGCTGAGTAGCCAGTTCCTGATAGATTCCCCAATGTCGTCGAGCGTCGGCATCAACGGTTGCACTGCGCGCGAGAATCCCGCCCCTAAGATGAAAACGTCTCGCGAATCAACCATCCCTGGCTAGCCTACCGCTGGACTGCCATCCAACGATGGATCGCTACTAGCCTCGCCTTCCGATCTCCCGCGGGCAGGATGGGATCCGGGCAGGACTCCGTGGGCCATGAGGATGCAGGCAGCGGCAATCAGGCCCATGCCTTCTCGGCCTCAATGACGCCTATCAAAGTGGCTGCTTTCGCGCCGCGAATCCCGGCCGATCTCTGGAGGGGATAATCGCTGGGCGGCTATGCCTCCAACTCATGCAAGTAGGCCATGCCGTTCTGCGAAGGCACTGGGCCGTGCGTAAGTAAAGGTGAGCGATTGCGCGCTTGGCCCACTCTGGCTGCGCCAGTCCTTGCGGTAGGTCCAATCCGCCGGCTCGACCACGTCAGGAATAGAAACTCCGTCGGCCGCGTCATCGCCACGTAGAGAAGGCGGCGTTCCTCGCCGGGATCTCGCTCCGCGAGTGGGACGACACCCTCTTCGACTCCGACCACTATGGCGGCTCGCACGGTGAGCCCCTTCGAACTGGCCATCCTCATAAGGCGTACCGCTCCTGCTGATCGTCCCGAGCGTATGTCGTTCCCGACTGGTTGGACTTGACCAAGGAAACGGCCCAGGCCCTCCGTACGATCGACCACCGTGTCGATCTCCCTAAGCAGCTCACCAAAGCGCTCCTCGCAACCGCCGAAACGAGCGGCCTCCTCGGCGAGCCACGTTCCCCAGCCGTGATCGCCTAGATCCACGTTCCTGAGTTCGACATCGTTTACAAGCTCAATCACGGGCCGCACAACAGCATCGACGCGCTGACGCTGCACAGCAGATAGATTCTGAAAGCCGTCGTTGTACTCGGCGATTAGGCGCGAGGCAAATCGAGCGTGGCCATCGGTGGCCGCGTCGTAGAGGTGGCTTCTGATTGATGCGCCGATGCCTGTGGTGAGATGCAACAGTGTCCACCACGCAAGCGAGTCTTCGACGTTAACGAGCAGCCGAGCAACGGCTAGGAGTCGTCGGTTGGCGGATTCGTCAAGCATCGTCTCCACCTCTCCCGTGTCAACTACAGGGACGTCGTGCGCAGCCAGACGCTCGGCCAACGGACCAGACCATCGCCCGTATGGGTTAGTACGAAACAGGATCGCGATGTCCTCAGGGCTAATTCCTTGGGTACCAATTAGCCATTCGGCGAGCCGCGCAGCGCCGTCGGCCTCTTGATCCCAGTTGTCGAATTGAAGATACCTGGCTTCGCCAGCTATGCAGTGTGGGCCTGGAGTGAGCGGCGGGCGCGAGGGTCGCCCCGGTAGCCCCTCTATTACATGGCGCGCCCACATGAGAATCGAGGTTGCGCACCTCTGGCTGATAGATAGCGAGTAATCGGCGGCACCCGGATAGTCTTCAGCAACGAATCGTCTAATTCCAACGGGATGAGCTCGTCGGAACGAGTAGATGGACTGATCGTCATCGCCGGCGGCGACCAAGTGACGCCCTCGAAGCGTGATCTCATGGAGCATCGATAGATCGCATTGGTTGAGGTCCTGATACTCATCCACCACGAGAAGTTGCCAGTCACCCAGCTGAAGCTCAGGGTGGTCCTGAAGCGCACGGAGGAGCCGGAAGGGGAGCTCAGCCAAGAGCGAATAGCCAAATATGGTCCGATGGTGCTCCCAGATCCCTGCGAAGCGATTGCGAATCTCAGCGGGTAGTTCGGGGTCTTCGATCGGCTCGAGCGATTCCCAGTTCGAAGCCATCTCCGCTCGCGCGCGATCGGCCAGTCGTACTCCGCAACCGATCAGCTCGCTCAGGTGCTCCCGGATTAGCTCGCGCCACTCCCAGTCATCGGCTAAGCGGATGGGCTCGGGAAGCGCGGAGGCTCCAGGGTTTGAGAGCAAGGTGGCAATTGCGAACGAATGGATCGTGCTGGGCGTCGACAACTCTTCGGGATGCTCTGCAATCTTTTCCTTCAACTCGTTGGTGGCGGCTCGGGTGAAGGTCAGTAGCTTCCCGCGAACACCGTCCGAACCGAGCCGAAGCAAAAGGCGAATGACCGTTGCGCTCTTGCCAGTACCCGGTCCGGCCAGTAAACGTCCGTGTCGTTCACGCGGATGAGCTATGACGGCTTGCTGCTCGTCGGTAGGTGTCCAGGGCATTGTCTATGAACACATAATGGCTGAAAGTAGTACCCAACATGGCGAATCGGGCAGATGCACCTCGGCTCCCTCCGAAACAGCAGCTTATGGCGACGAAGCCTCATGCCGGTGTAATGAGAAGTTATCTGCTCTTAAGCCCTCCCCGGATTCGGGTGCTGTCAGTCTCAAGAGTACCAGCTGATCCGATGAATCCTCTGGTGGTCATCGACTGAGCAATGGCGGTGAAATTTGCAGTTGCGGTGCAACTGCTCGCGAAGGTTTTGGGTCCACTGCATGATCCCGGCGCAGGTGTCGAATTCTACAAATGCGTAGAGAGCTCAAGGGTAGGCATCGAACACTTTAACAACTGCATGTGCTGTACTTGCATCTGCCGATCCTGAAGCGTGTCCATGACGGCAGCACCCTTTTCCGTCGGTTGAAACGCGAGTACGCGGCCGCTGCACGCGGCAGCATTTGAACCGCGGTCGTCTAGGACCTCGGCGGGTGACATCGAACGAATGTCCCATACGCACCATGTCCACGCAGACACCTGTCGCTGCCGACCAGATGCCCCACATGCTGGGCACGCAACCGCGGCACCTTCGCCACGGGGACGCTCAAAGACGTGGTTACAATCTTTGCACTCAGCGAATGCCTGCTGGTGTCCCAAGGTGCACGTAAACCGATCGCGTTCCGAATCCACAAAATGTGGTCGCTTCGTCCGAGCATCGCGACCATCGGACACACGTGGCTGACGCGTAGCAACAGCGACCCGGCGTGCCGCCACAGCCGATCGTCGCTTAGGAGCTCAGGAGCGGGCATCTGCTCAGCGATCTTAGTCAAACCTACGACCGGCCTCGGCGCTCCGTCACTTCTTTGACCAACTGCCGCCGCCACCCGTGGAGCGATGCCAGAGATGACTGCCCTCGAGTGCTGAACGAGCGAAGCGCGTGGTGGCTTTCGCGCATCCCTCCCCATCTGGAGACCACGACGCTGCCGGGTTCGACCTGACCTGCCTTCCTGCTTCAGGACGTCGCAAGCGGTCAGTGAAGGCTGCGCGGCGTCGATTCACGTCGACCCTTTGCGTAACCCCCTCGGGCGATCCGGCGGGCTGGCGAGGCGCACTGAGCAAACGACTTTCCGCGGCTGCAGGCTTCACCCGATTCGCGCGCTGTACGAGTTGACGGCTACGCAGTGGCGTACGGGCTCACAGACCTGTACCTCGGTCCGCTAGCGACCACGTTCTCGGACTCACTCGCCGAATTGCGCCGTGCCTCCTAAGGTCGACGAGGGTCCACCGTAGCCGGTAGTGCAACTCGGATCCGTTCGTCTCCCCATGTCGCTCCTCCAACTGGGCTGGAGAGAAGTGCCCCAGGCGTTCCACCGTAAGCCGAAGGTCTGATGTCGTCGCGGTTCCAGCTGACTCGGCGAGGGCCTGGAGGACGAGGTCTCGGAGGCCGGCGACGGATGGGAGGCTGGAGGCGCTCATGGCGGGAATTCTACTCGGTATCACGCTTACCATCCCACGCGGTGCTGACAGCCGCTCAGAGCGCCTCGATAACACGCTGTATCGCGTTATGGGGAGGCTCGTGTTCCCACAGGCGAATGACAGTCCACCCAGCCGACGCAAGCAGCCTGTTGGAGTCGGCATCTCTTGCCTGGTTCCGGGCAATCTTCGGGACCCAATACTGAGCGTTGCGCGTTGGGGCAACATAGTGTTGGCTGCATCCATGCCAGAAGCAGCCATCTACAAATACGGCAACCTTCCGCTTTGGAAACAGAACGTCAACGACGGGGAAGCGGCCGCCGAGAGGCCGCGCGGCCACAAGATAGCGGTATCCGAGCGCGTGTAGCTGTCGGCGGATCACCAGTTCGGGCTTTGTATCACGTTTGCGGTTTGCTCTCATGACCGCGCGTACAGCCGGGCTCGACGCCCAGGACTGTGCACTCACGCCCAGCGCCGAGGTCACGAGCTCTCGCACGATTCGACTCGCATCACTAAACAGCTAGTAGTTGTTCGCTCGTGTCCTGACCTAGGGCAAGCAACGCGGACGCAGCGATCAACCGAACCAGGTCAACGTGTACCGCGTTACCTAGTGCATGAAAGGCAGCACCGCGCGACAATGGAAGTAGGTGATCATCCGGGAAGCCTTGCAGACGCAAGCCTTCGCGCCGTGTCAAGAACCGGTGCTCTGGGCCCAGAATCGGTATCTGCGTGGTAGTCATCGCCACAAGGGCGGGAGACGCGGTCATTCGCTTGACGCGGAGACCGGAAGGCCGAAACTGCATGACATGATCCCAGAGGTCCCGCCTCTCCCCCTGGCAATTCCATTCGAACTTTCGTTGAGATGGCGGCATGGAGCGCAGTCGAGCGCGCCACTCGAGAGGAAGATAGCGCCTATTTGCATTCCAAAAGTCGCGGTTCTGCCGGATGAAGCGCACCTTCCACCCGGGGAACCGCGGTCCCGCCTCACGTGCGTAGGACGGAAGGCGCGCCAGCAGTTCCGCGGTTGTAAGCGACCCATTCCCCCTGTATCGGCACGCTTTCGCAAGATCGGGCTTGCGGAGGCGAGCTGGCACCAATTGCTCGAACGGATAACGCGCGTCCAATTCATCGCCCCACAATGGAAAGGACGGTAGGGGCACTTCAGAGGGCAAACGCTGGAGGAACTCGTCCCAATGATCAATGCACCGCTCCTGCGAGGCGGAAAGGCGCGTCTCGTCATTGTCGGCAAGCGTCAACTCATCGGCGGTTTGGATTATCGATTTCAAATTTGGCGCCGAACTCTTGCGACGGCGTGGAAGGACGTTGCGATCCCAGGGCGTAAGCTGCCCTACGACGAAGAAGCGCTCGCGGTGGTGCGGGTACCCAAAATGGTGGGGCGAAAGCAGGCCGTTGCCACCGCTCGCCATGTGGGTAGTCGCCTGCACGTCATAACCGAGCTTCGCAAGCGACCGCCTAACGATCCTCCACGTGCGCCCGCCGTCGTGACGCTCGAAGTTGCCCACATTTTCCAAGAAGACGTACTCAGGGCGATGGCGATCCAAGATCGTAAGAACGTCGTAAAATAGGGTTCCACGCGTCTCGTCGAGGATCCCGTCTTGGGAGCCGGACTTTGAGAAGGGCTGGCATGGGAACCCGGCGCAGAGGATGTCATGGTGCGGGACTTTGTCGATGGAAGCGCGGAGGTCGCCGAATGTACATTGAGCTGCTGATGGGTAGTTGAGTATGTAGAGATTGCGCAGCTCCTCGTCGATCTCGCAGGCGTAGACGCACTCATGGCCAAGGGACGTGAACGCTCGGTGGAACCCCCCGATGCCAGCGAAGAGATCGACGAATTTCACGTTAGTCCCCCATCGAGGCTACGGACAGGCTACGTGGCAACCCCAAGACTTCGGCACCGCAATCCATGTCTGCGATCATGCCATGTACCCTGCGTCGCCGCTAGGGACAAACGTAATTGTCAAGTGGGCTCCGATCGCAATTGTGGGTGACCCCTGAGTTGAACGGTTTGGCGCCTTCAGCGTTATTCAAGTGCTCACACTGGCCCAGCGCGATGGCCTTCATGCTCCCAACCCTGCGCGGCTGGCCAGTCCCTGTGGTTGTGATGCGCGCACGCCCGTGAGGTCCACCTCGAACTCCACCCTGCTTATGGCGACAGGTATGGGGACTGCGATCGCCGGCAAGTCGTCGGCCAGGAAGACACAAGCGCTGGCAATCGACGCCTCGAGGTCGTAGCGGAGTTTGCTCCGCGGGGCGCCACGCGCTTCCGAGCCATTTGGCTGCTTGCGTTTCCAGCTTCAACTGAAGGTCGCCGCGGCCACTCAACCTTGGCACGATGCGATTGACCACATCAGGCACGGTCTCTCCGCTGGCGCTAGGGACGGCAAGGATCGAAACTACCCAGACCCGCCGCCCACCTGAAGGACGGAGCTGAGCCAACGCAAACCGATGGCGCCTGACCTCGCCACGAGTCGTCTTGATCTCAAGCGCCTCGTCGCTCGTCACAAAGTCAAGGGCCTCCGGATGGCTCGCCGTGCCACACCTCAATAAGCCGTACCGGGTCGCGGGATCGAGCGATCACCGCCAACTCGCCTCAGAGACCTAGTTCGCCGGCCCGCGGCGGCTGCTGCGCGGCCTCGAAGAGTTCGACGAGGACCTCGATTGATTCGCGTATCGTCGAACAGCCGAACAACGGTAGCAAACGAGCCAGAGCCACGAACCGCTCTCGGAGGGCGGCGTTGTCCGACGTACAACGCACCACTGTAAAGTTGCCGGACCTGGGCTCGGCCCCCGGCTCGCGAAAGATACAGGCCGCGTGCGGAAAGCTTTGGAGATTCTGCAAGACGAGCGGTGCCCCCACCTTCTGGCTTCGCTCGCTCGGGACGAGAACGGCGACATACTGGCTGCCGCGGCCGAGCAGCCAACTGGTTCCGAGGCCTAACGGCTCCGTCTCAAACACGAGGTCAGTCGAAGCACCGTCGGGTGACGCATGCGCTGGCGCATTAGTCATCCTGAACTACTGATCCCTTCGTCAGGCGCTTTGGAACCCACACGGCCCGTACGGCCGTGGCGCCTTGGATCACGTGGTGGTCGTAGTCAGTCACCTCAACGTTGTGCAGTTGCACGGTTACGGCATCAGCGGAATGCACCGATGAACCGCCCGGATACCCGCCGTTCTTCTGGTCGCGCCCCTGTAACAGGTTGTTTACGTTGAGACCGTCTCGGCTGCGCTTCCGAGGGTTCGGCTGCATGTTTACAAGGAAGGCGGATTCGTCGCCGCCATCATCGATGACACGCTGGAGGGGTCCCTCGTCTATTATCCGCACGGGACGCTCATTTTGTCGGAGTCGAGGATCATGGCTAACGAGGATTTTGGGATGTCCGCGGGCCGCGAAGTCCCCTTGAGAAGCGTCGGGCAGATTGCATCATCAGTCGCTGAGTTCCTCGGGATAGCGACCGTTGATCCGTCAGATCCGACCCAGTTCTGGAAAGACGTTGCGGTTCGGCTCACGGGCACCTATGAGGGCCAAACCGCAGCTGACATCGCTCGGTGGATCATCGAAGAGCGTTTTGATCGCGATTGGGACCCCGAAGAAGCTCTCGACGAGGAAACTGGTCGTCCCGCTGTTAGCGCTTACGAGGAAATCCTCGACATCGCGAGTCACCTTGTGCCCGAGCCGCAGGAAGACGCGGGCCTCGTCGACGATATCATTGCGAGCGACGAGGAGGAGGAGGCTGGTTCCGACGCTCTTGCCGAACTTACGGAGCGCGTTGCGTCGCAATCGGTCGACCTTGGTCTCGAAACGGTTCTTTCTAGCATTCATCACCGCCGCCTGGTGATAAGTCCCGAATGGCAGCGGAGCTACGTATGGAAGGCGTCGAGAAGGAAGCGCTTCATCGAGTCCTTACTGATCGGTCTCCCGATTCCCTCCATCCTCACGGCCATGGATCCGAAGACGGAAATCGAGTACGTCATTGATGGACGGCAGCGGCTCGAAACAGTTGTGCGCTTCTGCAGTACACGCGAGCAATTGGCCCAACTCCAAATTGAGGAGCGGCCATTCAAGACCTTTGCGACAAAAGAGCCGCTCTTCGCTGTAGGCGCACCTCTCAGTGAGGTTGCGAATAAGCGGTTCGACCAGTTTCCGGAGAAATGGAGGAATCGTCTCTACAACCAGACATTCCGGATCATTCGCTTCGATCGATTGAGCCGGAGTCAGCTCTATCAAGTATTCGAGCGCTATAACACGGGTGGCGTTCAACTTCAGGCGCAAGAGATCCGCAACGCCGTTTATCAGAATTCGCCGCTGCATCGTCACTTGTGGAATCTAGCCCGGGAGTACGCGGACCCACCGCCGCAGCCCGATGCAGAGGTTGAACGAATCGCAGCACAACTGCGGGCGACAATGGACAGAAAAGCCGATCGATACGGGGTATATTCGTTCATCGGTCGGGTGATGGCTTTCACGTTCTTCCAGGGCGGTCGCAATCGCGCCGCTAGAGGATTTCAGGCGAACTATACGGCCACCGTCGCATCTGCGACCAATGACTTCATGGACGACTTCGAAAACTTGGAGTGGGATGAGCTACGGTCCAAGTGGATTCGGATGTACGACAAGACTGTTGAGTGGTACACACCGGATTATGCACTGGTGAGACCAACAGCGGCGAACGTCCCCTTCCACGCGTTTCTCGGGACCGTGCAACTAGCCACAACAGCGCATCTATTGGACGACATCGATGGTGGCCGGGCGACCGAGGACGCAATTGTCGACGCCATCCACGCGTCATGGGAAGACTTTGCACTTAACAAGCCCATCGACGGAGGCGCCGGGACTATCGGCATCGCTTCACAGAAGCAAAACTCAACCTTGTTTTGGAGCGCTCAACGGCGATGGTTGAGCTCAGTTCGAGATCTCGCCGGGATTCCAGGGCCAGTTGTCGCAATCGAGCAATGAGGGCGCTGCTATACGACATGTCGCTTCTGGAGCCGGGTCGTCGGACCGTCGCCAGGTTCGGTCCCTGGTGGACACAGTATCTTCACCGGCTGAAGGCATCCAGGGCGTACCTACTCGATGAGTCGCCGCAGCTTGTGGAGCTCGCTCGCTCGGTCGAGGAGACGATGGCGCTTCTTCCCGATCCAGCAGATTGGAGCGATCGCCCGTCCCCCTATAAAGGACTGATCGTAGGCTCGGTCCAGAGCGGCAAGACGACCAATATGATTGGGCTCACCGCAGCGGCAATCGACCAAGGCTATCGGATCGTGGTCGTGCTGGCTGGTCGCACCGAGGATCTCCGGAGGCAGACAAGCCTACGGTTCAACCGTGATCTGATGGACCGCTCAGAGGAGATTCCGGGGTCTGGTGGGCTCACGACACTGGGAAGGCCGTCGGGCTCTGGGCCTCTGGGCGGTATATCCCTCCCATATACCATCGATGCTGCAGGATACGGACCACTGCTCACTGCGATGACTCACGGACTTTCTAGGGGCGAGCCGTGCGTTCTGGTTATCAAGAAGTGGCCAAAGTCTCTCGCCCACGTAGGCACGAAAGTGCTCCGTCCGCTATTCGACCAACTAGGCGCCGGGAGTCTCCCGATGCTTGTGCTGGACGACGAATGCGACGATGGTTCCGTACCAGCCGCTGGAGACCCCAAGGACATCCCCGAACTTATCACCCGGCTGTGGAAGCGTCCCGGACACGACAGTCCACCGCTTGCCTACGTTGGGTATACCGCCACAGCGGCCGCATCGTTACTGCAAGACCCGAACCAAGAACTCTACCCGTCCCACTTCGCGCAACTCCTGCGGCACCCCGGGCCATCCGACACGAAGCTTTCATACGCCGTGGCGAATGCTGACGATTGGTACAACGGTTCGTACACCTTCTACGAGCAGTTCGGAGAGAGCCCCGGCCGCGAAGCCAACTTCCTAGTCTCTCCAACAGTCGCCGAAGATGAGGCCATGCACGCACCAAGTGAGAGTGACAGTCTAAAGGAAGCCGTAATTGCGTACTTCGTTAGCGGCGCGTATCGGCTAGCCCTCGACCCGTCAGCTGGCTTCACTGATCCAACGCGACCGGCACCCACGCACACGATGATTGTGCAGGCATCGAGCGCTCAGATCTACCACAGGCGATATGCAAAGGCGATTCGCGACCAGTTTCTAGGGAAGGAAGCTGCTGATGGCGCCACGCGATTCAACTGGGAGGCGGTAAGCGCCCTCTTCGATACGGACGAGGAGGGGTGGCATGCGTGGTATGAGGAGTTTGCTGCGAGCCGGCGCCGGGTTGAGCGAGAGGCACCGCATAGACCGGGTGTCGCCGACCGCGTCGTGTCTTGGAGCGACGTGAAGAGCAAACTCCCAGAGGCAGTTGACAACACGAAGCTCCGAGTAGTGAACTCAGATATAGAGATAGGGACGTCTCTCGGTTTCGAACGGCCGCTCAATGTGCAAGGCGACCCAGGGTTTCCACAAGACGTGTTCACGATCGCGGTCGGTGGAGGCATCCTTTCACGTGGACTCACTGTTGAAGGCCTCAGCATCTCATATTACACACGTGATGTAAGCAGGCCTCTTGAAGATGCAACGATGCAGATGAGCCGCTGGTTCGGTTATCGCGGCACTCACTTGGAGGTGTGCCGTGTATTTACGACGCCTTCCGGATACTTCAGGCTAAGGGCATTCCACGAGAATGATGCTCAGCATCGTGCTCGTCTTGCCCTTCTGATGGAAAGGGGCGGGCGGGTCGATCAAGCTCGAATCGCCCTCCAAACACTGCCGAGCGCGCTGCTCACCGCAAAGATTGGCGTCGGGAAGCACCACGATATCGCCTTCAGCCCTTACACACACGTCTTCAGTCGTGTCGAGATCGGCAACCTAGCACCTGCCAACGTCATTCTGGCCGAAACGCTCGTCAATCAGATCCGGGAGCGAGATGGTGTCGAGATCCACGTCGGCGGTGGACGAGCTCGAGGGATGGTCTCGAAGGACTGGTCTGCAGAGGAAGTGGCGGATATTCTGGATGGGTGGTCGTTGTCTGAACACAATCCCGACCCGCTGGACTATCCGCACGTTCAATTTCATCGAGGACCGGATCGCAGCCGACCAGTTCAACGACGGAGCGACCCGCGTAACGACCCGTATCTGGTAGCCGCGTATTTGCGTTGGTGGGCAGCGAATCCAGGCGATTCACCGCCGCCCGGATTCAACGTCGGCATTACGTACGGATTGATGGACGAAGACACTTCGCCATTTGGCTTCCCACTCTTGAATCGCGCCATATCACCGGAAGGAGAGATGGCAGGCGGGTGGGGCGGGGATGACAAGGTCATCGACGACCCTCCGAAGGAGTTGGTCGATGACGCGGGCGATCGGATGAAGGGCGCCCACGGACTCCTCTTGCTCCACGTTGTCCACGCAGCGGCCACCGGCCGCAGCCACGCCGGACATACTCGTCCGCATCACACCATCTCCTTTGGCATCGCGGTCCCGGAGGGTGGACGGCCTTTTACAGTTGTGGTGAACTATGACAGAGGATAGAACGACTAGTGCGCTGTCGCTGCAATTTATCGAGGCCCAAATCGACGCCGCAGGTCCACCGCACGGCAACAAGTGGGACCTACGTACCATCGTCGACGACCGCCTTCACGTGGGTAGGACTGCAACTGGCCAGCCGGTGATCCTTTTGGAAGGGGACGCGACTTCTTTCGGCAACTACGGCAAATTGCCGGGTGCGAGCCATACGCGAGGGAAGGATATCGATAGTGGGAGGGAGTTCGAGACTCTAGTCCTGCCCGCTCCTCGCGATACACTTGGTGGTGACACGGCCCTTGCGCACATCGTGTACGAGATGGCGCGCAATCTGGACGCTAATGTCGGCCTCAGGAATGAAGAGCTACTGAATCGTGTTCGGTGGGTACTGGGGCTGCTTGGAACTAACCCCGTCATCCTGCATCCCGAGGCTCAGCTGGGCCTTGCTGGCGAATGCTTCCTACTCCGGGAACTCCTCGAAGTCGCGCGTTCTAGGGATATCGGCGCCTCCATTGCTATCGAGCGTTGGGTGGATGGCGCCCGGGACTTTGCAGCTCGTGGGCTGAGTATCGAGGTGAAGACGACCGGGCAGAACAGCCGCGTTCACCACATTGGTTCTATTAGTCAACTGGAAGCGACATCCGCGGGAGAAGAGGTGTTCCTCTACTCGCTTGCGATTAAGGTAGAGGGCCTCCATGACCGAAAGCTGCCCAGCTACATCGACGACGTTCGGAATTTGATAACGGCTTCGAATGGCGATCCAGACCTTGCGGCGCGTGCTGCATTCTTCGACAAGCTCGAATCCCGAGGCTACAGGGCCGCGCACCGAGAGATCTATGAGGTCGGGCCGGGGCTAATGCTGAACCCTGCGATCCCACCGCGGTTGTATCGCGTCAGCGACCTCGATTACCTGCGGCTGGAGAGCTTCAAGGACGCGACGATACCGTCAATGGTCAGGAGTATCGGGTATGACCTAGAGTTGCCCGACGGTGGTTTAGCGATCGACGAGACAAACGTGCTTATCGACCTTCTTGATGCGCAAGCTATCGAAGCCCTGTAGGTCGCCGAACGCCGAAACAGTGGCATCAGCTACTCATCTCCATTCCCCAGTCGCGAGCAGATGCGCGGAGCCTATCACCACGCTTGACCGGGCATAATTGCGACCGCATAAGGACCAGCATGTCTGATATCAAGATGCCGCCCGTGCAGAATCTGTTCAATCCCCCTGGTGACCTTGACGAGATCGAGAAGGTCGCTCGTCAGCGCATCGCCAGCACGGACCCGTTCCAGCAGGCCATCAGTCGCCGCGAGCTTGAGAACGTCGCGGTCGCCCGCAGCCGCCGACGGTACTGATCTGAGTCCACGGCTCTGACCCCGTAGAGTCGCGCCGTGACCGACGTTCCTCTGATCATTGTCGAGAGCCTCGTCGCCCTCGGAACGCTCAGCCTGGCGGGATTCACTTATCTGCTCGCCCAGAGCACGAAGCGGGACGTTGAAGCGCAGTGGCGTCCCCTGCTCGTGCCGGGGCAGATTGTGGATGTGGAAGCCTTTGGCGAGCGAATCATGGTGTGGGCGTTCCTCGCAGATGATGGGGACTTCCGATTCGGCGTCAAGAATGTCGGCAAGGGTGCGGCGCTTGACCTCTTGGCGGAGTTGGGGCTAGGCGCAATCGCGGATTGCGAGCCACCCGAGAACCCGGTTGTCGCTGTGAACGAAACCACGCCAGTGCACGGTGGTCGGATCACGCTTGAAGACTTGCATCAATCGAACAACCGTGTAGAGGTCACTGTCATCTACAACGACCTCGCGGGCAACCGGCACGAAACCTTCGTTGTCTATCGCCGCCGCGACGACGATGCGCCATGGGAGATTGTAGAAGTCACGCCTCAGCCGCCCGAATACTTCCATCCAGTCACCGAATGGCGACGCCGGGTGCTGCATCGACTGCGGCACCCGTTCCGGGCCGTGAAGCGGTGGTGGCTTCGGAACCCGATAGACAACACCCTCTGACACTTTGGAGCCGCCTAGGGATAGGATCTGGGATCGTGGCCGAACCGAACCACCAAGGCGTTGCCGCAAGGTTTTGGGAAAGGGGATTTCAGGTTCTCCTTGCCTGAGCCAGAGGTAGCCCATCTACGTCCAAAGCCTGCCTAGGGGCGTGCTGAATTCCATGGGGTGCGCTGACCCGTCGAACCCGCTCCGGTTCATCGGCTGATCCGTTCGCGGGCCGGTCAGCCGGTCAGGCTAGTCACTCCACTCCACTCCACTCCACTCCGTCGCTCCGTGGCTCGACCGATGGCCCGTGCCGGCCCGTTCCTCGCGCTCGTCGCCGCCTACTCAGCTCGACGTCACGAAGATGGTCGGCCAACGTCATGGTCCGCGATGCGGTCTCAGATCTCGTTCTTCTCGGCGTCCGTGAATCGTCTCGGTCGTCGCACTGCAGCTCCTGCTCCCGACGATCATTCGCTTCTCGGCGAGGGTGGTGCACCGACGGCCTGAATCCAAACCTGACATCGACAGTGGCTGGGAAGTCTCGTCGGGTGAAGAGGGAGGCGAAGGCTGGTCTCGTGCTAGCCGCTGCTTCGCCGAGCTCACGAACTGGTGAGTACGGCTCAAGGCCGTATCAGATCTGTGAAACGCCAAGGGCCTACACGTGCTCCTAACCCGCTTTCGGAACGTCGCGGTTTCTGTTCCAGAGTGAGCAGTAATAGCAGTCCGGCTGTGGCAGGTCTCGATTGACGAATACAGCCCCGACACGTCCTCGGTACTCAAGAAGCGGTGCCGGATCACGGAGACCGGTGGTCCATACCATCCATTCCGTGACAGCGAGCGACGCAACGATACCGTTGATGCTCACTACCGCTGGACCCGTCGCATCAAGATCGTCAGCCTTCACGCCATAGATGCGTCGATCGACCTCGCGTGCGTCGTCCGACATGCTTGCGCGGGCTAGTTGGGTCTGATCGAGGAGATCCATGCACGATGGACAGCGATCGCCCTGACCCGAGAAAAGCACTCGGCCTCCGTACCAATGGTCGTCATTCGTGCCTCCTGTGTCCGAAGCGAGATCGAACAGCGGCAAGCCGTTGCATGCGCACAACTTGATGAGTTCCAGGCGAGCCGTGTCATCATCAAGGCAGCCGAACACGCTTGTGCATGACTCCACAGCCAGTCGGGATTCGACGTCGCTCACTTTGGTTGTCAACGCACGGATGTCGCACTCAGGACGAATCTGTCGGCATAGGCGCTCCATGACCGCAACCTTGTCGGCTGAACTGTCGGCATCAGAAGGATTGGCCCCGACAAGTCGGTTCAAGCTCGATGTAGTAACGATGTCGGGATCGATCAGCACAATGTATGGAACACCGATATACGCGAGCTGTTGGGCGACATGACTCCCGAGACCACCAAGCCCGACTATCGCCACTCGCGATGACGCGATTCTCGCTTGCCCCGCTGTTCCAAACAGAGCGACGTTGCGACTAAATCGAGAACTATCTGTTGCCATGGATGAGCTCCTCCCAAATCGGAAATGACAAACTGGTCGTCGCTATGGAGGTCTGCCCGTCAATGCGAATCTCATCAATGGCCTCCGCATCGTCGCCGCACCAGGCAATGCCATCTACCTCACGAGAGGCGGTCACGAGTGCGGCATAGGGCCGGCCTCCGAGCCGCCAACGCACGTGCGGCACCCAATCACGTAGCTGGTTCAGGTCGAAACCCGAGAACCTAGTCGGAGGGAACAGCAGTCCATGGGAATGCGCTTCGACGAGACAGTCCTGTGATTCCGATGCCCACTTGATCACATCGCTGCGGATCGAGTCGTCGAGGTCGCAGTGCCCATCCAAACCGATCGTCCTGCGCGTGTTGTCGACTAGGTAGAGATCGTCGATGCGAAACACTTTGTCATCCCCCGGCTCTTTGCATCGCATAAACGCGATCGATTCGGGCTCACTGCCGAGATGGCCCAGGAGGGTGTCCAAGAGATCAGGGGCGACGGACAGCGATGCCATGTCATGCCCCTTCTGCAAACCGAGTCGAAAGTGAACGTGCAAAGTTCACCATGTTGGTTCCCGCAACCAAATCTGCTGCCGGCGCCCAACCAGTGAGTTGCCACGAGAACTTGCCCCAGTCCGCACCGAAACCCGTCGGAGCAGGGAAGGCGTAGTTCCCGATGGGCTGTCCGTTCTTGAGGGCGACCCCGGGCCGAACATAGAAGCCATATGGCGCTTGGCCTGGAATCTGCTCTGGAATCTGGAAGCACACCTCGACTGAATCGCGATCCCATAGCCCATCGGGCAATGCGTAGCTGGGTATCCGTACCCAATTTCCCTCACTCAGATACTCAAGATCGAGGAAGTTACGTCTCAGCAGGGTCAGTTCCTCCTGGATCCGGGTCTGCGGTTCATCCACGCTGGTATCTGACCTTCTTTGCGTAGCCTTTCCCGGGCTGAACCTCGATCACCGCGTCCTCGGGTAGGGTGTGCTCTTCGTTGGTCGCAAGGTCGACCTCCAACATCTCCTGATCGGCCGGTATCTGAGCCAAGGATCTGAGCTCCGGCACCGTGATCGTGGAGCTGCCCCACGGGTAGATCGTTCCCTCGATGTTGATTTCATACTTCGGACCTTCGGCTTCGCTGGCGCCCATCGAGCACCTCCTTATACACTTGAGTGACTGATGTCGACTAAAGTGTACAACCCGGTCGACGCCTTGTCAACCGGAGTGTTCATCGACTACTATCCTGTACATGGCGAAGTCACTAGGGAATGAGATCCACCGCGTGCGCCAGCTTCGACGGCTGTCGCTCAGTGCCGCGGCGAAGCCCGCCGGGGTCTCCGCTGCGTATCTCCAGAAACTCGAACGAGACCAGGTCGAGTCTCCATCACCTCATCGACTTCATCGACTCGCGGAGGTCTTGCGAGTGGATTACTCGGACCTGTTCAGCCTGGCCGGCTACCCCTTGCCCAACTCGCCCGTTTCGCCCCCGGTAGAAGGCAACAACACCCTCTCGGCCGGTGCCTCTGCACTTCGGCGGATGCTCGCGTCCGAGAATGAGGTAAGCGACGACGAGTTGGAAGAGCTTGTGCGCTACCTCAGCTTCATACGCCAGCAGCAAGCACCCAAATCCACTGGAGCCAAAGACTCAGCCTGATCAATCTCCGCTTGCCGAGTCGTCATCGCCCAGCGCATCAGGCAGAACCTCGGACCCTTCGACTTCTGGCCCTGCGAACACCTTGAGGAGTGACTCCCGCTCGATCTCGTTCCACTGTTCGAGTCCGTGGTGCACCTCGCTCAACGCATCGGCACCTACTCGCTCGTATCCATCGGCTGTCGACTGCCAAAGCTGCACAGGCCCGCCGATGCCAAACGCACTCCCAAGGACATCGATGCTCGCCTGCACAGTACGTAGAGCTAGAAGACAGAGATGTCGTGGTTCGTATCCCGGCAGTTTGTAATGGCCGAGCAACCGGCGACCGACGTGCGAAGCGAGCGCTGCCGACCCGATCGTGTGAAAGCCATCGTCGGTGTATCGCGTTGGGGTGTTATTTCTGTCAATCTCCAATAGCCAGTATTTATCCTTGTCCCTTCCAACGACGAGCAAACTACCCCCTAGTTTTTCCACTGGGTCGTCAGTAGGTCCACCCACAAAGTTCTGGTACGCCGCTGACAGAACAGGGCGGACGCAGACTTGCAACTGGCTTATCGCCAACTCGCAGTCGGTTGGTATCGGAAGTGGGGTTGTTGCAAGCGCACGCTCCAGCGCGGCCTTGATTGCGTCCCTTAGCGTTAGGTTTCCACTGTAACCGAACAAGAGTCCACCACACGTCCATATCTTCTCGACCGGCGCACCCGCGGTGGAGTCTTCCTCGGTCACGAGGCTGTCGGATGCCATCACGGCACCCAAATCGCTCACGTGAGCGACGATGAGGGTCACCTTCTGTAGATTGAGCGCTCCCGAAATTCTGGGAACGCCGCATAAATCTCCTCCAGGAGCTGGCTGAACGAACGGGTGCTGACGTATCGTCCGATTCGGCGGATCCACGCGGCCTCTTCGCCCCGGGCGCGCCGCAACGAGCCAGCTCGGTGACGGCCCGCCGCAGTCAGCGTGTACTTCTCATATCGCCCGTTGCGAGGCTCGAGAAGTCCGCGATGAATCAATTCATCGCGAGTGTCATAGACACGGGGGTCGAATGGTCCGTAGTCATACGCCTGGAAGTTGAAGAGCCCCTGCCATTGGCTGCGGCCTCGACGGGCGACGAGGAACGCCCCCTTCATAAGACGTACGGTATCCATGGCGTAGCGGCCATCGGCACCGTCGACAAGCAACAGAAGCACGTCCTCTCGGGTCACGGCCGCTGCATCGCTCACTATCCGGATACGGACTATATAGCTAAGGCGGACCCTGAAACAGGGCATTTGTGGCGTGGTGCTGAAAACAGGCGGTGGTGGAGGGAGGGCAACCCCAGGCCTGACACGAGGCCCCCCAAGGCCGACACGCCGGTCGGTGGGCACGGCTCGCGGATCTGCTGCTAGTGGCGCACGGACGCCAACGGGAACTCCAATTGGGCCCGACCGCCGGCGCGTGCCGCAGCGGACCCGCCCCAGCTCGACCCCGTGGAGACCCTCGGCCGCCAGCCAGGGCCACCACCACTGACGCGGGTTCCGTCGGGCTGGATGTGGCCCCCGGGGAGCCGTCTAGGGAGGATTCGACCAGTCATCAGCTGAGCCAGCGTTACCCGTTCGACCCCCAGCGCCTGGCCAGGGGGCGTACTGAATTCCCGAGGGTGCGCTGACCCGACAAAACCGCTGCTGCTCAACAACTGATCCATACACGGGGGCGGTCAGCTGCCGTGCACGCTGGCCGGGTGTCGGGGGCTCATACACTTTCGCGATGCGGTTTCGCGTGACGCACACCGACCGCCCGAGCGACAGCCCGCCGTTCCCTGTGCGGCGCTGGTTCGAGCCGCGGCGAAAGAACCGTAAGGGGCAACTCCTTCGCCGCGTCCGCTGGTCGGAGGGTTACGAGGATCGGCTTCTGAGCGCGCTCGCCAGGCAGATCGAGCGCGACATCGCGACCGGCGCGCCTGGCCAGCGCACCTCCAGGCCCCTTGCTGACGTGCTCCGCGACCTCGGGTTGGACGAGGACATAAGCCGACGCGATGAGCTGCTCGCCTTGCGCTGGGCAGAGGCAAGCAGGGAAATTGCGCGGAAGGACAAGCGGCTTCTCGACGCGCTTGAGGATGCTTTCCTGCTGGGCGACCTCGGGGCGCGAGAACTCCGGCGAACATCGGGCCGGGCTGGCCGGGCCAATCTGACAGACGGCGCGGCCTAGGGCCCCTCCAATTCCCTGGGTGTTAGGTCGAGAAGAGGTCTGGAGCGGAGTCAAACCTCTGCTTGGCTGAGCCAAAGTTCTCCCCTCTACCGCCAGCCCCTGCGCCGCGGGCTCGCTTAACTCAGGAGAGTGCACTCATCCGACGACCCCGGTCTGGTTCATCGACTGATCCGCTCGACGCAGCCGTCAGCGGCCGCTCGAGGATGGCCACCGCATGCTGGAATCCGCCGCAGATCACGTGCGGTCGATCGCGTCGCTTATGGAGGGGATGCACAACGGCGTGCAGCGTTGGAGTCTTCCCCTGCCCGGTGTGCTCGCCAAGCGGCGGCTGAGCCGGCTACGCCAGCGGGATGTGGGCAGGGAGCACCCCGAGAGCGCCTACCGCCGGGGCGGGTGAGAGGTTCGTGCGGCTGGTGAACGCAGGTGAGAGCAACCAGGTCGCGCCACGTTCCGGATAGTCGTTATCCCACCCGACCAGACGATCGTCGGGAAGCCACACCTCAGGCGCGAAATTCCGTACGGTGGAAACTGTCTTTTTGGTGCTCAGATCCACGACCGTGGTCACGTAATAGCCTGAATCGAAGGTCCCC
>Ga0308309_10000180_pt1 | contig 50400 bp, 47 predicted proteins | sample HubBroMetageWFT5_FD_192491 | JGI IMG/M metagenome (GOLD analysis project Ga0308309, IMG submission 192491) | Warmed and freeze-thawed soil microbial communities from the Hubbard Brook experimental Forest, New Hampshire - Hubbard Brook CCASE Soil... | ecosystem: Environmental > Terrestrial >...
GCCCATGCGCCCAGGCCGTTCTCGGTCGCCTCCACCTCGACCAAGCACGCCATCACCGGCCTCACCAAGTCGACCTCGCTCGACGGCCGCGCCTACGACATCGCCTGCGGCCAGATCGACATCGGCAACGCCGTGACGCCGATGACCGAGCGCATGACCAAGGGCGTGCTGCAGCCCAACGGCACGACCGTGGCCGAACCGCGCATGGACGTGGCCGCGGTGGCCAACGCCATCGTCTACATGGACAGCCTGCCGCTCGACGCCAACGTCCAGTTCATGACGGTGATGGCGACCAAGATGCCGTTTGTTGGGAGAGGTTAGCGCTTTCGCGCTAACCTCTGGCGGGCAGAAAAGACAAGATCATGAGCGGGCCTGGAGGCCCGAGGTCCGACAAGATCAATAGCCCTGGTCTTCCAGATTGAGCAGCGGGAAGGCGCTGTGCACGTCGGGCAGGTTGGTCGGCGTGGCCGCGGCGATATAGCTCTTGTCGAGTTGCTTCAGGCTGGTGACGCCGAGAAGGCCCATCACCTCCTTCATCTCCTCCTCCAGAAGCTCGATCACCCTCTCGATACCGGCGGCGCCGGCGGCGGCCAGGCCGTAGCAATAGAGCCGGCCCATGCCGACCCAGTCGGCCCCGAGGCAAATCGCCTTCACGATGTCACTGCCGCGGCTGAACGAGCCGTCGACCGCGATCTTGGCGCGCCCCTTCACCGCCTCGATCACTTCCGGCAGGACTGCCGCCGAGCCGCGGCCATGGTCGAGCTGGCGCCCGCCGTGGTTGGAGCAATAGACACCCCACACGCCGTGCTGGCAGGCGATCTCGGCGTCCTCAGCCGTTCCGATGCCTTTCAGCATGAACTTCACGTCCGGATATTTGTCCTTCACGCGCTTGAAGTTTTCCCAGGAGAACGCGGCCTGATGGTCCTGGCCCGTGGCCGCGGTGCGCCATGGCTTCGCGAAGCGCTTGGCGATGTCGCGCTCACGCCGCGAATAGACCTGGGTGTCGACGGTGATGCAGAAGGCGTCGTAGCCCGCATCCATCGCCTGCTTCACGCGATCGGCGACCCACTTGTCGTCGCCGCGCACATAGAGCTGGTAGATCTTGGGGCCGCCGCCGCCCTTGACGATGTCCTCGAGCTTGAGCGTCGTCACCGAGCTTATGAGCATCGTCACGTTGCCCGTGCCCGCCCCTTTGGCGACGGTGATGCCGCCACCGGGCTCGAAGGATTCGAGCGAGCCGACCGGCGCCAGCATGACCGGCAGGCGGATCTTTCGGCCGAAGATCTCCGACGACGGGTCGATGGTCGAGACGTCTCGCAGGACGCGCGGCTTGAAGGCGATCGAATCGAGCGCCATGCGGTTGCGCCGCAGCGTCGTCTCGGTCTCGGTGCCGCCGACCAGGTAGTCCCAGATATTGGGGCTGAGGCGGATCTTCGCCGCCTTGACGATTTCATGCAACGTCGCGAATTCGCTTTCCAGGCCACTCGCCATGGTCCCCCCAGACTTTTAGACAGGTGCCGGTTCTTGCGCGTCCACAGCTTCACGTCAACGCGAGGGCCATTCCGCAACGCGGCCATTGCCGTTAGGCTCCATCCAACGAACAATCGGAGGAAATATGGCAGGCCAGTCGGCGACGATACGCAAGAGTGCCACGGCGGAAATCCGCGTAAAACCCATCAACGGCTTCATCGGCGCCGAGATCGAAGGCGTAGACCTCCGCCGGCCGCTCGGCCCCGCGCAGTTCAAGATCGTCCACGACGCGTTGGTCCAATTCGAAGTGATCGTGTTGCGTGACCAGGACATCACGGTCGACCAGCAGATGGCCTTCGGCGCCCTGTTCGGTGAGCTCTCGATCCATCCCTTCTCGCCCAACCTCGCCGACAAGCCCGAAGTCATCATCCTCGACTACTCCGACAAGAATCCGCCAGCACTGACTGACATCTGGCATGTCGACGAGACCTTCCGCGAGACGCCGCCACTGGCCACCATCCTGCGCGCCAAGACCGTGCCGGAGGTCGGCGGCGACACGCTGTTCGCCAGCATGAGTGCCGCCTATCGCGGCCTCTCCGAGCGCATGAAACAGCACATCCACGGCATGGAGGCATTGCACGACTTCAAGCCGTGGCGGCCGCTGTTCGCGCACAACGACCGCGCCAAGCTGCGCAAGCTCGAGGACGATTTCCCCAATCCGTGGCATCCCGTGGTGCGCGTCCATCCCGTGTCGGGCCGACGCGTCCTTTACGTCAACCAGCAGTTCTGCGTGCGCATCAAGGATCTCAAGACCGACGAGAGCGACACGCTGCTGCACTTCCTCTATCGCCAGGCCACCATCCCCGAGTATCAGCTGCGGGTTAAGTGGAAGCCCAATACGCTGGTGATGTGGGACAACCGCTCGGTCCAGCACTACGCCGCCCACGACTACTATCCTGCGCGCCGCACCATGGAGCGCGTGACGGTGAAGGGCGACAGGCCGATGGGTGTCAGCGGCGCCTACACGCCTGACAGCGTGTCCGCCAACGGCACCACCAAACCCGCCATCGCCGAGGGCACCAGGCCCGGACCCAAGCGCGCCTTCGATCGCTACTGAGATGACCGCTTCCCGACGCGGCGCGCTGTTCGGCCTGGGCGCGTTGCTGGCGCCAGGCGCGTTGCAGGCCCAGGCCGCGTGGCCCAATCAACCCCTCAAGATCGTCGTGCCCTATCCACCGGGTGCGCTGACCGACGTTTTGGGCCGGCTGATCGGCGAGCGGCTCAACGCGGCCTTCGGCCAACCTGTGATCGTCGACAACAAGGCGGGCGCGGCCACCCAGCTTGGCGCCGCCTATGTCGCCAAGCAGCAGCCCGACGGCTACACGCTGCTGCTGGCCACCGTCACCACCCTCTGCATCTCGCCGGCGCTCTACGCCAAGCCGCTGATCGCCTTCACCGACTTTGCCGGCGTGGCGATGCTGGGCAATGTCACGTTGATCCTGGTCTGCCGGCCCGATTTGCCGGTGGGCAATCCGCGGGAACTGGCCGCCCTGCTGCGCAGCAAGCCCGGCGCCTACACCTACGGCTCGCCGGGAGCCGGCACGGCGCACCATCTCCTGGTCGAATTGATCCGCTCGCGCGAGACCTTCCAGGCGCTGCATGTACCCTATCTCGGCTCGACCAAGGCCGTGGTCGACCTCGTCGAAGGGCGGTTCGACTTCATGTTTCTCGACGCCACCGTGGCGCTGAGCCAGATCGCCGCCGGCAAACTCAAGGCCCTTGCCGTGACCGGCAGCACCCGTGACCCGACGCTGCCGGACGTCCCGACACTCACCGAGTTCTTCCCCGGCCTCGACCTGCGACCTTGGATGTCGGTCGTGGCGCCGGCCGGCACGCCCGCGCCGGTTCTGCAACGACTGAATAGTGAAATAAATAAGGCACTCACCGACCGCGACTTTGTGCAGCGCCTGCGCCAAGTTGGCGTTGAGCCTACGCCATTGACGGTGGCGGCGTTCGACGATTTCATCCGCAATGATTCCGGCCGTTGGGCCGAGCTCGTAAAAATATCCGGCGCAAAGGCCGAGTAACAGGGCAGGCGAAGTATGAAGCGACGCGTTTTCACCCAGGGCTTGCTATTCAGCGTGTTCTGCGGCCCGGCCCTCGCAGCCGACCCGCTGCCGACCCTGCAGGAAACCCCGATGTTTGCCGAGCAGGTGAAGTCGGGTGCGCTGCCGCCGGTCGCCGAGCGCATTCCAAATCCGCCGTGGATTGTGCGTAAATTCGCCGGCGGCGACGGCCCCGGCCAGCCGGGCGGCCAGCTCAATATGCTGGTGGCGAGCGCCCGCGATACGCGCCTGATGACGATCTACAGCTACACGCGCCTGATCGTGTACGACGACCAGTTCAAATTGCATCCCGACATTCTCGAGAGCTACGAAGCCAAGGACGGCCGGGAATTCACCTTCAAGCTGCGCGCCGGCCATAAATGGTCGGACGGTCATCCCTTCACCACCGAGGATTTCCGCTTCTTCTGGGAGGATGTCGCAAACAACAAGGAGCTCTCGCCCTCCGGCCCCTCGGTCGAGCTTCTGGTCGACGGCCAGCCGCCCAAGGTCGAGATCATCGACGAGCGCACCATCAAGTACAGCTGGGACAAGCCCAACCCCTACTTCATCGAAAGCCAGGCGCGCGCCGCCCCGCTCTTCCTGTTCCGCCCGGCGCACTACCTCAAGAAGTTCCACGCCAAATACACCGACCCCGCGGAGATCAACAAATCGGCCAAGGGCGGACAGGCGGGCGGCAGCTGGGTGCAGATCTACCGTCGCCTGGACGTCATGTATGCCAACGACAATATCGACCTGCCGTCGCTCAACCCGTGGGTCAACACCACGCCGTCACCGGCGCAGCGCTTCGTCTTCGCGCGCAACCCCTTCTACCACCGCATCGACGAGAAGGGACAGCAGCTGCCCTACATCGACAAGGTGATCTTCACCCTGGCAGCGACCAATCTTGTGCCGGCCAAGGCGGGGCTGGGCGAGGCCGATCTGCAGCCGCGCTATCTCAACATGCGCGACTACACCTTCCTGCAGAAGAGCGCCAAGAACTCGGGCGTCGAAGTGCGCCTGTGGGAAGCCGGTTCGGGCTCGCAGATCGCGCTCTATCCGAACTTCAACGCGAACGACGAGGAATGGCGCAAGCTCATGCGCGACGTGCGCTTCCGCCGGGCTCTGTCGGTGGCCATCGACCGCGACGAGATGAACCAAGTCGTCTATCTCGGCCTGGCCAAGCCCTCGAACAACACCATCATGGAGCGGTCGGAACTGTTCAAGCCCGAGTACGCGGCCAAATGGGCGCAGTTCGATCCCAAGCTCGCCAACAAGCTTTTGGACCAAATCGGCCTCACCAAGCGCGACGCGCAGGGCATCCGGCTGCTGCCCGACGGCCGACCGGCGATCATCGTGGTGGAGAATCAAAGCGAGGAGACGGAGGATTCCGACGCCCTGCAGCTCATCACCGAATATTGGAAGAAGATCGGCATCAAGATGCTGGTGAAGCCGCAGACCAAGGAGAACTTCCGTCTGCGCACCTTCTCAGGCGAAGCGGTGATGACGGCCTATGCCGGCGTCGTGACCGCCGTGCCCTCGCCGAATACGAGCCCCAAGGAGTTCGCGCCGACCATGCAGGGCGGCCTCAACTGGTCGAAATGGGGCATGTACATCGAGTCGAAGGGCAAGCAGGGCGAGAAGTGCGACATGGAATCAGCTTGCAAGCTCTTGGACTTCGTCAAGGAATGGGAGCACGCGACCAACGACGAGGAGCGTCGCAAGGCGTGGGACAAGATCCTGCTGGCCAACGCCGACGAGGTGTTCTCGATCGGCACCGTGAACGGCATCCGCCAGCCGGTCGTGGTCGGCCCCAAGGTGCGCAACGTGCCCAAGGAAGGCTATTACGCCTGGGATCCCGGCGGCTATATCGGCCTCTACCAGCCCGATACGTTCTGGATCGCGCCGTAAAATTAGCTTCCCTCCCCAGCTAGGCTGGGGAGGTGCCCGCGCAGCGGGCGGAGGGGTCATAGGCATCATCACTGGCGCTCATGACCCCTCCGGCCCTTCGGGCCACCTCCCCGCGCTTCGCGCAAGGAGGCATTCTCCAGATCACCACGTATCGATATTCGGCCGCTTCTTGTGCTCGTTGCGCGGGCGTGGCTTGGCGTCGAGCAGGGCGGTCGCGATCCAGCGCCGCGAATCGGCGGGATCGATCACCTCGTCGACTTCGAAATAGGTGGCGGTGCTGAGCGCCTTGCCGCGGGCATAGGCCGCCGCCACCATCTTGTCGAAGGCGGCGCGCCGCTCGGCCGGATCGGCGATCGCCTCGAGCTCCTTGCGGTAGCCCAGCTTCACCGCGCCCTCCAGCCCCATGCCGCCGAACTCTCCAGTCGGCCACGAGATGGCGAAGGTGCCGGCATGGAACGAGCCGCCGGCCATCGCCTGGGCGCCCAACCCATAGGCCTTGCGCAGCACGATGGTGCCGAACGGCACGCTGAGGTTGGCGCCGGTCACGAACAGGCGCGAGCAGTGGCGGACCAGTGCCGTCTTCTCGACCTCCGGTCCCACCATCATGCCGGGCGTGTCGCACAGGAACAGCACCGGCAGGTCGAAGGCATCGCACAATTGCAGGAATCGCGCCGCCTTGTCCGAGCCGTCGGAGTCGATGGCGCCGGCGAGATGCACCGGATTGTTGGCAACGATGCCGAACGGCTTGCCCTCGATGCGGCCGAGCGCCGTCACCATGCCGGGCCCGAAGGCGCGGCGGATCTCGAGCACCGAGCCTTCGTCGCACAGCGTGGCGATGACGTCGCGTACATCGTAGATACGCAGCCGGTTCTCGGGGATGGCGCGGCGCAGCAAACGCTGGTCGGCCGACCACCACTCGGGCAGCACGCCCTGGAAGTAGGAGAGATACTTCTTGGCGACCGCGACCGCTTCGGCCTCGTCTTCGACGGCGATATCGACCGTGCCGTTGGGCACCTGCACTCTCATCGGGCCCACTTCCTCAGGCGCGAACACGCCGAGATTACCGCCCTCGATCATCGCCGGGCCGCCCATGCCGATCGACGAGTTCTTGGTCGCGATCACCACGTCGCAGCAGCCGAGCAGGGCTGCGTTGCCGGCGAAGCAGCGGCCCGAGTTGATGCCGACCAGGGGCGACACCCCGCTCAACCGCCCGAAGATATGGAAGGCCATGGTATTCAGCCCGGCCACCGACTGCACATCGACGTCGCCCGGCCGGCCGCCGCCGCCCTCGGTGAAGAAGACCAGCGGAATGCGCTGCTCCTCGACGATCTCGAACAGGCGGTCCTTCTTCTGATGGTTGGTCTTGCCCTGGGTGCCGGCCAGCACGGTGTAGTCGTAGTGCGCGATGGCCACGCGGCTCTTCTCCGGCCCAAACAGCGAGCCGTTGACGCGGCCGATGCCGGTAATGAGCCCGTCGGCTGGCGTCTTCGCGATCAGGTCCTCCTGCGTGCGCCGCGTCCTCTGGCTGGCGATGGCGAAAGCGCCCCATTCGACGAAGCTGCCAGGATCGACCAGGTCGTCGAGATTTTGCCGCGCCGTGCGCTGGTTGGTCTTGCGCCGGCGCGCCTGGGCGTCCGGCCTCCTGCCGTCGAGCGTGAGCGCGCGCCGTTCGAAATACTCGGCGAGGTCGGGCCGGATATGGTCGAGATCGATCTTCTCCTGTGCCGCCGTGCCCTTCACCTCGACATCGGCTTCCTCGACGAACAGCAGCGCATGGCCTTCGTAGATGGTCTCGCCCGCCCCGACCGCAATTCGCCGCACATAGCCGCGCGTCGGGCTTCTGATTTCGTGCTGCATCTTCATGGCGTCCATGATCAGGAGCGGCTGGCCGGCGGCGACGGCGTCGCCCTCCTTCACGGCGATGCTGACGATCGTGCCCTGCATGGGCGCCGGCACCGCCACGGTCCCTTCGGGCGCGTCGTCGGCAGCCTCCGGAGCGGCTTGGGTCGTCGTCTTGCCGAACGCCAGCACGGCCAGCGGATCGACGGCATCGACGCGCGCACCGGCCTGCCGGGCGCCTGTTGTCGCCGGCGCTGCCGCCTGGAAATAGAGCCCGGATTGCAGCTTGGCGGCCGCGGCGATCAGCTTCTTGGCATGCTCGTCGATGAAGCGTGTGTGAACCTTGTCGGCGCGGAAATCGCTGTGCGCCAGCAAGGCACGCAGGAAGGCGATGTTGCTGGGCGCGCCTTCCAGCCGGAAGGCGGCGAGCGCGCGCTCTGCGCGTGACAATGCGTCGGCGCAGTCGGCCGACGGGCTGTGCACGATCACCTTGGCCAGCAGCGAATCGAAATTGGGATTGGTGCGGTAGCCGGCATAGCCGTAGGTGTCGACCCGCACGCCCGGTCCTGAGGGCGGCTCGAACACCGTGAGCGTGCCGCCGCCCGGCTTGGCCGAACCGTCGGCGGTCATGGTCTCCATGTTGATGCGGAGCTGGATGGCATGGCCGCGCGGCTCGGCGCCGTCGAGGCCGGCCTTCGCCAGGCTCGTGCCGCCTGCCAGCAGCAACTGCGCCTTCACCAGGTCGACGCCCCAAACCTCCTCGGTGACGGTGTGCTCGACCTGCAGGCGCGGATTGGCCTCGATGAAGAAGAATGCCGCTTCGTCGATCAGGAACTCGAAGGTGCCGAGGCTGCGATATTTAACGGCCTTGGCCATGATGACGGCGGCATCGACGATCTTCTTGCGCAGTGCCGGCTTGAGGTTGGGGCTGGGCGCCAGCTCGACGATCTTCTGGCTGCGCCGCTGCAGGGTGCATTCGCGCTCGCCCAAGGCGACGATGCCGCCCTTGCCGTCGCCCACGATCTGCACCTCTATGTGGCGCGCGAAGCCGACCAGCCGTTCGGCATAGAGGTCGCCGTTGCCGAAGGCCGACTTGGCTTCGGCCGAGGCCCGCGCAAAGGCGTCGGTGATCTCGCCCTCGGATTTGATCAGCCGCATGCCGCGACCACCGCCGCCGGCGATGGCTTTTAGCGCGATACCCGCCGTCGCGTGCTTCTTGAAAAACGCAATAGCGCCGGCGAGGTCGATCACGCCAGCGGTGCCCGGCAGCACCGGCACCTTACACTTTTCGGCATGGGCGCGGGCGCGCGCCTTGTCGCCGAACAGTTTCAGCTGCTCGGGTGTTGGCCCGACGAATGTCAGCCTGGCCTCGGCGCAGGCCTGCGCGAAACCGGCATTCTCCGAAAGAAAGCCGTAACCCGGATGCACCGAATCGCAGCCGGCCTTCTTGGCCGCCGCGATCACGGCGGCAATGTCGAGATAGGCCGCCGCGCCCTTTCCCTTGATCGCGATCGCCTCGTCGACCCGCCGGACATGCAGCGAGGTGGCGTCATCCTCGGAGTGGATGCCGGCCGTCGTGATGCCGAGTTCGGCGGCGGCCTGGGCGATGCGGATGGCGATTTCGCCGCGATTGGCGATCAGGAGTTTTCTAAGCATGGCGGCGCGTCTCGGGGTAAAACCCTTCATGGCGAAAAGGCTGCTCATTGTGGCGCACGCGCCCTCGGAGAACACCCTCTCCCTGCGCGAGGCCACCGAACGCGGCGCGCGGAGCGAAACGGGCATCGAGGTGCGCGTCGTGGCGCCATTGCAGGCCGGGCCCGACGACGTGCTGGCCGCCCAGGCGGTGATCCTGGGGACGACCGAGAATCTCGGCTACATGAGCGGCGCGCTAAAAGACTTCTTCGACCGCAGCTATAATCCCTGCCTGGAGAAGACGCAGGGCTTGCCCTACGCGCTCTATATCCGCGCCGGCAGCGACGGCACCGGCACGCGCCGCGGCGTGGAGACGATCATCACCGGCCTGCGCTGGCGCGCCGTGCAGGAACCGCTGATCTGCAAGGGCGCCTGGCAGCCGGCCTTCGTGCAGCAGTGCGAGGAGCTGGGGGCGGCGATGGCAGCGGGACTGGCGGCGGGAATCTTTTGAACAGACGCGCGGCGTCCGCTACGACAATACTGTCATCCCGAGCGCAGCAAGAGACCTTTACTGCCGCCTGAAAGGTCCCTCGCTACGCTCGAGATGACATCGAGTACGGAACGAGCACCTCGAGCTATTACTCCGCCGCGGCCTTGTTCTTCTTCTCCGCCGGGTCGTCCATCATCACGGTAATGTCGGCGGCGATATGGTGCGTCGGACCCTCGGCGGTCTGGTTCTCCTGAACGATGGTGCGACCATAGGCCGAGACCGTGGGTACCGCCCCCGGTGCGACCGGCGCCATCTTCTTCTTGCGCTTGAGCGCCGCTTCGATGAAGGGCGCCAGTTCGGCCTGCTTCTTGGCATCGCGTGCCATCTGATCCGCCTTCAGGGCCGGCATCACTTTCGAGGCAAAGAGCTTCAGCGAATCGCAGATATGCTCGTGCTTGTTGCGGCCGCCCTGCTGGATGAACACGACCTGGTCGACGCCCGCCTCCTGGTAGCTCTGCAGATGCTCGGTGAGCTCGGCCGGCGTGCCGATGCCGCTGCCCTGCCCCACGGCCGGCAGCTGGTCCTTGGCCGCCTCGAAGCGCTGCCAGACGTCGGTGACGCCGGGCTGGTGATGGCCGTAGACGTAGTAGTGGCCCAGCGAATAGCCGAAGAACTGGAAGCCCTCGGCGCCGCGGCGCCGCGCCTCGTCGCGATCCTCGTGGCAGGAGAAGCCGGTCACCATGGCGACGTTGGCGTTCACCGTGTGGCCGATCGGCACGCATTGCTCGCTCTTGATGATGTCGTAGTATTCGTGCGCCCACTTGCCGGCCTCGGCGGGATCGACGAAGGCGAAGGTGAGCGCCCCGATGCCGGCCCGCGCCGCGGCATGGATGGTCTCGCGGCGGCTGCACGCCACCCAGATCGGCGGATGCGGTTTCTGAAAGGGCTTGGGCACGACGTTGCGTACCGGCATGGCGAAGAACTTTCCCTTGAAGCCGGGATAGGGGCTCATCGCCATCATATTGGCGGTCTGCTCGACCGCCTCGGCCCACATCGCCTTCTTCTGGTCGGGATCGATGCCGAAGCCTTCGAGCTCGACCCGCGAGGCCGATTCGCCGGTGCCCCAGTCGACCCGCCCGTCGGAGACGAGGTCGAGCGTGGCAATGCGCTCGGCCACGCGGGCGGGATGGTTGTAGCCGGGCGGCGCCAGCACGACGCCATGGCCGATGCGGATCTTCTTCGTGCGCGCGGCACAGGCGGCGAGGAAAACCTCCGGCGCCGAGGAGTGGGCATATTCCTCGAGGAAGTGATGCTCGACCTCCCAGATGTAATCGATGCCGAGCGAGTCGGCCAATTCGACCTGCGTGAGCGCATCCTTGAACAGGCGATGCTCCGTGCCTTCTGTCCAGGGACGCGGCAGCTGGTGCTCGTACAGAAGTCCGAAGCGCATGGCTCTCTCCTCAGTGGGCGGTCCAGCCGCCATCGACGACCAGGCCAGCCCCTGTCATGAAGCCCGCATCGTCCGACGCGAGGAACACGATGCCCTTGGCGATGTCGTCGGCGACGCCGAGCCGGCCGATCGGGTGCAGGGCGAGCGTGGCCTGGCGTGCCCTTTCGGTGTCGTTGGTGCCCTGCTGGCGGGCGCGCATGGCGAAGGTCTGCTGGCCCATGTCGGTCTCGATGAGGCCGGGATGGATCGAGTTGACACGGATCTTGTAGCCCTTGCGGCCGAACTCCAGCGCCGTCGACTTGGTGAACAGCGTCACGCCGCCCTTGGTCAGCGAATAGAGCGGGTCGAGCTGCGAGCCGACCAGACCCGCGATCGAGGCCAGGTTGACGATGGCAGCACCATGCTCACTCGTGGCGCCGCTCGCCTTGAGATGCGGCAGGGCGGCGCGCGTGCCCAGCAGCACGCCGGTCAGGTTGACCGCCACGAGCTTGTTCCACTCGTCGAGGTTCGCCTCTTCGACGCCCTTGCCGACGAAGATGCCGGCATTGTTCACCAGCACGTCGAGCTTGCCGAACTTCTTCACCGTGGCGTCCATGGCAGCGGCCCAGCTCGCCTCCTGGGTGACGTCGAGCGAGACGTAGAGCGCCTGCCCGCCGGCCGCCTCGATCTCCTTGGCCGTCTGGCGGCCGCGCTCGTCGAGCACGTCGCCGATCGCCACCTTGGCGCCGGCGCTTGCCATCAGCTTCGCGGTCGCGCCACCGATGCCGCGCGCCGCGCCGCTGAGAAAGGCCACCTTGCCATCGAGACGGTTCATTTCTTCTCCTCTTGCCGGAGCGCGGGCCTCCAGGCCCGCTCATGATCATGATGCGGGCCTGGAGGCCCGCGGTCCGGCAAGACTAACCCTTGCCGAGCTTGTTGAACGGGATGTCCTTGTCGACCCGGATATCGGCCGGCAGGCCCAGCACGCGTTCGGCCACGATGTTGCGCAGGATCTCGTCGGTGCCGCCGGCGATGCGGAAGCCCGCGCCGCCGATCCATTGCGCCTGGAAGCCCGCGGCGTGCGGCACGTCTTCCTTCATGATGCCGGCCGGCCCCATCAGCTCCATGGCGAAGGCGCCCATGTCCTGCATCTTGGGCGCGGCCACGATCTTGATGATCGACGATTCCGGCCCCGGCGTCTGGCCCTTGGAAAGCGCCGTGAGCGTGCGGTAGCGCGTCAGCTTCAGCCCCTGCTGCTGGACGTACCAGTCGGCGATCTTGCCGCGCACCTGCTGGTTCTTGAGGGCAGGTCCGTCCTCGAGGTCGGTGTCGCGCGCCAGCTCCATCAGCTCATCGACGTCGAGGCCGCCCGACGGCAGGCCGACCGCCAGCCGCTCGTTCATCAGGGTGGTCAGCGCCGCCTTCCAGCCCTCGCCCACCTTGCCCAGGCGCTGGCTGTCGGGGATGCGCACGTCGGTGAAGAACACCTCGTTGAAGTTGGCGCCGCCCGACATCTGCTTGATCGGCCGCACCTCGACACCCGGCGTCTTCATCGACAGGAAGAACATGGTGAGGCCGGCGTGCTTGGGCTCGTTGGGATCGGTGCGGGTAATGACGATGCCGTAGTCGCTGTAATGCGCGCCCGAGGTCCACACCTTCTGGCCGTTGATCACCCAACCCTCGCCGTCACGCTCGGCGCGGGTGCGGATGCCGGCCACGTCGGAGCCTGCCGCCGGCTCGGAGAAGAGCTGGCACCACACTTCCTGGCCATGCAGCGCGGGCCTGACGTAGCGCTTGAGATGCTCGGGCGCGGCATAGGCCATCATGGTGGGAATGCACATGCCCAGCCCAATGTCGAAAAAGCCCAGCGGCACCAGGTAGTTCGCCTCTTCCTGCTGGTAGATCACCTGCAGGATGGGCGAACCGCCACGGCCACCATATTCCTTCGGCCAGGTGATGCGGGCGTAGCCCGCCTTGGCCTTCTTGTCCTGCCACTCCTTGGCTTTCTTGAGCAGCTCCGGATCGTCGTTGCGCGCGCGGAAGCTCTGCTTGTCGTCGCTCTTGCGCGTGGCATTGGCATCGAGCCAGGTGCGCACTTCCTTGCGGAAGGCGGCTTCCTCGGGCGTGTCGTTGAAGTCCATGATCTTCTCCTAAATCTCCGTCATCCCGACCGGAGCGAAGCGGAGCGGAGGGACCTGTTCATGCGGCCGGCGCCGCGTGAATAGATCCCTCCACTGCGGGCCTCCGGCCCTCCGGTCGGGACGACTACGTCGCATTCTTCTGCTCCAGCCGCGTCACCAGCTTGTCTTTCCACGCCATCGGCCCGCCGATCGACAGCGCCATCACGCGCGCGCGGCGATAGTGGAACTGCGTATCGGCCTCCCAGGTGAAGCCGATGCCGCCATGGGTCTGGATATTTTCCTTGGCGGCGAAATCGTAGGCCTCGGTCGCGGCGATGCGGGCAGCGGCGGCTGCAAGCGGCAGGTCGGCGCCGCCGTCGGTCAGCATCATGGCGCCGTAATAGGCGTTGGAACGCGCCAGCTCGAGCTTGACGTAGCAGTCGGCGAGCTTGTGCTTGATCGCCTGGTAGGAACCGATCGCGCGGCCGAAGGCCTGGCGCTGCAGCGCATAGTCGCGCGCCATCCACATCGCCGCCTCCGCACCGCCCACCTGGGCGAAGGCGAAGTAGACCGCGGCTGCATCGTAGAGACGCTCCAGCAGCCGCCAGCCGTCGCCTTCTGCGCCCAAAAGCTCCGAGGCGGCGGCGTTGAAAGTGAGCTCGGCATGCTTGCGCGCCGGATCGATGGTCTCGACCCGCTTGGCTGTGACGGACGATTGCTTGAGATCGACCAGCACCAACGAGAGGGCGCGATCACCTTGACCGCCTGTGTTGGCCAGCACGACCGCGAAGGTCGCGGCCTCGCCATCGGCCACCGGCACCTTCTTGCCGTTGAGGCGTCCTCCCCCGAAGGTCGTGCGGATATTGCGCGGCCTGGGCGGCTGCGGACCCTCGGCGATCGCCAGGGTGCCGATCGCCTCGCCCGACGCCAGCAGCGGCAGCCACTTCTTCTTCTGCGCATCCGAGCCTGCAAGCTTCAGCGCCTCGGTCGCCAGCACGACCGATGTGTCGAACGGCACCGGCGCCGCGGCGCGGCCGATCTCCTCGGCGACGACGCAGAGCTCGAGCGGCGAGAGGCCGAGCCCGCCGAACGCTTCCGGGATGCCAACAGCCGGCACGCCGAGATCGACGAGGCCTTTCCAGACCTCCTCGGCATGGGTCTCGTTGCCGTCGAGCACCCGGCGCACGACCTTGGTTGGGCACTTGTCGGCTAAAAATTTGCGAACCTGCTCCTTGAGCAGCTTCTGGTCGTCGGAGAAGTCGAAGTTCATGATGGCCAGACCCTAGCAAGCCCACCCGGTCCGGGGAACGGTTCCAGGTTCCGACAGGCGGGCTCAGCGATGTGCTAGGGTGGGCCCATGGACACTGCACAAATCAAGGACTGGCACGCCCACGTCTACTTCGACGCCGCCTCGCGCGATTCCGCTTGGGCGTTGCGCGAGAGAATCGAAAAAAGTTTCGACATCGAGATGGGGCGATTCCATGAGAAGCCGGTCGGGCCGCATCCGATGTTCAGCTATCAGGTGGCGTTCAAGAACGACAAGCTGGCACCGCTGATCTCCTGGCTGACGCTGAACCACGGCGACCTCACCGTGTTCATCCATCCCAACACCGGCCAGGATCTCGAAGACCATCGCGACCGCGCCGTGTGGATCGGCAAATCGGTGCCGCTGGTGCTCGACATCTTCACCAAGAAGGACTGACCCATGGATTCGCTTCTGCCGCTGGCAAAAAAAGTCGGCGAGAAACTGAAGGCGCGCAAGGAAACGGTCGGCGTCTCCGAATCGTCGGCCGGCGGCCTGATCTCGGCCGTGCTGCTGGCCGTGCCTGGCGCCTCGGCCTACTTCATGGGCGGTGCCGTGGTCTATACGCGGCCGGCCGGCGAGGCCTTCCTGGCCGCGACCAAGGAAAAACGGGCAGGCATTCGCTCCTCCTCCGAGCCGTGGGCGACGCTCGCGGCCGAACTCGTCCGCGAGCGGTTGAACACGACCTGGGGCCTCGCCGAAACCGGCGCCTCCGGACCGACCGGCAATTCCTACGGCGATCCCGCCGGCCACACCTGCGTCGCCGTCGTCGGCCCCAAGGGCAAGATGGCGCGCACCCTGCGCACGGGCTCGAACGACCGCGTCGCCAACATGCGCGCCTTCGCGGCCGAGGCGCTGAAGCTGATGGACGAACAACTGTCTTAGAAGGGAAAGGTCCCTCGCTACGCTCGGGATGACAGCATTGTTGTCATCCCGAGGCCGAAGGCCGAGGGACCTTTGCTCATTGCCGTTGCGGCGGCCTTCCACCCGCCGTCATGCCACCGTCGATCACCAGCTCCTGGCCGGTCATGTAGTTGGCGGCCTCGGTGCAGAGAAACAGCACGCCGTTGGCGATGTCCTGCGCCTCGCCGACCCTTGTCAGCGGCACGACGCCGACGGCCCGTTCGCGCGGGTCGATCGGCGCATTGCGGCGATTGCCGTCGGCGCCGGTCGGGATCTTGCCCCAGATCGGCGTGGCGATGATGCCGGGATGGACCGAGTTGCAGCGGATGTTGTCGGCGGCATGCTCCAGCGCCACCGACTTGGCCAAAAGCCGTACGCCGCCCTTGGTCGCCGAATAGGCCGCGAGCCCCGGCGCGCCACGCAGGCCAGCGATCGACGACATCAGCACGATCGAGCCGCCGCCCGCTTTCTTCATGGCCGGGATGGCGTGCTTGATCGACAGGAACACGCCGTCGAGATTTATCGCCTGCTGGCGCTGCCAGTCGGCGAGCGTCATTTCGGCAATGGGCGCCATGATGCCGATGCCGGCATTGGCCACCATGATGTCGAGCCGACCAAAGCGTTTCTCGGCGTCGCCAATCACACCGGGCCACGCCGCCTCGTCGCGCACGTCATGGCGCAAATAGTGCGCCTTGCCGCCTGCCTTGGCGATCCGCTCGACGACACCCTTGCCCAGCGCGTCGTCGATGTCGGTCACCAATACCGACGCGCCCTCGCGCGCCAGGGTTTCAGCACAGGCCTCGCCGATGCCGGAAGCGCCGCCGGTGACGACGGCAACCTTGCCCGAAAGCTGGCCCATCCTAGTACCCTCGCTTCCAAATCCGAATGACGACAGGTGCGTTAGCGGCCCTTGAAGTTGCCGACGCGCTTCTCGGCGTAGGATTTCACGCCCTCCTTGAAGTCCTCGGTCTTGCGCGTCCAGTCCTGCTCGGTGAGCTCGCGTTCGGTCGCTTCCTCGGCGCCGTCGGCGAAGCCGCGGCGCATGGTCTCGCGCGTCGACAGCAGCGCGAGCGGCGCTGACTCGGCGATCTCCTTGGCAAGATCCATTGCTCCTTTGCGAACGTCGGCCAGCGGCACCAGCACGTCGGCCAGCCCCCAGGCGACGGCTTCCTCGCCGCCGATACGCCGACCGGTATAGAACATCAGGTTGGCGCGCTGCTGGCCGATCAGGCGCGGCAGGGTATAGGTGAGCGAGAAGCCGGGATGGAAACCCAGCCGCGTGAAATTGGCGGCGAAGCGGCCTTCGGCGCAGGTGACGCGGAAGTCGGTCATGATCGCGAGGCCTAGCCCGCCGCCGATCGCCGGTCCCTGGATCGCGCCCACGCTGGGCTTCTTGGCGCGGAACAGGCGGGTCGCCTCCTTGTAGAGATGCTTGCCGCTCTCGGCCGCGCCGGTCTGCGGCCGGTTGGCGAAGTCGGCGCCGGCGCAGAACGACTTGCCCTGGGCGCACAGCACGTAGGCGCGGATGTTGCCGTCGCGGTCGAACGCCTCGAAGGCATCGGCAATCTGGTTGATCAGCGAATTGTCGAAGAAATTGTGCGGCGGCCGCTGGATCTCGACGATGCCGACATGACCCTCGCTGCTGACGCCGATATCCTTGTAGGTGGCGCTCATAAGTTTCCCCCACGGGCTATAAGTGAGCCGTGATACTGCCCCGCCATCGGGGCATCCGTCGAGTTGGGAGGATGGAAAATGCCGCAAAGCGAACGCCCCGCGTCTCACAAGCACGCACTCGTCGTGGGCGGAGGCACCATGGGCGTGGGAATCATCGCCATGTTCCTGGCCCATGGCTGGAAGACCGATGTGGTGTCGCGCTCGGCCTCGACGCGCGACGGCCTAACCGAGGCGTGCGGCCGCGCGCTGGCCGCCATGGGCAAGCCTGCCGATACGTCAGGCCTTGCAACCTATGCCACGCTGCCGGAAGCGACGTGGTCCACGATCGACATCGTGGTGGAGACAGTCAGCGAAGATCTGGCGCTGAAGCAGAAGCTGTTCGCCGAAATGGAAGCACTCGCCCGGCCAGGTGCTGCGATCACCTCCAACTCCTCGAGCTTCCCGATCAGCCAGATCGCCAAGGGCCTCAAGACGCAGGGCCGCATGCTGGGCCTGCACTTCTTCATGCCGGCGCACCTGATCCCGCTGGTCGAGGTCGTGCGTTCCGTTCATAGCGACGTGAAGCAGGCCGAACAGGTCGGCGAGATCATGCGCTCGCTGGGCAAGCGGCCGGTGCAGGTCAAGAAGGACGTGATCGGCTTTTTGGGCAATCGCATCCAGGGCGCGCTGATGCGCGAAGCCTTGTGGCTGATCGAGCAGGGCGTCGCCTCGCCGGAGGATATCGACGCCACGGTGCGGCTCTCTTTCGGTTTCCGCTATGCCGCGGCCGGCCCGATCGTGCAGAAGGAGCATTCGGGCTGGGACACGACCTGCGCGGTGGCCAAGATCATCTGGCCCGATCTGAGCAACGCCAAAGGCCCGCCGCCGATCCTGCAGCGCAACGTCGATGAGGGCCGCATCGGCTTCAAGACCAAGCGCGGCTTCTTCGAATGGAACGACGAGTCGATCGCAAAAGAGCGCACCCGTTATGAGCGCGCTCTTCGCAAGTGTCTGGAAATCTTCCGCGAGGAAGGAATTCTCTAGGCGTTGCCCTCAGGCAACACGGCCGCGACCCCGACCGCCGCCGCCAAACCGGCGACCACCGCCATTGCCGTTGCCGCCGCCATTGCCGCGCGGTCCGCCGAACGGCGGCCGGTCACCCTGCGGGCGCGGCGTGTACGGGCGTTTGGCATGCGGGCGGGCGCTATAACCGCCGCCTTCCGGACGATCGCCTTGCGGACGATCACCGTGGGGCCGATCGCCTTGCGGGCGATCGCCTTGCGGACGATCGCGATAATCGCCACGCGGCCACTGATGCTCGGCCTGTGCGGGCGGACGATCGCCGCGCGAGCGGTCGCCGAATGAACGATGGCGGCCGGGACCACTACCGGGACGACCACCGCCGCCAGGACGGCCGGGACCACGGTAGCGAGCATCGCGCGGATTCTCATCGTTTTCTTCGCGCTCGGCGCGGGGACGCATCGGCGGGGCGGCCGGCATGTCCTCGTTGGCCGGCGTCGAGACGACAGCGATGCGCTGGTTGGTGAGCTTCTCGATGCTGCGCAGCTGGCCGCGCTCGCTGCTGTCGCAGAACGACAGGGCGATGCCCGAGGCGCCGGCGCGCGCGGTGCGGCCGATGCGATGGACGTAGCTCTCGGCGTCGGCCGGCAGCTCGTAGTTGATGACGTGGGTCACGCCATTGACATCGATGCCGCGCGAAGCGAGATCGGTGGCGACCAGCACGCGGGCCTTGCCGCGGCTGAAATTGTCGAGCGCCTTCTGGCGGGCGTTCTGCGACTTGTTGCCGTGAATCGCCTCGGAGGAGACGCCACGATCTTCCAGCGCCTCGGCGACGCGGTTGGCGCCGCGCTTGGTGCGGGTGAAGACGATGACCCGCTCGAGCGCCACATCGGACAGCAGGTGGCTGAGCAGCGCGCGCTTGGTGGCGGAGTTCACGAAGTAGACGCGCTGGTCGATCTTGTCGACGGCGCGGCCCTGGCCCTGCGGCGCGATCTCGACCCGCTCGGGGTTCTTCAGGATCTCCGACGCGAGCTTGGCAACGTCGCCCGGCATGGTGGCGGAGAAGAGGAGCGTCTGGCGCTGCTTGGAGACTGAGCCGACGATGCGGCGCACGTCGCGGATGAAGCCCATGTCGAACATGCGGTCGGCCTCGTCGATGATGAGGAACGTCACATGCGCCAACTTCACGTTGCCGCGCTCGACCAGATCGAGCAGACGGCCCGGCGTGGCGACCAGGATGTCGACGCCGCGCGCCAGGGTCTCGATCTGGCGGCCATAGCCCAGGCCACCGACGACGGTGCAAAGGCGCAGTCCGAGCCCACGGCCGTAGGTGTCGAAGCTGCGCGAAATCTGGACCGCGAGCTCACGGGTCGGCGCGAGCACGAGGGCACGCGGGTGCTTGGGCTGCGGGCGCTCGCGGAAGCCGGAGAGATGCTGCAGCACGGGCAGCGCGAACGCCGCCGTCTTGCCGGTGCCGGTCTGGGCGATGCCCAGCACGTCGCGGCCCTGCAGCAGCGCGGGAATGGTACGCGCCTGGATGGGCGTGGGCACGGTGTACTTGGCTGCATCGAGGGCACGCAGCAGCGGCTCGGCCAGGCCGAGATCCGCAAACGAAACATTACTCACTGGAAATAAAGTCCTTTTGGCCGCCGACCGTGCCTTTCGGGCACGCGTATGTAGGGCGGCTTTTGGCCCGTTCCCGCGCGCGGCTGGGACGGCTCTTTTTTGGGGATTGTCTCGGGATGAAGCGCCATCGAATGAGAGGCGCGTCGCGCGATCGCGAGAAATCTTGATCAACCCGCAAGGAAGCGGGCTGGCGCGTATATGATGGTGCAGCGCAGCGAAGTCAAGTGACGGAATCAAGGCGGACCGCGGGCCACCAGGCCCGCTCATACCTCATGAGGCGGGCCTGGAGGCCCGCGGTCCAATGAGTTAGTACCGCGCGCCCTTGCGCACGAGCTTGCCCGGCAGCGCGCCGGTCGGCTCGTTGTCGCGCAGCAGCACCTGGCCGTTCACGATGGTGGCCCGCATGCCGTCGGCCTTCTGGCGCAGCCGCTTGGCGCCGGCCGGCAGGTCGCACACGACTTCCGGCATGCGCGGGCCGACGGTGGCCGGATCGAACACCACGATGTCGGCCGCCATGCCCTCGCGCAGCAGGCCGCGGTCATGGAAGCCGAACTGGGTGGCGCTGTCGCAGGTGATCATCTTCACCGCCTCCTCGAGCGTGAAGGCTTGCTTCTCGCGCACCCAGTGGCTCAGCAGATGGGTCTGCAGCGAGGAGTCCATGATCTGCGAAACGTGGGCGCCGGAATCGGAGAAGGTCACGACCGAGCGCGGATGCTTCATCAGCTCGAGCGCCTCGGCCTGGTCCTCGTTGGCGATCGGCTGGATCATGAAGAACTTCATGTCGCGCTCGAGCGCCATGTCGATCATCAGATCGACGGGATGAGTGTTCCTTTGCCGCGCCAGCTCCGCCATCGACTTGTGCGGGCCTTTCATGTCGGTGAGGGCAAAGATCCAATCCCATTCCGGTGGCCTCGCTTCCGCGCCGCGCACCAGCGGGCCTTCGTAAGGACGCGAAGCGATCTCGACCAAGCGGCGGCGCTTGTCAGCGTCGAGCAGCCACTGCTTCTGCTCGCCGAGCGGCAGCTTGCGCATGTCGCGCCACATGTCCCATTTGTCGAACGGAAGCTGGGTCTCGAAGGAGAGCAGCACGTTCAGCGCCCGGCTGTGCACCTGAGCGAACATGCGGCCGCCCTTCTGCGCGGTGCGCTCGATGATGTCGAAGGTGGTACGCCAGCTGCCGGGATTGGTGCGCCGACTGAACAGGCCGAAGGTGATCGGCCGGCCGCTCTCGATGGCGAGCTTGCTGAGGCCTTCGTAGTATTGCCGCGCCTTGTCGCCTTCGGCTCCGCGGGGCTCGCCGGCCACCTCCACCATGCCCGCGCCCATCGCCTTGACCAGCGTCTCGAACTCTTCCCAGGTGGCGAGCCGGCTGGCCACCGGCTTGTCGTCAGAGGTCATGTGACTGGCGCTGCGCGTGGTCGAGAAGCCATGGGCGCCGGCGGCGATCGATTCCTTGGTGTGATGCACCATCGCCCTGATATCGTCCTCGGTCGCCTGGTCGGTGAAGGCACGCTGGCCCATCACATAGGTGCGCAGCGCGCAGTGACCCATGTAGCCCGCGTAGTTGATGCCCTTGGGCAGCGAGTCGAGCACGTCGAGGAATTCGGGGAAGGTCTCCCAGCGCCACTTGATGCCGGCCTTCATGGCGGCGCGGCTGATGTCTTCGGCGCGCTCAAGATTGCGGATGACGAGGTCGGCCTCGCTCTCGCGACACGGCGCCAGCGTGAAACCGCAATTGCCCATGACCACGCTGGTCACGCCCTGGAAGCAGGAGCTGGTGCCGATCGGGTCCCAGAAGATCTGCGCATCCATGTGCGTGTGGCCGTCGACGAAGCCCGGCGTCACCACGTGACCCTCGGCATCGAGGGTTTCCTTGGCGGCCGAGGCGATGCGGCCGATCTCGGCGATCTTGCCGTCCTTGATGCCGACGTCACCGCGATAGCGCGGCAGGCCGGTACCGTCGACGATCATGCCGTTCTTGACGACGAGGTCGAATACCATGGCAGCCCTCCATTTCCTTAATTCTCCTCCCCGGGGGAGAGGAACATGAATCGTGAAATTCGCGCTAGTGCCGCTTCTTCCTCAACAGCCGGCCGGGCAGCGCGCCCGTGGGTTCGTTGTCGCGCAACAGGATCTGGCCGTTGACGACGGTGGCCTTCATGCCGTCGCACTTCTGCTTCAGTCGCTTGGCGCCGGCCGGCAGGTCGCACACCGCTTCCGGCATGCGTGGGCCGACCGTCGCGGGATCGAACACGGCGATGTCGGCCACCATGCCCTCGCGCAGCAGGCCGCGATCGTGGAAACCGAACTGGGTGGCGTTGTCGCAGGTGATCATCTTCACCGCCTGCTCGAGCGTGAAGGCCTGCTTGTCGCGCACCCAATGGCTCAGGAGATGTGTCTGCAGAGAGGAGTCCATGATCTGCGAGACATGGGCGCCGGAGTCGGAGAAGGTCACGACCGAGCGTGGATGCTTCATCAGCTCCAGCGCGTCGCTCTGGCTCTCGTTGGCGACGGGGAAGATCATGAAGAACTTGAGATCGCGCTCCAGCGCCATGTCGATCATCAGTTCGACCGGATGGGTGTTCTTCTGCCGCGCCAGCTCGGCCATGGTCTTGTGGGGGCCGCGCATGTCGGTCAGCGCATAGGTCAACTCCCACTCCGGCGGCCGCGCTTCGGTGCCGAGCACTTCCGGACCTTCGTACGGACGCGAGGCGATCTCGACCAGGCGCCGGCGCTTGTCGGCGTCGAGCAGCCACTGCTTCTGCTCGGCGAGCGGCAGCTTGCGCATGTCGCGCCACATGTCCCACTTGTCGAACGGCAGCTGCGTCTCGAAGGACAGCAGCACGTTCAGCGCCCGGCTGTGGACCTGGGGAATGAAGCGGCCGCCCTGGCTGTTGACCCGATCGACGACCTCGAGCGTGCGCCGCCAGGCATCGGGCGAGTGGCGCGAGCTGAACAGGCCGAAGGTGACGGGGCGGCCCGTCTCGATCGCAAGCGAACTCAGCCGGTCATAGTACTTCGCGGCGGTCTCGGTGGCGGTGCCCGAGGGGGCGCCGGCGATCTCCAGGGTGCCCGAACCGACCTCGGCCATGGCCCGCACCATGGTCTCGAGTTCGTTCCAGGTAGCGAGGCGGCTCGCCACCGGCTTGTCGTCCGAGGTCATGTGGTTGATGGAGCGCGTCGAGGAGAAGCCGAAGGCGCCCGCCTTGATCGCCTCCCTGACGTGATGCGCCATGGTACTGATCTCGTCCTCGGTCGCCTCGTCGGTGAAGGCGCGCTCGCCCATCACGTAGGTGCGCAGAGCGCAGTGGCCGATATAGCCCGAATAATTGATGCCCTTGGGCAGGCTGTCCAGCACGTCGAGGAACTCGGGGAAGGTCTCCCAGCGCCACTTGATGCCGGCCTTCATGGCGGCGCGGCTGATGTCCTCGGCGCGTTCGAGATTGCGGATGACGAGGTCGGCTTCGCTCTCGCGGCACGGCGCCAGGGTGAAGCCGCAGTTGCCCATGACCACGCTCGTCACGCCATGGAAGCAGGAGCTGGTGCCGATCGGATCCCAGAAGATCTGCGCGTCCATGTGGGTGTGCACGTCGACGAAGCCCGGCGTCACGACATGGCCCTCGGCGTCCAGCGTCTCGGCCGTCGCCGCGCCGTTGATGCGGCCGATCTCGGCGATCTTGCCATCCTTCACACCGACATCGCCGCGATAACGGGGCAATCCAGAACCGTCGACGATCATCCCGTTCTTGACGACGAGGTCGAATGCCATGGCAGTCCTCCAAGCGTTACCTGAAGGTACGCTCGCCAGGCGGATCGCTCAATCGCTGGCAGGCGCATGGCTGGCGTCCTAGGATTGCGCAACGAAATTGGTAGGAAACATGGAATTCGGCGTTCTTTTCACCTCGCATGCCAATCCCGAGGAAGAGCGTTACTCACATCGCATCAAGCTCGCTTCAGGCGCGGAGTGAACCGCACCTCGCTCGGCGCGCTCTTCACCGTGCTCGCCATGCTGGCCTTCGCCAGCATGGACGCGATGAGCAAGTGGCTGGTCGCCGACTATGCGATCGGCCAGCTGATGTGGCTCCGCTACGCCGTGTTCTGCCTGTTCGCCTGGTTCGTGGTACGCCGCCAAGGCCTCGCCGCGGCGGCACGCACGCCGCGGCCCTGGCTGCAGGGCCTGCGCGCGCTGCTGGCGACGGTCGAAAGCGTCGTCTTCGTGCTCGCCTTCCGCTACCTGCCGCTGGCCGACACGCACGCCGTTGCCGCCACCTCGCCGCTGATCGTGATCGCGCTCGGTGTGCTGTTCCTGGGCGAACGCGCCGGTCTGGCGCGCTGGCTCGCCGTGGGCGCGGGCTTCCTGGGCGTGCTGCTGATCGTGCGACCGGGCTTTCGCGCGCTGGACTGGCCGCTGGTGCTGCCGCTGCTGGGGGCGGTGATGTGGGGCGGCTACCAGATTCTGACGCGTCTCTCTCAGCGCACCGATTCACCGGATACGACGCTGGTCTGGTCGGCCTTCGCAGCCTTCGCCGCCACTACCCTGGCCGCACCCTGGGGCTGGCAATGGCCCGATGTGCAGGGCTGGGCTCTCATGATCGTCGCTGCCCTGCTGGGCGCGATCGCGAACTATGCGCTGATCCGCGCGCTCGACTACGCCGAGGCGAGCGCGGTGCAGCCCTACAGCTACACCCTGCTGGTCTGGGTCACGATCCTGGGCGCCGTTGTGTTCGGCGACATCCCCGACCATTGGACGATCGCGGGAGCGCTCCTCATCGTGGCCAGCGGGCTCTACTCATGGCACCACGACCGGCTGATGAACGAAAAAAAACCGTCATCCCGACCGAAGCCGAGCGAAGCGAGGCGCAGCGGAGGGACCTCGTCATAGGCTCGACGAAGACGAGGTCCCTCCACTCCGCTTCGCTCAAGCGCGGATGTGATCCGCGCGAGTCGGAATAACGGTAATGGCTAACGCGGCCACTGCCGCAGTGCCACCAGGCCACCATCGATCGGCAGCAGCAGGCCGGTCACCCAGCGCGATTCGTCGGAGGCGAGATAGACCGCGCCATGGGCGATGTCCCATGCCGTGCCCTCGGTCTTCATCGGCACCATGTTCTTGCGCCGCTCGCGCGCCTCGGTGCCCATGTGCGCCACCATGGGCGTATGCACCGAGCCCACGACGATGCAGTTGGCGCGGATGTTCTGTGTCGCGTAGTCCGCTGCCACCGACAGGGTGAAGCCGTGCAAGCCGGCCTTGGCCGTCGCATAGGCGACGGCGCCCGGGCTGCCGATCAGGCCGAGCGCGCCCGCGATCGACGACACCATGATGATGGAGCCGCCGCCGCCTTCCTTCATCTTCGGAAGGCAGTACTTGGTGCACAGCATGGTGGTGGTGAGGTTGGCCTCCAGCACCTTGTGCCAGTCGGCCAGGGTCACGGTCTCAGGCGTGCCCGGCGCGCCGATGCCGACATTGTTGTGCAGGATGTCGAGCCGGCCGTATTTCTTGGCTGCGAACTCGGCCATCGCCTCGGCGGCGTCGGCCTTGGCGACGTCGCCGGCAAACACCGCGGCCTCCCCGCCCTCGTCCTTGATCTGCTTGGCGAGCTTGTCGGCGCGCTCGGCGCTGCGATTGACCAGCACCACCCGGGCGCCCTCGCGCGCGAACATGACGGCCGTCGCCATGCCGTTGCCGACGCCCTCGCCGCGCGGCGCCGCGCCTGTGACCACCGCCACCTTGCCTTTGAGACGTCCGGCCATTTCTCTCCCCCTCGATCCGATGCTATTTCGTCGGCGAACCTTAGCCGGGAGCCTCGCGCCATGGCCAGCAAGACCGAAATCCACGAAGGCGGCTGCACCTGCCGCCACGTGCGCTATCGCATGACGTCCAGGCCGCTGTTCGTGCATTGCTGCCACTGCCGCTGGTGCCAGCGCGAGACGGGTGCCGCGTTTGCGCTCAACGCCATGATCGAGGCCGACCGCGTCGAGTTGTTGGAGGGCGAGCCCGAGGCGGTGATGACGCCGTCGGCAAGCGGCAAGGGCCAGAAGATCTGGCGCTGTCCCCGGTGCCGCATCGCCGTGTGGAGCAACTACGCGGGCGCCGGCGATGCGCTCCGCTTCGTCCGCGTCGGCACGCTCGATGAGCCCGACCGCGTGCCGCCCGACATCCACATCTTCACCATGTCCAAGCAGCCCTGGGTGGTGCTGCCCGAGGGCACGCCGGCAGTGAAGGAGTACTACCAGGCGAGCAAGCTATGGCCGAAGGAGAGTCTGGAACGCCGGGCGGCGCTCAGGCGCGGCTAGAGTCGGCTGAGATCGGCCACCAGGGCGGCGACGCTCCGCGTGCCGACACCCACGATCAGGATGTCGTTGTCGACGCGCAGGTATTGATAGCCCGCCGGCGACGGCGAGAGCTTGGCGATCAGCGCGGCCGGCAGCGCCTCGCCCGCAACACCGTCGGGGAGCGGCTGATCCAGTTTCCAGGCCTGCTTCGCCTGGGCGGGCGCCCCACAGGCGTTGTTTTTCTTGACCAGGCCAGCCGGACAACGGCCCGCGGCGGCCTCTTCGCGATAGTAGGTATAGACGGCGCTACGGTCGCGCTCCGGCACGATCATGCTGAGTGTCGGCAACGGCGAATCCTGCGCAGGTGCGGCGGCCTTGGCAGGCGGCTTGGTATTTTGTGCCAACGCCAACCCCGACGCCAAGCTTGCGACCAACAAGAGCGCGATCGAAACCGGGCGCATGACTATGCCTTCCAATACCCCGGCAGCTTTGTCGCCAGCCATTTCACCAGCGCGGCATTGACCGCCACTGGCTGTTCCTGCGCCATCCAGTGGCCGGAATTCACCACGACCTCGGTGAGGTCGGCACAATCGTGGCGCATCGGCTCAGCGAGCCGGGAGTGCATCGTCTCGCAAGTCGTGTCGTAGGCGCCATGCAGGAACAGCACGGGCATCGAAAGCTTGCCGCCATTCTGCGCACGCTGGGCATAGGCGCCGTTGGCCTTGTGGTTCATGTACCAGGAGTCGGGCCCGAAGAAGCCGTTCCTCGTCAGCGCCGCGGTGTAGGCCTCCATGTCCTGCTCGGTGATGACGTCGGGGTCGCGCGGCACGTCGGGGAAGGCCGCACCGCCGAACCAGCCGCCGTTCCTGCGGACCGAGGCGGTGCGGCTGGGCTTGCCCACCGCCTTGGGGTCGCCCTTGCGGAACAATGCCTTCACGACATTGCGGATGTTGGTCTCGAAGCCCTTGCAGGCCCTGTCGAAGCTTTCCTCGTAGAAGAACTGGTAGTCCCACTGGCCGGCCGGGAACTCGGCCTCGGGATAGACCTTGCGGTCGACCAGCTGCACCACGGCTTCGAGCGTGAAGCCTGACGCGAGATAGGGAACGCAAAGGCTCGCCACGCCCGCCGTCTTGTCGGGATGATGGGCGGCCATGTTCCACACCACCGGACTGCCCCAGTCGTGGCCGATCCACACGGCCTTGTCGCGGCCGAGCGACGCCAGCAGTTCCAGCATGTCCTCGACGATCAGCTCCTGGGCAAAATCCTCGTGGTGCTTATAGGTGCTGGAGCGACCGTAGCCGCGCATGTCGGGCGCGATGCAGCGGAAGCCCAGCGCGGCCATGGCTGGAAGCTGATGGCGCCAAGAGAGCGCGAGCTCGGGCCAGCCGTGGCAGAAGATCAGGGGCGGCGCGCTTTCCGCTCCGCAGGCGAGATAGCCCGTGGTGTGACGGGCGGTCTTGACGGTGTGTTCGGTGACCGGGAATGTCATGGCGAGGAGAAAGTCCCATGGAAATCGACACCGGCACAACCGAACTTTTATGCGCCGTACGCGACGGCGTGGCGCTGATCACGCTCAACCGTCCGGAGGCGCGCAATGCCATGTCGGACAAACTGACCCCGGCGCTGCGCACCCAGATCAAGCAACGCGGCGAGGATCCCGAGGTCGGCGCCATCCTGATCACCGGCGCGGGCACCGCCTTCTGCAGCGGCGGCGACGTCAAGGGCATGGGCGGCCGCGGGCCGCGCGGCCAGATGGGTTTTGACGAACGGGTTACCGATTTGCGTCAGCGCCAGGCCGCACTGACCGGCGCGCTGGTCGCTGTGCGCAAGCCGACCATCGCCGCGTTGCCGGGCGCGGCCGCCGGCGCCGGGCTTGCCATCGCGCTCGCCTGCGATATCAGGATCGCCGCCAGCTCGGCCTTCGTCAGCACCGGCTATGCCCGCGTCGGGCTTTCAGGCGACTACGGCATCGCCTGGCTGCTGACCCGCGCCGTGGGGTCGGCGCGGGCGCGCGAGCTGATGTTCACTGCCGAGCGGGTCGACGCCGAGCGCTGCGAGCGCATCGGGCTGGTCAACCGCATCGTGGCCGACGACAAGCTGCAGGAGGAGGCCTTCGCCTTCGCCAAGTCGCTGGCCGAAGGCCCCCGGGTGGCGCTGCGCAACATGAAGGACAATCTCGACGACGCGCTGCAAGTCGACTACCCGACCGCGCTCTACCGCGAGGCCGAGCGGCTGGTCCAGGCCTCGCGTACCGAGGACCACAAGGAAGCGGTGCGGGCGTTCGTGGAAAAGCGGAAGCCGGTATTCATGGGGCGGTAGGCCAGATCACCAATTGTCATCCCGAGCGTAGCGGGGGACCTTTGCTCATGGCCTTAAAGGTCCCTCGCTACGCTCGGGATGACAATCTTACCGTCATACCCGCACCGCCATCTTGCCGCGGTTCTTGCCGGCAAAAAGGCCGATCAGCGCTTCCGGCGCCTTGTCGAGGCCGTCGACGATATCGACCACGGCCTTGATCTTGCCCTCGGCGACCCAGCGCGCCAGCCGCGCCTCGGCCTCGGCGCGGCGGTCGTAGAAATCCATGACGATGAAGCCTTCCATCCTGAGCCGCTTGGTAACCACGAGGCCCGGCACCGCCATCGGCCCGGGCGCGGGCTTCTCGACGTCGTACTGCGAGACGTTGCCGCAACAGGCGATGCGGCCGCGCAGGTTCATCAGCGACAGTGCCGCTTCGAGCACCGCGCCGCCGGTATTGTCGAAATAGACGTCGATGCCGGCGGGACAGGCCGCCGCCAGCGCGCGGCGCACGCCGCCCGCCTTGTAGTCGACGGCGGCATCGAAGCCGAGCTCGCGCGTGAGCCAGTCGCACTTGTCCTGCCCGCCCGCCGTGCCGACCACACGGCAGCCGGCGAGCTTGGCGATCTGGCCGACCATCGTTCCCACCGCGCCCGCCGCCGCCGAGACCAGCACCGTGTCGCCGGGCTTGGGCTGGCCGACCTCGAGCAGGCCGAAATAGGCGGTGAGCCCGGTGACGCTGAGCGGGCCGATCAGGAGTTCCAGCGACGCTTGTGTCGTGCGCTTGGCGAGACGCCGCGCCGGCAACGCCGCATAGTCCTGCCAGCCCCAATCGCCCTCGACGATGTCGCCGGCTTTCAATCCGCCCGTCCTGGACTCGACAACTTCTCCGATGGCAAAGCCGCTCATCACCTGGCCCGGCTCCAGCGCATCGCGATAGGTCTTGCCCATCATCCAGGCGCGGTTGGCGGGATCGAGCGACAGCATGCGGGTCTGCACCAGCGCCTCGCCGTCGCGCGGCACGGGGATCGCCGTCTCGGTCCATTCGAACGTGTCGGCGGCGATCTTGCCCTGGGGCTGCTTGGCGTAGAGCCATTGGCGGTTCATGGCGTCAATCCTTGTAGCTGGCGGCGCGCTTCTGCAGGTTGGACATGATGGCCTCGAGCTGGTTGGGCGAGCCGATCAGCTTCTGCTGCTCGACCGACTCGGCCAGAAGGCCCGACTTGGCGTCGGTCGCGACGGCGAGATTGAGCAGCCGCTTGGCCGCGCGCATGGCGTCGGGACTCTTGCCGGCGATTTCCCGGGCGGTCTCGAGCGCCGCGGCGCGCGGATCGGCGACCACGCGGGTGACGAAACCCAGTTGCTGCGCCTCCGTGCCGTTGAAGATGCGGCCGGTATAGGTGAGTTCGCGCACGACGTCCTCGCGCGCCAGGTAGCGCATGAGCTGCGTGCCGGCGAGGTCGGGCACGAGGCCCCATTTGATCTCCATCACCGAGAAGCGCGTGTCGGCCGTGGCGTAGCGCATGTCGGCGCCCAGCGCGATCTGGAAGCCGCCGCCCAGCGCCACGCCGTGGACGGCGGCGATCACCGGCACGGGCAGCTCGCGCCACAGCCAGGCGCATTGCTGCGGCCGGTTGGCGATGCCGTATGTGCGCGCGGTGAGGTCGCGCACGCCCGGCACCGCGTCGCCGTCCTGCTTCATCGCCGCGAAGCTTGCCATGTCGAGGCCGGCACAGAATGCCTTGCCCTCGCCCGACAGCACGACTGAGCGCAAGCCCTTCATCTTGGCGAGCTCGGCGCCGGCCGCGATGATGGCCTCGAACATCGCCGGATCGAGCGCGTTCATCTTGTCGGCACGGATCAGACGGACGTCGGCGACGCCGTCCAAAAGCTCGATCGAGACACGGTCCTTCATTTGTCCTTCTCCGACTTCAGCCATTCGCGCAGGCGGCGTTTCACTTCTTCCGGGTCGAGGCGTTCCGGCGGCGTCAGGCTGCCGTCGTCACGCTTGGGCCACATCAGCACGGCGATGCCGCGCTGCACGTCGGCGAACGTGCAATCGTCGGGCAGCCGGTCGAGCAGTGCCCTCACCTCGGCTTTGACGTTGGCTTTTTCGCGGGCGGTCATCGCGTCACCATCAGCCAGACTCCCTGCCCAGCATAGACCGCTCCCACCCCAAGGATCACGCGGCGCGTCCAGCGATAGAACTGCTTGTCCGACATGCGGTCGAGCAGGCTGCGCGACAGGGTCGTGCCGAGCACGGCGAAGCAGGCGGCATAGGCCATGACCAGCCACTGCTCGAGGTCGCGGCCGGCGGGACCTTCGATCACGGCGGCGAAATAGGCGACCTTGGAGAGGTGGCCCAGCACCTGGGCCGCTGCCTTGGTGGCGACATTGACCTGCCGGGTCATGCCGGTGCGCACATAGAAGATGTCGAGCAGCGGCCCGGTGACGCCGGACACGAGCTGCATGGCGCCACCGATGACGCCCGCCAGGAAGGCCTGCCCGCCGCGTTCGATGTCGGGAGCGATGCGCTGCGGCACCGCCAGGGCAATGAAGGGCGTCAGTCCCACCATCATCAACACCAGCGCCTTGTCGGGCACGAAGTCGAAGAAGGAGAAGACGATCAGCGAGGCCGCCGCGCCGGACCCGAACTTCAGGACCACGCTCCACCGCACGTGATGCCGCCATAGCCACGCACGCCAGCCGTTGGCCGCGATCTGGATGACGCCGTGGAACACCATGGCGACCGGCACCGGCAGCATGACCAGCAGGAAGCCGATCAGCAGCATGCCGCCCGCCATACCGAAAATGCCGGAGATGAATGAGGTCACGACGGCCACGACCGCCAACGCCGCCAGGACGAGCAGGGAGAACACGGAGCGCGGCGTAGCGCACGTGGCAGATCGTGTCGAGGATCGGATAAGGTGGACGCATGTCCGATAGCGATCTGCTCTTCATGCCGGCCGTGAAGGCCGCTGCCCTCATCCGCGCCAAAAAGCTTTCGCCTGTCGACTATGTCGACACCGTCCTGAAGGCGATCGAGCGCGCCCAGCCCAGGCTCAACTGCTTTCGCGTGGTGATGGCGGAGCAAGTGCGCCGCGACGCCAAGACGGCCGAGGAGGCGGTGGCCAAAGGCTGCAAGCTCGGACCGCTGCACGGCGTGCCCGTCAGCATAAAGGACCTTGTCGACGTCAAAGGCGTGCACACGCGGCACGGCTCGGCGATCTTCGAGGACAATGTGGCCCGGGCCGACGACGTGCTGGTGCAGCGCCTGCGCGCGGCGGGCGCCATCGTCGTCGGCAAGTCGACGACGCCGGAATTCGGCGTCAAGGGCCTGACCGACGGCCCCTCCTTCGGCGTCACGCGCAATCCGTGGAACCTCGAGCGCACGCCGGGCGGCTCGAGCGGCGGTGGCGCCGCGGCGGTCGCCGCCGGGCTGGGCCCGCTGGCCCTCGGCACCGACGGTGCGGGCTCGGTGCGCGGACCCGCCTCATGCACGGGCCTGGTCGGGCTGAAGCCGACCCTGGGCGCGGTGCCCGCCGACACCTCGCGCGATGCCTTCGGCAACAATGTCTATGCGGGTCCCCTGGCGCGCACGATCACGGATGCCGCGATCATGCATGCCGTGCTGGTCGGTCCCAGCGACAAGGACCCGTGGACGCTTGCCGGCGGCGGACAGCGGCCGCTCTCGCCCAAGCTGTCAGGCGAGGACCTCTCGGGCGTGCGCATCGGCTATATCGAGCTCACCGCCAATCCGAGAATCGCCGCCGACGTGCGCACCAACACGCGCTCAGCGCTTGCAGCGTGGCAGGAGATGGGCGCCGCGGTCGAGGAGGTGACCGAGAAGATCGACTGGATCGAGTACGAAGGCCGCGTGCTCTACCAGGCGAACTTCGCGGTGTTCTGCGCGCAGTACCTGCCCAAATGGCAGAACCAGATGGATCCCGTGACCCTTGCCTTCATGGAACGGGGCGCCAAGTTCACGCTGTCCGATTTCCGTAACGCCCAGTTCGCGCGCACGGCGCTGTTCCGCAAAATCCAGTCGCTGCTCGAGCGCTACGATTTCCTCGTGACGCCGACCAACTCTCGCACCGCGCTCGATGTCGGCCACGACGCGGCCAACGACGAGGTTTTAGTCGACGGCATAAAGTGCGGCATCACCCGCCAGGGCTGGACCTCCTACCAATATCCTTTCAACCTCACCGGCCATCCCGCACTCGCTTTGCCCTCTGGCTTCGGCGCCGACGGCCTGCCGACCTCGGTCCAGATCGTCGGCAAATGGGGCGCGGAGACCGACGTGCTGCGGCTGGGTGCGCTTCTGGAGCGGGCGCGGCCGTGGGCGCAACATCGGCCGCCGCAGGCTTAGCTTGTTTCGACGCGACGCGGCGCGGTAGGAAGACGAATGCGCTCGAAGAGGCCTTCATCGAAACGAGTTTGGCGCGATCCTGACGACGCGCTGTCCTTTGACCGTGCCTGGTTCGAGGACGCGGAGGCCACGGTCGGCCGCGATGGATCCAAGACCGCGATTGAGCGGAAAAGCAGTCGCCGATTGGCACGCCTCGGTGGCATGCAACCGACGTTGAAGGCACCGCCGCGGCGACGACCATCACAAGCGTGATCTTATGCAGCTGAACAGCGCCATCGGCCATATCAAGGCCGGCAAGTTGCGCGCGCTTGCGGTGACCTCCGACAAGCGCATGGCGGAACTTCCCGATGTACCGAACATGCTCGACAAGGAAGACAAGTTGGTCGTGCCCATGATCAAGAAGCTCGGAATCAAAACGGAGTAGACCCCAAGATGACCTGGCTGCCTCCTGCCATCACCCCCATCGTCCTGTTGCTGATCTCCAACGTCTTCATGACGTTCGCCTGGTACGGGCATCTGAAGTTCACCGACCGGCCGCTCTGGCTGGTGATCTTGGCGAGCTGGGGCATCGCCTTCGTCGAATATTGCTTCGCCGTGCCGGCCAACCGCTGGGGACACGTGGTCTATTCGGCGGCCGAACTCAAGACCATGCAGGAGGTGATCACGCTTTCGGTGTTCGCCGCCTTCTCCGTGTTCTATCTCGGCGAGCGCATCACGCTCAACCACCTCGTGGGCTTCGCCCTAATCTGCGCCGGCGCTTTCTTCGTGTTCAAGGGACCGCTTTCGAGTTGACCTTGCGCGCGGCGACAGGAATGCCCAGGTTACATGTAACCTAAGCGTTCATTGCAATGCCGAAGTCGACCCCTCGTAAGTCGTCTCGCGACAAGGTAAGCGCCCATCGCGCGCGGGCCTGCGTCCCATCCAGATTTGGGTGCCGGACGGGCGTTCGCCGCAGTTCATCAAAGAAGCCCGGCGGCAGTCACGGCTGATCGCAGCCAGTCCGACAGAAGCGGACGATCAGGCGTTCGTCGATTCGATCTCTGAACTGAAGTTCTGATGAGGCGAGGCGAGGTTTGGACTGTGGCCGGTGGCGCGGATTATGTCGGGAAACCTCGCTCGGCCGTGATCATTCAGGATGATGCATTCTCGGATACCGCTTCTGTAACGATCTGCGCCTTGACGACGACGGCTCTGTCCGCGTCGCTGGCTCGGGTCGTGATCGAGCCGTCTCCCTTCAATGGTTTGCGTGTAACTTCCCAGATCACGGCCGACAAAGTAACGCCGGTTTCCCGCACCAAACTGGAACGCCGCATCGGACGCCTGAATGACGGCGACATGGCCCGTCTTGACCGGGCACTGCTGGTTTTTCTAGGCCTCGCCCGCTGAAGAAACCTGCCCCGACGTGGGATGAGACTGCCTGATCCTGCGTACGTCTCTCGGGGAACGACGATTGACGGAAACGCGGATCAGACAATGGCGTGAAGCGGCGGCGATCGCAGCCGTGCTGCTGATTGCAGCCGTGCTGCGGTTGTGGCGGCTGGAGGAGAACGGCTTCGGCACCGCCTATTACGCTGCGGGCGTGCGCAGCATGCTGCAGAGCGCGTGGCTGTTCTTCTACAATTCCTTCGATCCGGCGGGCTTCATTTCGCTCGACAAGCCGCCCGTCGCCTTCTGGATCCAGACGGCCTTCGCTGCCGTGCTTGGCTATAGCGGCTGGACAATCCACCTGCCGCAGGCGTTGGCCGGCATCGCCTCGGTGGCGCTGCTCTATCGGCTGGTGCGCCAGCCGTTCGGCGTGCCCGCCGGGCTTTTAGCCGCCTTGCTGCTGGCCGTGATGCCCGTGGCTGTCGCAGTTGATCGCTCCAACAATACCGATTCGTGGCTGGTTTTTTTCTTGCTGCTGGCGGCGATGGCGGCGTTGCGCGGCCGCGGCCTTTCCCTGGTGGCGGCGATGGCGCTGCTGGGCGTTGCCTTCAATGTGAAGATGCTGGCGGCACTGATCTGTGGTCCGGCGCTGCTGGCGGGCTGGTGGTTCGCCGGCACGCTCGATTGGCGCCGGCGACTTTCCTGGATGGCGGCAGCCGGCGTCACCCTTGCGGTCGTGTCGCTCGCCTGGGCGGTGGCCTTCGACCTCACGCCCACAAACAACCGGCCCTATGCCGGCAGCAGCCACGACAATTCCATGCTCGAGCTGATCGTGGTCCATAACGGGCTGGAACGCTTCGTCCGCGCGCCGCGAACGCCGCCCGCGCCGCTGCCGACGCCCGCGCAGGCGCAGGCGCCGCGGCTGGAAGCCTATGACGCCGTACCGGTGGGACCATTGCGGCTCGCGGCTCCCGCGCTTGCCGCGCAGTTCGCCTGGACCCTGCCGCTGGCCGCACTGGGTGCCGTCTTCGGCTGGCGGCGGCAACGCGCCTCGGTGGCGCTGTGGGGTACCTGGGCGCTCACCTACGGCATCGTCTTCAGCGCCGCCGGCGGCATCTTCCACGCCTATTATCTGGCCGCCCTGGCGCCGCCGCTTGCCGCCCTGACGGGGATCGGCTGCTTCGAGCTGTGGCGTCGCGGGCCGGTGCACCTCGCGCTTGGGCTCGCGGCGACCGCGCTCTGGCAAGGCTATATCACCGGCGCATCGTTGGGTTGGGACGCGACCTGGATCGGCTTCCCCCTGATGGCTCTGCTGGCGAGCGCGGCGACGCTGTGGCGCGCCAAGCGGCCGGCTGCCGTGATCGGCGGTGTCGCCCTGCTGATCCTGCCGACCGCGTGGGCGCTGAGCGCGGTGTTCGCTCCGGGAAACCTTACGCTGCCGTCGTCGAGCCTGGCGCGCTGGCTCGGCCGGGACGACGGTCGCGGCCCGCTGCTGTCGCGCAGCTATGGGTCGCTCACCGACGATCCTAAATTGCGGGCTTTCCTGCAGGACCATCGTGGCGAAGCACGGTTCCTGCTGGCCGCGCCCAATGCGCTGCTCGCCGCCCCGGTCATCATCCAGAGCGGCCAGCCGGTCATGGCCTTCGGCGGCTTCTTCGGCAGCGACCCGGCGCTGAGCGTTGACGCCTTCGCCAAGCAGGTCGAGCAGGGCGAGGTGCGCTTCGTGGTGCTGGGCAACGCGCGCCGGTTCCGCGACTTCGAGCGCTGGGTGCAGGCGCACGGCACGCCGGTCGATCCCGATCTGTGGCGCTCGCGGCCAACCGAGCCGCGGCGCTCGATCGTTCTCTACGACCTCGCCTCCGCCAAATAGATCAGCCGGCGCCCAGCGCGCGGGCGATCTGGTTGGTAACCAATGCTGCGGCGTAAGCCAGCACCAGCATGTAGCCGAAAGTGACCCACATCCACTTCCAGCTGCCGGTCTCGCGGCGGATGACGGCCAGGGTCGAGGCGCATTGCGGCGCGAACACGTACCAGGCGAGCAGCGCCAGCGCGGTGGCGAGGCTCCATTGACCGGCGATCGCCTGGCCGATCTTGTCGGCGGCCCCCTCGCCGCCGTCGATGGCGTAGATCGTGCCCAGCGCGCCGACCGCGACCTCGCGCGCCGCCATGCCGGGGATCAGCGCCACGTTGATCTGCCAGTTGAAGCCCAGCGGCTCGGTGAGGGGCTGCAACAGCGAGCCGAGCATGGCGGCGAGGCTGTAGCTGATCGCCGGCTCGGTGGCGCCTTGCGGCGGCCGCGGGAAGGAGGCGAGAAACCAGATCAGCACCATCATGGAAAGGATGGTGGTGCCGGCGCGCTTGAGGAAGATCGTGGCGCGCGTCCACAGCCCGATCGCCAGACTCTTGATGCGCGGCAGCTTGTAGTCGGGCAGCTCGAGCATGAAGGGCTCGCCCGGCACGCCGTGCCAGAACAGCCGCTTGATGACGAACGACACGGCGAGCGCGCCGGCGATGCCGCTGGCATAGAGGCCGAACATCACCAGCCCTTGCAGGCCGACGAAGCCCCAGACCTCGCGGTCGGGGATGAAGGCGCCGATGATCAGGGTGTAGACCGGGATGCGCGCCGAACAGGTCATCAAGGGCGCCACCAGAATGGTGGTGAGCCGGTCGCGCTTGTCGTCGATGACGCGGGTCGACATGATTCCGGGGATGGCGCAGGCGAAGGACGACAGCAGCGGGATGAAGGCGCGTCCGTGCAGTCCGGCGCCGCCCATGATGCGGTCCATCAGGAAGGCCGCGCGGGCCATGTAACCCAGATCCTCCAGCACCAGGATGAAGAAGAAGAGGATGACGATCTGCGGCAGGAACACGATCACGCTGCCGACGCCGGAGATAAGGCCGTCCTTGAAGAAGCTTTTCAGCAGGTCGGGCAACGGCGAGACCTCGACCAGTGTGCCGAGCCAGGTGAAGCCATCCTGGATCAGGTCCATCAGGGGCCTCGCCCAGGCGAATACCGCCTGGAACATGACGAACAGGAGGGCGAGCAGGACGACGAGACCCGCCACCGGATGCAGCAATACGGCATCGACCGCCGCCGTGCCGGGGTCGCGCTCACCCGAGCTCTTCACCGCCGCGCGCAGCACGCGGTCGGCCTCGCTTTGGGCGCCGCGCAGCTCGCCGGCATCGGGCGCTTGCCAGTCGGCAGCCTTCGCCAGCGGCAGATCCTCGAGCAGCCGGTCGATCTCGCGCAGGAGCGCGTCGGTCCCGCCACGGCGCACCGCGACCGACTGGACGACCGGCACGCCGAGCTCGCGCGACAGGCGCCCGAGGTCGATCTCGACGCCGCGCTTGCGCGCGATATCCATCATGTTGAGCGACAGCATGACCGGTCGGCCGACCCGCTTGAGCTCGAGCGCCAGGCGCAGCGCCAGCCTGAGGTTGGAGGCGTCGCCGACGCAGACGATGAGATCGGGATTGACGTCACTCTGCCGGCGGCCCAGCACGACGTCGCGGGTGATCTCCTCGTCGGGCGAGCGCGCCCGCAGCGAGTAGGTGCCGGGCAGGTCGACGATCTGCAGGACGCGCCCGGCCGGCGTCGTGACCCGCCCGACCTTCTTCTCGACCGTGACGCCCGGATAGTTGGCGACTTTCTGCCGGCTGCCGGTCAGCGCGTTGAACAGCGCCGTCTTGCCGCAGTTGGGATTGCCGACCAGGGCAATGACCGGCGCGACGATAGGCGCCGCGACGGCTGCCAGGGCGCCGCCGGCGTTCATGCTGGCAGGGCCGGGGTCACCAGGATGGCCATGGCCTCGCGCCGGCGCAGCGCAATCGTCGTATGGGCGACGCGCACGGCGATAGGGTCGCCGCCGAACAAGCCCTGGTGCAGCAGTTCGACGTCGGCGCCCTCGACGAAGCCCAGTTCGATCAGGCGGCGTTCCAGCTCAGGCCCCGGCAGGCCGATCCCCGCCATGTCGACGACGAGTTCACGAATGCGCCCGCGAAAGCCCACGAAAGCGTTGCCCAGTGCTATGGTTGATTTGGAAGTCATTGCGAGTAATTCGTAATAGCACTGGTGGACCCGGTCCGCCAGCAGAGAGGGGGAGCGCATGGCAACAATCGTTCTGGCGCATGGGGCGTGGTCGGCCGCCTGGGCCTGGAAGAAGATGCGGCCGCTGTTTCGGGCCGCCGGGCATGAGTTTTTTTCGCCCACCTATACCGGGCTGGGCGAGCGCGCCCACCTGTCCAACCCCGAAATCGACCTAACCACCCACATCAACGACGTGGCGGCGGTGCTGGAGTTCGAGGATCTGAAGGACGTCACCCTGATCGGTCACTCCTATGGCGGCATGGTGGCGACCGGCGTCGCCGAGAAGGCGCGCCGCCGCATCGGCCGTGTGGTCTATCTCGACGCCTTCGCCCCCAAGGACGGGCAGAGCCTGTTCGACCTTGTGGGACCACAAGCGGCCGAGAACATGCTCGGCAAGGCGAAGGGTGAAGGCGGCGGCTGGCGCGTGCCCGCCATGCCCATGCCGCCCGACACCGCGCCCGAGGATGTAAGCTGGGCGACGCCGCGCCGCCGCTCGCAGCCGCTTAAAAGTTTCGAACAGAAGATTCGCCTGCAATCGACCGAGCCGCCGCCGCGCCACTACATCTATGCCAAGAAAAGCGGCCCGGGCGACACGTTCCGCCAGTTCGCCGAACGCGCCAAGAGCGAGCCGGGCTGGAAGTATTACGAGATCGACGCCAGCCACAATCCGCACATCACCTGCCCGCAGGACCTCATGGCGCTGCTCACCAGGATCATGGCGGACAAATGAGCACGGATCTCGCCTACGCGATTCTGGGCCAGCTCGGTCGGGCGAAACGTGGCGACGATGGGCTCACCATCGCCGGCGGCGATGATCCGGTGTTCAAAACGCCCTGGCGCATTGCCCACGCCGGATCGTCGGCGCTGGGCGCGGTGGGTCTCGCCGTCTCCGATCTGTGGCGGCTGCGGACCGGCAAGCCGCAGGCCGTCAGCCTCGACCGCCATGCCGCCGCGGCGTCGCTCCGTTCCAACACCTATGTGCTGCAGAACGGCAAGCGGCCGGTGTCGTGGGATCCGCTGGCCGGCCACTACCCGACGCGCGACGGCCGGACCATGTTCCTGCACACCAACCATCCGCACCATCGCGCCGGCGCGCTCAGGATCGCCGGCGCCGCGACCGACACCAGGGAGGCGCTGGCGGCGGCGGTCGCCAAATGGGACGGCCTCGCCATCGAGGAGGCGATCGCCGCGGCCGGCTGCGTCGGTGGGCTCTCGCGCAGCCGCGAGGAGTGGAACGCCCATCCGCACGGCCTCGCGATCGCCCGGCTGCCGCTGATCGACATGGTCAAGATCGGCGAGGCGCCGGCCGAGCCGTTGCCGCCATTCGAGAGCAAGACAGCCGAGCGGCCGTTGAGCGGCGTGCGCGCGCTCGATCTCACGCGCGTGCTGGCCGGGCCGACCAGCGGCCGCGTGCTGGCCGAGAACGGCGCCGACGTCCTGCACATCGCCGCCCCTCACCTGCCCTATCAAACCGAGATCCTGATGGACACCGGCCACGGCAAGCGCTGCGCCTGGGTCGACCTCACCGAGCCTGCCGGGGTCGAGACGATGACCGGCCTGTTGCGCGCGGCCGATATCTTCACCCAAGGCTATCGCCCCGGCACCATCGCCAACCGCGGCTTCTCGCCGGAGCAGGTGGCGGCGCTCCGGCCCGGCATCGTCTGCGTCAGCATCTGCGCCTACGGCCATGAAGGCCCGTGGGCCGAGCGCCGCGGCTTCGATTCGATCGTGCAGAACGTGACGGGCCTTGCCGCCACGCAAGGTTCGCTCGCCAAGCCGCGCAACCTGCCGGTGCAGGCCCTCGACTACGTCGCGGGCTATCTCGGCGCGCTGGGCGCCATGGCCGGCCTCGCCCGCCGCATAGAACAAGGCGGCTCGTGGCTGGTGCGCGTTTCCCTGGTGCAGGTCGCGCACTGGCTGGCGAGCCTCGGCACCGTCGACGCCAGCAAGGGCGCCTCCGACCTAGCCGAGGCCGAACTCGACGGCTATCTCATGGAAAGCGACGGCCCGTTCGGCCATTTGCGGCATCTAAAACCTGTCACGCAGTTCAGCGAGACTCCGGCCTATTTCGCCAAGCCCGCCGAGCCGCTCGGCAGCTCACCTGCACAATGGACTTGAGAAAGCCATGCCCGACACCCTCACCACCATCGCCGAACTGGAAGCGCTCTACGGCCAGCCGGTCGAGGCGGCCACCGTGAAAGAAGTCGACCGGATCACACCGCACTACCGCGCCTATATCGAGGCCTCGCCGTTCGCCACGCTCGCGACCTCGGGGCCGGAGGGGCTCGACTGCTCGCCGCGCGGTGACAAACTGGGCTTCGTGCGCGTGGCCGATGAGAAGACCCTGATGCTGCCCGACCGGCGCGGCAACAACCGGATCGATTCGCTGCGCAACATCGTGCGCGATCCGCGCGTGGCGCTGCTGTTCCTGGTGCCGGGCGTCGGCAACACCTTGCGCGTGAACGGCCGCGCCCATCTCAGCGTCGAGCCCGACCTGCTCGCTTCGTTTGCCGTGGACGACAAGCCGCCGCGCTCGGTGACGGTGATCGAGGTCGATGCGGTCTATTTCCAGTGCGCCCGTGCGCTGGTGCGCTCCGAGCTGTGGAATCCGGCGCGCCACGTCGACCCCAAGAGCCTGCCCAGCGCCGGCCAGATCCTGGCGGCGCTCAGCCACGACCGCGTGGGCGGCGAGCGCTATGACCGCGAATGGCCGGGACGCGCCCTGCAGACCATGTGGTGATCTCCAAGTGGAGATCAGAGGGCGCGCAGCGGCCGACGACGCGGCAATTCGTCGGCTGAACGACGATGCCTTCGGCGGCACCTACGAATCGCGGTTGATCGAAGACCTGCGGTTGGCCGGGCTCGATGCCGTTGAGCTCGTGGCGCTCGAGAACGACGCCATCGTCGGCCATATCCTGTTCAGCGTGCTGGCCACGACGATCGACCGGCAGCCGGTGCCAGCGCTGGCACTGGCGCCCATGGCGGTGCGGCCCGATCGCCAGCGCCGTGGCATCGGCAGCGCGTTGGTGCGCGCCGGGCTCGACCTGGCGCGGGACCGCGATTGGCGGGCCGTCATCGTGCTGGGACACAAGGGTTACTATCCGCGCTTCGGCTTTTCCGTCGCCTTGGCGCGCGCGCTCGAGGCCCCTTTCGCGGGCGACGCCTTCATGGCACTGGAGCTCGCGCCCGGCGCGTTGCAAGGCAAGAAAGGCCGCGTGACCTACCCGCCGGCCTTCGGTGTCACGAACACCTAGGCCGCCCGGCGCAGCGTCGGCGTCTCGAGCGCGGTAATGAAGCGCCGGCAGAACACCTCGGCGGTGGTGCGGAACACCTTGGCCTTGAGCGCCGCCTGCCGTTCCTTGCGCTCGGCCAGCGACATGGTGAGCCCGACATGCATCGCCTCGGCGATGGCGTCGGGGTCGAACGGATTCACGATCAACGCCTCGGTGAACTCGTGCGCCGCGCCGGCGAATTGCGACAACACCAGCATGCCCGGATCGTCGTCGGGCTGGGCGGCGACGAATTCTTTGGCCACCAGGTTCATGCCGTCGCGCAGCGGCGTCACCACGCCGATGCGGCCGATGCGGTAGAGGCCGGCCAGGGTCGCGCGCGGCGCCGGCCGCGTCGAGTAGCGCAGCGGCGTCCAGTCGAGCTCCGAGAAGCGGCCGTTGATGCGCCCGGTCAGCCGGTCGAGCTCGGCGCGCAGCTTGCGGTATTCGTCGACCTCCTCGCGCGAACGCGGGCAGATCTGCAGGAAGTGGATCTTGCGGCGGTGCTCGGGATGACGCTCGAGCAGGCGGCCATAGGCCTCGAAGCGCTGGGGCAGGCCCTTGGAATAGTCCATGCGGTCGACGCCGATGGCGAGTTGCCGTCCGGCCAGGCTGCCGGCCACCCGCTGCACCAGCTTGTCGTTGGCGGCGCGCTCGGCCTCCTGGGCGAAGCCTTGCGCGTCGATGCCGATCGGGTCGGCGAAGACGCGCATGCGCCGTCCGTTCAGCCGCACCCATTCGCCGTCGATCGTCGCTCCCAGCATGCGCTGGGCGCAGTCGCGGAAGTCGCGGGCGTGCTCCTCGGTCTGGAAGCCCACGAGGTCGTAGGCGCAGAGGTCGGCCACCAGCTCGCGCGCCACCGGCATCGCCTCCAGCATCGACGGCGGCACGAACGGCACATGCAGGAAGAAGCCGATTGGGCCCTTGAAGCCGTGCTGGCGCAGCATGCGGCCGAACGGCATCAGGTGGTAGTCGTGCGCCCACACCGTGTCGTCGGGCTGCACCACTTGGCTGAGCGCGGCGGCGAAAGTCTCGTTGACCGCCAGGTAACCTGCATAGTCCTCGCGGCGGAAATGCATCAGGCCGAGGCGGAAATGCAGCAGCGGCCACAGCGCGCCGTTGGCGAAGCCGACATAGAAGGCGCGGTGTGCCTCGGCCGTGAGGTCGACTGTGGCATAGGTGACGCCGCGCGCCTCGACCAGCGCCGGCTGAACCGCCGGCGCGGAGGCGAGCCGGCCGCTCCAGCCGAACCACATCGCGCCCGGCGTCAGGATATCGCGCAGTGCCACGGCAAGGCCGCCGGCCGCGGTGATACGGGCTTTTGGAATCGGCACCCGATTCGAGACGATCACGAGGCGTGCCATAGTCCCTCCTCCCAACCCCGCGGCAGGCGCATGGCCGACAGGATCAGCCCGACCTGCGAGTAGGTCTGCGGAAACTGGTCGTCGGAGACTAGCACGCCGATCTCGGGGTGCACGAGGGCCGAAGCGAGCCCGCCGACATCCACCTGCTTGGCAATCGGGCGCACTCCCGGTACTCCCAAAGGCCCGCGCAGGAAGTCAACGCCGCACGATGTACCTTGTTCCCAACCGCGCAGAGCTGGCGAGTGCTCACGCAATGCCCCTTATGACGACGCCCCGAGCGGCGGTGCCGGCGCGACGCGGTTGCTCAAAAGTTCGACGCCGCGCGATAGCCAGGCGCGCACCGCAGCCGGATCGCCGCCGAACACCTCGGCCACGCGCAGGCCTTCGCCGCCAAATTGTCGGGCGGCCTCCATGCCGGCTTCGTCGGTAACGTCGTCACCGACGAAGATCGGACGACGCCCCTGGAACGGCGCCTGCGCCATCAGCCGCTCGACCGCATGACCTTTGGAAGCAGCGCGCGGTCCGATCTCCACGGCTTCGTGGGCCGGGATCAGGCGAAACCACGAATGATCCTGCGGGACCAGGGCGCGCACCAGCCGCCATACATCGTCGCCGCGATCGGGCGCCAGACGATAGTGAACCGCCACGCCGTGCGTTTTGGGCTCGACCAGAACGCCGGGCCAGCGCCCGGCCGCAGCCTGCAATGCCTCGCGCCATGCGTCCGGGACGGCGAGCCCCTTGGGCATCTCCTCCACCCTGCCATCCTGGTAGCGGAGCGCCACGCCGTGCTCTCCCGCCGCGCTGGCCGAGAAAGGTGCGAGCAGGCGATCGACGACACCGATCGAGCGGCCGGTCACGATGGCGAGCGCACCACCCAACAAGGCATGAAGGCTGGCCAGCAATCCGGGCAGGTCGGGCGGCACCACGACCGAATCCGGCGTCGGCGCGATCTCGAGCAGCGTGCCGTCGAGGTCGAGGAACAACGCGTTCGTCCGGTCGAGATCCGGCGGTGCCATCCTGCCCCCTGCGCATCAACGACAAAACTCTCAGGGCGCGCAGGCCTTCTCGACCACAACACGCCGTATGCGGGGCGTCCCGGGCAAGCGGCCGCGCCTTGCGCGCGGACTGTTAACGCTGGCCGACGACAGGGGTTCCTAGCACGACGCGGCGGTCTGGCGACAGTGAGGCCGAAGCCCTAGCGCAGCGGGCCGAGGGGCTGCCAGAACGATTTGCCCGATTCGTAGGCCGCCGCCGCCGGCGAGATCCCCGCGTCACGCAGGCTGCGCGCGTCCATTGCCGCGAGGTAGCGCCGGGCCGCGGTACGCTCACGCCACAGCTTGAGGGTTGCTGCCAGTCGGCGGACGAGCGACGGACGCGGCAATACGGGTGTCACAAACGCGCCAGGCTGATCGGCGATGCGATGGCGGGATTCGTAACTCATCTGGACCCTCCTTGGGCTGACGAGTCTAACGTGGGCCTTTGCCGCCCCTCCCTCAATTACATCGCAGGTAATCGAGCGCACGAGACATGCTCATGCGAGTGTCGAAGAAACTTATTTCAGAGCCGCTCTAATTGCGTCGATGCATGGCTGCCAATCCATCCCAGGGACGGCGCCCCCGAGAATTTGTCGGGTATGACGGCCGCGAGCCGCGCTAGTCTCCCTTTGTACCGATGACGGGGATTTACATGCTTCCTTCTCAACGCGCGCTGTTCGATATCCCGCGCGACGTCTGTTTCCTGAACGCCGCTTCCTGGAGCCCGCTGCCGCTGGCGGTGCAGGAGGCCGGCCGCGCCGCCGTCGGGCGCAAGGGCCAGCCATGGAAGCTTTTGGGCAACTTCCAGTCCCAGCAGTACGAGCGCGCGCGCAAGGCCGCCGCCGCCTTGATCGGCGCCGATCCGGCCGACGTCGCCTTGATCCCGTCCGTGGGCTACGGCGTGGCGACCGCCGGCAAGGTTTTAGCGATCCCGCCCGGCAGCCGGGTGCTGGTGCTCCAGGACGATCACACCTCGCCGGTGCTCGAATGGATGAGCCGGGCCGAAACCGGCGGCTACACGGTCGAGACGGTGAAGCAGCCGGCCGACGGCGACTGGACCTCCGCGGTCCTCGACGCGATCGACCGGCCGGGCGCGGTCCCGCTGGCGCTGGTATCGATCTCCTCGGTGCATTGGTCGGACGGCGGTGCGCTCGACATGCCGCGCATCGCCAGGGCGGCGAAGGAGAAAGATGCAGCGCTGCTGGTCGACGCCACGCACGATGCGGGCGTGCGCCGTATCGACGTGAAAAGTCTCGATCCCGATTTCCTGATCTTCCCGACCTACAAGTGGGTGCTCGGCCCCTACGGCCGCGCCTTCATGTATGTCGCCAAGCGGCGGCAGAACGGCGTGCCGCTCGAGCAGATATCGGCATCGCGCAAGGCAGTGTCGGCCGAGGACACGGTCTATTTCCGCGACGTCTCTTATGTCGAAGGGGCGCGGCGCTACGACATGGGCGAGCGCGACCATTTCATCTCGCTCGAGATGGCAGCGATCGGCATGGAGATGATGGCAGGCTGGGGCAACGAGCCGATCGTGGCGCGGCTGTCGATGCTGACCGACCGTCTGGCCGATGGGCTGGCCAACTCGGGCGTGCGCGTGATCGACAAGAAGCTGCGCGCGCCGCACGTGCTCAGCCTGCATTTTCCGCAGGGCATGGCGCCGGATTTGCCGAAAAAGCTCGCGGCGGAAAATGTCTATGCCGCACCGCGGCTCGGTCGGCTGCGGATCAGCCCGCATGTCTACAACGACGAGGAAGACGTCGATCGTTTCGTCGAGACTTTCAAGCGCGTTGCCCGCTGAGCGCATACTGTTAGAGTACATCCCGGTGTCATCCCGAGCGCAGCGAGGGACCTTTGGAGCCCTAAAGGTCCCTCGCTGCGCTCGGGATGACACTGTTTTCTTGACGACGAAGGTCCTCATGCATCCGGCCAAGCTGTTGCGCGCCGACTACCCCACCAAAGAATGATATCTGCCCGCTTGGCCGTCGATATCGGCGGCACCTTCACCGACGTCGTGCTGGAAACCGCCGACGGCGCCCATGCGCTGAAAGTCCTGACGACCACCGACGCGCCCGAACGCGGCGTGCTGGAGGGCGTGCGCACCATCCTGGCCGAGGCCAAGTGCCAGGCCGCCGACGTCGGCCTCGTCGTGCACGGCACGACGCTCGCCACCAACGCGCTGATCGAACGCAAGGGCGCGCGCACCGCGCTGGTCACGACGGAGGGTTTTCGCGATTCCCTCGAGATTGCCTGGGAGCATCGCTTCGAGCAGTACGACATCTATATGGAACGGCCCGAGCCGCTGGTGCCGCGCGACCTGCGCTTCGGTGTGCCCGAGCGGGTGGCGGCCGACGGCGCGGTGCTTCTGGCGCTCGACGAGCAGGCGGTGCGCGCCATCGCGGCCGAGCTGCGCACCCGCAAGGTCGAGGCGGTGGCCGTCTGCTTCCTGCACAGCTTCACAAATGAAGCGCACGAACGGCGCGCCGGCGCGATCCTGGCCGAAGAATTGCCGGGCGTAGCGATCTCGCTCAGTTGCGACGTCTGCCCGGAGATCCGCGAGTACGAGCGCACCTCGACCACCATCGCCAATGCCTACGTCCTGCCGCGCATGGCGGGCTATCTCGGCGAGCTCGAGACCAAGCTCAAGCAGGAAGGCATCTCTGGCCCCCTGCTGCTGATGATGTCGTCGGGCGGCATCACCACGGTCGATACGGCGCGGCGCTATCCCGTGCGCCTGGTCGAATCGGGCCCGGCGGGCGGCGCCATCCTGGCCTTGACCGTTGCGGCGGAGAACGGGCTGGCCAAGGCCGTCGCCTTCGACATGGGCGGCACCACGGCCAAGCTCACCCTGCTCGACGATCTCGGCCTGCAGCGCTCGCGCCAGTTCGAAGTGGCGCGGGCCTACCGCTTTGTGCAGGGCAGCGGCCTGCCGGTGCGCATCCCCGTGATCGAGCTGGTCGAGATCGGCGCCGGCGGCGGCTCGATCGCCCGCCTCGACGCGCTGGGCCGCCTGCAGGTTGGTCCTGATTCGGCGGGCAGCGCGCCCGGCCCCGCCTGCTACGGCAACGGCGGCACCGAACCCACCGTTACCGATGCCGATACGGCGTTGGGCCGCCTCGATCCCAAGCGCTTCGCCGGCGGCGCGATTCCACTCCATCGCGACAAGGCCGAGGCGGCGCTGCAGTCGCTCGCCGGGCCGCTCAAGACCGATGCCCAGGGTGCCGCGGCCGGTGTGGCCGAGATCGTCGATGAGACCATGGCGAGTGCGGCCCGCGTGCATGCCGTCGAGAACGGCAAGGATACCGCCGAGCGCACCCTGATTGCCTTCGGTGGCGCGGCCCCTCTGCATGCCGCACGGCTGGCCCGCAAGCTCGGCATGAAGCGGGTCGTCGTGCCGGTCGGCGCCGGCGTCGGTTCGGCCTTCGGCTTCCTGCGCGCACCGATCGCCTACGAGGTCGTGCGCACGCGCCATATCCGGCTCGACCTGTTCGACGCCAAGATGCTGAACGAGCTGTTCGCCGCCATGCGCGGTGAGGCCGAGGCGGTCGTGCGGCCGGCAGCGCCCGGCGAGAAGCTGGTCGAGACTCGGCTCGCCTTCATGCGCTATCGCGGCCAAGGCCACGAGATCGCGGTGCCGCTGCCCAACCAGCCGTTCAGCGCTGACGCCGCACCCGACCTGCGCCGCCGCTTCGAGGCGACCTATGAAACGGTGTTCGGCCGCGCCATTCCCAAGCTCGAGGTCGAGGCTTTGACTTGGACCCTGTCGATCGCCACCGACCGGCCGCTGCCCAAGCCCGTCGGCGCACCCGCGAAGACAGCTGCGCCCGCGCCAAGTGGCCATCGAGCTGTGCTGGACCCGGCATCGGGTCAGCACGACAACGTCGCTTTGCATGAACGTGCCGCGCTCGGCCCTGGCATGTCGCTCGACGGGCCGGCGCTGATCGTCGAGGATGGCACCACCACCGTCGTGCCGCAGGGTTTTAGCGCCCGCATCAACGCCCTGGGCCAGATCGTGCTGGAGGATGTGACATGAGTACTCCTGCTGATATCCGCCTGCAGGTGATGTGGAACCGCCTGCTTTCCGTCGTCGAGGAGCAGGCCCGTGCCCTGGTGCGCACCGCCTTCTCAACCAGCGCGCGCGAGGCGGGCGACATCTCGGCCGGCGTGTTCGACCTCGAAGGCCGCATGCTGGCCCAGGCCGTCACCGGCACGCCAGGCCACGTGAACTCGATGGCCAGGAGCGTCATCCATTTCATCCGCGAGTTCCCGGTCGAGACCATGAAGCCGGGCGATGCGTATGTGACCAACGACCCGTGGAAGGGCACCGGCCATCTCTACGACATCGTCGTCACCTCGCCCGCCTTCCATCGCGGCAAGCTGGTGGCGCTGTTCTCCTGCACCACGCACGTGGTCGATATCGGCGGGCTGGGCCAGTCGCCCGATGGGCGGCAGGTCTTCCATGAGGGCCTGTTCCTGCCGCTGCTGCCGCTGATGCGCGAAGGCAGGATCGATGAGAGCGTGATGCGCATCGTGCGCGCCAATGTGCGCGAGCCGGTGCAGGTCGAGGGCGATATCCATGCCCTGATCGGCTGCAACGGCATCGGCGAGAAGCGGCTCAGCGACATGATGGCCGAGCACGGCATCGACGGTCTCGACGAGCTGGGCGGCCACATCATCGAGAAGAGCCGTGCCGGCATGGTGGCCGCCATCGGCAAGCTGCCGCGCGGCACCTGGAAGGGCCATATGCGCATCGACGGCCACGACGCGCCGATCGACCTGCATGCCGCCGTCACCATCAACGCCGACCACATCGCCGTCGACTATGCCGGCACCTCGGGCTCGTCGATCTACGGCATCAATTCGCCGATGTGCTACACCGAGGCCTACACCGCCTTCGGTATCAAGTGCGTGGTGGCGCCCAGCATCCCCAACAATGCCGGCACGCTCGATTCGATCCTGGTGACGGCGCCCGACAACACCATCGTCAATGCGCTGTGGCCGGCCGCCGTGAACGCGCGCAGCACCATCGGCCACATGCTGCCCGACGTCTGCTTCGATGCGCTGCACCAGGTGATCCCGGGCCGCGTGCCGGCCGAGGGCACCAGCAACCTGTGGAACCTGAAGCTCGGCGCCGGCCACGGCATGACCGGCACGGTCGGCAACAGCCGGCCCTTCATGGTGACGACCTTCCATTCCGGCGGCGCCGGCGCGCGCCCGACGCTCGACGGCCTGTCGGCCACGCCCTTCCCGTCGGGCGTGCGCAACGTGCCGGTCGAGATCACCGAGACCATCGCCCCCGTCGTGGTGTGGAAGAAGGAGTACCGCCAGGATTCCGGCGGCGCCGGCCAATATCGCGGTGGGCTCGGCCAGGTCATGGAAGTCGAGCACCGCGAGGGTGCGCCGTTCGGCATCTTCGCCACCTTCGAGCGGGTGAAGCATCCGGCGCGCGGTCGCGACGGCGGCGGGCCGGGCGGCAACGGCCGGCTGTCGCTGGCGTCCGGCCTGGAGCTCAAGGCCAAGGGCTTCCAGACCATCCCGGCCGGCGAACGCCTGGTGGTCGACATGCCGGGCGGCGGCGGCTTCGGCGATCCGAAGAAACGCGACCGCGCCCAGGTCGCGCGCGACGTGAAGCTTGGCTTGGTCAGCGAGGAGCAGGCGAAGGCGGTGTATGGGGGTGAGGGAAACTGAACCGCCTTGTCGGAAGTCCAGTATTGGCATATTATGCCAATGGTGCTCAGGAGCTGTTCATGCCGACGCGTAATGTCGTCCTCACGGAACATCAAGCAGACCTGATCGAAAAGCTTGTCGATTCCGGTCGATATCAGAATGCCAGTGAGGTCCTGCGCGAAGGGCTCCGTTTGGTGGAAAGTCGGGAAGCCGAGGATCGCGCGCGTCTAAAAGCGCTTCGTGAAGCGGCCAAGGTCGGCCTGGACGACCTGCAGGCTGGCCGCTACCGGCAATTCGATTCATTTGACGATCTGGAGACTTACGTCGGCGAGATCGCCGACAGGGCAATCGCCAAGCATCGTGCCGGCCAAAAGCGGAAGTGAGCCGTCACGCCGCGCGTGGGACGTCCGGCTGTCGTTTGCCGCCGAAGCGGATCTGGAGAACATTGTGCTCTGGACAGCGGACCAATTCGGCGAGAGACAAGCGCGCGCCTACGAAAGCATCCTCAAGAACGCGCTCTCGAGTTTGCGTGAAGGTCCTGCGGTCGCTGGCGCGAGACCGCGCCCGGAAATCGCCCACGGCCTCTATTCGATGCATGCCGCAAGAAGGTCGCGCCGCGCCCGCCATTTCATCTTCTTCCACGTCGTAAACGACGGCTGGATCGAAGTCGTCCGCGTTCTGCACGACGGCATGGATTTTCAGCGACATCTCTCGTCAGACGAACCGGGAGAGACTTGACGTAACATAAATTGTAAGCTCTGCCGCCGAAATGAAGCCGAGGAAACTCCGATGTGGCAACCCAACGAGCGTTATCCCGACGCGTCCGTGCGCGTGCTCGATCCGTCGTTCAACAAGTATCGCCTGCCGCTCGCCTCGGTGGAACGGCTCTACACCGGCTGCCGCTGGTCCGAGGGGCCGGTCTATTTCGGCGACGGCCGTTATCTCCTGTGGAGCGACATCCCCAACAACCGCGTGCTGCGCTGGGACGAGGAATCGGGCAACGTCACGGTCTTCCGCAAGCCCTCGAACAACGCCAACGGCCACACCCGCGACCGGCGCGGCCGGCTGATCGCCTGCGAGCACGACGCGCGCCGGGTCGTGCGCTTCGAGTATGACGGCGCCATCACCGTGCTGGCCGATTCGCACAACGGCAAGCCGCTCAACTCGCCCAACGACGTG
>Ga0308309_10000181_pt1 | contig 49940 bp, 43 predicted proteins | sample HubBroMetageWFT5_FD_192491 | JGI IMG/M metagenome (GOLD analysis project Ga0308309, IMG submission 192491) | Warmed and freeze-thawed soil microbial communities from the Hubbard Brook experimental Forest, New Hampshire - Hubbard Brook CCASE Soil... | ecosystem: Environmental > Terrestrial >...
GCTGGCCACCTCGGTGTCGACCTTCTACTTCGGCTACTGGTTCTTCGACAGGTATCGGAATGTCATCGTCGACGTCATCTGAAGTCGTCGTACGCGCCCGGCACCTCGGCAAGGCCTACCAACTCTACGCCCGCCGCGGCGACTGGCTGAAGCAGGTCATGTTCGGCTGGTGGAAGTCGTACTTCAAGCCGTTCTGGGTGTTGCGCGACATCGACCTCGACGTCTATCGCGGCGAGAGCATCGGCATCCTGGGACGCAACGGGTGCGGCAAGTCGACTCTGCTGCAGGTGATCTGCGGCATGACCTTGCCCAGCAACGGCGAGCTCAGGGTCACCGGCCGCATCGCCCCGGTGCTGGCGCTCGGCGCCACCTTCGACGCCGAGCTGTCGGGCCGCGAAAACGTCATGATCGGGGGCGCGGTGTTCGGGCTGAAGCGCTCCGAGCTGCTGCGCAAGTTCGACTCGATCGCGGAGTTCGCCGGCATCGGCGATTACATGGAACAGCCGGTGAAGCATTATTCCCTGGGCATGCGCACGCGCCTGGCTTTCGCCATCTGCGCCCATGTCGAGGCTGAAATCCTGGTGGTCGATGAAGCGTTGGCGGTCGGTGACGCCGCCTTTCAGCGCAAGTGCATGGATTGGATCGACAGCTTCCGCAAGAACGGCACCCTGTTGTTCGTCTCGCATTCGACGGCCGAGGTGCGCCGGCTGTGCACCCGCGCCATCTGGATCGAGGATGGCCGGATTCGCGCGGAAGGCGAGCCCAGGACTGTCATCCGTTCCTACCATCGCGCGCTGGCGATGGAGAACGACGATATCCACCGCTTCTCAGCGGGCGAGTGATGAGGGATGGTCGCCTGCACCCTGTTCTGGATCGGGTTCGGCTGGTGGGCGATCACCACGCTCGTCCAGTGGGTGAGCGCCGCATTGGCCCTGCGGCGGCGGCCGGCGCCGCCGTCACGGCACCAGGCGGCCGATTTCAGCATCGTGGCACCCCTGGCCGGCGTCCATGATGCCTCCGAAGCCTATGTCGGGAGGCTGGCGGAGCTCGCGCGCGCCGGCGCCGAAGTCTTGATCTGCGTGGCCAGCGAGCGCGACGAAGCGGCGGAGCGGGTGCGTGCGCAATGGCCTGGCGCGCCGCTCCTGTTCGGCAACGACAGCACCTTCAATCCCAAGCTCAACAACGTGCGCAAGGGTCTCGAGGCGGCGAGCCGGCCCGTGGTGGCGCTTTGTGATGCAGGCATCGCGCTCGCCGCCGGTGAGCTCGTCACGGCCGCGGCGCAATTGTCGGACGAGGTCGGGCTCGTGCTGGCGCTCAAGGCCGGCGAACGGCCGGAAAACTTCGCGGCCGAGATGGAATGCGCCTACCTCAACGGCCATCAGGCGCGCTTCCTGCTGGCGGCCGACCGGCTCGGCATGCCCGTCGCGTCGGGCGGCGTGACGATCCTCACCCGGGACGTCCTGGAGCGCATTGGCGGCCATCAGGGTTTCCTCAACTATATTGCCGACGATTATTCCGTCGTGCGCACAGTGCGCGACCGCGTCGGACAGACGACGTGGCTCGCCAATGTCATGCCAAGGTTGCCGCTGGGCCGCCGCCGCTGGTCCGACGTCTGGCGCCGCCAGGTCCGTTGGGGATCGACGCGCCTCAACCTCACCACTGAGGTGAAGGCGCTGGTGCTGTTCGAGCCCGCGATCGGCTGGCTCGCCTCGGGGCTGGCCGGGAGCGTGGCATTGCTCGCCTATGGCGTTGGAACCGGCACCTTGGCGCTCGCCCTCGCCGCGCACACAATCGCGTGGTTTGCCGCCGAGGCATGGTTCGTCGTGGGCTACCGGCTGCCGTTCGGACCGCGTGCCTGGGCGGCGGCGCTGGTGCGCGAGGCGCTGGCGCCGGTGCTGGCCGCCCAGGCCTGGCACGGCCGCCATAGAATCGACTGGCGCGGCACAAACCTGGCCGCAGGCTGGCGTCCCGGGGATGGCGCCGCCGGAAAGAGCGTATGAGGATGACAAACGCCATGGACGACATTGCCACCGTCATGCTGCCGGAGCGCGTCGATTCGGCGACCTCAGCGTCGGTCGAGGCGCTGATGTTCGCCGCGCTGCGCCCGGGGGCCCGCGTCATCGTTGACGGCAGCGCGGTCACCTACATGAGCGCAGCCGGCGTGCGCGTGCTGGCGACCACCATTCATCGGGCGGAGGAGCAGGAAACGCACATCGTTCTCTGCAGCTTTAGCGGCCCTGCGGCCGATTGTTTGCTGGTCAGCGGCTTCTCCCAGCTTTTCGATGTCGCCGATTCGGTCGATGAGGCCATGAAAAGACTGCGTCCCAATCTCGTGGGTAACTCCGCGGACCGCTTGCACCCGCGCGGCGCTGCGGGTTAATTACTGGCCGGGCTGAGCAAGATCATGAAATGGGTAGCAGTGCGGCGCGTGACGTGGCGACCGTTCTGGACGGAGATCGGAATTTGACAATTTGGAGCTGGCTTTGCCCTGTCGCGCGGCCGACGGCCGTTGTTATCGGCTTGGCCCTGGGTGCCGGTGGCTGCACGGCTCTGCCCGGCGACGGCCCGTGGATGGGCGGCGCCCAAGGCGGCAGCACGGAGGCGCTGCCGTTCGACGTCATCGACCTCACGCCGACGACCGTCGTCGCCTATCGGCAGCCGGAAAGCCCCGATCGACCGTCGTCGGCCGCCAGCAACCTGTCGGCGGCTGTACATATCTCCATCGCGCCCGGCGACTCGCTGAGGGTGCGCATCTACGAACGCTATGGCGGCAACATCTTTCCGACCATCTCGGGGCTGGCGGCCGATCTCGGCGTCCAGCGCGTGGCGGAGGACGGCACGATCAAGGTACCCGTCGTAGGGGTTGTGCAGGTGGCGGGTCTCGGTCTGAATCAGGTTGAAGATCGCATCATCCAGCAACTCGGCAACAAGGTGCAGGAGCCCGAGGTCATCGTTGACTTCGACTCGCCGCGCACTCAGACGGTGATGGTGTCGGGCGACGTCAAGAAGCCCGGGCGCTGGTCGATTCTCGACGACATCCGCACCGTGGTCGATGCCATCAACGCGGCGGGTGGCCCGTCAGGCGGCGGCAGCACCTTGGCCGTGCCCGCGAACCAGCTCGAAGTGGTGGTGCGCCGCCAGGGCCAGGTGATCCTGAGGGCCCAGCTGTCCGATCTGCTCGCCGGCGCGGATATTCCCGTACAGAAAGGCGATGAGATCGTCGTCCGGTCCAATCCCCGCGTCTATACCGTCCTGGGCGCAGTGATGAAGTCGGGCAATGTCGAGATGACCAAAGCCAATCTCAGCCTGCTCGAGGCCTTGGGAAATGTTGGCGGCTTGCAGGACCAGCGAGCCAACAAAACAGGCGTTTATGTGTTCAGAATGGGGGATTTAATCAATAATCCCACCGCCCGGGCCCGCGTTTTTAGGTTGGACCTCTACCAACCAGTATCTATCTTCATTGCTCAGCAGTTCGGGGTCCAGGCTCGCGACGTCGTGTATGTCACCAATGCACCGCTTTACGAGTACGACAAGATCCTGAGCTCGATTTACAAAACCTTCTCGATCATCGGCGTGGCCAGGGGCAACGTGCTTCCCACGACGGTGTTTTGACGCGGACCCGAGCAAAGCAAAGGGATTTTTGGTACAATTCACGATGGCCCAGGCAAAGAAGTTCACATGGGGTGCGACAGGGCTGGCGGTCGCGGCCGTTATTGTCGCCCTTGTCTTGTGGATGGCGCCCAGTCGGCAGACCAGCAGCGCCCAGGACGGGGCGCAGCCCGCCGCGGCCCTGATCTCTCGGGGCTATACCGACGCCCCGGCGGGGACGGCGGTCGTTGCCGGCGATCCCGCGGGCGGTACCAATCTGCTCGAGTTGCGCATCAAGGACGGCCAGAAGGTCGAGCGCGACGAGATCATCGCCGTCTTGTCGAACTATCCCAAGGCGGACGTCGCGCTGCGCATGGCCGAGGCCAACCTGAGCAAGCTAAAGCAGACCCACGACATGGTGCTGATGGGAACCCGCGTCACCGACATCGCCTTGCTGGAAGCCACGCTGAAGTCGTCGATCGAGTCGGACAAGCTGTCGACCCTCCAGCGCTCGCGATCCGGCAAACCGCCCGATGTGAAGGAGCTTGAAGCCAGCCTCGCCGAGCAGAGCCTCCAGCGCGAGAGGGTCAGGCTGGAGCTGGCGAAGACGACGCTCAAGAACGATCTGGCGCAATATGAGATCGATCTCGCCAACTCGCAGGCCTCGGTCGACAGCGCCCGCCGCAGCCGCGAGGAATCGCTGGTTCGCTCGCCGGTCAACGGCGTCGTGGTGCAGATCTTCTCCCGCCAGGGCGAACGCATCTCGCCGGCCGGCATCGCCAAGATCGTCGACATGAGCCAGTTGCGCGTTCTGGCCGACGTCGACGAATTGCACGTTGCCCGCTTGAAGCCCGGCGGCAAGGTCGAAGTCACGTTCCGCGGCAGCCCGACCATCTACAAGGGCACGATCGCGCGCGTGGCGCCCACGGTGAAGCGCATGCAGCGTGTCGAGCCGGACGGCGCTTCGTCGACGGACGCTCGCGTCGTGCAGGTCGAGATCGAGTTCGACGATCCTTCCACCATGCCGCAGGTGCTGGGACGCGAGACACGCGTCACTTTCCTCTGATGGCTTTGATCCTGCCTGACGTACCGGCGCTGCGGCTTCGGCTGCTGCGCCTGTTGTCGCGGGTGGCGCAGCTCCGTCACTGGCGGCCGGATTTCTCCCTGGCCCGCGTGCGGGCGTCGGCGCGCACCGCGACGGTCATGCCGCTCGGCGTACAGCAGCTCAAGCGCCAGCGCACCAGCACGCTGCTTTCCCTGGCCGGCGTCACGGCGAGCCTGCTGGTGATTTTCGCCCAGCTCGGCATCGAGCGCGCCGTCTACGAATCGTCGGTGCGGCTCCATCGCATGGTTACCGGCGACCTCGTGGTCGTGCCCTACGGCTTCAAGTCGATGCAGCTCCACGCCGAGGTTCCGGTCGCGGTGACCGATATTGTCGCGACCAATCCTTCGGTCGCCAGCACGTCGCCGTTCTGGTTTGGCGTCATGTCGATAAACTACTCCGGCATACCGACGTCCCGCCGGCTCGCCTGGTACGCCATCGACGTCGAACGGCCGGCGATCGACGTGCCCGGGCTGAAGGACAACCTCTACAAGCTTCGCGAGACGCGGCGCATGCTGTTCGACCGCGAATCACGGCCGTATTTCGGAGATCTGGCCGAGGCTGCGGAGCGCGGCGGCGATGTGCCGGTGCTGGGGCCGCCCGACAATCGCGGCCTGCTGCACCAGCTTTTCGTCGTCGGCACCTTTGCCGTCGGGCCCAACGTCTTGAACGATGGCGCGGTCTTGATGTCCGAGGCCACCATGGCCGAGGTGTTTGGCGCCTGGTGGTCGGACCGCCCGGCGTTCATCTCGGTCAAGCTCGCGCCTGGCGCCGATACCGTCGCGGTGCGTCAGGAGCTGAACAAGGCACTGATCGGCCGTGGCGAGGTGATCACCATCCACGAGTTCGAACTGCGCGAGCGGGCGTACTGGTCGCGCGAGACGCCGGTCGGCTACATCACCGACCTCGGTTTCGTGATGGGCGTGATGATCGGCATGGTGTTCATCTACTACGCCCAATACCAGATCATCCGCTTCTACCTGCCGGAGTACGCCATCCTGAAGAGCCTGGGCTACAACTGGTGGTTCTTCTTCTTCATGATCGGCCAGATCGGCGCGGCCATCATCACGCCGGCCTTCGTGCTGTCCTTCACGCTCGGACGCCTGGTTTACGGCGTCACGGAAGCGGCCATGCACCTCGGCATGTCGATGGGTCTGCGCGAGATGGTGGTGGCGCTGGTCGCCTGCGTGATCATGACCGTGGTGTCGAGCCTGTTCGCCATCCGGCGACTGTGGAAGGTCGACCCCATCATGCTGTTCGAATAGCCATGTCCGACATCCACAATTTCGGACCGCCGGTCGTCGAGGCGGTCGACGTCCACCACCATTACGGCGAGGGGCCGCAGCGGGCTGACGTGCTGTTCGACATCAACATGCAGGTCCGCGAGGGCGAGCTGCTGATCGTCACCGGGCCTTCGGGCTCGGGCAAGACGACGCTGCTGACCATCCTCGGCACCATGCGCCGCCCCTCGGAAGGCAAGCTCCGCCTGCTCGGCACGGACATCGTCAACCTGAGCGGCACGACGCTCGACGTCCTGCGCAACCGCGTGCGCTTCCTGTTCCAGAAGCGCAACCTGCTGTCCTCGCTGACGGCGCTGCAGAACGTCATGGCGGGCGTCTCGACGACGCCGCTGTCGGATCCGGCGTGGGACGAGCCGCGCGCCCGCCACTTGCTGGGGCTGCTGGGCCTCGGCGACAAGGCTGACGCCTGGCCGGACGAGCTGTCGGGCGGCCAGCAGCAGCGCGTCGCCATCGCCCGCGTCATGATCGGACTGCCTGACCTCATCATCGCCGACGAGCCGACGTCGGCGCTCGACCGCGTCGCTGGCCGGCTGGTGGTCGATCAGCTCAAGGACCTCGCCATGCGCGCCAAGTGCGCGGTCGTGCTGTCGACGCACGACGAGCGCATCTTCGACGTGGCGTCGCGCCGTCTCCATATCGAGGACGGCCGCTGCTTCGAAGTGCCGATCCACTACCACTGACGGCGAGGCAGCCGTGCTGCTCTTTGCCATCGACCTCATCGTTTTCCTCAGCCTGGCCGCGCAGTTCGCCATCGCCGGCTACTTCCTCTACCTGGTCTATTGGTTGATCGAGCTGCCGGCGGCCGACACCGTCCTGCCGCTGCTGCCGGCCGAGCTGCCGCGCGTGCTGGTTCAGATCCCGGTCTACAACGAGCCGCTGGTCGTCGAGCGGGCGCTGGTCGCGGCGGCGGCGCTCGACTGGCCGCGCGACCGCTTGACGATCCAGCTGCTCGACGACAGCACCGACATCACCCCGGACATCGCGGTCCACGCCGTGGCGCGGCTCAGGCGCGACGGCGTCGACGTGGCGCACGTGCGGCGGGCCGACCGCAGCGGCTTCAAGGCGGGCGCGCTGGCGGCGGGCCTCGCCCTCTCGGACGCGCCCTACGTCGCCGTGTTCGACGCCGACTTCGTGCCCGCCGCCGACTGGCTGCAGGGCGCGATGGCTGCGATCCTGGCCGAACCGAAAGCCGCCTTCGTGCAGACCCGCATCGAGTGGGGCAACGGCGAGCGCAATTGGCTGACCCGCGCCCAGCGCCTGATGCAGGACGCTCATTTCGCCGTCGAGCAGGACGTCCGCGCCCGTCGCGGCGTGCCGTTCCAGTTCAACGGCACCGGCGGCATCTGGCGCCGCGCCGCGGTCGAGGAGGCGGGCGGCTGGTCGCACGACACCTTGTCGGAGGATCTCGACCTGGTGCTGCGCACGCACCTCAAGGGCTGGCGCGGCGTGTTCCTGATGGAACCGCACGTGACCGGCGAGCTGCCCAGCAAGCTCGACGATTTCAGCGCCCAGCAGAGCCGCTGGTCGAAGGGTTTCATGCAGGTGGCGCGCAAGCTGCTCGGACCGATCTGGAATTCCAACTGGTCGGACGAAGCCAAGTTCACGACCACCGTGGCGCTGGGACAGCAGCTGATTTTTCCGGTGCTGATCGTGGGCGTCGTGGCCCTGACCCTGTCGGTGATCGGCCATGGACATCTGGTGGGCTTCTTCCGCCTCCTGCTGTGGCTGTGGCTCTGCGCCATGCTGGCCGTGCTGTTCGGCATGACCTGGGGCGCCTATCGCCGATTGAAGCGCGGCGACCTCGTGCGCTACCTGATCACCGCGGCGAGCGTGCCGGCACTGATCGTCTATCTCGCGGCCGCCAACGCCGGTGCCATCGTCGGCGCGGGCTTTGGCCGGAAGACCGGCTTCAACCGTACGCCCAAGACGGGCGCCTGACCCGCCGATGGCCGTCCTCGTCAACCTGGCCCTGCTGTTCGCCGCGATCTTCGTCATCTGCTGCGTGCTGCTCGCCGCCTTCGTCGGCAGCCTGCTCTACATGGTCGTGCTGCATCACCGCCTGAAGAAGAGCGGCCTCGGCCGCGAACAGAGGCTGCTGGCCACGCCGCTGCCAACCGATGCCGAGCTGCCGCATGTCGTGGTGCAGATCCCGTCCTTCAACGAGGGGACCGTTCTGCGGCGCGGAGTCGACGCGGCCGCCCGGCTCGATTGGCCGCGCGACAAGCTGCACATCCAGGTTCTCGACGACAGTACCGACGAGACCGCCGAGCTCGCGCGCACGGTCGTGGCCGAGCTGCGCGCGCAGGGCCTCGATGTCGTCGCCCTGCAGCGCACCGATCGCAGCGGCTTCAAGGGCGGCGCGCTGCATGAGGCGATGCAGAAGACGCCCTACGACTATTTCGCCATCTTCGACGTCGACTACGTGCCGCCGACCGACTTCCTGCGCACCTGCATGCGGCCGTTCTTCGCCAACCCGAACTGGGCCTTCGTGCAGGCCCGGTTTGATTTCCTCAACCCGCACGAGAACGCGCTCACCGAGATGCAGATGGTGACGCTCGACGCCCATCTCGGCATCGAGCAGGCGACGCGCTGCTGGGCCGGCCATCCATTGCCCTTCAACGGCACCTGCGGCATCTGGCAGCGCGCCGCGATCGAGGCGGGCGGTGGCTGGAAGGGCGATACCGTCACCGAGGACCTCGACCTCACCTACCGCGGTTGGGTCAAGGGCTGGCGGGCCCTGTTCCTGACCAGCGTGGCGGTGCCCGGCGAACTGCCGGCCGACACCGCGACGTGGCTGCGCCAGCAGCAGCGCTGGCAGGACGGCTTCCGCCACGTCTCGCTCCGCATGGTCCCGGCGATCCTGAGCAGCCGCGACATCACGCCATCGGCGAAGGCGGCAGCCCTGTTGCATCTCTGCATGTCGCTGAACCAGCCCGTGCTGCTGGTCGGCATCGTCGCGGGCTTGCTTGCGGCTCTCCTGGCGCCTGCTTTGGTGCCGCTGCTCCTGACGCTTTTCCTGGTGACCCTGGGCTGGGTGCTGTTCTGCGCCACCACCTTCCTGCGCGCCGGCCATAATTTCATTCGCGGCGGCGAAATGTCGCCGCTGCGTTTCACTGTGGTGCTGCTGCGCTTCGCGGGCGGTCAGGTCGCGATGCTGGTGCGCTCGCTCGGCGTCCATGCCAGGAAGGCGATCAACCGGCCCAAGCCCGTCGTCTTCGACCGCACGCCCAAGCGCGGTGCTTAGGCGAGCACGCTCTCGCGCAATAAAGGGTGGTGTGCGCAACGCAAACCGCCGCCGGTCGAGATCGGGCCGTCAAATGGCAGAGGAATGACGTCGATCTTCCGTTTGCGCACTTCTTCGATCACCCGGGCATTGTCGGCGTCGATGATGACGCGGCCTTCCTCGAGAACCAGCCCGTTGGTCGCCAGCCGATTGGCCTCGTCGACCGAGACCTCGATTTTGTCCCAGTCGCGCAACGACATCGGCAGGCCGTCGATCAGCTTCGGTGGGCAATAGACCAGCAGGCCGGGCTTGATCAGCGCCAGGGCGCAGTCGAGATGCAGCACGTTCGACTTCATCGCCACCGGGATCACCCGGTACTTGTCACCTAGCAGGACCTGCAGCCAGTCGGCGCCGGCGAGGTCGGAGGCGCAGCCGGAGATGCCGACATAGATCTCGTAACCGTTCAGCAGCGCGTCGCCGCCCTCGAGGAACGGCCCGTCGACGCAGCCGGGCGACCCCAGCGGCACGCTCGACCAGCGCGCGCCGCGCTGCTGCACGACCTGCCGGATGATCGGCCGCAGCCCTTAGCGTTCGCGCTGCCGGCAGAGCAGGCGGAGCGAGGCATCAATCACGTGATTGCCGACCACGATCATGCTGTCGCGGGGGAAGAGCTGGGCGCCTTCGCCGTTGGGCGCCAGAAACGTGCGCTCCTCGCCTTCGAGCCGTTGCGGGCGGTGGACGGTGACGCCTTCGCGCGCCACCAGCTCGGCCAGCGCGTCGACCTGACGCTCGATGCGTTTTGCCCATTCGGCGTCGACGTCGATCAGTCTCCGGCCGGCATGCTTGCGACTGAACGCATCGCCCGGAGGAACGAGCCAGCGCTGGGAGTCCTCGTAGAAGACAACGAAATCCTCGGCCGGCGAGATGCCGATCACGACCTCGCGCAGCTTGCCCCATTCGTGATGTGCGCCGAAGGCCGTCATGCCGGACTCAGACGCGCGCGTAGATATCTTCGTAACGGGTGATGTCGTCCTCCTCGAGATAGTCGCCGGTCTGGACCTCGACGACCTCGAGCAGCTCGGTGCCGGGATTGCTCAGCCGATGGATGCCGCCCATCGGGATATAGATCGATTCGTTCTCGTGCAGGGTCATGATCTTGCCGTCGAGCACCACCTCGGCGATGCCCTTGACGACGACCCAATGCTCGGCGCGGCGTTTGTGGCTCTGCAGGCTGAGCTTGCCCTTGGGAATTACGGTTAGCCGCTTGGCGCGGAAGCGCTCGCCGCGGTCGATGTCCTGGTAGCTGCCCCACGGCCGGTGCATCACGGCATGCTCGGTCGCGGCCCTGTGCTTGCCGTCCGACATGCGCTGCACGACGTCCTTCAGCCGCGGGAGGTTGTCGCGATGGCCGACCAGGACGGCGTCGTTCATCGCCACCACGACCACTTCCTCGACGCCGATTACGGCGGTCAGCGGCCCGTCGGAGCGAACGTAGGAATTACGGACATGGTCGATCTCGACCGGCCCCTCGGTGACGTTGCCTGCGCTGTCGGCCTCGCCGATATCGAGCAACGCGTCCCAGGTTCCGAGGTCAGACCAGCGGAACTTGGCCGGCACCACCCAGCATTTGTCGGTACGCTCCATGACGGCATAGTCGATCGACTTGGCCGGCGCCTTGGCGAAGGCCTCGGCATCCAGAAACACCGTCGAGCCGGTTGTCTTGGCCTTGACCACGGCCTCGATGGCGGCGGCGGCCATGACCGGCTCGAACCGGGCCATCTCGGAGAGCAGCAGCTCGGGCGGGAACAGGAAGTTGCCGCTGTTCCACAGCAGCCCCTCGGCGATGTAGCGCAGTGCCGTCTGGGCATTGGGCTTCTCGACGAAAGCCGCAACTTTCTGCACCGGGCCGATGTGCTCGCTGCCCGGCCGGATATAGCCGTAGTCGGTCTTGGGCTCGGTCGGCGGGATGCCGAAGGTGACGATGCCGCCCTGCTGCACGGCTAGAAGCCCTTCGCGGCAGGCGGCGCGGAATTCCTCGGCGCCGATCACAAGATGATCCGACGCCAGGGCCAGCACGGCTTTGGCGCCCTGGCTGCGGGCGTAGGCCGCGGCGGCGGCCATCGCCGGGCCCGAATCGCGGCGCGACGGCTCGACCAGGATGTCGATCTCCATGCCGATGTCCTTGGCCTGTTGCGCGGCCATGAAGCGGTAGGCGTCGTTGGTGGCGATCACCGGCCGGGCGAACAGGCTGGGATCGGCCACGCGCTCCAGGGTCTGCTGGAACGTCGATTGCGTGCCCAGGAGCGGCACGAACTGCTTGGGCATGCTTTCGCGCGACAATGGCCACAGGCGCTTGCCGGAGCCTCCAACCAGGATGACGGGCGTGATCAGCGACATTGCACGGCTTTCGTGGCTAAAGGGGCCTCAACGGGCGGCGGCAGCCGCCAGACGCGCCGCGATATAGCCCGAAGGTGAGGGCCGGGCCAATGGTGATGCCGGCCTCTGGATAGGTGCCACCGCCGGTCACGGCGTTGCGCCCGGCTGCCGCCCGAGATTTTCCTCGCGCCGCCGCCGCGCCTCGACCTCGACCGCCTCGGCGAGCGCCGGAATGTGCGAAGCGATCTCGTAGAAATCGCTGGCATAGAGCACAAGCAGCGTCGTGGGCTTCGTCGTCGCCACCGAGGCGGTGCGCGGCTGGCGTTCGAGCAGGGCCATCTCGCCGAAGAACGCGCCATCGCCCAGCTGCACCGATCCGCCGTTGGGCAGGCGGACTTCGACTTCGCCGCTGGCGATGAAGAACATCGAATCGCCGACGTCGCCGCGCCGCACCACGGTGATGCGGGGAGGGTAGTAACGCGTCCTGAGCTTGCCCACGATCTCCGACAGGGTGACGACACCCAGCGAGGCGAAGATCGGCACCCGCGCCACCTGGTCCCAGACGCGAAGATACTCGCGCCGCCGCTCCTCCTGGGCAAAACCGGTGGCGAGCACGCCGGTCATCAGCGCCAGCACGATGATGCCGGAGATCATCAGCATCGCGCCGATCATCTTGCCGCCGACCGTTTGCGGGACGACGTCGCCGTAGCCCGTGGTGGTGAGCGTGACCACCGCCCACCACATCGCCCCCGGCAGGCTGCCGAACTGCTCGGGCTGGCGCACGCGCTCGAGCAGGTGAGCTGCGGTGGCGGCGAGCATCAGGACGATCCCGAACAGGATCAGCACGCTGGCGATTGGCGCGCGTTCGTTGGACACGACTCGGGAGAGCGTGCCGAAGGCGGGCGCGTGCAGCCCGAGCTTGAGGATCCACAGGATGCAGAACACCGATGCGGTGTCGGAGCCGGTGATGCCGTAGCCGCCCGCCAGCATGACCGCCGGCAGGATGGCGAGCAGTCCGATCAGACCCGGCACGGACATTGCCCAGCGCGCGCGGGACAGGGCCGGCGACTGCTGGTCGAAACGCGTGAACTCCGGCGCTACCCAGAGCCGCACGACGTATTCAAGGAAGAACACGACGGTGACCGCCCAGATCACGACCCGCAGCCAGTGCTTTATCTCCCGCGGCAGCTCATCGATCGACAGCAGGATCACGGCCAGCAGGCCGATACCGAGGACGGTCAGGTGCAGGGCCCGCCATCGCCGGGCGGCAGGGCTGGGATCGGTATAGCGCAGCAGGCCGTAGATCCGCGCGCGAAATGTCGGGGCCATGTCCGTCACGACGCGACCATAGGCGGCATGGCCTGCGAATTGCAACGCGGGGGAGGCCGGTCTACGGTCGCGCCCGTTTCGCGGGACAGGGGTTTGATGCCAAGGTGGTCAGGGATTTACGCATTGCCGTCGACATCGGCGGCACGTTCACGGACGTGGTGTTGGAAGAGGGGGCGGCGGCGACGCGCAACTGCTGACGACGCGCTGATCTCCGAAGACGCGACCGAGAAGGTCTATGCATACAAGCCGCCGCAAGCGGCGGAATGAAATGAAGCGTGAGCGCGCAGTGCGCGGGTCACCTCGCCGGCAGGCTGCCATTGCCCTCTGGCTTCCACGCTGTCTCAGCGGCTAGTCTGCCGCCGTCAGAGAGGGGGAGCGATGGAACCGCGCCAGGTCAAAACAGCGGCCGACGCCCGCAGGATCGTCAAGGAGCGCGGGCTCAGCCACGTCAAGGTAGGCGTCCACGACATCGACGGCATCCTGCGCGGCAAGTACATCCACATCGACAAGTTCCATTCGGCACTCGACGGCGGCATGGGTTTCTGCGACGTCGTGCTGGGCTGGGATGCTAACGACCAGCTCTACGACAACGTCACCTACACCGGCTGGCATACCGGCTATCCCGACGCCAACGTCCGCCTGCTGCCGGAGACCTGCCGCGAGATCGCGACTGAGCCCGGCAATCTCCTATTCCTCTGCGAGTTCGTCGACCGTGCCGAGGAACTCTGCCCGCGCGGCGTGCTGCGCCGCGTGCTGGCGCGTGCCGCCAAGCTGGGCTTCGAGGTCAAGGTCGGCTTCGAATACGAGTTCTTCGTCTTCGCCGAGACCGCCTTCTCGATCCGCGAGAAGGGTTATAGGAACCTGAAGCCGATCTCGCCTGGCTTCTTCGGTTACTCGATGCTGCGCAATTCCGTGCTGTCCGACTTCTACAAGGACCTGCTCGCGATGTGCGAGGCCATGGACATGGGCATCGAGGGACTGCACACCGAGACCGGCGCCGGCGTGCTCGAGGCGGCGCTACGGGTCAACGATGCGCTGCCCGCCGCCGACAGCGCCGCCCTGTTCAAGCTCTTCACCAAGGTGCTGGCGCAGAAGCGTGACTGGCTCGCCACCTTCATGGCCAAGTGGTCGAAGGACTGGCCGGGCTGCGGCGGCCACATGCACATGTCGCTCTGGAAGGGCGGCAAGTCGGCCTTCTACGACGAAAAGGCGCCGCACCGCATGAGCGCCACCATGCGCCATTTCGTCGGCGGCCAGCAGGCGCTGATGCCCGAGCTTCTGGCCATGGTGGCGGCCAACGTGAACTCCTACCGCCGGCTGATCCCGGGCTTCTGGGCGCCCACCGTGTCAAGCTGGGGCGTCGAGAACCGCACAACCTCGCTGCGCGTCATTCCGGGCTCGGCCAAGTCGACGCGGGTCGAATATCGAGTGGCCGCCGCCGACGCCAACCCGTACCTGGCGCTGGCCGCCGCAGTCGGTTCGGGATTGTGGGGCATCGCCAACAAAGTCGACCCGGGCGAACCCATCAAGGGCAATTCCTACGACAAGAAGCACCCGGCGAAGGCGCAACTGCCGCGCACCTTGATGGAGGCGGCGGGACGGCTGAAAGCGTCGAAGGCGGCGCGCGAGCTGTTCGGCGAGCCGTTCGTGGATCACTATTCGGCAACGCGTGAGTGGGAAGAGCGGGAGTTCCGCAAGGCCATCACGGATTGGGAACTCGAGCGTTACATGGAAATCATCTGATGGCGCAGCCTCTCGTCGGCAACTGGAGCTATCCCACGTCGATCCGGTTCGGGGCAGGCCGCATCCGCGAGCTGTCGGACGCCTGCAAGGCCGTCGGCCTGAAGCGGCCGCTGCTGGTCACCGATCCTGGCCTCGCCAGGCTGCCGATGATCGCCGATGCCCTGCTGGCGTTGCGCAAGGCGGGGCTGGAAGTGGCCCTGTTCAGCGACGTGAAGCCCAATCCGATCGCGAGCAACGTCGCATCGGGCGTAAAAGTCCTGCGCGCCGGCAAGCATGACAGTGTGATCGCCTGGGGCGGCGGCTCGGGCATCGACACCGCCAAGGCAATCGCCTTCATGGCGGGCCAGACGCGGCCGATGTGGGACTTCGAGGATATCGGCGACTGGTGGACCCGCGCCAACCCGGCCGGAATCTTCCCCTCGATCGCGGTGCCGACGACGGCCGGCACCGGCTCGGAAACCGGCCGCGCCTCGGTGATCACCAACGAGCAGACGCACACCAAGAAGGTGATCTTCCATCCCAAGATGATGCCGTCGATCGTCATCGCCGATCCCGAGCTGACCGTCGGCCTGCCGCCCAAGCTCACCGCTGGTACCGGGATGGATGCGTTCATTCATTGCCTGGAAGCCTATTGCGCGCCCGCTTATCACCCCTATGCCGAGGGCATCGCCGTCGAGGGCATGCGGCTGGTCAAGGAGAACCTGGCGCGCGCCGTCAAGGACGGCAGGGACATCGAGGCGCGCGGCCACATGCTGGCGGCCTCGCAGATGGGCTCGACGGCTTTCCAGAAAGGACTGGGCGCCATCCACTCGCTGTCGCATCCGATCGGCGCCACGCTCGACACGCATCATGGCCTCACCAACGCCGTCGCCATGCCCTATGTGCTGAAGTTCAATCGGCCGGCCATCGACGAGAAGATCCAGCGTCTCGCGCGCTGGCTCGGCCTGCGCCATCCGACCTTCGACGGCTTCATGGACTGGAGCCTCGACCTTCGCCGCCAGATCGGCATCCCGCACACCCTGGCCGAGCTCGGCGTCAAGGAAAGCCATCTCGATAAGTTCGCCGAGATGGCCGCCGTCGATCCGACGGCCAGCGGCAACCCGGTGAAGGCAGGCGTGCCGGAGATGCGCAGGATGTACGACGCGGCGCTGGCGGGGAGGTTGTGATGCTTCCGTCATCGTCATCAAGAGCCCCTCTCCGCCGCGAAGCGGGGGAGAGGGAGGGGCCCATTGCGAAGCAATGGGAGGGTGAGGTGGTGCTTCTTGCATGCGAGATTTTTCCGGGTGTAGGCACTGCGCCCACCTCACCCTCCCCGCGCTCTGCGCGGATCCCCGCCCTCTCCCCCCACGTCGTGGGCGGAGAGGGCGTCTGAGCGGAGATCGCGGCGCATGGTTGCTTCTTTCCCCACTCAAGCCCGCGTCGTCGTCATCGGCGGCGGCATCATGGGCTGCTCGACGGCCTATCACCTGGCCAAGCTCGGCTGGAAGGATGTCGTGCTGCTCGAGCAGGGCCGCCTGAGCGGCGGCACGACCTGGCATGCCGCGGGCCTGGTCGGTCAGTTGCGCAGCTACCAGAACCTGACGCGGCTGATCCGTTACAGCACCGAGCTCTATTCCAAGCTCGAGGCCGAAACGGGGTTGGCCACGGGCTGGAAGCAATGCGGCTCGCTCTCCGTCGCGCGCACCGAGGAGCGCATGGTGCTGCTGCGCCGCTCTGCCGCCATGGCCAACGCCCAGGGCGTCGACTGCGAGCCGCTCTCGCCCCAACAGGCCGGCGATAAATATCCCATCATGCGTACCGACGACCTGGTGGGCGCGGTGTGGCTGCCGGGCGACGGCAAGGCCAATCCCGCTGATATCACCCAGGCGCTGGCCCGCGGCGCGCGCACCGGCGGCGTGCGCATCTTCGAGAAGACCCGCGTGACCGCCGTCGATACCAAGGACGGCCGTGTCACCGGCGTGCAGACGACCGAAGGGCCGATCGCGGCCGAGATCGTCGTCAACTGCGCCGGCCAGTGGGCGCGCCAGCTCGGCCGCATGGTCGGCGTCACGGTGCCGCTCTATTCCTGCGAGCATATGTACATCGTCACCGAGAAGATGGAGAACGTGCCGCGCGACCTGCCAGTGATGCGCGATCCCGACGGCTACATCTATTTCAAGGAGGAGGTCGGCGGCCTGCTGATGGGCGGCTTCGAGCCCGAAGCCAAGCCCTGGAACAAGGATATCATCCCCGACGATTTCGAGTTCGGCATGCTGCCTGACGACTGGGACCAGTTCCAGATCCTGATGGACAACGCGCTGATCCGCGTCCCGGCGCTGGAGAAGACTGGCATCAAGACTTTCATGAACGGCCCGGAGAGTTTCACGCCCGACCTCAACTACATCCTGGGTGAGGCGCCACAGCTCAAAGGCTTCTTCGTCGGCGCGGGTTTCAACTCGATGGGCATCGCGAGTTCGGGCGGAGCCGGCATGGCGTTGGCGGAATGGATCGTGGCCGGCGAGCCGACGCTCGACCTCTGGCCGGTCGACATCCGCCGCTTCGCGGGCTTCCATGGCAACGATGCCTGGCTGCGTGCCCGCGTCGCCGAAACATTGGGCCTGCATTACAAGATGGTCTGGCCGCAGCGCGAGCAGGAAAGCGGCCGGCCGTTCCGCCGCTCGCCGCTCTACGACCGGCTGAAGGCCAGGGGCGCCTGGTTCGGCAACAAGATGGGCTGGGAGCGGCCCAACTGGTTCGCCGGCGTCGGCAAGACTCCCGACATGCAGTACGGCTGGGGCCGCGGCGCCTGGTTCGATTCAGTCGCCGCCGAGCATCGCGCCACACGCGAGGCGGTCACGGTGACCGACGAAACTTCGTTCGGCAAAGTGCTGGTGCAAGGCCGCGATGCCGAAGCGGCGCTGCAGCGCCTGGCGGCCAACGACGTCGCCGTTCCGGTTGGCCGCACGGTCTATACCGGGCTGCTGAACGAGCGCGGCACCTTCGAGAGCGATCTCACCATCGCCCGCTTGGGCGCCGACAAGTTCCTGATCATCACCGGTTCGGCGCAGCCGGTGCGCGACATGGACTGGATCGCCAAGCACATGGCCGAAGATGCACATGTGACGCTGACAGACGTCACCTCGGGCTGGACCGTGCTGTCGGTGATGGGCCCGAAGAGCCGCGAACTGCTGCAGAAGGTGAGCCGCGCCGATTTTTCCAACGAGGGCTTTCCCTTCGCCACGATCCGCGAGGTCGGCGTGGGCCACGCCACGGTGCTGGCCTCGCGCCGTACCTACATGGGCGAGCTCGGTTGGGAGCTCTATGTGCCGGTCGAGTTCGCCGTCACCGTGTTCGAGACCCTGCATGGCGCTGGGGCGGAATTCGGCCTGCGCGATGCCGGCTACTACGCCATCGAGGGCCTGCGCCTGGAGAAGGGCTACCGCGCCTGGGGCCGCGAGCTCACGCCGGACGACACGCCCTTTCAGGCCGGCCTCGGCTGGGCGGTGAAGCTCGACAAGCCGGGCGGTTTCATCGGGCAGAAGGCGCTGGCCGAGGCCAAAGGCAAGCCGCTGGCGCGCCGCCTCGTCTCGGTGAGGCTGGAGGATGGCGAGCCGCTGCTGTGGGGCGGCGAGACGCTGCTGCGCGACGGCAAGCCGGTGGGCGACCTAAGCTCCGCGGGCTACGGCCACACGGTGGGTGCCTCCGTGGGGCTTGGCTACGTGAGACGCGGCGACGGTGCGGCGATCGATACGACGTGGCTGGAGAGCGCACGGTTCGACGTCGACCTTGCCGGCACGCGCCTGAAAGCAAAGCTCTCGTTGCGCTGCCCCTACGACCCCACCGGAGCGCGCATCAAAGGCTGAGCCTCCTTGAGCCGCGTGTCGGCGAGCTCGCCGGCCGCCTCGAGGATCGGGTAAGCCACCGAGGCGAGGTGGCCGTTGATGCGCTTGAGATCGCGGATCACGTCCATATGGATCGAGCTGGTCTCGATCGATTCCGGCCGACCCTCGCGCAGCCGGGCGAAGTGGCTGTCGGCTGCCTTGGTCTCGGCCTCGCGCATGGCGGTCTTTTCGGCGACGAGCCGGCGCGCCAGGGTGATATCACGCGTGGTGAAGACGTTCAGCGCCAGCCGCAAATTCTCCAGCACACGGGCATGGAAGGCGCGCAGCTCGGCCATGCCCTCGGGCGAGAAGGCGTAGCGGTTCCGGATCTTCTTGGCGGCGAGCTCCATCAGGTTCTTGTCGACGATGTCGCCGATATGCTCGAGGTTGGTGGTGAAGGTCAGGATCTCGATGTAGCGCTTGCCGTCCTCCTCGCCGAGTTCGGTGCGCGAGGTCTGGATGAGGTAGAGCTTGATCGCCTCGTAGAGCCGGTCGACGGCGTCGTCGGCGGCTTCGATCGCCTTCACCGCCTTGGGATCGTTGCGCTCGAAGACGTCGATGGTCCCACGCAGCATGTCGGCCACGCGGTCGCCCAGGTTCAGCGTCTCGCGCAGCGCGCAGCCCAAGGCCTCGGCCGGGGAATCGAGCACGTTGGGATCGAGATGGCGCGGCTTGCCGGGATCGTCGACCACCGGTTCTGCCGGCAGCAGGCGACGGCACGCCCAGGCGACGACGTCGACCAGCGGCAGGAAGACGAGCGATGCCGCGATGTTGTAGGCGGTATGGAAATTCACCGGCAGGCGCGTCGCCGAAGCGTCGATTAGCGACAGTCCCTCGGCGATCGGTCCGAGGAAAGGCAGCAGGGCCACGCCCACGACGGCGCGGGTCATCAGGTTGGCGAGCGGCACGCGGCGAGCTTCGACGTCGGCGCCGGACTGCGCCATGTAGGGCGCCAGCGCGCCGCCGATGTTGGCGCCGATCACCAGCGCCAGCGCGAGCTTGGGTTCGATCAGGCCGCTGCCGGCGAAGGACATCACCAGCAGCACCGTCGACAGGCTCGAATGCACGAACCAGGTGGCGAGCGTACCGACCACGACGGCGATGACGTACTCGTCCTGCAGCCCCTGCAGCAGCGCCATGAAGGCGGGTGCGCTGCGCAGCGGCTGAGTGGTGGCGGCCAGCAGCTTCAGCGACAAGAGCATCAGGCCAAGCCCGATGGCGACGCGGCCGAGATGGCGCGGCTTGTCCGATTCGCTCGACAGGAAGGCGATGACGCCGGTGCCGATCAGCAGCGGCGAGACCCAGCCCAGGTCGAACGACAGGATCTGGGCCGCGATGGTGGTGCCGATGTCGGCGCCCAGCATGATGGCGAAGGCGATCGACAGCGGGATCAGGCCGCGGCCGGCAAAGGAAGAGACCAGCAGCGAGGTGGCGGTGCTCGACTGCAGCAGGCCGGTGATGGCGATGCCGCCCAGGAAGGCAGTGAAGCGGTTGCGCGAGCAGGCGGCGATGGCCCGTCGCAACGCCGCGCCGAAGGCACGCGTCAGCCCCGTGCGGACCATGCGCACGCCCCACAGCAGCAAGGTCACGCTGCCCAGCACGTTCAGGATGGTCTCTACGCCATGCATGATCGTCGAATCCTACGCCTCGCTTGCCAGTGATGAAAGTTTTTTGACGTATTTATGACGAAAGCTTCGCAGCTTCGTCCATGAAGGCCCGCACCAGCGCCACGCGGCGGCGCTCCTGCAGGCTGACGGCGTATTCAGCCACGTTGAGATCGGTATCGGTGACAAGGATACGGCGAAAGCGCCGGTCGTCGCCGAGCTCGCTGGCGAACACTGCGCCGACGCCGAAGCCCGCCGCCACCGCCTCACCTACGCCCTCGCGGGTCTGCACCTCGACGATGGCGCCAGGTTGGATATCGGCGGCGGCCATCGCTTGTTCAAGCACTTCGCGTGTGATCGAGCCGCGCTCGCGCAGCACCACCCCCTGGCCGGCGAGCGCCGCAAGCGGGGCACGGCCGCGCTTGGCGAGCGGATGGCGTGCCGGGGCGAACAGCACCAGCCGGTCGGTCCGCAGGCGGACCGCGTGCAGCCGCGGGTCGGACACGCTCTTGGCCATCACCGCGACATCGGCCTCATGGCGCAGCAGCCGCTCCAGCACGACCGCGGAATTGTCGATCGAGAGCGCAAAGGTCAGCCCCTCGGCGCGTCTCCGGAGAGCGGCCATGATCGGCACCACATGGTGCGCCGAGTCGGCTGCAATCCGCAGATGCCCACGGGTCAGGGCCTGCTCGCCCGCCAGCAGTGCGTGGGCTTCGTCCTGCAGCGCGAACAGCCGGGTGGTGAGTCCGTGCAGCTGCCGGCCGGTCTCGGTCGGCGTGACGCTGCGGCCGCCGCGGTCGAACAGGCGCACGCCATAGGCCTTCTCCAGCGCCGTGACCTGACCCGACAGGTTCGGCTGGCTCAGGTCCGAGGCGCGGGCTGCCGCCGAGAAAGAGCCCGATTCGGCGACGAGATGGAAAGCGCGGAGTTGGCTGGGCGTCATATATGAAAAACCAATAGTTAACATATGGATTATATACTGGACGGATATAAAGCGCGAGACCACGATCCGCCGCATGACGATCATCAAGCCTGCCGCCTCCGAAACTGGCGATCCGTTGCTGCTGACGCCCGGCCCGCTCACTACCTCGGTCGGGGTGAAGCAGGCCATGGTCCACGACTGGGGTTCGCGCGACGCCGAGTTCCTGCGCATCAACCGCATGGTGCTGGACAGGATCGTCGAGCTGGCGGGCGGGCAGGGCACGCATGTCACGGTGCCGGTGCAAGGCTCGGGCACCTTCGCCGTCGAGGCGATGATCACCTCGTTCGTCCCCAAGGCGGGCAAGCTTCTGGTGCTGATCAACGGCGCCTACGGCCAGCGTGCGCGCAGGATCGCCGAGATCGCCGGCCGCGCGGCGGCGTCGCTCGAGATGCCGGAGGACATGCCGCCCGATCTGCCGCTGCTGGAGAGGATACTGGCCGAGGACAAAGCGATCAGCCACGTCTTCGCCGTCCATTGCGAGACCACGTCGGGCATCCTCAATCCCATCACTGAGATCGCGGCGATTGTGGCCGGGTACGGCCGCCGCCTGCTGGTCGATTCCATGAGCGCCTTCGGGGCGCTGGAGATCGACGCCCGCGAGATCCGCTACGATGCGCTGGCTGCCTCTTCCAACAAGTGCCTGGAAGGCGTACCGGGCCTGGGCTTCGTGATCTGTCGCAACGAGGCGCTCGCCGCCTGCAAAGGCAACGCCACCACCCTGGTGCTCGACCTGTTCGACCAGGCCGACGCCTTCGCCCGTACCGGCCAGTACCGCTATACGCCACCCATCCACGTCATCGTGGCGCTGGGCAAGGCGATCGAGGAGCATGCGGCCGAGGGAGGCGTTTGGGGCCGCGGCCAGCGCTACCGCGACAACGCCAAGGTGCTGATCGACGGCATGCGCGCCATGGGCTTTCGCACCTTGCTGCCTGACCACCTGCAGGCGCCGATCATCGTTACTTTCCACATGCCGACGGACCCGAAGTTCGTCTTCCAGCGCTTCTATGACGGGCTGAAAGATCGCGGCTACGTGATCTATCCCGGCAAGCTTACTGTCGCCGACTCCTTCCGCATGGGCTGCATTGGCCGGCTCCATCCCGAGCACATGAAAGGTGCACTTGCCGCGGTGCGCGATGTGCTGGATGAGATGCGGGTCAGCAATGGCGGCCCCGCGTTGGCGGCGGAGTAGGAGGAACCATGGCGCCCGACAGCCTCAACACTGCCGGCGGCGAGATCGCCGTCAACGGTCGCCGCTATCGCCTGCCCCGGCAGCCGACCGTGGTGGTCTGCGTCGACGGTTCTGAGCCTGGCTATATCGAGCGCGCCGTCGAGGCGGGCCGCGCGCCGTGGTTCGGCAAAGTGTTGACGCAGGGCACCAGCCTGCTGGCCGACTGCGTCGTGCCCACCTTCACCAACCCCAACAATCTTTCGATCGTCACCGGCCAGCCGCCCGCCGTGCACGGCATTTGCGGCAACTACTTCCTCGATCCCGACACGGGCAAAGAGGTGATGATGAACGATCCGAAGCTCCTGCGGGTCGAGACGCTGTTCCCGGCCTTCCAGCGCGCCGGCTGCCGCATCGCCGTCATCACCGCCAAGGACAAGCTGCGCGGGCTTTTGGGCAAGGGCCTGGCGCTCGGCGACGGCAAGGCCTGCAGTTTCTCCTCGGAGAAATCCGACAAGTCCACGTTGGCCGAGAATGGCATCGAGGGCGTCAACGCCCTGGTCGGCATGGACGTGCCGGACGTCTATAGCGCCGGCCTGTCGGAGTTCGTGTTTGCCGCCGGCGTCAAGCTCATGGAACGCGACCGGCCGGAGATGATGTATCTCTCGACCACCGACTACATCCAGCACAAGCACGCGCCCGGCACGCCTGTCGCCAACGACTTCTACGCCATGATGGACGGCTACATGGCCAGGCTCGACGCCATGGGGTGCACCATCGTGCTCACCGCCGACCACGGCATGAACGCCAAGTTCGGCGCCGACGGCCAGCCCGACGTGATCTATCTGCAGGATGTCTTCGATGGCTGGCTCGGCACCGACAAGGCCCGCGTCATCTTGCCCATCACCGATCCCTACGTCGTGCATCACGGCGCGCTCGGCTCCTTCGCCGTGGTCTACCTGCCATCCGGCACGACGGCCGAGGCGATGGCCGCGAAGCTCAAATCCATCCCCGGCATCGAATCAGCGCTCTCCAAGGAGGAGGCCGCGCGGCGCTTCGAGCTGCCGGCCGATCGGCTGGGCGATCTGGTGGTCGTGTCGACCAAGCACAAGGTGCTGGGCACGTCGGCAGCGCGGCATGACCTCTCGGGTCTCACCGAGCCGCTGCGCAGCCATGGCGGCGTCTCCGAGCAGAAGGTGCCCTTGCTGTGCAATCGCAAGCTCGCCATCGACAAGGCATCACGTCATTGGCGCAACTTCGACGCTTTCGATCTCGCCCTCAACCTCGTCGCCTGAGAGAACCTGCCATGGACACCGTGATCCGCTCCGATGTGCGGCACGAGATGCTGCGCATCGCCGGCAAGAAGGTCGAGACCACGGATCGCCTGGAAGTCCGCTTCCCGTGGGACAATCGTCTGGTCGGCAGCGTGCCGCGCGCCACGCCCGAGCTGGTGGCCGAGGCCTTCCGCATTGCCCACGCCTACAAGCCCAAGCTCACGCGCTACCAGCGCCAGCAGATCCTGCTCAAGACGGCCGAGCTTTTAGTCGCCCGCAAGGAAGAGCTGAGCCGTCTGATCACGCTCGAATCAGGGCTCTGCCTGAAAGACTCGCTGTACGAGGTCGGCCGTGCCTACGACGTCTTCACCTTTGCCGGCCAGCTCTGCCTGCTCGACGACGGCCAGACCTTCTCCTGTGACCTCACCCCGCACGGCAAGCCGCGCAAGATCTTCACCCTGCGCCAGCCGCTCAACGCCATCTCGGCCATCACGCCGTTCAACCACCCGCTCAACATGGTGGCGCACAAGCTGGCGCCGGCCTTCGCCACCAACAACTGCGTCGTGCTGAAGCCCACCGAGTTGACGCCGCTCACCGCGCTCTTCCTCGCCGATACGCTCTACGAGGCGGGCCTGCCGCCCGAAATGCTGTCGGTCATCACCGGCAACCCGTCCGACATCGGCGATGCCATGATCACCGATCCGCACGCTGATCTCGTCACCTTTACCGGCTCGGTGCGGGTCGGCAAATACATCGCCGCGACGGCGGGCTACAAGCGCCTGGTCCTCGAGCTGGGCGGCAACGATCCGCTGATCGTGATGGAGGACGCCGACCTCGACCGCGCGGCCGAGCTTGCCGTTGCCGGCGCCACCAGGAACTCCGGCCAACGCTGCACGGCCGTGAAGCGCATCCTCGTGATCGAGAGCGTCGCCGACGCTTTCGTCGAGCGTGTTCTGGCCAAGGCCAAAAAGCTCAAGGCGGGCGATCCGCTCGACCCCGAGACCGACGTCGGCACGGTGATCCATGAACGCGCCGCCACCTTGTTCCAGAACAGGGTAAGTGAAGCGGTGGCCAAGCACGGCGCCAAGCTGCTGCATGGCAACGACCGTCGCGGTGCGCTCTTCCCGCCGACGGTCGTCGATCATGTCGACCCCACCTGTGAACTGGTGCGCGAGGAGACGTTCGGGCCGGCCATCCCGATCATCCGCGTCAAGGACATCGACCACGCGATCAAAGTCTCCAACGGCACCGCCTACGGCCTTTCCTCCGGCGTCTGCACCGATCGCCTGGACTACATCACCCGCTTCGTCGACGAGCTGCAGGTCGGCACCGTCAATGTGTGGGAGGTGCCCGGTTATCGCATCGAGATGTCGCCTTTCGGTGGCATCAAGGATTCGGGCCTGGGCTACAAGGAGGGCGTCCTTGAAGCGATGAAGAGCTTCACCAATGTGAAGACGTGGTCGTTGCCCTGGCCTGGCTAAAATCGCGGGTTTTCGTCAAGAAAATGATGTCATCCCGAGCGCAGCGAGGGACCTTTACCTATTGCCTCAAAGGTCCCTCGCTACGCTCGGGATGACAATTGCTTTGGACCGGCAGCCGAGTTAACCATCCGGTAAACCAACCCAAGGAGGAAAACATGGCCGCCCAGAGCTATTCCGGAAGCTGTCACTGCGGTGCCGTCGCCTTCACCGTCGAAGTCGATACGTCAACTGCGCTGAAATGCAACTGCTCGATCTGCACCAAGCTCGGCGCCGTATGGGCTTTCGCGCCCAAGGCCAAGTTCGTGCTGAAATCGGGCGAGTTTGAACAAGGCGACTACCAGTTCAACAAGATGAAGCTGCACCACCACTTCTGCAGCGAGTGCGGCATCGAAAGCTATGCCGAGGGCACCGCGCCCGACGGCGCGCCGACAGTCGGCATCAATCTTCGCTGCGTCGAGGGCGTCGATGTCGACAAGCTGAGCCCGCGTCCGTGGGACGGGCGTAGCGCGTAGTCGAGGGCTGACGTACTCTGAAGCGTCATACGGCGCTGCCATGTTCAGACGGATGGTGGGGGGAGCGAGGCATGGGCGACAAGTTTTCGCGGTCCGACGAGCCTATCGAAGGCCCGGACGATGCAACGCTTCGCGGCACGGCGGCATCGACCACACGGCGCGAGCTACTGAGAGGGGGAGCCGGTCTTGCTGCATCCCTCTCCGGCGTTTCGGCCGCGCTCACCACGCCGGCCATCGCCCGGGATCCGATCAGCCTGCCGAAGGCGCCGAACATCATCGTGCTGATGACGGATCAGGAGCGTCATCACATGCACTGGCCGACCGGTTGGGCGGAAAATAATCTACCCGGGCTGCAACGGCTGAAGCGCAACGGCCTTTACTTCAACCGCGCCTATACGGCGGTCTGCCAATGCTCGCCGTCGCGCGCGCTGATGACGACCGGTCGTTTCTCGCCGGTGAATCGCGTCACCCAGACGCTCCTGTGGCCCGGCCTGGTGCACCAAAGCCGCCAGCCGAACATCGCCTCGCTGCTCAAGGAGAAGGCCGGCTACGAGGTCGTCTGGAAGGGAAAGTGGCACTTGAGCTATGCCGCCAACGCGGCGATTGGAAACGGCGGCGAGGACTGGACCGCCGACGACATCCGGGCGATGGAAGCGAACTACGGCTGGTCGGGCTGGAACCCGCCCGACGCCGGCAACGCCATCGAGAACTGGCAGCCGACCGAGTTCGGCAAATTCAACGGCCTTGCCACCTTGGGCGGCGCCGATCCCGACAACGATGGGCGCTACATCATGGGTCCCGCACCGGGTGCCCGGGGGCAGACCCCCGGATTCGGCGAAAGCGTCGTCGAGTTTCTGAAGAATCGCGCACCCAAGCTCGGCAAGCCGTTTTGCCTGTTCATATCGCTGGTCAACCCGCATGACGTCTACGTCTACCCGACCAGTTGGCAGGAGGCGGGCTACCGGCATGGAGATTTTGCCAATCTCGGCATCGAGCTGCCGCCCAACTACGGCGACGACCTCTTGAAGAAGCCCAGCGTCCAGCGGGCGGCGCGCGCCAGCTACAACAAATTCGCGCCCCTTGAGACGGCACAGGCGGCGCGCGAATACGTGAACTTCTATGCCTATCTCAACACGCTGGCCGACAAGCACGTCACGACCGTGCTGGACACGCTGCAAGAGACCGGGCTGACGGACAGCACGATCGTTCTGCGCATGGCCGACCATGGCGAGGGCGGCCTGTCACACGGCATGCGCGAGAAGGCCTATACGGTCTACGAGGAGATGATTCACATCCCGCTGATCATTCACAATCCCAAGCTTTATCCGGAACCGCTCGAGACCGACGCATTTTACGACCATCTCGATCTCATGCCGACGCTCCTCGACCTCGCCGGCGTCGCCCAGCCCGAATCCTATGCCCTGGGCAGGAGCATCGCGCCGGTCATGCGCGATCCGTCCAAGGCCGTGCAAGACTTCACGATCTTTTCCTTCGACGATCTCTTCTTCCTCCCCGCCAGCACCCCGGGCGGCCATATTCGCGCCATCCGCGAGGGCGACTGGACCTATGCCGTCTATTTCGGGCTCGACGGCAGCGGGCTCGAATACGAGCTCTACAACATCAAAAATGACCCGGGCCAGTTGGATAACCTGCTCTATGGCACGCCGGCTGCCGAGGTGAAAAAGGAATGGTCGCGTCTGCACGACCTCATGACCGCGCGCTTTGTCGAGACCGGCAACCTGCCCGACAGCTTTACCTGGCCGCTGAGGCCCGCTGGGGGCTAATAGGGAGCTAATCGGCCGCTGACGAAGACTGACGAGCGCGAGGGCGGCGACGGCCGCAGCCTGCGAGCTTGGCGCGCAGCGAGTCGAGCGACATCAGGCTTTTCACTGTCTTGTTCGGACGCTTGGCGGCAACGCCCACCAGCAGCGCCTCGATGAGCCCCAGCGTGGCCGTGTGCATGCTGATGCGGTCGGCACGTCCGCGCTCGACTGCAAGCGACAGATCGATGCGGCCGGCCAATCGACCGCCGAGCGAATCGCTCAGCAGGATCTTGCCCAGGCCGAGCTGATCGGCCCGGTCGAGCAGCGCTTCCAATTCGGGCGTGGGCCGGGTGTAAGCGAGCACGACCAGCAGGTCGCCGCGCCGCAAGCGATGCAGGCCGTCGGCCAGCGATTGTCCGGTTTCGCTGAGGCTCGCGGCCGCTATGCCGAAGCGATTGAGCTGGAAGGCGAAATAGCCGGCGATGGCGGCCGACGGCCCGATGCCGAACACCACGATCCTCCGCGCCGCCGCCAGCCGGTCCACGGTCGCCTTGAACAGCGCCGGGCTGATGTCGCGTCGCAGTTTGTCGAGCGCGCGCTCGTGGATGGCGATCGTCATGTCGAAAGCCGATTTCGGATCGGAGCCGGTATCGCGCAGGGTGCGCGCCACGCGCGACGCCGGCGCCAGGCTGGCGCGCAACTCGGCCGCCAAATCACGTCGCATCGCTTCCATGCCGGCGTAGCCGAGCGCCCGGGTCGCGCGCACCACCGTGGCGTCACTGGTGCCGATCCGGGCAGCCAGCGCCTGAGCGGACGCCACCATCACTTCCTCGCGATTGCCCTGGAAGAAGCGGGCGACGGCGCGCTCCGCCGGACTCAGCCGTTCGCGACTGGCCGCGACGCGCTCGTCGAGGATCATGCTATGTCGCATTTACAACACATATACAAAGGTATTGTAGCAAATACAACAGAGACCTGACATTAGATGAGCCCTGAGGAGCAGCACATGGAAACCCTGTCCTGGCACGTGGTCCTGCCCGCCGTCGGCGCGGCCTTTCTCGCATCGCTGGTCGAGGTCGTGGAGGCCTTCACCATCGTCCTGGCCGTCGGCGCGACCCGCGGCTGGCGGCCGGCCTTGCAGGGCAGCCTGGCGGCCCTCGCCGTGCTCGCCTTGCTAGTCGCGACGCTCGGGCCGGCCCTCGATCGCGTGCCGCTCCATTGGCTGCAGCTCGCGATCGGTATTCTGTTGCTGCTGTTCGGCCTGCGCTGGCTGCGCAAGGCGATCCTGCGCGCGGCCGCCATCATCCCGCTGCACGACGAGGCTGCCGCCTTCGCGGCCGAGACGCTCGAGCTCGGTCGAGCCGGGTCGCGCCGCGGCCGGCGGGTCGACTGGATCGCGGCGACGGCCGCTTTCAAGGCCGTCGTCCTGGAAGGGCTCGAGGTGGTTTTCATCGTGATCGCCGTCGGCGCGGGCCGCGGCCTGCTGCTGCCGGCGAGCGTCGGGGCAGTCGCTGCCTGCGGGCTGGTGCTGGCCATCGGCTTTGCGGTCCATCGTCCGCTGGCACAGGTGCCGGAGAACGCGTTGAAGTTCGCCGTCGGAATCATGCTGACGGCGTTCGGGGTGTTCTGGACCGGCGAAGGGCTGGGGATCGATTGGCCGGGCGGCGACCTCGTGATCCTGGCCTTCATCGCGACCTTTCTCGCGGTCGGCCTGCTGTCGGTTCCCGCGGCACGGGTGATCGCCTCGGAGGAGCGCCATGACCCTGCTTAAGACCCTGCTGCGCGAAATCACCGGCTTGTTCGTCGATGATGGCGTTCTGGCGCTCGCCGTCCTCGTCGTGGTCGGGCTAAGCGCCTGGGCCCTCGCCGATCGTCGCGTGGGCGAAGGGATGGCCGCTGGCGTGCTGGTTGGCGGCTGTCTTTTCGTCCTGGTGGCGAGCGTGCTGCGCGCCGCCTATGCGACACGGGCATCGCGCGAGTGAAACCTGGCCTGTGCTAAGGTCTTGGCGACTCCGGACGAGAGGGAAGCAAGACCATGACCATAAGCCAGGCCGACAAGGCCAAGAAGTTCCGCGCCCTGCACGAGGCGCCCGGCGCCTTCGTGATCGGCAATCCCTGGGATGGGGGTTCGGCGCGCCTGCTGGCCGGGCTGGGCTTCCAGGCGCTGGCGACCTCGAGTGGCGCCAAGGCCGGCGTCTTGGGCAAGCGCGACGGCAAGGTCACGCGCGAGGAAGCACTGGCCAACGCCCGAATGATCGTCGAAGCCTGCGATCTGCCCGTGGCCGCCGACCTCGAGAAGGGTTTTGGCGATGCGCCCGACGCCGCCGCCGAAACCATCCGCCAGGCGGCGGGCGTCGGTCTGGTCGGCGGCTCGATCGAGGACGCGACCGGCGACAAGGACAAGCCGCTCTACGACATCGAGGTCGCGACCCAGCGCGTCGCCGCCGCCGTGAAGGCCGCGCGCGCTCTCTCATTTCCTTTCACCCTCACCGCGCGTGCCGAGGGTTTCCTGCGCGGCCAACCCGATCTCGACGACATCATCAGGCGTCTGCAGGCGTTCGAGGCGGCAGGCGCCGACGTGCTGATGTCACCCGGCCTGCCCGACCTCGCCGCGGTGAAGAAGGTTTGCAGCGCGCTCAACAAGCCGTTCAACTTCATGGTCGGCATAAAGGGCCGTTCCTTCACCAAGGCCGACCTCGAGGCTGCCGGCGTCAAGCGCATCAGCCTTGCCACCTCGCTCTACCGCGCCGCCATGACCGGCCTTTTGGACGCGGCGAAGGAAGTGAAGGAGAAGGGGACCTTCACCTACCTCGACCATTCGATCCCGACGCCGGATCTGAATGCCTTCATGAAGGAGTAGCGCATCCGGCCACAGATCGCGGGCCATTGGGGCCGGGTTGCGCGCCGCGGCAGCTTCCGTCATCTAGCGTCCATGGATAGCCTGACCGCTCCCGCATCGGCGCATCGCGCGGACACTGAACATTTCGACGTGCTGATCGTCGGCGCGGGCCTGTCCGGCATCGGCGCCGCCTGGCATCTGCAGCACAAATGTGCGGGCAAGAGCTTCGCCATCCTCGAGGCGCGCGAGGCGAGCGGCGGCACCTGGGATCTGTTCCGCTATCCCGGCGTGCGCTCCGACTCCGACATGTACACGCTGGGCTACTCGTTCCGGCCATGGAAGGAGGCCAAGGCGATCGCCGACGGCCCCTCGATCCTGACCTATATCCGAGAGGTCGCGAGCGACCACGGCATCGATAGAAGGATTCGCTACGGCCACAAGGTCGTTGCCGCCGCGTGGTCGACGCCGGATGCGCGATGGACCGTCGAGGTCGAGACTGGCGCAGAAGGCGACAAGGGCCGCGTCCCACGGCGCTTCACCTGCAACTTTCTGTGGATGTGCAGCGGCTACTACGACTATGACGCGGGCTACCTGCCGGAGTTTGCCGGCATGGACCGCTTCAAGGGCCGCATCGTCCATCCGCAGAAATGGACCGACGACATCGACTACGCCGGCAAACGCGTGGTCGTGATCGGCAGCGGCGCTACGGCAGTGACGCTGGTGCCGGCCATGGCCGAGACGGCCGAGCACGTCACCATGCTGCAGCGCTCGCCGACCTACATGGTGGCGCGCCCCAGCCAGGATCAGCTCGCCAACAGACTGCGCCGCCGCCTGCCAATCAAGCTTGCCTACTGGGCGACGCGCTGGCGGAATGTCCTTTTAGGCATGTATTTCTACCAGATGTGCAAGCGCAAGCCGGACAAGGTCAAAGGCCTGTTGCTGGGCGGCGTGCGCCAGATGCTGGGGCCGGACTACGACATTGATAGGCACTTCACGCCGCGCTACAATCCGTGGGACCAGCGGCTCTGCCTGGTGCCCGACGCGGATTTCTTCCGCGCCATCCGCCGCGGCAAGGTCTCGCTCGTCACCGACCATATAGAAACCTTCACCGAGACCGGCCTGAGACTCAAATCCGGCGCTGAGCTTGCCGCCGACCTGATCGTGAAGGCGCCCGGGATGGTGCTGGTGCCGCTGGGCGGCGCCCGACTCTCGGTCGACGGCCGCGCCGTCGATCCGGCCAAGACCTTCATCTACAAGGGCATGATGTACTCGGACGTGCCCAATCTCGCCTCGGTGTTCGGCTACACCAACGCCTCGTGGACGCTCAAGGCCGACCTGGTCTGCGAGTATGTCTGCCGGCTGATCAATCACATGGACCGCGGCGGCTATCGCCAGTGCACGCCGCGCAACGGCGATCCAACTCTGGCTGAAGAGCCGTGGGTGAACTTCTCCTCGGGCTATATCCAGCGCGCGCTCAGCCTCCAGCCCAAGCAGGGTTCCAAACGGCCGTGGAAGCTCTACCAGAACTACGCGCTCGACCTCTTGAGCCTGCGCTTCGGCTCGGTGCGCGACCGGGCGATGGTGTTTTCGGGTCAGGTGAACGACAGCGTCACCGTGCCGAACGCGCCGAAATCCGCGACGTAGGTCTCGCCCGGCTTGGGCGCGAGCATGCCGGTCAAGGTGCCGGTGCTGATCATCTGTCCCGCCTTCAGGCCGACGCCGGTGCGCGACAGTTCGTTGGCGAGCCAGGTAAGCGGCACCAGGGGATGACCGAGCGCGGCGGCGGCGGTGCCTTTGCGCCGGAGCCTGCCGTTGGCTGACAGCGTCGCTTCCTGGCCGGCGATGTCGCGGGTCCTCCAGCCGGCGATCGCCGGACCGTAGACGATGGTCCCCGAGCCCGCGCCGTCGGCCAGAATGGCCGGCAGCGGCGGGAACGCCTGGTCGTGGACGAAGCGGCATTCCGCCAGTTCGAGGCCGGGATGCAACGAGGCGACGGCATCGCTGACTTCTTCCACGGTGTAAGCTTTTCCGCGCGGCGGCAGGCCGGCGCCGAGCTTGGCCTGGTACTCGACCTCGGGGATCGGGCTCGCGAGCTTGGCGTGCACGACTGTCACCGGCGATGGCTTCACGAACGGGAAGAACACGCGACCGTAGATCGGCTGGTCCGTGCGCAGCGCCTTCTGCATGTCCTCCTTCATGGCGGCGATCTTCCAGCCGCTGACCGTCCAACCCAGTTCCTCGGCGACCAGCGCGGCGACGCGATAGGCCGCCGCCTTGTCGGGCGGCACCAGGCGTGCGGCGAGGCCACTTTGCTGGCGACCGTCGCGGCGCAGCGTCGCCAGAAGCGTCGTGAGTTCCCGTTGCGCGGAAGGATCCATGGGTGTTCCCTCCTTCCGCTATTCATCGAGGGAGGACCATGCGTACGCAAGTCCAAAAAGGTCAAATCTTCCGCGAGCTGCACGCCCGGCCGGGACTGTTGCTGCTGCCCAACCCGTGGGACGCCGGCACCGCCAAGCTGCTGCAGTCGCTGGGCTTCGAGGCGCTGGCGACGACCAGCCTCGGCATGTCCAATGCGCTCGGCCGCGTCGATGGCGACGGCGCGGTGAGCCGCGCCGAGCTTCTGGACAATTGCCGCCTGATCTCGCAGGCGACCGACCTGCCGGTCAACGCCGATCTCGAGAACGGCTATGCCGATGACCCGAAGGAGGCGGCCGGCCACCATCCTGCGCGACGCGGCCGAGGCCGGCGTGGTCGGCGGTTCGATCGAGGATTGGAATGGTGAGCGCATCTACGATTTTGGCCACGCCGTCGAGCGGGTGGCGGCCGGTGTCGAAATGGCGCGCTCGCTAAAAGTGCCGTTCACCTTCACGGCGCGGGCGGAGAACCTGATCCGCGGCGTCAACGACCTCGACGACACGATCAAACGGCTAAAGGCGTTCGAGAAGGCGGGGGCCGACGTGCTCTATGCGCCGGGACTGCGCGACCTTGCGACCATGAAGATGGTCACGGCCGAGATCGGCAAGCCGCTCAACGTCGTGATGAGCGCCGGCGATCCCGACCTCACCGCCGAGCAGCTCGCCTCGGTAGGGGTGAAGCGGGTCAGCGTCGGCGGCGCGCTGTCGCGACTGGCGCTGGCCGCCTTCATGAAGGGCGCGCGCGACATGAAGGACAAGGGCAGTTTCACCTGGATGCGCGAGACCATGCCGACAGCCGAGCTGAAGAAGGTGTTTCGCGCCGACTAGGCCGGCAGGTCCTGCGCATTCTCGGCCGCGAGGTGGCGGCCGATCGGCGGCCTGGTCGGCCGCGAGGAGGAGAAGGCTGTGCGGCGCTGGCTGAGCGCCGTCGCGGAGAAACTGGCGGAGGGCCGCTGACAAAGGGCCTGCGAAGGCCCCTGAGTCGCTTGTCCGTCATACTCGCCATGTTAAGGTTTTCAGGAAATCATGGGGAGCAACATGCCAATTGACACCCTGATCCGGCGCACTGCCTTCGTGGGCGCCGTCGCGTTGGCGGCAGCGTCGCTCGCCACGCCGGCCTTCGCGCAGAAGACGAAGCTCATCGTGTACACCGCGTTGGAGAACGACCAGCTCGACCCGTTCAAGAAGGCCTTCGAGGGCGACAATCCCGGCATCGAGATTGCCTGGGTGCGCGATTCGACGGGCGTGGTCGCGGCCAAGATCATGGCCGAGAAGGACAATCCGCGCGCCGACGTCATCTGGGGCCTGGCCGCCTCGAGCCTGGCGCTGTTCGGCACCATGGGCATGCTCGAGCCCTACACGCCGGCCGGCGCGGCGACGCTGAAGCCGGTGTTCAAGAGCGGCCAGTCGCCCGAGACCTGGGTCGGCATGGACGCTTACCTCGCGCTGGTCTGCTTCAATACCGCCGAAGCCGCCAAGGACAAGAAGGCCAGGCCGACCAGCTGGGCCGACCTCATCAAGCCCGAATACAAGGACTCGATCGTGATGCCGAACCCGGCCTCGTCGGGCACCGGCTACCTCCAGGTCGCCGCCTGGCTGCAGATGATGGGCGAGGAGGGCGGCTGGAAATACATGGATGCGCTTCACCAGAACATCGCGCAGTACATCCATTCCGGCTCGGCGCCCTGCGTCCAGGCCGCCAAGGGCGAACGCCTGATCGGCATCGGCCTTGATATGCGCGGCGCCTCAGAGAAGACGAAGGGTGCGCCGCTCGAGCTGATCGTTCCCAAGGAAGGACTCGGCTGGGAAGAGGAGGCGACCGGAATCGTCAAGGGCACCAAGAACCTCGAGGCCGCCAAGAAACTCGCCGACTGGGCCGCGACCAAGAAGGCCAACGAGCTCTACGCCAAGTCCTATGCCGTGGTCGCCTATCCCGGCATCACCTCGCTGCCGCAGAACTATCCGCCGGACGCCGAGAAGGCCATGATCAAGAACGACATGGACTGGATGGCCAAAAACCGCGACCGCATCCTGGCCGAATGGACCAAGCGCTACGACGGCAAGTCGGCGCCGAAAGCCAAGTGACACGCGAAGCGTGTCATCCCGAGCGCAGCGAGGGATCTTTGCGGTGACACCAAACGTCCCTCGGCCTTCGGCCTCGGGATGACAGCCATGTCGTATTTGGAGGTCCGTAACCTCACCAAGCGCTACGGCGACTTCACCGCCTTGGGCGACGTCTCGCTCGACGTCGGCGAGGGCGAGTTCGTCTGCTTCCTCGGCCCCTCGGGCTGCGGCAAGACGACGTTGCTGCGCGCCATCGCCGGACTCGATCCGCAGAGCTCGGGCACCATCCGCCAGAAGGGCCGCGACATGTCGGCACTGCCGCCAGCCAAGCGCGACTTCGGCATCGTCTTCCAGTCCTATGCGCTATTTCCCAATCTTACCGTCACCGACAATGTCGGCTACGGGCTGGTGAGTCGCCGCCGCCAGCGGGCCGAGATCGTCCGCCGCGTCGACGAGCTTCTGGCCTTGGTCGGCCTGACCGACTCGGGCCCGAAATATCCCGCGCAGCTGTCGGGCGGTCAGCAGCAGCGCGTGGCGCTTGCCCGCGCGCTGGCGACGTCGCCAGGCCTGCTGCTGCTCGACGAGCCGCTGTCCGCCCTCGACGCGCGCGTGCGGCTGCGCCTGCGGCACGAGATCAAGGCGTTGCAGCGCAAGCTGGGAGTCACCACCATCATGGTGACGCACGACCAGGAAGAAGCCCTCACCATGGCCGACCGCATCGTGGTGATGAACCTGGGCGCCATCGAGCAGGTCGGCACGCCGCAGGAGATCTATCGCCGGCCGGCCACCGCCTTTGTCGCCGACTTCGTGGGCTCGATGAACTTCCTGTCCGGCACGCTGGCCGCCGCTGATCGCGTCCGGGTGAACGGCCACGACTTTGCCTGTCCGCTGCAGGACGGGCTGGCGCCGGGCACGGCGGTGCGGCTCTGCATCCGGCCCGAGGATGTGCGGGTGCGCGATCTGCCGGCCGACGCGGTCAATCGCGTGGCCGTGGATGTGGCCGAGCTCGATTTCGTCGGCGCCTTCTGTCGCGCCACGCTCAGGATCCGCAACGCCGCCGACATGGTCATGACGGCCGACTTCTCGTCCAACCTGATCCGCGACCTGGGCGTCGAGCCCGGGCGGCAGCTCGACGTCGCGCTGCCGCCCGACCGGCTCCGGGTATTCGCCGCGTGAGCCTCGCGGCCGCCGTGCGCTTGCGCGCCACGCGGCTCAGCCTGTCGGGCGACGAGCTGGCGATGCGCGCCGGCGTCGTCGTCCTCGCCCTCGTGCTGCTGGTGATCGTCGGCCTGCCGCTCTGGTCGCTGCTCGCCAAAGGCTTCGAGGACCGCGACGGCAAGTTCGTCGGCCTGGCCAATTACCTTGCCTATTTCTCGACTCCCGCGCTGTTCGATTCGGCGCTGAATTCCTTCCATGTTGCGGCGGCGACGACCGTAATCGTGGTGCCGCTCGCGTTTTTCTTCGCCTATGCGCTCACCCGCGCCGTGTTGCCGGCGCGCTGGCTGTTCCAGGGCATATCGCTGATCCCGATCTTCGCGCCCTCGCTGCTGCCCGGCCTGGCGCTGGTCTACCTGTTCGGCAACCAGGGCTTCTTCAAGGGCCTGCTGGGCGGGCCGATCTACGGCTTCGACGGCATCCTGATCGCCCAGGTTTTCTACTGCTTCCCGCACGCCGCCCTGATCCTGACGACCGCGCTCGCCACCGCCGATGCGCGGCTCTACGAGGCGGCCGATGCGCTGGGCGCCTCGAAGCTCCGCGTCTTCTCTACCGTCACCTTGCCCGGCGCTAGGTACGGCCTGATCAGCGCCGCGCTGGTGGTGTTCACCCTGGTGATCACCGATTTCGGCATCGCCAAGGTGATTGGCGGCAATTTCAACGTGCTGGCGACCGACGTCTACAAGCAGGTGATCGGCCAGCAGAACTTCTCCATGGGCGCCGTTGTCGGCATGGTGCTGCTGGCGCCGGCGGCGCTGGCCTTCGTCGTCGACCGGCTGGTCCAGCGCAAGCAGGTGGCGCTGCTCACCGCGCGCGCCGTGCCGCTGATCGCGCGGCCCAAGCTCGGCCGCGACACCTTCTTCACCGCCTTTTGCACGCTGATCTCGGTCGGTATCCTGGCCATCCTCGGCATGGCGGTCTGGGGCTCGCTGATCAAATACTGGCCGTACAATCTCAGCCTCACGCTCGACAACTACGACTTCGCCAAGGTCGACGCCAACGGCTGGGACTCCTATGTCAATTCGCTCGAGATGGCGGCCGGCGCCGCGCTGTTCGGCACGGCGCTGATGTTCGTCGGCGCCTGGCTGAACGAGAAGACCCGCGACTTCTTCCTGATGCGCGGCATTGTGCAGCTGCTGGCCTTTCTGCCCATGGCGGTGCCCGGCCTGGTGCTGGGGCTGGGCTACATCTTCTTCTTCAACGCGCCCGGCAACCCGCTCAACTTCCTCTATGCCACCATGGCCATCCTGGTGATCAACGCGGTGGCGCATTTTTACACGGTGGGGCATCTCACGGCGACGACGGCCCTGAAGCAGATCGATCCTGAGTTCGAATCGGTCTCGGCCTCGCTAAAAGTGCCGGTGTGGCGCACCTTCGTGCGCGTGACCGCGCCGATCTGCCTGCCGGCGATCCTCGACATCGCCATCTATTTGTTCGTCAACGCCATGACGACCGTATCGTCGGTGATCTTCCTCTACGCGCCCGACACCAAGCTCGCCTCGGTGGCGGCCCTCAACATCGAAGAGGCCGGCCAAACCGCCGCCGCCGCCGCGCTCTGCGTCGTGATCGTCATCACTTCGGCCGCGGTCAAGGCGCTGCATATCCTGGCTGACCGCTTTCTGCTGGGCCATCTGCAGGTCTGGCGCCGGCGCTGACGGCATCAACCGGTAGTCAACCCGTAGTTGAAAGAGTCATCGAACTAGGATACAATCCATATGGCGTTCCGCAGCCGGCGATGGAAGGTGAGCCATGACAGTCACCCGCATGAATCTCTGGGGGCTGGGCAACGACTGGAACCCCACGATGTTGTGGTATGCGCGGGCGGTTCGCGATCTGCAGACGCGACCGATCACCGATGCCACGAGCTGGACCTACCTTGCCGCCATGCACGGCTTTGATCCGGACCTTTGGCAGGGCTACGGATACATCGATTCGACGACGCCCCTGCCGCCTGCCGCGGCCCGTCGGCGGGATTGGGACCAGTGCCAGCACCAGAGCGGGTATTTCCTGCCGTGGCATCGCGGCTATCTCGCCGCCTTCGAGGCGATCGTGCGCGACTCGATCGTCAAGCAAGGCGGCCCCGCCACCTGGGCGCTGCCCTACTGGAACTATAACGAAGCCAGCAACCCCAATGCCCGCACCTTGCCGCTGGCGCTCACGGCGCCAAGCCTGCCGGACGGCACGGACAATCCGCTGGCGACCCCCTTCCGCTACGGCGACGCCGGCGACGGCACGGTCGATATCGATCCCAGCCAGATCCGCCTCGGCGCATTGACGGAAAATGACTTCATTGGCGCGCCGTCAGGCGGCTCACCTGGCTTCGGCGGCGTTCCCACGACTTTCAACCATGCCGGCGGCCGCAACGGCATGCTCGAGAGCGAGCCGCACAACAACGTGCACGTCGAAGTCGGCGGCCAACAGGCGGCCCCGCCGCAGAATGTCGGCCTGATGTCGATGCCGGTGACGGCAGCCCTCGATCCCGTCTTCTGGCTGCACCACGCGAACATCGACCGGCTGTGGGAGGTCTGGCTGAAGCGCGATCCCGGGCACGCCAATCCAACCGATGCGGCGTGGCTCGACGGGCCGACCGGGCCAGGCGTTCGCAAGTTCGTAATGCCGGATGTCGCCGGCAATCCGGTGTTCTACACGCCGCGTGACATGCTGAATACGCAGGCGCAAAATTTGAACTATGTCTACGAGGACACGTCCGACCCGTTGGTTGGCGCGCGGCCGCTCGCTCAGCGGGCGCTCACCCTCGGTCTGGCGGCTGCTCTACCGCCGGCAGCGGCTGGCGGCGTGACCCAGCCGGCCGAGCTGGTGGGCGCCAACGACGCCGCGGTGCAGCTCGGCGCAGCGCCGGTCGACACGCGCGTGCGGCTCGACCGGCCGACCACGGCGCGGGTGATCCGCAGCCTGCAGTCGATTACGGCGCCCGGCGCCGCCGCGCGCGAGCCGGATCGCGTCTATCTCAACCTCGAGAACATCCGCAGCGAAAGCGGCAGCGGTTCGTACTCCGTCTATGTCGCCCTGCCGGAAGGCGCCAATCCGGCCGAGCATCCGGAAAATCTGGCGGGCACCCTGTCGCTGTTCGGCGTCAGGCGCGCGACCCTTGCCGACGGGCCGCAGGCCGGCAATGGCCTGACCACGGTGTTCGACATCACCAACATCGTCGACCGCCTGCACATGAGCCAGGCGCTCGACGTCGAGCACCTGCCGGTGCGCTTCGTGCCGAGCTCGAACGCCGGGCCGCAGCAAAGTGTTTCCGTCGGACGGGTCAGCATCTATCGCCAGGCTCAGTAGGATGCCGGTTGCCGTCGTCCTGGCGGTGATGCGCCAAGGCGCCGGACTGCCGCTCCTGCTGGCAAGTCTTACCGGCTGGTTCATCCTGGCCGCCGTCGACCAGCGCATTCCCTTGACGGAAATCTGCGCGGCGTCGATCGGGCTCGCGCGACTCTGGGTCCCGCCGATCGGCGAGGCGGGCCAGTCCGCCCTCGCCATGCTGGTCCTGGCGTCGTTCGCCATGGTGCTGGCTATGATGGCGCCCTTGCTGGCGGTGCCGATGACGCATCTGTGGATCCGCAGCCTGGCGCGGCGGCGGCTGCGTGCGGTCGCACTGTTCTCGTTGGCCTACGCCGCGGTCTGGACGGTGACCCTGAGCCTGCTTGCCGTCGCTTCGGCGGGGCTGTTGGCGCTCGGCATCGGCTGGCTCACGGCGCTTGCCCTTGCCTTGGCCGTGGCGGCGCTCTGGCAATCGACGCCGGCCCGGCAAGGCAGCCTCAACCGATGCCATCGCCTGCCCAGGCTGGGCGCCTTCGGCTGGGCGGCCGACCGTGATTGCCTGGCCTACGGCTTCACCTCCGGCCTGTGGTGCGTCGGCGCCTGCTGGGCCCTGATGCTCCTGCCGATGTTCGTCGAGCGCGGTCACTTCCTGGCGATGCTGGCCGTCATGGCTTTCCTTCTGATCGAGCGGCAGATGCCCAGTCGTGCGGTGCGCTGGCGGATGCCGTTCGCTATATACTCGGCGTGACCTTGTTCATTCCGAGGACCGCCGATGACCCAACTCCGCATTCCGGCCGTGTACATGCGCGGCGGCACCAGCAAGGGCGTCTTCTTTCTCGCCGAGGACCTGCCGTCTGACCCGCGGGCGCGCGACCGCATCCTGATGCGCGTGATCGGCAGCCCTGACCGCTACGGCAAGCAGACCGACGGCATGGGCGGCGCGACCTCGAGCACCAGCAAGGTCGTCATCCTGTCGAAATCCACGCGCCCGGATTGCGACGTCGACTACCTGTTCGGCCAGGTCGCCATCGACAAGCCGCTGGTCGACTGGTCGGGCAACTGCGGCAACCTCAGCGCCGCGGTCGGCCCGTTCGCGATCAGCATGGGCCTGGTCGGCGCGCCGCCGGACGGCACCGCCACGGTTCGCATCTGGCAGGCCAACATCAGGAAGAAGATCGTGAGTCACGTGCCGATGACCGGCGGCGAGGTGCAGGAACTGGGCGACTTCCAGCTCGACGGCGTGGCCTTTCCGGCGGCTGAGGTGGAGCTTGAGTTCCTCGATCCCGCCGCCGAAGAGGGCGAGGTGGGGGCCCACGGCGGCGGCGGCGCCACGTTTCCGACGGGCAATCATATCGACCTGCTCGACGTTCCCGGTGTCGGAAAGATCGAAGCCACGCTGATCAATGCCGGCAACCCGACGATCTTCGTCGATGCCGCGCGGCTCGGCCTCAAGGGCACCGAGCTGCAGGGCGACATCAACGGCGACAAGGCGCTGCTGGCCCGCGTCGAAGCCGTGCGCGCACGGGGCACGGTCGCGATGGGCGACGCTGCCACGCCGGAGGAGGCGACGGCCAGGCGGCCGCACACGCCCAAGCTCGCCTTCGTGGGCTCGCCGGCCGGCTACACCGCGTCCGACGGCCGCCCGGTCGAGGCCGGCTCGATCGACCTTTTGGCGCGCATCTTCTCGATGGGCGTGCTGCACCACGCCATGACGGGCACCGGTGCGGTGGCGATCGCGGCCGCGGCGGCCATTCCGGGAACGGTCGTGCATCGCCTGGCGCCGGTCGGGGCCGACGGCCGCGTGCGCTTCGGCCATCCCTCCGGCACGTTGAAGGTGGGCGCCGAAGTGCAGAAGGACGGCAATCACTGGAAGGTCAGGAAAGTCCTGATGAGCCGCTCGGCGCGTCGTCTGATGGAAGGCTGGGTCCGCGTTCCCGCCGCCTGACGAGTTGGTGTCCAGGGAGAAGTCGGTGCTGAAAATTCTTGGTCGGGCGAACTCCTTCAACGTCCGGAAGGTGCTGTGGATTTGCGATGAGCTCGACATCGCCTTCGAACGCGAGGATTGGGGCCGCGGTTACATGCCCACGTCGACCGCGGAATTCCTCCGGATCAATCCGATCGGCCTCATCCCGGCCGTCATCGACGACGGCGTCGTGCTGCGCGAGTCCAACTCGATCGTTCGCTACCTGGCGACGAAGCACGGCCCGGACGAGATCTATCCAAAGGACCCGGTGAAACGCGCCCATGTCGAGCAATGGATGGACTGGGCCAACTACGAGACCTCGATCTCGCTGCGCGGCGCATTCCTGGGCGGCATGCTGCATGAGGCGCCGTGGAACAATCCGTGGTTCATCGAGCAGGGACGGGGGCAGATCACCAAGGAAGTGGGCCAGCTCGACGAGCATCTCGACCGCGGCGGGCCTTATATGTGTGGCGATACCTTCACCGTTGCCGACATTCCCGTCGGCCTCGTCGTCAATCGCTGGTTCAGCCTCGACTTCGAACGGCCGCACTACAGCGCTGTCGCCACCTATTACGACAAGCTCGCCGAGCGCGCGCCTTATCGCCGTCACGTGCGAAACGGCCTGCCCTGACCCCGTGGTCCGGAAGAGCATGAGCCGATTGATGTCGAGCTACGATCGAAGTCTTTGCTAAGGTAGCGGAGGCGGAAGAAACAAGGAACGGTATGTCGCGTTGGCGCGTCGGCGTTGATTCAGGCGGAACCTTCACCGACATCTGCCTGTTCGACGAGCAGGCGGGACGGATCGAGACCTGGAAGGTGCCTTCGACGCCGGATGATCCGTCGCGCGGCATTGCCCAGGGCGTTGAGGAGGGCATGCGGAGCGCAGCCCCCGAGGCCGGCGACCAGCCGGCGGCGCCGATCGTCTATTTCGGCCACGGCACCACGGTGGCGACCAATGCGCTCATCCAGCATCGCGGCGTCAAGACCGGCCTTATCACCACCGACGGCTTCCGCGACCTTTTGGAGATCGGCCGCCAGAAGCGGCCCGACCTCTACGACATCCAGGCCGACAAGCCCAAGACCCTGGTGCCGCGCGACTTGCGCCTCGAAGTCCCCGAGCGCGTGCGCCACACCGGCGAGATCGACACGCCGCTCGACGAGGAGAAGATGCGCGCCGCCGCGCGCGCGCTCAAGGCGGCAGGTGTGGAGGCGGTCGCCGTTTCCTTTCTCTACGGCTTCATTCGTCCCGACCATGAGAAGCGCGCGGTCGCGATCCTGCGCGAGGAGCTGCCCGACGCCTTCATTTCCGCCGGCCACGAGATCGCGCCCGAGTTCCGCGAATTCGAGCGGCTGTCAACGGTGGTGCTGAACGCCTATCTCGGGCCGGTGATGGGCCACTATCTCCGCCGCCTCAGCCCGCGGCTAAAAGCGCTCGGCATGACCGCGACGCCGCACCTCACGCAATCCAACGGCGGCGTGATCGGCTTCCCGACCGCCGCCGACATGCCGGTGCGGACCGTGCTCTCCGGCCCGTCCACCGGCGTGGTCGGCGCCCAGGCGATCGGCGCGTTGGCGGGCTTCGCCGACCTCATCACCTTCGACATGGGCGGCACCTCGACCGACGTCGCCCTGCTGCAAGATGGCCGCTGTCGGCTCGCGGCGGAAGCCATCGTGCATGGCTATCCGATCAAGGCGCCCATGCTCGACATCCACACCGTGGGCGCGGGCGGCGGCTCGATCGCCTATATCGACAGCGGTGGGCTCCTGAAGGTGGGGCCGCGCTCGTGCGGCGCCGATCCCGGCCCGGCCTGCTACGATCGGGGCAACGAGGAACCCGCGGTCACCGACGCCAACGTCGTGCTGCAGACCTTGAACCCCGGGCACCTTTTAGGCGGCCGCATGAAGATCCGGCAGGATCGGAGCCTGCAGGCGGTCGGTCGTCTGGCCGAGCGGCTGGGCCTCGGCGTCCCGCAAACGGCGCAAGGCATCCTGTCGGTGGTGACCGCCAACATGGCGCGCGCGATCCGCGTCATTTCCGTGCAGCGCGGCCATGACCCGCGCGACTACACGCTGATGGCGTTCGGCGGCGCCGGGCCGTTGCATGCCGCGCGGCTGGCCCGCGAGCTCGACATGGGCCGCGTGCTGGTGCCGGCCAATCCCGGCATTCTCTGCGCCATGGGCCTGCTGCTGACCGACCTGCGTGCCGACTTCGGCCTGACCCGGCTTCTGCCTGCGAGCAAAGCCTCGACGGCCGACGTTGCCGAAGGCTTCGCCGCTCTCACCGAGCGCGCCGATCGCTGGTTCGAGCATGAGGCCATCGCGCCCGCCGCGCGGCGGCTCGCGCGCACCGTGGACATGCGTTACCACGGCCAGAACTACGAGCTCAGCGTCGCCGTGCCCGAGGGCCCGATCTCGCCCGCCACGATGCAGGCGCTGGCCGCGGGCTTCGGCGAGGCGCACCGCCAGCGCTACGGCTTCGCCGCCGACGGCGACCCGGTGCAGCTCGTCACCCTGCGCGTCGAGGCGACCGGCATGGTCCGCAAGGCCGAGCTTTTGGCGCATCCCGACGCCGGGCCGGATGCAACAGGCGCCATCGTGCACCACCGGCCGGTATGGCTGGCGGAGACACGCGATTTCGTCCCGACCCCGATCTACGCGCGTGAGAAGCTGTGCCCGGGAAACCGCTTCGCCGGCCCCGCCATCGTCGAGCAGATGGATGCCACCACCCTGGTGCCGCCCGGCACGACCGCGCGGGTCGATGCGTATCTGAACCTGATTCTCGAGGCGACAACATGAGACCGCGATCCAACGACCCCCTCACCCTGAGGAGGGCGCGAAGCGCCCGTCTCGAAGGGTGGGCAACACGCGCTCTGCGGCCCACCCTTCGAGACGCGGTCCTGCGGACCGCTCCTCAGGGTGAGGTTATGTTGCGTATGAGCACCTCATGAACACCCTCGACCCCATCACCATCGAAGTGATCGGCGCCTCGCTGGCCTCGATCGTCGATGAAGCCGGCGAGACGCTGATCCGCGCTTCGCATTCCACCAACATCAAGGAGCGGCGCGACTGCTCGACGGCGCTGTTCAACGCCGCCGGCGAGACGCTCTGCCAGGCCGAGCACATCCCGATCCATCTCGGCAGCTTCCTCGACCTGGTGCCGCACATCATGCGGCGCTACCCGACCCAGGACATAAGGCCGGGCGATGCCTTCATCGGCAACGACGCCTATGAAGGCGGCGGCACGCACCTGCCCGACATCGTGCTGGCCGAACCGATCTTCATCGACGGCCGCCTGGTCGCCTGGACGGTCAACCTGGCGCACCATGCCGACTTCGTCGATCGCGGCCATGCCCACATCTTCCAGGAGGGACTGCGCATCCCGCCGGTGCGCCTCTACCGTGCCGGCGAGCTGCAGGGCGACGTGCAGGACCTGATCCTGCTGAACTGCCAGGTGCCGAGCGAGCGTCTGTCCGACCTGCGCGCGCAGCGGGCCGCCAATCGCGTCGGCGTCAAACGTTTCCAGGCGCTGGCGGCGAAGTACGGCACCGAGACGGTGCTGCAGGCGGGCGAGGCGCTGATGGACTATGCCGAGCGCAAGATGCGCGCGGCCATTGCCGCCATGCCCGACGGCACCTGGCGCTTCGAGGACGTGTTTGACAACGAGGAGGTGGCCGGGCTGCTGCCGCTCGCGGTCGAGATCACGGTGAAGGGCGAGAGCATGTCGCTCGCCTTCGACGCGCCCGAGCAGATGCGCGCCGGCATCAACATGACCTACACGGCGCTGCTCGCCACCACCTACTACATCGTGAAGTCGGTGATGGACCCCACCATTCCGCCCAACGCCGGACTCGCAAGGCCGCTCAGCATCGCCGCACCGCAGGGCAGCATTCTCAACTGCGTGGCGCCCGCCGCGGTCAACGGCCGCCTGCAGACCTGCCAGAGGGTCGCCGACATGATCCTGGGCGCGCTGGCGCAGGCCATCCCCGAGCGGGTCATGGCCTGCTCCAACTCCGCCTGCATCGTCGCCTATTTCATCGGCAAGCGGCCGCACGACGGCTCGACCTGGGTCTATCTCGAGACGATCGGCGGCGGCAGCGGCGCGCGCGCCACCAAGGACGGGCTGGACGGTGTGCATGTCCACACCACCAACACCTCGAACCTGCCGGTCGAGGCGCTGGAGATCGAATATCCCCTGACCCTGATGCGCTACGAGCTGGTCGAGGATTCCGGCGGCGTCGGCCAGTATCGCGGCGGCATGGGCCTGCGCCGGGTCTATCAGGCGACCCACGACTGCCGCGTGCGGGTCGACATCACCCGGCAGCGCTCGCAAAGCTGGGGCCTGTTCGGCGGCGGCCCCGGCGCGCACGGCGAGGTGGAAGCAGGCCCCGGCGTGGTCTTCGACGGCGACTCCGCCGTGCTGAAGCCCGGCCAGTGGTTCGCCATCATCACGCCGGGCGCCGGCGGCTTCGGCCCGCCCGAGCGGCGCGACCCGGCCGCCGCGGCGCGCGATCTTGCGGAGGGCGCGATCAGCCGGGCGACGGCGCAAGACATCTACGGCGTATCCACGCCAGTCTGATCCGGGCAACCGCGCATCTCGGCGGCAACTTCCGGTAGGGACCGTTAGCCGAAGAGCTCCAGGAACGGCGCGCCGATAGCAACTCAGACTTTGCCGTCTGCCAGCGACACTCCGAACCGCGTCTGGGCCGACGCCAGGTCCATCTTGCCCTCGATGCTGCGATCGCCGGCGCGCATATTGGCCCCAGCGCCGTTCGCGCACGCAATGGCGACCTGCGTACGGTTAGCCACGCCGAGCTTGCGCATGATCTGTCGAACGTGAACTTTGACCGTTCCCTCCCTGATTCCCAGCAGGCGCGCAATAGCCTTGTTCGAGTCGCCGCGGCCGAGACGGTTGAGTACCGATTTCTGTCTTTCCGTGAGATTGACATTTGTCGAACCTGCGTCCGCAGCGTTCTCCACGGCGCCGTCGCCTTCGTCCACGGCGGTGCACTCCGCTGGAGGAGCCCCTTTCAGGTGAGCGGGGCTACGACGTCTTGGCTGGATCGCAGCGGGAAAATACGACCCGCCCTTGAAAATAAACGAGAGGGCCTGCAGTGCCAACTGGGCGTTGGTGCCTGCGTACAAGAATCCTTGTGCGCCGATGCCTAGCGCCGAGAGGATCTCCTCGCGACTGTCGTTGTCGGACAAGATCACCAGCGGCGCTTCTGCTGCGCGTGCCCGGAGCCCCTTGATCCGTTTCACATGCTTGTGGTCGGCGACGGAGGCACCGCCGACATTGTAGATGATCATGCTGCAATTGGCGTGCCCCCCGATCCACCTTTCCGCGTCGTCTGGAGTAAGCGACGCGAGCCGAAACTTTGTAGTCCCGGACAGATGATCGAGAAGAGCGACAAGGCCGAAATTTCGCAAAGGCAACGGGTCAACGATCAAAATTGTCGATTCGTCCGGCGAGTCTGACATATCCCCCTCCACTTCCGCAGCGCTGTCCCCACGCACCACGCAAATGCCCTGTCTTCAACTGATAGTTGAAAATATACTCGCGGACTGAATTGCCGCAGGCTCGTGATAGTCTATCCAAAGAACAGCATTACTTCTGTCAACAACCCATGATTGACCGGCGCAGAGTACAGCCAACGTACAATGTAGTTCAAGGCAGCGAGGTTCGGTACCGACGTGCCGAAGTGTGATCAAATTGTGTTATACCTCGAAGGAGGTAACCGCTGACACACGGGCCACGCCTATACGAAAGGTTGTAGGCCATGAGGTCACTGGCTGCCCCGGCGGCTGCAATTCTATTATGAGATCGTCCAACAGCGTCTAATTCCGATCGGGACTTGCGCCATGAAACACGGCCACGGCAACGACGGTCTTGCGATGCCGGCGTCGGTCGCGCACCCGGGCATGGACCTGTTTGATTTCGATCGCCGCCATGAATGGGAAGAAGAGCGCGGCGACGGGCATCACCATTTTGCAGCGGACGAGGGCGCCTACTCGATCGCAATGGGCGAGGCGCACGGCGCCAACATCCTGTCGGCCACGCTCACCTCTGCACTTACGGTCGAGAATCAGGTCTCGTTCGTGCTTGGAATGGCGCTCTAGGGGCGCGTCTCAGCCCGGGGTCGCGATCGGCTGGATGGCTCGATCAAGGTGGAGGAAATGGTGGTAACGTCCGGTGGCATGCCGCGACGGGCGATGCGCAACATCGCGCTGCTGGCGATGTGCCAGGCGCTGACCCAGAGCAGCAACACCCTGATGAACGCCGCCTCGGCGCTGGCGGTGCTGACCATCGTCTCGCCCGACATGCGCATGTGGGCGAACCTGCCGATCACCATGCAACATTTCGGCGTCATGCTGTCGGTGTTCCCGGCCTCGCTGCTGATGATGCGCCGCGGCCGCAAGTTCGGCTTCCGCTCCGGCTCGGCGATGGGCATGGTCGGCGCCTCCCTTGCCGCCATCGGGCTCGGCATGGCCAGCTTCCCGGTGATGTGCGTGGGCGGCCTGTTGCTGGGCTACGGCATCGCCAACATGCAGCTCTATCGTTTCGCCGCCGTCGAGCTGGCGCCCGGCCACTTTCGCGCCCAGGCGATCTCCTACGTGACCGCGGGCGGCGTGCTGGCGGGCATCGTCGGCCCCGGCCTGGCGCGCTTCACGCCCGATCTCTGGCTGCCGACCTTCCAGGCTACCTTCTGCGCTGTTATTGGGGTCCATGCGATCGCCTTCGTGGTGCTGGGCTTCATCGAGTTTCCCGCGGTGAAGGCCGAGGACTCCACCGGCCCGCAGCGGCCGTTGCTCGAGATCGTCACCCAGCCGGCCTACATGGTCGCCTGCGCCGGCGCCATCATCGCATTCGGCGTCATGTCGTTCGTGATGGCGGCCTCGCCGCTCGCCATCGTCATGTGCGGTCTGAGCAAGACCGAGGCGCCGGTCACGATCTTCGTCCACGTCATGGGCATGTTCGTGCCGGCCTTCTTCACCGGCCAACTGATCGCGCGTCACGGTGTGTTCAGGATGATGATGACGGGGATCGCCCTCCTGGTCGCGGGCGTGGCGGTCGCCCTGATGGGTGTCACCGAGTGGCATTTCCGCATGGCGCTCTGCCTCAACGGGGTGGGCTGGAACTTCCTGTTCGTCGGCGCCACGACTCTGCTCACCACGACCTACCGGCCGGCCGAGCGCGGCAAGGCCCAGGCGTTCAACGACTTCATGGTGTTCGGCACCACCACGACGGCCAGCCTGATGGCCAGCGTCGTCCTCGAGCTCAAGGGCTGGGCGGCGCTCAATTACGTGGCGCTGGCTTTGGTCTTCGTGGCGTTCGTGGTGATCGGCCTGTTCCAATTGCGCCATCCCTCGCGCGCGTGAGGCCCACCCTTGAAGCCAAGCCTTTGAGGTTATGGGCCTTTTCCCAACCGCGATGGGGGGGGCGACGGGTTGCGCGGAAGAGGGCGTTCTGCCATTTTCCGCCCGCCTCGCGCCGGGGGAGGTCTCGTACTTCGGCATGCGCCAGGCTGAAAATGCCGTTAAAACAATAGGTTAGAAAAAATGTCTACCGTTCTTTGGGCCGTCATCGCTTGCGGTGTCATCGCCGTGTTGTACGGCGTCGTCACCGCGTCGCGGGTTATGGCGGCCGACGCGGGCACGCCGCGCATGCAGGAGATCGCGCAGGCCGTGCAGGAAGGAGCCGCGGCTTATCTCCGGCGCCAGTACACCACCATCGCCATCGTGGGCGTCGTCGTGCTTGTCGTGCTCGCCATCCTGCTCGGCAAATATTCCGCCGTCGGCTTCCTGATCGGCGCGGTGCTCTCCGGCGCCACCGGCTTCATCGGCATGAACGTGTCGGTGCGCGCCAACGTGCGCACTGCTGTGGCGGCGCAGAAGAGCCTGGGACAGGGCCTCGACCTCGCCTTCAAGGCGGGCGCGGTCACCGGCATGCTGGTGGCGGGCCTCGCGCTCCTGGGCGTCGTCGGCTACTTCGCCGTGCTGCTCAACATGGGCATCGCCGTCGGCAGCCGCGAGATGATCGATGCGCTGGTCTCGCTGGGCTTCGGTGCTTCGCTGATCTCGATCTTCGCTCGCCTCGGCGGCGGCATCTTCACCAAGGGCGCCGACGTCGGCGGCGACATGGTCGGCAAGGTCGAAGCCGGCATTCCCGAGGATGACCCGCGCAACCCGGCCACCATCGCCGACAATGTCGGCGACAATGTCGGCGACTGCGCCGGTATGGCCGCCGACCTGTTCGAAACCTATGCCGTGACCACCGTCGCCACCATGGTGCTGGCCTCGATCTTCTTCGTGGCCGATCCGGCGCTGGTCGCCAAGCTGATGACCTACCCGCTGGTCATCGGCGGCGCCTGCATCATCACCTCGATCATCGGTACCTTCTTCGTCCGCCTCGGTTCCGATGGCAACATCATGTGGGCGATGTACAAGGGCGTGATCGCTGCCGCCGTTCTGTCGATTCCGGCGATCTGGTTCGTCACCAGCTGGGTCGTCGGCATGGACACAGTGCTCAAGGTGGGCGACCGCTCCTTCACCGGCATGACGCTGTTCTGGTGTTCGCTGGTCGGCCTGGCCATCACTGGCCTGATCGTGTGGATCACCGAATACTACACCGGCACCGACTACCGTCCGGTCAAGGCGGTGGCGCAAGCCTCGGTCACCGGTCACGGCACCAATGTCATCGCCGGTCTCGCGATGTCGATGGAAGCCACGGCGCTGCCGGCGCTCCTGATCTGCACCGGCATCGTGACCTGCTACATCCTGGCCGGCCTGTTCGGCATCGCCATCGCCACGACCGCCATGCTGGCGCTCGCCGGCATGGTGGTGGCGCTCGATGCCTACGGTCCGG